>Ga0207796_1000112_pt1 | contig 35032 bp, 27 predicted proteins | sample Pon1CUnioCityCA_6_FD_187274 | JGI IMG/M metagenome (GOLD analysis project Ga0207796, IMG submission 187274) | Marine sediment microbial community from Union City, CA, USA - Pond 1C Sediment 1 (SPAdes) | ecosystem: Environmental > Aquatic > Marine > Intertidal zone > Salt pond sediment ... | reverse complement strand
CACCTTGGTGATGGCAGCTGTCAATGTCGTCTTGCCATGGTCAATGTGACCGATGGTGCCCACATTCACATGTGGCTTGGTTCGTTCAAACTTCTGCTTGGCCATAATACGTTCCCCTTCTCAACTCCGGGTTGTGGACTGCTTCTTCCACAAAACCGCGCCATTCTACCCCAAATGCAGATACAGTGCAAATTCGCGAGGCGCCATTACCTTCTCCACCCCATCAAGATCCGTTCGAGGATCTCGGCTGACACCTCGTCATAGTGATCAAATTCCATCGTAAAGGTTCCACGACCCTGCGTCATGGAACGCAGGTCGGTTGCGTAGCCGAACATCTCTGCCAGCGGCGCCATCGCGCGCACTCCCTGCATCCCGACCCCGCGGGCCTCAATTCCTTCAATCTGCCCGCCGCGAGCGCTCAGGTCACCGATGATCGCACCGCTAAACTCATCTGGCGCTACGGCTTCCACCTTCATAATCGGCTCTAGCAGCACGGGGCCAGCCCGCTCGGCGCCATTGCGCAGAGCCCTGGAAGCTGCTGCCTTGAAAGCCATCTCAGAGGATTCCTCCTCGTCATAGGTCCCGCCCAGCAGTGTGACGCGCAGATCCACCATGGTATATCCGGCCAACACACCACTATCCAGCGACTCGCGAAGCCCCTCCTCCACTGCGGGCACAAACTCCTGCGGGAAGATCGACTCGCTGGTCCGGTTCACGAACTCGAAGCCTGATCCAGCTTCCAAAGGCTCCAGCTTTAGGACTACGTGCCCATATAGATTGCGAGCCCCCACCTGCCGTACGAACTCACCCTCACTCTGCGCTGGCCGGGTAATGGTCTCGCGATAGGCCACTTGCGGCTTGCCCACGTTAGCCATCACACGGAACTCGCGCAACATGCGGTCCACAAGCACTTCAAGGTGCAACTCGCCCATGCCTCTGACGATCAGCTGGCCTGTCTGCTCGTCGGTGCGAACCTGGAAGGTGGGATCTTCTTCAGCCAGCCGGCGAAGAGCCTCGTTCATCTTTTCCCGGTCGACCTCTGTCCGCGGCTCAATGGCCACTGAAATGACCGGTTCAGGGAAATTGATCGACTCGAGAATGACCTGATGGTTAAAGTCCGACAGCGTTTCGCCGGTGAATGTGTCCTTCAGCCCTACGGCAGCCACGATGTCGCCAGCCTCAACCACGGGTATCTCTTCTCGGCGGTTAGCGTACATCTGCAGAATCTTGCTGATTCGCTCCCGCTTGCCCTTGACCGTGTTCAGTATCGCGCTGCCAACCTTCAAACGGCCCGAGTACGCACGCAGGTACACCAGTCGCCCGACATAGGGATCCGAGACCACCTTGAAGACCAAAGCAGCAAAGGGCCCGGACTCGTCGGCATAGCACTTCCATTCGGTGCCGGTACGGGGATTGATCCCCGTCATGGGTGGTACGTCCAGAGGTGACGGCAAGTACTCGACGATGGCATCTAGGACTGGCTGCACACCCTTGTTGCGCAGCGCTGAACCACACAGCACCGGAACCAACTCCGCGCGCAAGGTTGCGTCGCGCAATGCCCGCCGCAACTCGGCTACCGAGAGCTCTTCACCCTCCAGGTACTTTACCATGACCTGATCGTCACACTCGGCAACCCGCTCCAGAAGCTCCTCCCGGCGCTCCTGAGCTTCTTGCTGCAACTCCTCCGGAATCTCCTTCGTGCTCTGACGCGTTCCCAGGTCGTCGGCATAGACGATGGCTTGCATCGTCAGCAAGTCGACAACCCCAACGAATTTGTCCTCACTGCCGATGGGTATCTGCAGCGGCACGGGATTCGAGACAAGTTGCTCACGAATCATGCCCACCGTGCGCCAAAAGTCCGCTCCGATGCGGTCCATCTTGTTAACGAAACAGATCCGGGGCACATGATAGCGATCCGCTTGCCGCCATACCGTCTCCGATTGTGGCTCCACGCCTGCCACAGCATCAAAGACGACCACCCCACCGTCGAGCACGCGCAAGCTGCGCTGGACCTCGGCGGTAAAGTCGATGTGTCCCGGTGTATCTACAATGTTAATCTGGCAATCGCGCCAGAAGCAGGTCACCGCTGCCGCGGTGATCGTGATCCCACGCTCCCGCTCCTGCTCCATCCAGTCTGTGACGGTAGTTCCGTCATCCACATTGCCCAGCCGGTGCGTGCGCCCGGTGTAGAACAGGATCCGCTCGGTCGTGGTAGTCTTACCGGCGTCGATGTGAGCAATGATGCCAATATTTCGAGTGCGCTCGAGGGGATACGCCCTAGACATCGGACTACCTCGAATCCCAGATGATAAGATTCCGGGTCACCCAGCTATTGGTATAGAGCTGGACAGCAAACAATCGTGCGCGATCCTACCAGCGGTAGTGCGCAAATGCCCGGTTGGCTTCGGCCATCCTGTGCGTGTCTTCGCGCCTCTTGACGGTCGCGCCAGTATTGTTGGCCGCATCCATCAGCTCGCCTGCAAGCTTTTCGGCCATGCTCTTGCCTGAGCGGTTGCGCGTCGAGCCGACTAGCCAACGAATCGCCAGTGACAAGCGCCGGTCGGAGCGAACCTCAACGGGGACCTGGTAGGTGGCGCCACCCACACGCCGAGGCTTGACCTCGAGGATGGGTGTGGCATTCTTGACAGCCTGTTCAAACACGTCGAGGCCGGGTCGCTTGGCCCGCTCTTCTATAATATCCAGAGCATCATAAAAGATGCGCTGGGCCGTGCTCTTTTTGCCCTGTTGCATCAGCTTGTTGATGAACTGGGAAACCAATACACTGTTGTACTTGATGTCCGGCGCAATGGTGCGTTTTGGTGGACGGTTTCGTCGTGGCATGCTTGACCCCCTATGCTACAAGACCACGGTCTTGCGAGGCGCCTTGGCCCCGTACTTGGACCGACCGCGCCTGCGGTCGTCAACACCGCTAGAGTCCAATGCCCCGCGCACGATGTGATATCGCACACCAGGCAGGTCCTTAACACGACCGCCACGCACCAGCACCACCGAGTGCTCCTGCAACCCATGGCCCTCGCCAGGGATATAGGCTGTGACCTCGATGCCGTTGGTCAAGCGCACACGAGCGATCTTGCGCAGCGCCGAGTTAGGCTTCTTGGGGGTCATCGTTCGCACCTGGGTGCACACCCCTCGCTTCTGAGGACTTCCCTTGCTCTGCTTCGTAGTACGCCCCTTGAGCGCATTCGAGGTGTAGCGCAGAGCAGGCGCCTTTTCCTTTTTCGGTTTGGGCTTGCGCCCCTTTCGTACCAATTGGTTAATCGTAGGCAACTCTATCCTCCCTTTTACCGCTCAGTGATCCGGCGACCTCCTTAAGCATATAGAGAGCCACCGCTAACGGGCCGCGATGGCCTTCCTCTGTACCCTGGCTGGTACGTCAAGTACACCAGACCACTATACAACTGGAAAGTATCAATCCACGAAAGCCAACTTTATCATAGGTCGATACAAAAGTCAAATCGTCTTTGAGGTTAGGAGTTCCCATCGCCAAAGACACGGGTCAGTTCGTCCTGCTCAAAAATCGGCATCGGCTCCAGACCGTGCGAGGTGCGCATTTGCACCGACGGGGAGCCATCGACCGCCTTGCCAATGACGGCTGCACCAATGCCTTCCTGCTCCAGGGCGCTCACAATGAGTGCCGAATGCTCAGGCGCAGCTGCTATCAACAACGACCCTGAAGCTATCAACCCCACGGGGTCCAATTCCAACACCCGGCAGAAAGCCGCAGTCTCCGGGTACACGTGCACAGCCTCCAAATCGACGAGCAACCTTTTGCCGGAGGCATGCGCCAATTCCCATAATCCAGTAGCCAATCCCCCTTCGGTCGGATCGTGCATGGCATGGGGACGGCCAGCACGACAGGCGATCATGGCATCAGGGACCACACTGATTCCGGGTTCTTTCAGAAACCGCCGGCTGCGTTGAACAAGCTCTGGACCGACGCTGGCAGCCAATGGCCCAGCCATCTCGCGCGCCAACACGGCGGTACCTTCGATGGCAATCCCCTTGGTCTGGATAATGTCATCGCCCACCCTGACGCCCGCCGTACATACCAGGTCTTCTTTCTCAACCTCACCCAACATCAGGCCAACGGCAATAGGCCTGTCCAGGCTATGGGTGATCTCTGTATGACCGCCACACAATGCTACACCCAGACTCTGGCAAGCCTGGCTGGTCTGGGCAAAGATATCCTCGACCAACCTCTCATCGGTTTGCCCTTCCGGCAACAGTAGGGTCAGTAGCATCCAGCGGGGCACAGCCCCCATGGAGGCAATATCGTTGGCATTCACATGAACCACATACCAGCCGATCTCATCTGTGGCAAAGGTGATGGGATCCGACTTGACCACGAGGTAGCGATCCCCCATGTCCAGTACTGCGGCATCCTCCCCCACCGTCGGGCCGACGACCAACCGCTCATCCTGCCCCCGATAGCGCTCCAACAACACCCGCAAGAGATCCATGGGTAGCTTGCCGATGCCCAGCGTGCTCTGTGCCACGATCTAGAGTGACCTCCAATCAAAGAGAGAGGGCCTCCCAACGCAGGGAGGCCCTCTCCAGCGTTTGCGCCGTAGCTTACTCGATGATCCGAGGTGATGCTACGGCGCCAGTGATACTACAATAGTCCATGGGCATCACCTCCCTATCATAGGATAGCAGTTTTGTGCTGCATAGAACCTACCACAGCATGTCTATTATCGCACAAGTCTTCGATTTTGTCAAACGGCACACTCTATGATAAACTCTATCCCGGATAGCTTGGATCACAGCTTCTTCGCTGCGGCACACCTTCTGCCTGTGACCAGAGCAGTGGCCTGCTCCGAGTAGATTGCGTTGCCACCCTATACGTCGAACATCTTGCCGGTGATTTGCTCCCGACCAGGCGCCTCTTGCCTGCTCGGGATTAGCAGGGAAGAATTGACACTGCCAGGGACGTGAAAATGGCCGGAGAAACCATCCTGATTATCGACGACAACAGGGAGATCGTCTCAGCACTGACAGATATCCTGGTGTCAAAGGGATATGGCGTGCTCAGTGCGCATAACGGCCGCCAGGGCCTGTGGTTGGCTCTCGAGCGGAACCCTGACTTGATCCTTCTCGATTGGAATCTCCCGCAGCTTTCGGGCTATCAGGTACTGCAGGCATTGCGTGAACGCGGTAGCACTGCGCCGGTCGTGCTGATGACCATGTACGGATCGGAGAATGTCGCTGTCCAGGCCTTTCGGTTGGGCGTCCGAGACTATATCCCCAAGCCATTTCGGGTCCCCGACACGCTAAGGGCCATCGAGCAGGCGCTTGCTGAAGAGCGCCTCCGCCAGGAGAAGGAACAGATCGCTCGGCAACTTGAGCAGGCCAACCGTCAGATGGAACAGCAATTGCTCGAGATGACCACCCTGCAAGCCATCGGCCAATCCCTTACCTCCACGCTGAACCTGGAAGAAGTGCTAACCCGCGTAGTGGAAGCGGCCTGCTACTTCACCGACGCCCGCGAAAGCTCCCTGCTCTTGTTAGACCAGGAGGAGGATGCTCTGATTACGCGGGCCTACCATGGAGTGGATCGCAGGGAGCCGACTCGGCTCCGGCTAAAATACAGCACAAGTCCGTTGCGCCAGGCCATTGAGACGGGAGATCCGCTATTCTTGACCAGCGGCACGGCCGATTACTCGATCAAGCTCAGGACGGGCTATCTGGTGCGCTCGCTCCTCTACGTTCCGCTGTACATCCAGGAGCAGCCGCTGGGACTGCTCGGGGTCACCGACAAGATTGGTGCCCAAGCCTTTGTGCAAGATGATGCCCGCCTGCTCACGTCGCTAACAAGCTATGCAGTGGTGGCTATCGAGAACGCCCGCCTATACGAGTCTGAGAAGGAACTGGCGCGCACAGAGACGGTCAAGCAGATGATCGTTACTCTGTCTCACTATATCAAGAACCCTTTGACGGCTATCACCCTAAGCACTTATGACCTAAGCACGAGACAAAATCAGGCACAGGCCACTGTCGAAGATGACACGCTCCAACGCAATGTGCAGATGATAGAGATGAACGTCCGCGAAATCACGGCCGTCATCGCTATCCTGCAGCAGCTAGCATCCCCAAAGGCGACTACCTACGTCAACGGCATTCAGATGATCGACATTGAGGACCAAGTGCGGGAACAGGTGCAAAAGATCCGCCACGAGTATCCCGAGATCGATGCCCTCTTGGGGCAGTCTCACTGAGCAGGCCAGCACTCCCTACCCCCTACTGCGGTTGGCTGGGATAGCCCGTGATCTCCTGTATCTCCTCGAACAACGGTTTCAGCTTCGGGTAGATCTTTTTGTAGACACGCCGGTACAGGGCATCATAGATCTCGCAGTTTCGGGTCTGGGGTTCAAAGAGATCGCCCAGGCGCGTCATCTCTTGCACTGCCGTGGCAAAGTCCCGGTGGAGCCCCAGACCCACGGCGCAGTCGATGGCCGCACCCAGTCCCGATGCCTCGTAGAGGTGGGGCCTGGCGGTTGGCAAGCCAAAGATGTCGGCCGTTAGCTGCAAAGCCGCATCGCTCTGCGACCCGCCGCCCGCTACCCGGAGCTCTGTAATCGGGCTGCGACTGCGCCGTTCGGTGCGCTCCTTCCCGTCGCGCAGCGCGTAGGCCAGTCCCTCCAGGATGGAGCGGTACAGGTGCGCCCGGGTATGCACGTCACCAAAACCGATGATGGCTCCCTTGGCCTCAGGTCCTGGCTCCTTGAGCCCCGGCGACCAATAGGGCAGCAAGGTCAACCCCATCGCTCCCGGTGGGGCCTGGCTGACCAGCTCGTCAAAGAGCTCCTCGGGTTGGACGCCTTGCTCCCGCGCCAGGCGTCGCTCCACGTGCCCGAACTCTTTTTTGAACCAACTCACCATCCAAAAGCCCCGATAGATCTGCATCTCCATGCTGTATCGTCCCGGCGCCGCGGCAGGGAAGGGCGGGATCATGGGAATGATTTCGACGTACTTTTCGTGGGTGGTATTGATGGTCGCTGTCGTGCCATAGCTCAAGCAGCCGATGTGGGGCTGCAAGCAACCAGCGCCGATCACCTCACAGGCCTTGTCCGCCGCGGCGGCGATCAGGGGCAGCCCCGCCGGGATGCCAGTCGCCTCGGATGCCTGGGACGTAATCTCGCCCAACAGCCCAGTTGGGGGCACCAATTCGGGCAGCAGTTCTGGCCCGATCGGCACTGCCTGCCACTTCCAGTCGGAAGGTGATGCCCAGTCGAGCCTCTTGTAGTCAAAGGGAACATACCCTACCTGGCAACCGACTGAATCCACCAAGCGACCTACAAGGCGATAGGTAAGATATCCAGAAAGGAACAGATATTTGTAGGTTTTATCCCAGATCTCTGGTTGGTGGGTGCGAATCCAGTTTGCCTCAGCCTCGGCCTGCAGATAGGCTACCGTCTTTTCTGTCCGTGACAGCTTGAAGGCCAGACCCCATAGCCCTCCCGGAAGCTTGAGACCTGTGGTGCGCCGCTGGTCCAGCCATACGATAGCCGGGCGCAGAGGCTCGCCATTCCGGTCCAGGTTCACCATCGTGGCCCGCTGGGTAGTAAGCGCAACGCCAGCGATGGCGCCTTTGGGCAGCGACAACTCTTCCCAGAGGGACTGGCAGGCCCGGCAAAGGGAGTCCCAGTAGTACTGCGGGTGCTGTTCGGCCCAGCCAGGCTTGGCGGAGAAGTAGGGATCCAATGGCACCTGTGACTTGAGTACGAGGTTGCCCCTGAGATCAAAGACCAAAGCTCGCACGCTCTGCGTGCCGTTGTCGATAGCAAGTACATGGTCCCCGCCCACGCCCACCTCCTATGATCGCAGATCTAGCTTGTGCAAAGGGTCCACCGAGTAACGCCGCCGAAGTATAGCACGCCTCCAGGCCGGCGTCAACAGCCCGAGTGCGAGCCTGAAACGATGCGGCTCAGAAGCTAGTGCAGCTGTGGAATGGGCGGTGACTGGCGACCAGTTACGCCTCCAGGGGCGGCTTGTCGCGGCGCAGGAGGCGCGACAGTGCAGGCAGGTGCCAGCTACCCTCTCCGGCGACGCGAATATCCCGTCCCTGGAAGCGCCACCAGGCCAGCAGCACCAAGACCAGCGATACCCCCGCGATCCCGCCCAGCCAGATCCAGTCCAGCCCATCGACGGCATCCGCCCCTTGGTAATAATGGAGAGGCGTGTACTCGATGAATGCCCTCAGATCCTCGTTCAGATTTGAAAGGCCAATTAGCAGGTAGTTGCCGACCAGTATCCCGCCAGTCAGCATGCCCGCCGAGCGGACGGAGGGCAGCACCAGGCTAAGCAGCAGTGCCAGCGCGCCAAAGAAGACAAGCTGTACGAACAGCGGGAGGAATGGTCGCAGGATCTGGATCCAGGTCAGATCCATCCCCGTTCCCTGGGCAGGTAGCACCCAACTGAGGTAAGCAATGAGAAGTACCAACGCGTTCAAGGCCAGTAATCCCAGTACCCGACCCCAGAAGAGCGCCGTCCGGCTGACCGGATAGGATAGGATAAGGTCGAGGGTGCCCTTCTCTTCGTCGCTCACCAGCAAGCCCGCCCCTACACCGACGGTAAAGATGCCAATAATGACCGGCATGTAGTTAAAGTAGTAGATTTCCAGGTACCCCTTTGGCGTGTTCATGGCCCCAAACCCGCCAAAGAAGGCGGCGAGGTCCTCAGGATAGGCCTGCATCATCTCCTGGATCCCCTCGATGCCGACGATCGAGTCAAAGAAAGAGACCATCATCAATGCGTACAGGGCCAGACCGATGGCCCAGCCAATCAGCTGCCCGCGCTTGCGACGCAAGGTGTGTTTGAGTTCCGCCAGCATCTCAGTTTCCCTCCTCGACCGACCCTGCCCTGTAGTAGGCCAAAAATATCTCCTCCAGAGAGGGCCGCTCGATCTCGATGTCGCTCACCGGGAATGAGGCCAGTGCTTTGATCAAACCATCGAGCTCCCTTTCCACCTGAAGATGCACCCTCAAACCATTGCTCTGGGAGAGCAGGGTGACTCCCTCGACGTTCTCCAACGGAGCCGGGTCAACCGGCTTCAGAAAGCGGATCCACATGCGGCGCATGGCCATGCTGACGAGCCGGCCAGGCTGCGCTTCCTCCACGATGACGCCCTCGCGGATGATGGCAACACGCTCGGCCAGTGTCTCGACCTCACTGATGATGTGCGTGCTGAAAAAGACGGTGGCACCATTGGCCTGCGCCTCCCGGAGCAGCCGGTAGACCTCCTGCTGCATGAGTGGATCGAGTCCCGCTGTCGGCTCGTCCAGCAGGAGCAACCGGGGGCGATGCATGAGAGCCTGCACCATGCCGACCTTCTGCTTGTTGCCTTTGGAGAGATTCTTGATCGGCATACTCAGGTCAAGATCAAGGCGCTGTGAAAGCTCACGCACGTGATCCCAGTCAACCTGGTTTCCCCGTAGATCGAGGTAGTAGCGCAACTGCCCCTCTACCTTGAGCCCATCCTCCATGCTGAGTTCGCCCGGCAGATAGCCAACGCTGCTGCGCACTGCGACGGGGACGGCCTGGGGATCGAGCCCGAGGACGCGGATCTGGCCCGAGTCTGGGCGGATCAGATCCAGCAAGCAGCGGATGGTCGTCGTCTTACCCGCGCCATTGGGCCCCAGGAACCCAAAGATCTCACCGCGATCGACCTCCAGATCGACCCCGCGCAGGGCCCGGACCTTGCCGTATGACTTGGTCAGGCCGCGGACTTGGATAGCCTTATTGTCAGTCATCACCCTTTCTCCAGAATCCCCGGAGCCACGCTGTACCCGATAATGCCCCTGCGCTCACGGGTGTAGTGCAGGTGCAGATCAGCGCCGGCCGCATGCAGTGGTCACGTCAGTCTATGATATACCAAAACACTCCCTCTATCTTGACAGACCAGGCCGTCCCAATGACGGCTCTGTGCCATCGTCCTGACAGGCGGCGTCAGGACCTGACAGACACAGAAGGGGCCCGATGAGTTGCCGGCCCCAGTGTACATGATGTCGCAGTTTGGGTCAAGACAATTCGGACTGGCCCATATGACCTAAATCATGGCACGAGTCGTTGTCCTGTGGTAGAATGCACGCAGGCTGCTGCCAAAATGGAGAGTTCGATGGACATCAGACAGATGAAAGATAGTATTTCGGCCGACTGCATTGTTCAGGGGGTCATCGATCGCTACCCGCAGACTATCACCGTGTTTGCCCGTCACGGGCTGCAATGTGTCGGCTGCTACATCGCTCCGTTCCACACGATCGCCGACAGCGCGCGCGAGCACGCCGTGCCTTTAGAAATTCTCATCGCCGACCTGAACCGGGCACTGGTTTCCCTGGAGCGCACGCGCTAGAAGCGGACTCGATGACGCTCATGAAGGGGATTGGCACGGCCTGAGATAGCGTAGGAATTCAGAGGCCTGCCGGAAGGGGCGCCTACTACAACTCCTCGGCAATGGCCACCAAACGGTGAGCTTGAAGCAGGATAATGTGCCCGTCGCGCGTTTCGATGAGGCCCTGCTTCTGGAATTTACTCAGAGTGCGGATAGCCGTCTCGATTACGGTACCCGCCATATCGGCGATATCCTGCCGGCTAAGCGGCACAGAGATGCGCACCGAGCCATCCTCAAGGCGCTCTCCGGCTGTATTGGCCATGCGCAACACCACCCGGGCCACACGGCGCTCCACTTTTTCCACCGCCAGGCTGCGGATCGTTTCGTGGGCCCTTTGTAGCCGGTGTCCCAGCTCCTGAATCAAGGCCCAAGCAAGCTCCGGGTTCTCTCGCACCAACGCGATATAGTCGTCTCTACGGATGCCAAAGATACGTGACGGCTCGAGGGCCTGGGCCGTCGCCGGGTAGGTCTCGCCGACCAACACGCCCACCTCACCCACGATTTGCCCGGGGCCAAAGGTTGCCAGGATGGTCTCCCGCCCGCTTTCCGAGTGCTTGATCATCTTCACCTGGCCCTCGGCAACGAAAACCAACCACTCGGCTGGCTCCCCTTCCCAGAAGAGGTAATCGTCTTTCTCATACTGGCGTGGGGAAAAGCGGCGCGCCACCGCCAACCGCGCCTTCTCAGGCAGGGCGGCAAATAGTGCGCTGTGGGCAAGAAAAGCAGCAGCATCCATGGTAAGTCGATTCTATCACGGGCCCAGGGGCGCGTCAAGGTGGTGAGGCCAGGAATGCCAGCAAGATCAGGGCGCCGCCTTCGCCTTCCTTTGGACCATCCATACACCAGCGATGACAACTGCGGCCCCTACTGCCAACGCCAGGGTGATCGGCTCGTCCAGCAAAATGCGGCTAAAGGTCACGGCGAACATTGGCACCAGATACACGAATCCAACCACGCGCCCGGCTGGCATCCTCTCGAGCGCACCGAACCACACCACAAAGGCAAAGACCGTGCAAGGTATCGCCAGAAACAGCACCGCCCACCAGAACGAAGCAGGCAAGCTCGGCAGCTTGGCGACCATGGCGGGGCTGACAAAGACCAGCGAGAACAGTCCGGCAAAGATCATAGAGATCCCTGTCACCAGGAGCGGCGGGTGGCGAGATACCACGGACTTGCCCAGGATGGTGTACACTGCCCAACAAAGAGGTGCCAGCATAGTTATGAACGCGTAGCTCGCTTCGCTAAGGTCTACTGGACGCCCGCTGCCCCAGCGGATGATGATAAACAGCCCGCCAAAGGCGACGGCCATGCCCAGTACGCGCTGCCACTTGAGCGGCTCACCTAGCGCAAACACCGAAAGGGCATAGGTAAAGGCCGGGTTGAGGGCAATGATCAAGCTTGCTGTCCCGGCAGGCACCCGGGTCTCGCCCCAGCCAAGGAAGGTATTGTAAAGCACTGCCCCTGTCAACCCCAGTAGTACCAGCCGCCAGCTCTCTTTGCGCACCAGGCGCACGATTTCGGGCCAGCGGGTTGGCAAGAGTAGGATAGCGAATGTGAGCGCCACAGGCACGAAACGGACCGTGACCAATTCCAGTGGCCTGACGTACTGTACAATCTGCTTGATGGCGATGAACGAGTTGCCCCAAACCACGGTGACGAGCAACAGCAGACCGGTCCAGGCCAGCGGATGGGAGAGCAACTGGCGGGAGCCAGGCTTCACGCCCGCGGCACCGGGCTCAGCGGATGCTGTCAAGGGTGAGCCTCTCATCTGACATCAGATGCCTGATGACCCTGCCGCCAGCTAGCGGCACCGCCGCGCCATCTCTCGCACGGCCTCCAGCGGGCCCATTAATGTGAGATGGTCGCCCATCCTCAAGCTCGTGTGCCCGCGGGGGTAGATTACGTCGCCATCCCGCCGGATGAGGACAATGGTCGCCCCTTCCGGTAATTGCAGGTCGCGCAGCGGCTTCTGCGCAAGCTCAGGGCAGAACATCCGGATCTCAATGATGTCGTGCTCGTCCTCAAGGTCAGTCATCAACGAGCTCACGCTGGGGAATAGCAGCAGGTACTCCAATTCCACCACCGGCGACAGGCTGGGATTGATCATCTGCACACCCAGTTCTGTGAAGAAGCGTGTCTGAGTCGCGTCGTGAGCGCGGGAGACCACTCTATCAATGCCGACAATCTCCCGCACCACACGGCTAACCTCCAGATTCTCCTCATCCTCGGGCAGGAGGACGGCCACAGCACGGATCGTCTCCGGATCGAGGGCATCCCAGGTCTCTGGCTCCGTTGCATCGGCCTCCACAATCGCCAGGTCCATTTCCTCCGCCGCCGCCACGTGACGCGGATCCCGAGTCACCAGGACGACATCAATGCCGTGTCCCAAGATGCGCTTGGCGAGCAGCCTGGCTGACCTCCCGGCTCCTACGAGGACGAATTTGCGCTCAATCTCTTCGACAGCCGGCGCGATCCGGTTAAAGAGCAAAGGCGATACGGTGGAGGTGACAATGGCCACGAGGATAATGGCCGAATTGGTCGCCGAGTCGATACTGCCGATCTGCAGACCGATGGCAGACACCGCAATGATCAAACTAAGACGAGAGGATAGTAGAGCGCCACCTGCAAGGGTCTCGCGCCAGGAGAAAGATATCCGGAACAGCAGCGCGGATGCGAACTTGATGGCGTAGGCCAAGGCCAGGACCAGCGGTACCAGCACCAACGCGCGCGTTGAGCTAAGCAGTGCGCCGAGATCAAAGCGCACGCCAACCATGATGAAGAAGATAGGGATAAAGAAGGCATACCCAAACAAGTCCAACTTGTGGCGCAGATCGGCAGCCCCGCCACGGGCCAGCAAGGTGATGAGCGCGCCGCCCAAAAAGGCGCCCAGGATCATCTCCACACCCACGCCTTGCGCCAGGGCCATGAAGGCCAGTCCCAGGGCAAAGGCACCGCGCACATCGATATGTGAGGTCGCCTCCGCGAGCCTATCCATTTGCCTCATGCCGGAGAGATGGCGGCGAGCCAACCTCACGACGCGATAGGCAGCAACAAAGGCGATGAAGAGAAGCAGGACCAGCAGCACATCCAGCGATAGTCCCTCTGTGCGCAAGACCACATAGACGCTGACCAACAGCATCGTGGCAAAATCAGCGATGACCGCCGCCACCAGGAGGGCTTGGCCGTACGGCCGGCTGGTCAGGTCCCGCTCTTTGAGCACCGGCATGACCAGACCTAAAGAGGTGGTGGACAAGATCAGGGCCATCAGCCAGGGATCGTCGGAAGCGTCGACCAAGCTCAGTCCCCAGCCCGCCAAGAGGCCGAGCAATAAAGTCATGAAGAAGGTGAGAAGGCCCAGGGTCAGAGGGTTGCTCAACCTTTCCCGCCTGGAGCTTCCCCAGAAGCCGGACTTGGGTAGTACGGCATCAAAGTCCACCTCTAGCCCGGAGAGGAACATGAGATAGGCAAAGCCCAACAGCGACAGCACCTCAAGGATAGGATCGTGCCCTACCAGTTTCAGGCCGCTGTCGCCGACGATGATCCCGGCCAGGATCTCGCCTACTACAACAGGCACCCTGAGGCGCTTGAGTCGTGACAGGAGCAGCGGTACCAGAACGCCCAGCAGCACGACGATCAGCAGCGGGACAAAAGAGTGTGATTCCTCCATCAGGGCCTCCTAACAACCTGGCGCGGACCTAAGCAACGCCCAGAATCCTGGCAATAAAGAGAGGGCCCCCCGTTCCAGGAGCCCCCACTACAGAGCGGGTGAGGGGATTCGAACCCCTGACAGTCTGCTTGGGAAGCAGATACGCTACCACTGCGTCACACCCGCAATCACATAATCATTATATCGAAATCATGGTGGAAAGTCAAATGGCGCTCAACACCGGACACCCTCTCAGTACAGTCGAGCTCGCTGGCACGCGCCCGTGAGGAAAAGGTGTGCGAAAGCGGGGCTGTGAACCTGTTTTGACAGATGAACCAGTTCTGGTACAATCAGCGGACCAAACGCCGGGCCTATGCCCAGCACGTGGGGAGCAGACATGAGCCAGGAAACGCCTCTGGAGTACCTGTACGCCATCGAGTTGCCGACCCCCTACCCTGTCGGCCCCGTCACCGTCTACCTGGCTGCGGCGCCGGGCGAGCCGCTGACCCTGATCGACACCGGCCCTCGTACAGGTGCCACACGCGGGGCGCTGGATGCCGGCCTCGAACGCCTGGGATACGGAGTGCCTGATCTCATGCGCATCGTGATCACCCACGCCCATGTCGACCACTATGGCTTGGCCTCCGATCTTGTGGCACAGTCCCAGGCGAAGCTGTGGACCCATGCCTGGAACATTGTCACGCTGGGCCAAAGCGATGAAGATAGGATGCGCCGCATCTCTTTCTATGCCGAGCTGATGCGGCGAGCCGCAGTGCCCGACGATATCATGACGGCCATCGGCCAGGCAACCGGTGCCATGAACCGCTACGCCCAGCCTGTTGCAGTCGACGCCACGCTGAAGGAAGGTGACACACTCTCCATGGCTAATAGGACCTGGCAGGTCCTGCACACTCCTGGCCACTCCGCGGGATTGCTCTGCTTCTACGAGCCTGTGAGCCAAACCCTGCTATCGAGCGACCACCTACTGGCAGACATATCCTCCAACCCCGTGGTCGAACCACCGCCACCAGGAATGCGCGAACGACTGCGCAGCCTGGCTCTGTACCGACAATCATTAGAGCGGGTGGCGGCCATAAAGATAGCGCGCGCGCTGCCCAGCCACGGGCCGGTCATCGACGATGTGCCCGGACTGGTCCGCCAACGGTTGGCCTTTCACCAGCGGCGGATGGACCGGGTGTTAGAAGCGCTGCGCCAGGGGGCGCGAACCACCTGGGACGTCACCAAGCTCCTATTCCCGGACCTATCACCTCTGGACACCTTCTTGGCCATCTCGGAAGCCATTGGCCATCTCGAGGTGCTGGAGTTGGAAGATGCGATCGCGAGCAGCCATGAGGGCAATGTGGTGATCTGGAGCCTTGTGAGGCCCGACGAACCCTAGTTCGAAACCGAGGCGTGGGGGAGGTCGCAACCGGGGCAAGAGGCATAGCAGCGGGACAAGAACACGCGTTGTCACGCTTGCTTTCGCACCCAGCGCGCAGCTACTACTCCCCCAAGAGATCCAAAAGCTCTCGCAGGTCCTGGATGACAGGGCAGTCAGGCGCATTAGCTGTTCCAGTGCGATCCAGCAGAACCGCATCCAGGCCTGCATTGCGCGCTCCGACGACATCGTGTCTGTAGCTGTCGCCCACGTACAGGGTTCGCTGGGCTGAGAGATCCATCTGAACCAGGACCTGGAAAAAGATGCCGGGATGGGGCTTGTTGCAGCCGGCATAAGCCGAGGCCCACACGACCTCGAAATAGGGATCCAGCTCAACCTGTGCCACCCGGTCGCGCAGATTCCAACTCCAATTCGAGACGATGCCCAGCCGGTAGTGCGCGCCTTGCAGAGCCGACAGCACCTCGGTGGCCTCAGGAAAGGTGCGCATGGCGCCAGGCTGGCTGAATCGAGAGTCCAGCAGACCTTCGTAGGTCTCCACGAGATTGCCGTCGACCGTGAGACCAAGCTGGCTGAGAAAGGCCCGCGCCAGCTGCAACTGGGTGCTGCGATCATGGTCGGGGGTGGCCGCAAAGGTCGCCGTGGCTGCATCTTCGTAGTGGATGCCCCAGACTGCCTCGAGGGCAGCCTCAATCTGTGGCAGCGATCGATCGACGACCAAGTCCTGCAAGGCCGCCTGGACGACGGTTGTCTCGGGCGGATCAAAGTAGACCAGCGTGTGGCCCAGATCAAAGAGCACCGCATCGTAGCGGCGCGGCGTGATTTCCAGGGCCACGGCACCAAGGGCTTCTTTCTCCGGGGGATACAGCTCGCGCAGGGCAGCCAACAACTGTTGCGGGGTCAAATCGGGGGCTATGGCAGCCGCATCTTCGTGAGCCAGCAACTCCTCAAAGCTAGCATACCGCCCAACGCGCCTAATCCTGGCAAGGTGCCGGTCATTGAGTTTCAGCCAACCGCCTGGCTGCAGCCGCCCTATGTTCTCGTACGCGACCCGGACCTCGATGGTCTTGGAACCTGCCAGGATCTGCGAGAGATAGGGCTCGCGAACCCAGAGCACCTTGTGACGTGTGACAGACTGGGGAATGCGCCCTGCGACCTCCGCGTGAGACACAGTCACCGGAGGCTCACCGCCACCCCTTCTCCTCACCCACGCGATGTGCCTTGACCATGTTCGTCAATCCACTTCCCCCCACCGGCACACCAGCGGTGATGATGACCAGGTCACCTTCCTCCACCAGGCCCCGTGTCTTTGCTGCGTTCACGGCAGTGGAGATCATGGTGTCGGTGTCGGTGAATTGCTCCACCAGAAGTGGTTGGACGCCCCAGACCAAGGCGAGCTGCCGGCACGTGCTTTCGCAGGGCGAAGGGGCAATAATGGGCGTGATTGGTCGGTGCATGGCAACGCGACGGGCAGTCGCGCCGCTTATGGTAGAGGTGATGATGGCACGGGCATCAAGCTCAGCGGCGATCTCGGTTGCGATCTGCCCTATGGCATCGGTCACGGTCATATCAGCGACGTGCGCGGACCGCTGAAGCCAATCCGCGTAGGACATGCTCCGCTCGGTCACCTCTGCGATGCGGGCCATCATCTGCACTGCCTTTCGAGGATACCGGCCCACCGCCGTCTCGCCGGAGAGCATGATGGCATCCGAGCCATCCAGGATGGCATTGGCCACATCCGAAGCCTCGGCACGGGTCGGGCGAGGGTTGCGCATCATCGAGTCGAGCATCTGCGTCGCCGTGATTACCGGCTTGCCAGCGCGGTTGCAGGCGCGGATGATCCGTTTCTGGGCAATGGGCACATCCTCCGCCGGCGCCTCCACGCCCAGATCTCCGCGCGCGACCATCATACCATCGGACACCTCCAAGATCTCGTCGATGCGGCCCAACGCCTCTGGTTTTTCGATCTTGGCGATGATGGGTGTCTCGGCTCCCAGCTCCTGCAGGTAGGTCCGCAGGTGGTTCACGTCTGCTCCATTGCGGACGAAAGACAGGCCAAAATAGTCCACTTCATGTTCGACGCCAAAGGCAGCATCTGCCCGGTCCTTGTCGGAAAGGCAGGGGATCTGCAGGTGCGCATGCGGCAGGCTAAGCCCTTTGCGGGAAGTGAGCACGCCCCCGGTCACGACGTTGGCGCGGACCCGTTCGCCATCACTATCCAGCACACGCAGCTCAAGCAACCCATCATCCAACAGCAGGCGATCGCCGGGGTGCACATCACGCAACACCTCGGGATGCGGTAGAGGAATCACGGATGGGTCAGTGGAGGATGGCTGATCGACCAGCGACAATGCCTCGCCCTCTTCTAGCAGAATGCCCCCCTCAGGCAGTACGCCCACACGAAGCTTGGGTCCCTGCAAGTCGGCGAGAATGGCGACGGGGCGACCCGCTCTGCTCCCCACCCGACGCACTGCTTCGATCCGCCGGGCATGATCCGCATGTGTGCCGTGAGAGAAGTTGATACGGGCGACGGCCATCCCAGCGTCGACAAAGGCGCTGATGGCAACCTCATCGTGTGAAGCAGGGCCCAGCGTACAGACGATTTTGGTTCTCAACATCGGACTTTACTCCAGCGGCGGCGATAGCTCGGATCTGTACCCGTTGAGCAGCTCTCGCTCTGGACCTCTGAGGGAGAATATGGAGGCGATTCCAGCCCCTAGCACCACAAGACCAGTTGCCACGAATATGCTTGTGGGACCAACAACATCGCCGAGGATGCCAGCCATGATCAAGGCGCCCATAGTACCCAGGCCAATGACGGTGACCATCGCGCTCTCCACTCGCCCACGTTGCGAGTCAGGCACCAAAGCCTGAGTCATCGCCGCCAATGTGGTCCGAGCCGAGACAACGCACAAACCAACCACCATCGCACCCACCAGCACAAGCCAGTAAACAGGAGCAAGGGCAAAGACGAGGATGCCCACCCCAAGCACGATCATGGTGACACTGACAATCTGCCGCGAGCGAGCCCAGGATGCGTAGGCGCTAATGAGCACTGCGCCGGCAGCCATGCCCAGCCCCTCCGCTGTCTGCAGCAGGCCAAGATACTCAGCCGATATGCCCAATAGCTGCTTGAAGTAGGCCGCAGCAAGCAGGACGGTTGCGCTCAGGCCGAGCGTAGCGATCGTCGTAATGGCCATCAACTGCAACAGATGCCTGTTGCTGGCAATATAACGCACCCCGTCGACGAATGAGGCCCAGTATTGGCGGAACTCGCCGCCCGCATCTGGCTGCGCTGTTAACCCAGCGGCAGAGCCCTGCGGGATCTTGGCAGCGACCAAGAAGAGCGCGGACAAGGCAAAGGTAGCCGAGTCGACCACAAAGGCCACAGAGGTCGAGGTCAGGCTGATCACCAGCGTGGCCAATGATGCACCCGCGATCAGAGAGACCAATTCTGTAGCCTGTATCAGGGCATTGGCCGTCAACAAGTGCTCCTCGGGTACCATGTTGGGAACGGATGCATTGCGAGCGGGGACGAACATGGCGCCGAGGCCCATGACGGCAAAGGCGGTCAGATAGAGAATATACAACTGCCCCGAGTCGCGGACGAGGAGCGCCAGGAGGATCACGCCAGCTCGAAGCAGGTCAGTGGTGATCATCACCGACTTTCGACTAAAGCGGTCGACAAAGACACCGCTGACCAGCGCAAAGAGCTGCGGAAGGGTCATGGCCGCGGCAATGACAACAACGGCCAGACCGGTCTTCTCAGCCAGTTCGTTGATCAGCACCAAAGCGGCGACCACAGCAAAGTTGTCACCCACCTTGGAGACAAGCTGGCTCAACCATAGAGCCAGAAAATCGCGATTCCTCAAGACCGTCAACATGCCGGTCTTGCCATTACTCATACGAATTCCTTTGAGCGAGCATAGCGAGCGCGGCCAATTATATCTTCAATCGGAACGATTGGCAAACAGGCTGCCTTGCTGCGCAAGCTTGCTATCGACAAAGACCCCGGCAACACAGACCAGCAGAGCGCTCAGGCTGATGATTGCCGGCAGGATGGAGAGGCGATATGATAGCTCAACGCGGTGGTTGCCAGCCTCTACTTGGATTGCCTGGAGCAGGTAGTCCGCTCTGTAGATCGGAACCGGCTCGCCATCGACGGAGGCCCGCCAGCCCGGATAGTAAGGCTGGCTGATCACGAGCAACCCATCACCTCTGGATGCCACGTCCAATAGAAGCCGACCGGGCCGGCTCTCGATGACCTGTGCAGGGTCAGCCAGGCCACCTTCCTGCGGCAGGTTAGCAGGCAACGCGCCAGCCGCCAGAACCGCTTTCTGCAAGGGATGGAAAGTCTCAGAGTTGAGGAGAGCAAGTGCATCCTCATCGGAAGCGGTTTGCACGTCGTACGCCACCCAGGCACGGGGCAGAGGATCACCCACGCGGTAGATCTTGACCTCTCCCTCCTCATAGACGCGTTCCAGTCCGGGCCCATCGAGGTCGCGCTCGCTCAAGACGTATGCCACGTTGAGTAGCTGCCAGCGGCGCCAGCTCCCTACCTCCTCCTCGAATCGCTCAAACCGCTCCAGGCGCAGCGGCGTGTTGCCTGTGATGTCTTCCAGTTCGTAGACGATGCCCGAGCTCGAACCGCCTGGCAGCAAGCCTGCGCTGGAGATGCGAAAAGTGTCCTGTTGCGCTTTCAAGAAGGCGATCACGCCGGTCTCGGGGAACGGCCCACTGGCGGATGGCTCGGCCAGGTTGAACTGCCAGCTTACGGAAAAGAGGTTCAGCCAGATCAGCCCCAGGGCCAGCGCCATGAGCCAACCCCGTCTGAGCTTGCCCGTCATTCTCAGCGCAAAGAGGGCGATGGCGCCACCCAAGATCAGCAGGAGCAACACGTGGTGGCGCAACAGGCCCTCAAACTGGTTGACATCCACACCCTGCTGCAGTCCTTGCAGATAGCCAAAGTACCACAGGGCAGTCAGCGCCAGGAAGGCAGCACCTACCCAGGCCAACCTTCGCACAAACCGCTGAAACCCGTTGCGAACCGGCCCTGCGAGAGGCTGCACCAGCACCAGCGCACCATAGCCAGAGAGGATGCTGACCGCGAAGCTAAAGAGGTAGATGATGCGTTCCTGATCGCGAACCGAGCCAAACCCGGGTGCAAAGAGGTAGGCGAAACTGTAGGAGAAGGTGTGACGCCCGAAGGCCAGCAGCAACGCCACCAGACCAAGCCCAACCCAGAATAGCACCTGACGCCGGGCCCGCCGCAAAAAGAGCGCTGCAGCCGCCAGCACGGGCGGCAAGATGCCCACGTACTGGGGCGATCCGCCAAAGTAGCCGGGATAGAGCAAGTGCACCATCTCTGCCAGGGGAAATCCCCAGGACACAGCTTCGTAATCCAGAGCCGAGCGAGTGGAGCGTGCTATGAACTGCAGTGTAGGCACCAGCTGGACCGCAGCCAGCGCCGCACCCACCGCAAGGGGCAGCAACACCAGGTAGGCCATGCGCAGCAGGCGCCGGGTAGGGTTCGCTGATCCCAAGACGACACCCGAGTGCCAGCCTGCAAAGATGCCGTAGGCCAACATGGCATAAACGAGGTACATGCCGGTCTGGGGATGTCCAGCCAACAGGGCACAGGCTAGCGCCAGGCCAGCAAGAAGCAATTGCGGCAGCGGGCGTGTACTGTGGATGGCCCGATCCACAAAGAGGAGCACCAGAGGCAGCCAGATGGCCGTCTGGAGGATCGTTAACTGCTGCACCGGAAAGGAGGTCAGATAGCCGGCGTAAGTAAAGACCAGCGCGGAGACGGCGCCAGCAAAGCGCGCTGCTGGGACTTGTGCTCCGGCTCGACGGGCCAGATGGCGGACGAACAGGTAGGTAAACAGACTCGCCATCGCAAAGTGCAGCAGGACCTGAGCCTGCAAGTATCCGACGCCGAAGGACAGCCCAAAGAGGGCCAGCACGAGGTTGGCCAGCAGGTTCAGGGGATAGAAAACGCCGGTCTGGATATCCGCCAGGCCTGGCTGACCGGCATTGAGATAGGGATCCCATGCCGGTAGCCGTCCCTCGGCCAGCTCCCTCGCCGAAAAGAGCTGGAGCGGATAGTACTGGCTGGTGAAATCTCCCTCGGGGATGACGGCGCGGTCCGCAGGGTCGAGCGCCCAGAGCCGCCACCAAAAGAGCAGCGGCAAGAGTACCAGCACCAGGATGATGATGGCCTCAGATAACCAGGCGCGTCGCTGCCGACGATCAGTAGTCACGAGAAGCAGCCCTAGCCCCGGGAATTCCTGCTGCGCCCGTACGACTTGCGCTCTTTGCGGCGTTGGGGAGAACCACGATAGCTGGACGCTATGATACCAAAGATCGTACAACGCCCGACATCCGACATCCGGCTCCGCAGCCTGGGATCCACCTCGTCAATCGTCTGTGTCATAGTGATGATAGTGGGCACGCGGGCGATGTAGCGGTAGTTGAATAGCTGGTAGAGCTTTTCCTGCGCCCAAGGGCTGGCGCTCTCGGTGCCCAGGTCATCGAGGACCAGCAGGGGCGCCCGCCGGACCTCTTCGAAACGCTGGTCAAAGCGCACCTGGCTGCTGGGGCTAAAGGTGGCTCGCAAGTGATCTAATAGCTCAGGAACGACAACAAAGAGAGCCGGCTGCCCCTCTGCAACACGCTGGTTGGCGATTGAGGCCGCCAGATGGGTCTTGCCGCATCCATAGTCTCCCTGCAGCACCAACCAGTCGCTCGGCTCCTCAGCATACCGGCGACAAAGCTCCACAGCGCGGCGCAGGTTCTCCCGCTCGTCAGGCTTGAGTTCATCCTCGCGCAAGCTAAAGGTGTCAAAGGTCATGTCCTCCAGCAGCGACAGGCTGGAGAGGTCCGACTGGCCCCGGTCTATGGGGCTCCGCCGAAAGTCAGGCGCTGTAATCGTGAGGACCGTCGCCACATCGGTGTCCACCATTCGTGAGCGGATGCGCAGGTCGATCTCCTCCAAACGGTGGTTGGAGGTGATTACCGTCGGCATGCGAGCATTATAGCGATAGTTGAGGATCTGGAAAAGCTTTTCCTGGGCCCAGGCGGTGCTGCTCTGCGTGCCCAGATCGTCGAGGATGAGCAACGGAGCGTTACGGACCTGGTCGAACCGTTCGTCGTAGGTCGTCGGGCTATTGGGAGCAAAGGCAGCGCGCAGGTAGTCCAACAGATCGGGGACGACGACAAAGAGCACCGGCTGCCGGCGCTCGATGGCCCGGTTGGCAATGGCCGCCGCCAGGTGGGTCTTGCCGCAGCCATACTTGCCAAATAGTATGAGCCAACCCTGAGGATCCTCCGCATACCGCTGGGCCATATCATAGGCAAAGCGCAGGGTGGCAGACTGGCTGGGCGTAAGCTGATAGCCATCAGGCACAAAGTTGTCAAAGGTCAGGCGCGCCAGGTGATCGAGGTTGCTCAAGGAGCGCAACTGCTCCATGCGCCGCTGCTCCCGCTCGGACAGTTTGCAGCTACAGGGAAAGAGCTTGCCGAAATCGGGGTGGTCGGTCGGCAGGTCCCGCGCGACGTAGCCCAGGCCACCGCAAAGGGGACATGCGTCGCCCGCCTCATTGTCAGTGTTCGATGATGTCGGCATACTTGCCCTCGATATACCTGCGGCGGTCTCGTTCATCACCTTGTCGAGACGTTTCATCTGTTCTCCCCTCGGCCTGCCAGCGCTCCAAGATTCGCTGGATATATCGCCAGCTCCGTTTGTTCAGTTCTACAGCCTCGCGAAAGGCATCCTCTATCCACGGGGCCGGGTAGGTGTCCTCGGCCTCGCCCAACTGCTCAGCGAGAAAAGGGGTGAGCGGTCCAATGTGCTGCTCGTACAGGACGAATATGTTGGGCCGCTGAGCCTGCACGCGCACCGGCTTACCCAGCTCGGCCGGCACCCATTTGCCAGCCAGCAGGTCATCCAGCGCCTGCCGGCCCTTTTCGCTGTTGACGAAATACCAGTCACGCTCGCTGCCGTCCGCCTCGGCAGTGACCCGCAGCAGCGTGCGCCGCGCCACCGCCCGCTCCAGGGCATCTCGCAGGGCCTCGGCAGCAGACACAGCGGGTGACGACAGTCCAGCCAGCAATTGCTCATCGTCCGCCAACTCGTCGCCGCTGACGCAGGGCCGCTGGCCTTTCTGCTGGGTCAGCAGGTAAAAAATGTACAGCGTCACCTTGAGCTCGGCAAGATGGTCGATCTCGGGCAGCAGCTCACTAAAGAAGAGGTCGGGCACAGGTGTATAGGGCTGCTTGCCGCCAGGGAATCCCAGAAAACCTTTCATCTACGGATACTTACCCCCGCGCTCTGAACCACTGCCACGCCCACCCGGAGCCGGATGGTCGCGAGGCCCACGTCCCGATTCTCACCCATCGCGCAATCCGGTGATGCGCACCATCAACGGCAATCCTGGCACTGGCTGCTCAACGTAGCGAGCATGGTAGTCGCTGCCGTCGGACCAGGCATAGACCGGCCTTGCCCCCACCCAGGTTCCAATCTCATCGGGTGGAACCCAACGCGCGCCGTACCAGTCCATCTCCCCCCAGGCGACATACAGAATGGCCTCCAGGTCGTCATAGAACGGCTCTGACTCAACCAGCACGAATTCCGGCCCTGCCAGCCCCACAAAGTCCCGGGCCATGTCGCGGTAGTAGGTGTTCTCGCTCTGATCCACCTCTGCCCAATTCTCGCGCAGAGGATAGAGCGGCATGACCAAGATGGCGACTGCCAGAGCAACCGTCAAGGCCTGGCCCCACCAGCGGCGTCTATCCTGGAGCAGGCCCGCAAGCCATCGTCGCAGCGCGCTCAGTCCACATCCCAGGAACACGGCAAAGACCAGATACGATGGTATAAGATAGATGGTAAAGGTCGCACCACCATAATTCATGCCAAAGCCATAGAATCCCAGTGCCGCAAGGGCCAAAAACAAGAAACCCTTGAAATCGGCCTGCAGCCGCTCCCACGCACCAATCCAGCCCAGGATATAGCCCCATCTGAAGAACTGCTTTTGCAGTAGCTCCAGGTAGATTCGCATCCGGTCGGCCTGGGCAGCCAGGCCGTAGCCAAAGAACTGCCCCTGGAAGCGACTTCGCGTCATCCAGCGTGCCCAGCCGCGCCACGAGAAGGCACCCAGCTCGTTCAGCAGCGGCTGCTGGCTTGCGCGGATGATAACGTACAGGTACTGCAGCGCCCCCAGCAACACCAGCCCAGCCAGGATCGCCATCTTCTGCAGGTCAAGCAGCACGCGGTAGTCGGTGACCAGGATCAGGTAGACAACTGCCGGAAGCAGCATCACCACCGTCAGGTGATTCCCAAAGCTCAGGGCATAGAGGCCGATTCCCAGGTACAGCAACCCGATCTTCCGAGTCTGGTACCACGCCAGCAGGGCCAGCATCACAGCACCGATCAGAAAGGCGTTCAGTGCATAGACCTCGGCGACAACGGCCTGGCGCCACAGCTCTACCGAAAAGGCGAAGGACAGCGCAGCCGAGGCTGCACCCACCCAGTCGCCCACCAGACGCATGACCAAAAAGTACACCATCACTGCCGCCAGTGCAGCCATGACGGCCGACATCAAATTGACGCGATAGGCCAGGTCGCCCACCGGCAGATAGCCAAAGAGCCGGCTCAGGACAATGTACAACGGGTAGCCAAAGCGGTGCGGAATGCCCCAGATCCGGGCCACGTACTGGAAACGAGCGATATCTCCCCAACCGGCACCGGGCAGCAGCGTCTGGAGGTAGACGAAGAAGGCGAACAACCCCACCCCCACCGGGATCAGCGCCCCGGCAAGCCGTCGGGCCCGCACCAATAGCCCTACACCTCCTTCTTGACGATCTCAGCCTCGAGAAACTGGGCCAGTTCCTTCCTGAAGTAGAGTTGGACTGTGCCGGTGGGCCCATTTCGATGCTTGGCAACCATTATGTCCGCGATGTTTGGCCACTCTGTGTTATCGTTGTACATCTCATCGCGGTAGATGAACATGACCACGTCGGCATCCTGCTCGAGGGCACCACTCTCACGAAGGTCAGATAGGATGGGCCGCTTGTCGCTCCGGCTCTCCACACTGCGCGAGAGCTGGGAGAGCGCAAGTACCGGCACATTCAGCTCGCGAGCCAGGGCTTTGAGCGCACGTGATATGGACGAGATCTCCTGCACGCGGTTCTCCGAGCGATAGTCGCCGCGCATCAGTTGTAGATAGTCCACAACCATGAGATCGATACCGACCTCAGCGTGGAGGCGCCGGGCCTTGGTACGTAGCTCCAGGGCTGATGCGCCGGGTGTGTCATCAATATAGAAATAGGTCTCCGCCAGATCGTTGGTGGCCTTCATAAAGCGACCCCACTCGTCCTGCTCGATCTCACCCCGGCGCAGGCGCTGAGCATCAATGCCGGTTTCGGACGAAATGAGCCGCTGGACCACCTGTTCGTTTGACATCTCCAGACTGAAAAAGGCCACTCGCTGCCCGTACTTTTTCGCTGCGTTGTGCGCGAAACTCAGCGCCAGGCTTGTCTTGCCAACGCTGGGCCGGGCAGCCAAGATGACCAGATCCGAGCGCTGCAAACCGCCCAGCAGCTTGTCGACGCGCTGGAAGCCAGTGGGGATGCCGATCAGTTCGCCACGGTGGAGGGTCAGGTACTCTATTCGATCGTAGTACTTGCTCAACACCTGTTTGATCGGCACCAATTCGCGCGAGATGCGGCGCTCGGAGACGCCAAAGAGTATCTGTTCGGCACGATCGACGACCTCGTCGACGTCATCGGCCTCCTGGTAGGCCAGCGCAGCGATCTGGCCCGCTGCCTCGATCAGCCGCCGCCTGGTGGCAGTCCGTTCGACGATACGCGCATAGTGCTCAGCATGGATCGAGGTCGGCACGGCATTGGTCAGAGCAGTGATGAATGCGGGGCCGCCCACCTCATCAAGCTGTTGGCGGTGCTCCAGCTCGTCACAAACGGTCAGCAGGTCGATCGGCTCGCGCCTGTCGTGAAGTGTCAGCGCCGTATCGTAAATCCAGCCGTGCTTTTCCCGGTAAAAGTCCTCGGGGTTCAAAAAGGTCGCCACGCGAATGATGGCATCTGGATCGATCAGAAGGGCGCCAAGGATCGCCTCTTCGGCATCCACATTCTGAGGTGGAAGTCTCTCAATCCTGCTATGCTCGGACACGCTTTATCGACCCCTCGCCTGGGTGCTTTCTTCTCAAAAGGCAGGCTCCCGCCGACAAAAAACGATCGATCAGGAGCCCGCCCACATTCTACCGAAACCGTCCCTGGTGTGTAAAAATCAGGGAGTCAAACCTGCCGGATGCTCGGCAGGTTCCAGTGCCTATTCGTCCAAGTCCCCCAAGTCCAGCCCCTCGATAAAGTCTCGATAGGGTTCAAGCTTTTCCTCTTCCTCAGGCGTCAGGGCATCGAGATCGATCTCCTGCTCGGGCGTCACACCAGCCCGCTCCATGACCGACTCGCTGACAAAGATGGGTGCCTGGACGCGCACGGCGAGGGCCATGGCGTCGCTGGGACGGGAGTCGAGCTCGATACGCTCGCCATCGCGGTCCATGATCACGCGGGCATAGAAGGTGTCATCCTGCAAGTCGTTAACGACGATGTGAGAGACTTTGGCCCCCAGCTTGTCGATGCTCTGCTGCAACAAGTCGTGGGTCAGCGGCCTGGCAATCTCGACCCCTTGCAGCTTGATGGTAATCGCATCGGCTTCGTACGGGCCGATCCAAATCGCCAGGTAGCGCTCCATCTCCTCTTCCTTGAGGACCACCACCCTATGTTGGGACAACAAACTGGCCCGAACACTATCAATGGTGACCTTGATCATTGTCTGCTCCTCTCGATCATACGCATGGCACCAAGATGGTCTGAATTGATTATACCACAAGAGTAGTGCGCGCACAAAGATGGTGCTGCCCCAAATGGCCGGCAGGGATTGGCGTCATGCACCCAACGGGTCACCAATCACCGCTGCAAACCACATCTCCTGGCGATGGTACCCGGTCAGCGCAACACAACTCGCGTCCATTCCTGGATCCAGGCCTCCCGGCTGGATTCAATGCGATCGGGCTGAATCGATACCGGCTGGTCGGGGATTTCCGCAAAGTGGGCAAAGACATCGGGCAATTCAGCCCTGCTGTTGGCCGGGAAAACGAACATCTTGAGAGGGATGTCCTCCTGGAAGGTGATGCTCAGCATAAAGTCGATCCAGCGCTCAGCGAGCTCGCGGTTCTCGGTGCCCTTGAGAATGCCGACGAACTCGACCTGGCGGAAGCAACTGCCATCCGAGGCCACCACCCCGGTGGGCGCGCTATCAAAGGGTTCCTCGGCAAAGTAGACCTCGACTGGCGGACTGCTGGCATAGCTGACGACGATGGGCCGGTCGCCATCCGAGGCATAGGTAAAGCTGCCCCAGTAGGCATCCTCCCACCCCCCGGCGACGAGCACGTCGTTGGCCCTCAAGTCAGCCCAGTAGTCCAGATAGTCATAGTCACCACTCTCGCCAAAACGGCCCACCGTGGCGAGCAGGAAGGCGAGCCCCGGAGAAGAGGTGGCAGGGTTCTCCACCACCGTCAGCCCCTTGTACTCAGGCCGCGTCAGGGTCTCCAGGTCAACGGGCGGCGCCAGCTCTCGCTCCTCGAACCAGGCCTTGTCATAGTTCAGGCACACGTCGCCAAAGTCCACCGGCAACAGGCGGTGTTCCGGGTCCAGTTCGAGCTCATCCGGGATATCGGCGAGACCAGGCGCCGGGTACGCCTCGAGGATGTCGCCCGCCAGGGCCCGGCTCAGGAAGGTACTGTCCACCCCGTAGATGACGTCAGCCAGCGGGTTCTCCGCGCTCAACAGGGCCTGGTTGAGCATCAAGCCGGCATCTCCGGACCGTAGAAAGCGCACCTGGCAATTGCACTGCTCCTCAAAAGCCGCCACGACGTGGTCGCTAACATCAAAACTGTCATGGGTCATCACCGTCAGGATGCCCGCATCGATTGTCGCGCCAGGTGTGGTCACGGGCACGGCTGTCTGCTCCGGACCGCAGGCAGCCAGCGCCAACACCAGCGCGAGAAGCACGTATCTCGTTCTCATCTTACACTCTCCCTCCAACACCAACTACCAGGACCCGTCAACCTGCCGGTGCAGAACTGTGCACGATCAGCAGCAGGCCATGGTCCACCTGGATCTCGGCCTCGCCACTGGTCATCTCGTTGCTCACCCCCCGGCTGGCACCAAACTGCAACCTATCCTGCTGCAAAGGCCAGGCCAGACCCCGGGTCGACACGAGGCTGGCATCACCACGTAGAGGCAGCAGAGACACAAGGTCGCCCGCTGTCCCCTGAAGCCGGATCGTCTCGCCATCACGGGCGACAAGTGCTTGCTGGTCACCCTCGGCGATGCGGACCGAGACGCCGGCGAGCGAGGGCAGAGCCAGCAGCAGCACGTTGGCCATGGTGTGATCCAGCCTGCCGCCCAGCGCGCCCAACACCACAATCTCCTGGGCACCCTCCTGGGCAGCATATCGCAGCGCGAGCTCCAGATCGGTCTCATCTTTGGCACGAGGATGCTGAACGAATTGACAGCCCTGAGCCTCGAGACGGGAGCGCGCAGCTTCAGGCAGCGAGTCCATGTCGCCGATAACCAGATCTGGCAACAGTCCCCAGTCCAGAGCCTGCGCCGCCCCTCCATCCGCACCGATGATCCAGTCCCCAGGCCGCACCCAGCGCTGCCAACCCTGGCCCTCAGTCTCGCCCCCAGCAACCACAATAGCACGCATGATGTTCCCCCAAGACATCCGAATATGAGATCCCCGACCGGTCTGCACCCGGCTATGCACTCTCCATGCCTGCACAAGTGCAGCGCCCCAATAGAAAGGACCGCCTGGCCTGTGGCTGGCGATCCGTAGTCATTCTTGAGCGCATCATCCCTACGCCGGCATTACCCAGGTCAGGTTCAAAGGGTCAGCGACGATGGCGGTCGCCCTCTCAGCCTGGCATCCCAGGCTCCCCCAGTGCCGTATATCTTGTTACATCTATATTCTATCACCTTGGCAATGCGCTGTCAAGCATTTTCCCGGAATGGATCAGATCACCGTCAATGTCTAGCTCGGGGCGGACCGCTCCAAGCAGGAGAGGAGGCTGTTCTCGGAAGAGAGTCTGCTTCGGCGCAAGCAGCTGGCCTGGTGGAGAGGGTTTCTAGGCAGTTTCCACACAAGTCTGTTGAGACCGCCAGCACGACCTTCCAGGCCAGCCTGCAGGCATCAGGCGATGGCCTGCTCCGCAAGTCAGCCACATCAGCGAACCTGCCTGGGATATCAAAAGGCCGCCAGTCTGCTCAGACTGGCGGCACTTGAGGTATGAGCCGCGAGGGAATCGAACCCCCAACCCGCTGATTAAGAGTCAGCTGCTCTGCCTGATTGAGCTAGCGGCCCACGGTACCGGTTCATTATACTTGGTTCGCCAGACAGTGTCAAATCTGCGCGCTTTTCAGGGTCAAAGTGACCAACCACAGGATGAACCTGATTCGCCATACGTTGGGAACGATGCTATAATTGGCCGCTCGGGAGAGGTATCTGTTGAAGAAAGCACGCTTCTGGATCGGTATACTAATCAGCATCATCGCCCTGGTTTTTGCCTTTCGCCAGGTGGATTTTGAGAACGTCTGGTCTGCACTGGCCGGGGCCAATTACCGGCTGCTAGCAGTATCGCTGGTGCCGTTGCTCCTCTTTCTGATCCTGCGGGCTGTTCGCTGGCGTCTGCTATTCTACCCCAAGCAAGGACTCCGGCTCATAAACCTCTTTGCGGTCATCAACGTTGGTTATCTGCTGAGCAACATCTTTCCTGCACGCCTGGGAGACGTGGCTCGCGCCTACTTGATTGGTGACACAGAAAAAGTGAGCCGTGCTTCGGCCTTCTCCACGGTGGTTGCCGAGCGCGTGCTGGACGCTCTTTGTGCAGTGGGTGGATTCTTTATCGTACTACCGTTCGCGCCCCTGCCTGATTGGATGGTCCGCTCCGGCCTGGTCGTGGGAGCGGCAGCGCTGGTGGCTGTTGTGCTCTTTGTCGTATGGGTACGGCGGAAGGAATGGTCGCTGGACCTGATTGACCGCATCCTGCGGCTGGTGCGTTGGCCCAGGCACGAGACAATGACCGACTTCTGGGCACGGCTAGGGAAACGCACCAGGTTGGGATTTCTCGAGCAGCTGCCCTGGGCTGACCGGGCTGATCTGGGGCGAATGGCCGGCTCCCTGATCGATGGCTTCAGCGGGATCACGACACCGAGGCTGGGATTGCCCCTGATACTCTGGTCGGTGGTGATCTGGGCTGTGATCAGCGCCTACTACTGGATTGTGCTACTGGCCTTTGACCCGGGGCAACCCTATGTTGCCGGTGTAGCTGTGGCCTCGATCACAGCACTGGGCATGACCATCCCGTCCTCGCCCGGGTACATCGGCGTCTTTGAGTTCATAACCCGCGAGACAATGGTCCTGTTCGGCATGGCACCTGACACTGCTCTGGGCTATGCCCTGGTGGCCCATGCCCTGGTCTACGTAGTCTTGAGCCTGCTTGGGCTGGTGAGCATGCTCCAACAGAATATCACCTACGCCGAGATCCAAGAACGAATCTCTACGGAGGCCGAAATATCGACGTGAAGGTTCTACTCGTCCTGACCTACTATCACCCCCACGTAAGCGGATTGACCATCTATGTCAAACGGCTGGCAGCGGCGCTGGCACGACGAGGACACCAGGTCACAGTATTGACTTCGCGCTACGACGCAGCGCTGCCTGCGGAAGAAGTGATCGACGGGGTGCGTGTGGTCCGTGCCCCGGTGCTGCTACGGATCAGCAAGGGCGTGATCATGCCGGCTTTTCCCCTGATCGCCTGGCAGCTCATCCGCGAGCACGACGTGCTGAGCGTCCACCTGCCCCAGTTCGAGGCCAGCCTGCTAGCATTGCTAGGCCGCCTGGCCAAGCGACCCGTGATCCTGACCTACCACTGCGACCTGCAACTGCCCAAGGGGTGGTTCAACAGGGTGGTGGACAAGGTCGTCTTTGTCAGCAACTATCTCGCCGGCCACCTCGCCGAGGCTGCAGTGGCATACACGCAGGACTTTGCCGAGCACTCTCACTTTCTGTCGCGTTTCCTGGACAAAGTGCGCGTCATCCGGCCGCCGGTACTCATGCCCGAGCCTGACGCAGAGGCGGTGGAGATATTCAGGGCCGCCCACGATCTACAGGACCGCCCGGTGGTAGGCATGGCAGCGCGACTGGCCACGGAAAAGGGTGTGGAAGTGCTCATCCAAGCCATGCCGCGCCTGCTGGAGGCCTTTCCGCGGCTCAAGGTGCTCTTTGCCGGACAGTATGAGGACGTGATGGGCGAAGAGGCCTACTACCGTCGCCTGATGCCGCTGATCCAGGAGCTGGGTCCGGAGCATTGGGAGTTTCTGGGCATACTGAGCCAGGAGCAGATGCCAGCCTTCTACGCCGCCTGTGACGTCCTGGTTGTGCCCAGCCTGAACTCCACCGAGTCTTTTGGGCTGGTCCAGATAGAGGCCATGCTGTGCGGCACCCCCTCCATCGCCAGCAATCTCCCGGGCGTGCGCCAGCCGCCACTCATGACGGGCATGGGTGCAGTGACGCCCATCGGCGACGCACCAGAGCTGGCGGAAGCGATCATCGGTATCATCACACAGAAGAAAGAGTACGCACGACCGCGCAACCAGATCGAGGCCATGTTCAGCCTGGAGCAGACCGTCTCCGGCTATGAGAAACTGTTCCGCGATCTGCTTCCAGAGCGGGCGCAGACAGATACCCCGGCCGAGGCGCGCGAGACCTGATGTCTGGCAGGCAGGGCCCCGGACGAGGAACGACTGGCGCGAGCAACGATTTTCTATGGCAGCACCTGCAGGACTTGCCAGCCTTTCGTGCACTATTGAGGGCCGTCGAAGCCCGATTCTACCAGGATCTGCTCCCTCTGGAGGAACCCGTGCTGGACGTGGGCTGTGGCGACGGGCATTTTGCGTCAGTGGCCTTTCCGCTGCCCCTGACCGCGGGCATCGACCCGGGGCACGCCGTGCTCAACGAGGCGCGGGATAGAGGCGCATATCACCTGCTGGCACAGGCACTGGGTGATGGCCTGCCTTTCCCCGACGGACACTTTGCCACAGTGATCAGCAACTCGGTGCTGGAGCATATACCAGACGTGGACGCGGTGCTGGTGGAGATTGCCCGCGTGCTCAGAACTGGCGGGCGTTTCATCTTTTGTGTGCCAGGCGACCACTTCACTCAGTTGCTGCTTTTCACCCAGGTCTTTCGCCGCCTATGGCTGGAACGGCTGGCCACAGCGTACGAGCGCTACTTCAATCGCATCTCGCGCCACCACCACTGTGACGGTCCGGAGCTCTGGCGGGACCGTCTTCAGGCTGCGGGGCTGCAACTCGACACGCACTTTGCCTACTTCTCTGCTCGAGCCACGCACGCGCTGGACGTCGGTCATTATCTTGGCGCGCCCAGCCTGGTTGTGAAAAAGCTGTCCGGCCGGTGGATCCTGGCACCCACGCGCTGGAACTTGGCACTCACAGAGCGATGGCTACGCCCCCTGTATGAAGAACCGCTGCCCGATACAGGCGCCTATCTCTTTTTCGTCGCGTACAGCCTCTGATCCTTCTTTTTGTCACACCCAGGGAACAATGCTATAATCTTCCGGCCGCAGTGTAACACTGCGGACACCGACCTGTGCCGATTTACTACGGGGGGTTAGCGTGACTAGAGGGCGCCGGGTAGCAGCGTGGCTACTGCTTGCAGCTGCGCTGATCTTGGTCATCCTGGGACAATTCTACTTCTTCCAGCGCCGGGAGTATGGGTGGGATGGGCTATTCTTCCATCTGCTCGCTGCCCTCTGTTTCATCCTGGCCTGGAGGCTCAGCATCCCCGCAACGGTGGGCCGAACGCCTGCCCCTCCCCTGCAATTGGGGGGCTGGTTGCGGGCGCGCGCCATCCCCGTGGCGCTCCTGGCCCTGGGAGCAGTCCTTTCCCTCCTGGCGATCTTTATGATGCAGGACCGCGCCCTGAGCGACAGCACCTACGACGCAGTGTCCGCATGGGGCATTTCTACGGCTTGCGTGGTTCTGGCGGCACTGTGGCCCATGTCACGCCCACTGCCCCCTGTCCGCAAGTGGCGAGACTCCCTTCGCGCAGTCCCGCGCAGTACGTGGCTAGAGGCAGCTACCGTGGCGGCATTGACGCTGCTGGCCTTTGTGCTGCGCGCCACCGCGCTGGATAGCGTGCCCTATACTCTGGGAGGGGATGAGGCCTGGCACGGGCTGCTGGCGCGGCAGGTGCTTGACGGCCAACTGCAAAATCCCTTCGCTATGGGCTACATGTCGATGCCCACGGCATTCTACTGGCCGCTGAGCTGGTCGCTGCGGCTGGTCGGCAACACAGTCACCGGCCTGCGGTTCCCGGCGGCGCTGGTTGGCACTATCACCATCCCGGTCCTGTATCTCTTTGCCCGCGACCTGTGGGGACGGCGTACGGCATTCCTAAGCGCTGCCTTTGTGGCAACCTACGACTACCATGTCCACTTTAGCCGGCTCGGAGCCAACAACATCTGGGACCCCCTGTTCGTGGTCCTCATGCTGTGGGCCCTGGACAGAGGGCTGCGGGGCAACGCGGCTGAGCCTTCCCAACCACGGGAAGCAGGCCAGGTCGAACCCTCCCCGCTAAGGTACCGCTACTTTCTGCTGGCAGGGGCGGTGATGGGTCTAAGCATGTTCTTTTACACCGGTGCGCGGCTTCTGCCGGTCCTGGCAGGGATCTATGCAGCCTTTGTCTGGATGCGAAGGGGCAGGCAGGTGCCGCGTCTGGGCCTGCACCTGGCACTCCTGATCGTGGCCTGTGTCACAGTGGCAGGGCCGATGCTGAGCTACGCACAGTCGCACCCCGACCAGTGGAATGCCCGCCTGAACCAGGTCGGCATCCTCCAGTCAGGATGGCTGGAGAGGGAGCCCGAACTCACCGGCAAGAGCACGGGTGAGATCCTGGCGGACCAGTTCATCAGGTCTGCAGGTGCCTTTCACTACTACCCCGATCGCACAGCGTGGTACGCCATAGAACGGCCTCTGCTGGGATTTCTCGCCGGGGCATTTGCGATCCTGGGTATGGCCTGGGCCGTCGCTCAGTGGAAGGACCGCCGAACCTTCCTGGTGTTGCTCTGGTTCTGGTCGGTCATCATCACCGGGGGCATGCTGACCGAGAGCCCCCCCTCGAGCCAGCGGCTGGTGATCGCCATCCCTGCGGTGGCGCTGCTGGTGGCTTTTGGGCTGGAGCAGTCCGTGCGCCTGGCCTGCCGGCTACTGGACATCGGGCGCAGATGGGAAAAGATGGCGCTGGGCGCATTGGTCGCGGTCCTGGCCATCGGCAGCATCTACTTCTACTTTGTCGAATTCATCCCCACGCGGCGCTATGGCAGTGCCAATGGGGAAACGGCGACGATGATGGGGCACTACTTGCGCGACCTGAAAGACGAATGGAATGCCTACATCTTTGGGGCGCCAAGGCTCTATTGGA
>Ga0207796_1000111_pt1 | contig 35079 bp, 22 predicted proteins | sample Pon1CUnioCityCA_6_FD_187274 | JGI IMG/M metagenome (GOLD analysis project Ga0207796, IMG submission 187274) | Marine sediment microbial community from Union City, CA, USA - Pond 1C Sediment 1 (SPAdes) | ecosystem: Environmental > Aquatic > Marine > Intertidal zone > Salt pond sediment ... | reverse complement strand
CGGTCGTTGCCAAGCGCCAGGGAGAGTCCTCAGGGCCCACCTGCGCACCACGTGAGCCCGACGACGTCAAACACCAGGGTACGACCACCGTGGGGTCGACGTGTGCTGGATCCTTCAGCAACTTTGATGAGAAGGACTACTATTCCCTCAATCTCGATGGCGCCACGAAAGTGCGCCTCCGCCTGTTCAACCTGCCTTCCGGCACGAACTGGGATGCCATGATCTACGAGGATGCCGGTGGCGGCAACTATCCCCTGGCCTGCCACATCGGCACGCAGGGATGGGAGGACAAGTCGGCTGACTGCCCCAACGCTGACGGCTATCCCAATTCGCTCAATCTCAGCAAAGACTACTTCGTCCTGGTCAGCAGGGGCCCGGAAAAAGACGGCGGCCCGTACACCATGTCTGTCGAGCGACGCTAGCGACGCCCTGCACCGTCGGTCGGAAGGGATCAAGCGACGCTGCGGCGTGCTTGCATTCCTTCCGCAGCGGGAAGGCGGTGCTGCCTCAGGAGATGCCCATGCCAAACGAGAATGCACAACAGAAGCTGATTGAACTCATCTTCGCCAGGGGGACGGACACCGGGCGGAAGCGCGATCACAACGAGGACTTCGTAGAGGCGTTCAGCCCCTCGGATCCCGGCGAACGCCAGCGCAAGGGCGAGCTGTTCATCGTCGCAGATGGGATGGGCGGTCATCAAGCCGGCGAGGTCGCCAGCGAGACCGCGGTACGGACAATTTCCCGCGAGTACTACGCGGATCCAGACCCGAACATCGCCGCGACGCTGGTCCGTTCCATCCAGAAGGCCAATGCCCTCATCTACCAGCAGGCCCAGGAGACACTGTCCCAGGTGGGCATGGGTACGACGGTCGTCGCCGCTGTGGCACACGAGCACCAGCTTTACCTGGCCAACGTCGGGGATAGCCGGGCCTATCTCCTGCGCAACGGTCAGCTCAGGCAGGTCACCCGTGATCACTCCTTCGTGGAAGAGCAGATCCGGGCCGGCATTCTGAGCCGCGAGGAGGCGCGGGTACATCCCCAGAGAAATGTGATCACGCGTGCCCTGGGTGTGAAGCCCGAAGTCGAGGTGGATAGCTACAGTGGCACTCTGGTGCCCGGGGATACGCTGCTTCTCTGCAGCGACGGACTATCCGAGCCCGTGCCGGACCAGGACATCAAGCGGATCTTGGGGCAGTATCCGCCTAGTGAGGCAGTTCCCAGGCTGATCGCGCTTGCCAACACGAATGGAGGGAGCGACAATATCACGGCGCTGGTCGTCGAGGCTTCGCCCATGCCCGAAGCTGCCGCCACTGCGCGGACTGTACCCGTGTCTCCCACGGCTGCGTCCCCGGCCCGCAAGGGGTTGTCGCTGCCTGTGATCCTGGGTCTTGGTGCTGGCAGCCTGCTCATTCTGGCCGGGTTGGCAGCTGGCGTTCTCTTCTTTGCGCCGAGCCTCGGCCTGAAGAGAGAGACCGCTACACCGACGGCGACGCCGCCTCCGACCTCCACGGCGGTTCCGTCCCCGCTGCCCACCTCGACGATGCAGGAGGCGGGCGAACCCACCGCGACGCCCCGCGTCGGCTTCGAGTTCCTGGAACCGGCGGATGATGCCGTTTTCGGTCCGGGCACAAGCGTGAACTTCCGCTGGAATGTGATCGGGAGGCTTCCCGACGCTTATGATTTCGTGGTCAGGACGGACCACCCGGAGAACGCGCAGCTCTGTTCACTGGAACAGGAGTCCTGTGTCGTGTCCCTGGATCCTGGGGAGTACGAATGGTGGGTCGAGGTTCGCAGTGGGGACAGGGTGGTCCTGGAGAGTGATCATCGGAAACTGACGGTTCAGGCCGAAGTGCCCGAGACGGCTGAGCCACCAGCGACCGCCACGACGGCTCCGTCAGTGCTCGAGACGCCCGAGTCTTCCGGTGGGGAGTGATGACAGCGTGGGCGCGGACGAGATGAGGGGGTCAACCGGTGACCGAGCGGGTGGCGAGGGCGTTGCCCCGCCGTTATGCATGGCTCCCTCCACTTGTGCCGTCACGACCCGTGGCCCCCGGCAGGATGATAGCGAAGCGTAAGGGGACTTGAGATGAGGAGACTATCCGTATTGCTGCTGGTTGCCGGTTTGCTCGTGTCCTGCGGAGGCCAGGAGGCTGAGGTCGTGAGTCCGACGGCGACGGTGGCGGCCCCGGAGAGCGCGGTCACGAATACACCCGCTCCCCGCCTGGTCCCAACCGACACGCTGGTCCCCACCGCCACCCTTCAGCCTACCAGCACCCCAACCGCAACGCCGCTGCCCCCACCGCCGACGCCCGTCATCGACTCGGAGCAGGTCCAGCAACTGGTGCAGCAATTGCTGAACGGGGACGAACAGACCCGCCGGATGGCTGCGGAGCAGTTGGCGTCCATGGGCGCCCAGGCGGAACAGGCGCTACCTGTGCTGATCCAGGCCCTGTCAGATCAGAGCCCGGAGGTGCGTGCCGCCGTGTCCGAGGCGCTCCAGGGCCTGGGGCCGCAATTGCAGTCGTCGCTCCCCTTGTTGCTCCAAGCGTTGAACGACCCCAGCGCCGACGTGCGGGCGAATGTGGCCGAAGTGCTTCGCGCGATCGGTCCTCAGGCTCAAGGCGCCGTCCCGGCGCTCATCCAGGCGCTTGGGGATCAAAGTCCCCAGGTGCAGCAGGGTGCTCTTGAGGCCCTGAGGGCCATCACGGGTCAAGACTTTGGCCCCGATGTGGATGCCTGGCAGCGTTGGTGGGCGGAGCAAGGGTGAGCCGACGTGGCGGAATCGCTGATAGGCGACGGGTTGAGATCGAAACGTCAACTGCGATGGATCGCGCGGCTGTTTCTTCGTACCGTGATACAGGCTGAACGAGGCGGATCATCATCAATTAGACATCGAGTGATGGGCGACAGGAGTTTCCCGTGCCACTGACAACCGGAGAGTTCTTGCAGGGGCGTTATCGCATCGTGGCCCGGATGGGTCAAGGGGGGATGGGAGCGGTCTACCGCGCCTGGGACACGCGGCTCGACGTGGCGGTCGCGCTCAAGGAAATGGTCCCTCAGTTCGGGCTCAGCTCGCAGAAGCTCACCGAGCTGACACAGCAGTTCCAGCGGGAGGCGCGGGTTCTCGCCCGCCTGGACCATCCCCATCTGGTGCGCGTATCCGACTACTTCCAGGAGGACGGTAATGCCTACCTGGTGATGGACTTCATCCAGGGGGAGAGTCTGGCTCAACGCATTCAGCAACAGGGCGCGCTGGCGGAATCGGACGTATTGGAGTGGGCGGAGCAGTTGCTGAGCGCCCTGGCCTACTGCCACAGCCAGGGCATTCTCCACCGGGACGTCAAGCCCCACAACGTCATCATCCGGTCGGATGGACAGGCGGTCCTGGTTGACTTCGGGTTGGTCAAGCTCTGGGATCCGCGCGCCCCTCGCACTCAAACGGCAATCCGCTCGATGGGCACGCCCGAGTACGCGCCACCTGAGCAATATGATGATAGGTTGGGCCATACGGACCCCCGCAGTGACATCTATAGCCTTGGGGGCACACTCTATCACGCGCTAACCGGACGGGCGCCGGAAACGGCGACAACCCGCATGGCCGCCCCGGAGAGATTTGAGCCGATCAGGTCGTTGGCGCCGAACGTGTCCCGGCGCACACAGAAGGCGGTGATGAAGGCGCTGGAACTGGTCAAATCGAAGCGCTGGGCGGATGCAAACGAGATGGCTGAAGCGCTGGAGGTGTCCACGCCAACCGCTCCATCGCAGCCCTTCGAGCCGGTGGTTCATTCGGTCGTCCCATCGGTGCCTCCAGCGGCGGGCCCACCGGCTCCGGGTCCCACCGTGCCGGTGCCGCCGGCAGCAGGAATTGGCCGCCGTATTCCGGGTTGGGCGTGGGCCGTCGGTGGCCTGCTTGTCCTCGCTCTGGCGCTGGGTGCGGCTGCCGTGGTCATCAGCATCAGCAGAGGCCTCATCGGTCCTGGGGCATCCGCCACGCCACAACAGGTCGCCGGCGTCAATGTCCCGGTGACAGAGACGCCGACGATGGTCACACCTTCGGCAACGCCGACCGCAAAGCCCACAGGGACGGACGAGCCCACGCCATCCCCCACCGCGAAGGGTTCGCCCACGGCGACGCCGTCCCGCGGAACGACAACCCCGACCCGGGACGCCACATCCAGCGCCGGGGTCACTCCCACATCTTCGCGCGCTCCCACTGTGGCGCCCACTGCCGCGGGACCGTCCCCCACACCGGGACCAACATCCCCGCCCGTCTCCGGCGCGTTGTTTACCTTCGAGGAGGGTGTTGGCTGGCGGCGGGGTGATCAGCCGTACGGGGAATTGACGCAGGCTCAGAGCCAGGCCCACACCGGCAGCGCTTCGGCCGAGTTGAGCTACGATTTCCCTGTCACTGAGGATGACTTTGTGGTCTTTGTTCGACAGGTGAGCCTGGCAGGGCAGCCGGATACCGTGGGTGCCTGGGTCTACGGGGATGGCTCGGGGCACTACCTGAACAGCTGGATAGAGGATGCCCAGGGCGAGATCTGGTCAGTCCATCTCGGGCGCATTGGAGGCACCGGCTGGCAGCAGTTGGCAGGCCGATTGGACCCCGATCGAGCATGGCCTTCCGGTCACGTTGCCGGACCCCAGAATGGTGTGGTCGACTATCCCATCCGCTTCTACGGAGTGGCCCTGGATCGTGCCGGCACCGGGCCGCAGACAGGGCGTATCTACCTGGACGATATCTCGATCTGGCGGAGCACGGCGGGCGCCACGGCCACGAGTCCGCCACCGGTCACAGAGGCCGCGCCAGGTGGCGACGTCACCCCTACTGCGACCGACGTGCCGCAGACCAGCGGCGGTCCTCTGGATTTCGTCGAGCCGACGATGCTGGATAATTGGGCCCGCGTGGAGGGTAAGACCTATAACTGCACGATTGTTGTGCGTATTCAGGGCGGGGCGCCGCCCTTCAAGGTCTACCACGAGGTGCAGCTCGCCGGGACCACAGACCAGAGGGAATATCCCCTTGTCTTCAAGTGCCAGGGCTCCAAGGTCACCGGCACAATCACGGTGGAGTCCGGCGATGGGCAGACGGTCGCCCATGACTACTGGATCAATACGCCTTGGGAACAGTAATCCGTTCGAGAGAAGAGAATGACGACTAGAGATCCAAAGAATCCGGAGACTTCCCTTGTAGGGGCGCAGCTGGGTAAGTACCAGGTGCGCGCCGAGATCGGCCGCGGGGGAATGGGCCGCGTATACAAGGCCTACGATCCCATGCTCGATCGCTTCGTGGCCCTGAAGGTACTGGCCCCCCAACTGACGTGGGAGGAGGAGTTTGTCGAGCGCTTCTTGCGTGAGGCAAGGGCGGCGGCTCGACTCAAACATCCTAACATCGTCACCATCTATGACGTGGGGCGCACCGGTGGCTGGTACTACTTCGCCATGGACTTCGTGGAAGGCAAGACGGTGGCAGAGCTCATACGAGATCGGGGTCCGACGTCCGTCGAGGAAGCGCTCCGTGTCCTCCGTCCTCTGGCGGAAGCGCTGGACTATGCCCACAAACACGGCTTTGTGCACCGGGACATCAAGCCCAGCAACGTGATCGTTGGCGACGACGGCTGTGTTACCCTCATGGATTTTGGGATTGTGCGCGCGTCGCAGGGGACACGCTTGACGAGAAGTGGTGCCGTCATGGGGACACCCGAATACATGGCACCGGAGCAGGCTAGCGGCGCCGATGTCGATCGCTACACCGATCAGTATGCACTGGGCGTCGTTGCCTATGAGATGCTCTCCGGCAAGGCGCCATTCGAGGCTGAGAGCACGCCCACCCTTCTGTATAGGATTGTGCACGAAGCACCCCCGCCGCTCCGGGCGACTCGGCCGGATCTGCCGCCGACCGTCTCCGGCGTGCTGGCTCGTGCCTTGGCCAAAGAAAAGGACAAGCGATTCCAGAGCTGCACGCAGTTTGTGGATGCCCTGGAGCAAGGTTCACGGCCCGTGCGGTCGGAGGCGCCATCCCGGGCCGTGCCGGTGTTGCCCCAGGAAGACCGTGCGAAGAAGCCCAGGAGTGCCTTGCTGGGGTTGGGCGGTGTGGGCCTGGTTGTCGTTGGACTGCTTTGCCTGGCAGTATCCGCGGTCGGTGTTATCGCAGGACTGATCGCGCTCGGTGGAGACCGTGGGGCGTCACCGGCCTCCACAGACACGCCTCCCCCACTCCTGGCGTCAGTCACCGTTCCCGCACTGATCCTGCCCACAGCGACTCCTCAGGCTCCCACGGCGACTCTGCCTGAAACCACGTCCGCCGCTCCCACGAGCACCTCTGCGTCCCAGGAGATCAGCGTGCTGTTCCAGGATGACTTTGAAGTGCCTTGGTCCGGCTGGGAGGTCGGCGATTACGAGCAGGGCAGCGTCGGGCCCAGGAGCGGGGTCTACTCGGTGATCTCAGCTGGTGAGCTCAAGTGGATGTGGGGCGTCGCCAACTTATTCTTCACCGATATGGTCATCGAGGTCGATGCGACGCAGGTGTCCGCGGGGCCCGAGAACAACAACGACTATGGCGTTATCTGTCGCGCCCAGCCCAACGGTGATGGGTACCAGATGATTATCTCCGGAGACGGCTTCTATGCCATCTATCTTCGCAGGGACGGTGAGTATACACCGTTGCTCGAGTTCCAGGAGTCGGACGTAATCCGCCGCGGTGACGCGACCAATCACATCCGGGCCGTCTGTGAGGGATCGCGGTTAGCGCTGTCCGTGAATGGCCGTGACCTGGGGGCCGTCATGGATACGACTTTCGCCGGCGGGGACATTGCGTTCACGGCGACCTCCTACGAAGATGCCCCCACGGAGATCGTGTTCGATGACCTGGTCATCTACGCCACCGGTGATTGACAGCCGGGAATTTGCGTGGCTGCGCTCGGCTGCCGCCCTTGGACGTCCGCGTCCATTGTTGATCGGTTGTGGCTAGGTCATGCCAGAGGACTATCTCGAAGATCACCCCACCCCTCCGTCCCTGGAGCTCGATAGAGACCTAATCCGCCAGGCCAGACGGACGCCTTCGCTCATGCGGCGCGTGCGTCGTCGTCGCAATCTTCTCATCGGCCTGGTGATGCTGGGAGCTGCTGTACTGTTGGCGAGCGGTGTGGGACTGTGGACCCTGACGCGGTCACCGTCCGGGTGGAGCGCCTGGGTTGCGCGGGTCGCGTTAACGGCGACGCCAGCGCCCCCCGACATTGCCCCACCCTCCTCCTTGAAGGATCTGTCGGCCCAGTATCCAGAGCTGTCCGGGCTTCTCCAGGACCCCGCGCTCAGTTCTGTCTACAAGGACTTCATCCTCGCCTTTGAAGAGGGAGGCGTCGATGCCGCAGAGGACCTGGCCTTTAGGCGCGGTCTCCTCAACGAGCGCGGCGAAATCCGTATCACGCTTGTGGTGGACCAGCCTGCGAGTGTCTCCGCCGTGGTGGAGGAACTCCGGGGAGCCGGGATCACCGTCGAGGGGAGCTACAGCTCCAGGGTCAACGTTGGCGTCTCACTGGCTCTCATCCAGCGGCTGTCTGCCGAACACGGGACGGATGCCCTGTTCGAGCGTCTCACGCAGATGGAGCACATCATCCGCCTGGAGCTGCCCCTGCGAAATCGCGTCGACCGTGTGTCGCGGGTACAGGGAGAAGGTGTGTCCATCACCGGAGCCGACGTCTGGCACCAGGCCGGCGTAACGGGTCAGGGTATGCGAATAGGAATCCTGGATCTAGGGTTCGACGGCTATCGGGATCTCTTGGGCACTGAGCTGCCTGACACCGTCTCCGCCAAATCCTTTGTCTATGGAGCCGAACCTGACGGAAGCGATGAAGTCCACGGCACGGCCTGTGCCGAGATTGTCCACGAGATGGCTCCCGACGCTGAGCTTTTCCTTGCTTACTATGATGGCACGACAGTAAGCGAGGGGCAGGCCATTGATTGGTTGCTCGACCAGGATGTACATATCATCAGTCACTCTGCGGGTTCCGTTATGGCCCCCATGGACGGCACCGGACAGAATGCCGAGTTGGTGGACCGGGCTGCCCAGACAGGGGTGTTGTGGGTGAACTCCGCGGGGAATGAGGCAGAGGGCCACTACCGTGGGACGTTCACCGATCAGGATGGGGATGGCCTTCACGAGTTCCCCGACGGGAGCGAGGAACTGGCATTGGAGGCCTACGGTGACGCAGTCACGGTGGTGCTCAATTGGAATGACTGGGAAGCCGTGACCGAGGACTACGACATCTTTGTCTACGATGCTCAGGGTGACTTGGTCGCATCGGCGGAAGACGCGCAGGACGGCAGCCCTGGTCAAGTGTCGGCCGAAGGGCTCGTGTTGTATGGAGCCAGCGGACGGCTCTACTATGTGTCGATCTCGGCGTACCAGACCTCGCGACCCGCTGTTCTGGATCTCTTTGCGCCAGGTGCAGATGTGGCGTTCCCCACCGTCGAGCATAGCCTGAACAGCCCCGCCGACGCGCGCGGGGCGCTGACAGTCGGTGCGACCGAGTATCGCGACGATAGTATTGCGTCCTACAGCTCGCAAGGGCCCACCACCGATGGGCGGCTCAAGCCGGAGATGAGCGCGCCGGCAGGCGTCTCAGGCTCAACCTATGGGGGATCCGGGTTTGATGGGACATCTGCATCGACCCCCCACGTCGCCGGGGCGGCTGCCCTGGTCTGGAGTGCCTTTCCCGAATTCAGTCGTGATCGTGTGGCCTCGTACCTGACCTCTGAGGCGCTGGATCTGGGTCCGTCCGGACCAGACAATGCTTTCGGCCACGGGCGGCTGCGGCTTTCCTCTCCCCCGGAGGAGGGCGAACAACCGGTGCTTCCCATCGCGACCGAGCTACCCGTGCCCACTGGCCTCCTGGAGACCTTGGTGCCGACCGGGATGCCCTTCCCCACGTTGACGCCCCCCGTCGCGCTGGAGGTCACCGAGGTGGCGGTCACTCCGACACCCGGAGAGGTGTCCTCATCGACGACCTCGGCGCCCCCTGCGGCGCTGCTGATCGGTCTGGCGTCTATTGGACTGTGCGGAGGGGTGGCCGTCGTCGGAGGTGCTGGCTTGCTGCTGCTGGCTCGGCGGGGCGTGCCCGGTCAGCCCCAGCGAGTCCCATCGGTCTCGCCATCGCCGGCGCCACCCCCGGCACCGACCCGGTATGGGGAGCTCACGGGAGGGGGCCTGGATGCCATCCCCCTGTCCGCTGGAACCATCACCCTGGGACGGGACAGCGGTAATGATGTGGTATTGCCTAGTCCTCAGGTCTCACGCCGCCACGCGCGCGTCATCTGTGCTGAGGGTCGCTGCACGGTGGAGGACCTTGGGAGCTCCAATGGCGTCTTTCTCGACGGCGAGAGGATAACGCGAGGTGTCTTGAACCCGGGGAGTCGGGTTAGGCTGGGCGGCGTCGAGCTCACTTACTCTACAACGGGCGAAGCGGGGAAGCCGGCGTGGGTGAGCGTGGGGGAGGAGCGCTATCCTGTCCCGCCAACAGGGGCAATCATAGGGCGTTCGCACCAGAGCGATATTCAGCTCAGTGATCAACTTGCGTCGCGGCGGCATGCCTGCATCGACCGTGAGGCTCGCAGTTTCACGCTGAGAGATCTGGGAAGCACCAACGGCACGTTCCTCAACGATCGACCCATTCGGGTCGAGCAGCTGCATGACGGTGACCGAATCCGTATTGGAAAGACCTATTTGGACTTCCACAGCCCGATCCAGCCCTGATTGACGGGTTGTTCTTTTGCTCAGACAGGGCAACAACATTGCGGTGATCGCATCCTAAAGGAGCATGTCCTTGTACGACTTGAACATCAGTCCAGATGCCGTAGCCGAAGTGGCAGAAGAGTTCATTCGCGGGCAGGTTGAACGGTTGGAGCGAGACGGCGTGATCGTCGGGGTTAGCGGTGGCATCGATTCTGCGGTGGCGGTCACGCTGGCCGTCCGCGCGGTGGGACCCGATCGCGTGTTGGGGCTCCTGCTTCCGGAACGCGATTCGAGTCCTCACAGCTCGGAAGATGGTCGTCTCCTCATGGAGCAACTTGGTGCTCCGTACGAAGAGACCGACATCACTTCGACACTCACGGAGCTCGGTATCTACCGCAAGGCGCCAATACGGCTCCTGGTCAACAGGCGGATCAAGGCAGAGGCGGTTCGGGCCACGTTGAAGCTATACGCGCGTCGCCTGGGGGAGAATCCGTTCATGACGGGGTTGCGGGGCACGCGCGGCCGCCCCGGGCAGGGGGTGATAGACGCGGGCCACGCCTACGCCAGGGCAAAGCACCGCATTCGAATGGTCACCCTCTACTTCCGCGCTGAGCTTGACAACCGCCTGGTTCTGGGAACCGCCAATCGAACGGAGACGCTGACTGGATCGATGGTCAAATGGGGGGACAGCGTCGCTGATGCTCAGCCGCTGCTACACCTTCTCAAGACGCAGGTGCGACAACTGGCGCGCTTTCTCGGCGTGCCCAGTTCCATCATCGAAAAGCCGCCAACAGCGGATCTGATGCCTGGTGTGGACGACGAGATGGCGTTCGGCATGTCCTACGAGATCCTGGATCGTGTTCTGTTTGGGCTGGAGCAGGGTGATTCGCTCGACGATATAGCGACGCTTGCTGGGACCAGCGCGAAGACGATCGAGAACGTGATGGAGATGCAACGAAGATCGCAGCACATGCGCGAGTTGCCTCCGGCGCCACATTTCCCAGATGTGAGACCTGTTTGACTCGGGACGTCAGGAGGAGCGCTCTATTGGCCGAAGGGAGTTCGATGGAGAATAGACCCGGCGACGCTCGACGTACCGTCTTGATGGGCTGCTTGGGAGCGATGGTCATGGGCATGCTCTCCTGCTGCGTCTTGCTTGGCCTGGCAATCGCTCCCGCCCTCGACACGACGGTGCCTCCACCGCCCATCTCGGACCCGGTCAAGCCCGACATCACCATCATCGTCCAGGAGGCCTACTTGGATCGAATGTTGACCAGCGCCCTGCCCGGCCCTCTGGCGGACGGGGCGAGCCTCGACATCCGGGGCGACGACCGCCTGGTGATCTCCGCCAGCTTCGATGTGCTCTTGACGGAGCTGGATGTCATCATCACCCTCCGCATGTTCGCCCAGGGGGGTGAGCTTCAGATTGGCATAGAGGGCATCGAGACCGGTGGAGTGGATGTCCTGGATTTGCTTCAGGTCGATCGGGAGGCCCTGGGGCAGAGAATGAGCGACGCGATTCAGGGTCAGGTAGAGGCGGGTCTTGGACAGGGCGCCGAGGTCCTGGGGGTGAGAATGGAAGAAAATCAGATCGTTATCACGGCCCGATGGGTGCTGTAGAGGCAGCACCAGACCGGGTACGGCGGCGAGAGCCGACTCTCCGTGACTCCAAGAGGTGAGGATGACATCACGTCAAGACAATATCCTGCTATCACTGCCATCTGATCGTGTACTCGGTTGTCTCCTGGGCGGGATCCTGGGGATGCTCCTCAGTTGTTGCCTCACGGTGGCGCTTCTCTTGCTGCCGGGCGATGACGTGCCGATTTCAGGCTCCCCGCCCCCGGCTGAATACGACATAGAGGCCATCATCGAGGAGGACTACGTCAATCGCACGTTCTTGGAGAGCACGGCCAGCCTCCCCCAGCCGGTGCCGCTGACCGCTGGCACCCTGGACGTTCACCCCGGCGGACGGGCCGTTTTCGCTGTACAGTCAGAAATTGGTCCCCTGCACCCTGTGTTTGAGGGTTCTGTAGTCCTCCGAGCGACAGAGGCTGGAGAGCTCGAGGTCGTCCTCTCCGAGGTGCGGGTCGGGCGCTTGCCCGTCACGATGCTCGTGCCCGATCATCTGCTCGACGACATCAACCGGGACGTGAATCGCCAGCTCAAGGAACGCACTGGGTCGACAGACGTCCGGCTGATCGCGGTCACGAGTGACGAAACCACGCTTCATTTCTTCCTGGTTTCAGTCCCTTGACGGGCGTCTCCGTGGGCCCGTCTCGGGGGGACAGCGAGGGTCATCTCCATTCGCAGCCTCCGGACCATGGACGATCCGAGGGTTTCCACCCTGGCCTGTAGGCCCGTCCCCGACACCAGGCAGGACCAGATCCCCGGTGTGTGTCGCCTGCATCCCCGACTGCCCGGTCCTGACGCGCCGCGTTCGGGCTAGGACGCCCGTTGGTCGAGGAAGGAGAGCGCTTCCGCTAGGACCTCCTCGGGGGTCAGACCGTCGGTGTCAATGCGCAGGTCTGCGTTATCGAAGGCGTGCTGGAGCCGCTGATTCAGCGCGTCCCACCACGCCGCATTCGCCTCCGAGCTGCGGCGCTTGCTGGCGACCTCCTGAGAGACATCCAGGTAGATAAGCAGGTCTGGCTGCGTGAACTGTTGCCACATCGTGGGAACGTAGGAGTGTTCCTGGTTCACCTCGCGTGCCCTGTAGCCCCGCTGCTCGAGCTGTGCCACGAGCAGTGACTTGCCCGAGGCACAGGGGCCAACCACGGCGATCAGCGGTCTGCTCTCCCCATCAATTCCATCCGCGGGCTGATGAACTGGATCGCCGGAGTGCGGGTGCCCTTCAGACATTATTTACCTCCGACGCTCTATCCTGGGCCGCCACGCGTCAGCGAATGCCAATCCCTTTGCACCCTGGATGCGTTCTGTTCTGTCAGATGGGGACTGTGAGAAGGAGTTGGCGTACGTCGTATTCCGCCTGTCGTTCTCTGATATGAAGCACGAGGACGCTGATGTCGTCACGAGGCCTACCCTGCTCCAAATCCAGGGCCTGGTCGAGGAGCGCATCGGCCACCTGCTGCGCTGTCATTTGTGGTTGACTGATGAGTTCCTGCGCTGCCCGCGGGATGTCGAAGACCGGGCTCGACCACGCGCCCGCCCTCTCGAGACCGTCCGTGTAGACGATGGCCCACATACCCACCTCCAGCGGCCGCTCGCTGATGCATGGTTTCGTGCCCCTTCGCACGCCGATGGGCTCGGCAGCTTCGTCAAGTAGCTTCATCCCTTCTTCGGGTGTCACGACGATCATGGGGCAACGACTGTTCCGAGAGAGCACCAGGGTGCTCGTGATGAGGTCCACTGAGAGGATATTGAGGGTAGCGGAGACTTTGCCGCTCCTGTGCGTGTAGAGGTAGTCGTGACTGGCACGGGCTGCCGCACCATCGCGCACGCCTTCGGCCAGCTCGGAAATCACCTTCCGAGCGACGAGGTTGCTGATTGCCTTGGCGGCTCTTCCGGAGCGCTGGCCGTCGACGAGCACAAAGGAGAAACCGCCGTGTGGCCGTTCGACCATCTCGAGGGTGTCTCCGCTCTGGCTGGTCGCCCACTTGCCGATTTTCGCAGCAGCCACTTCTATTTCCACGCCTTCTCCTCAACCCTGGACGCTTCACTGACCCGCCCGGCACTCTCTCGGCCCCTGGGGCGGGCTCAAGAACCACTTTCTCCGACATTATACACTGCGGAATCGGGTGAGCAAGATTGCGTGCGTCTCCCACTTGATTCCCTCAAACGCGGATGATCTGAACCGTGGCGCCAGGATCCGATGGCGGCAATACAGACTCGATGTTGAGGCTTCCGTCAGGAGGCCTGGGATGGTTTGGGCTGGACCACCCCATCCGGGCCGCGGATAGGAGACTCCCTATTGAGACGCGTTCAGTGACGGCGCGGGCATGGACGCGACTCGCGATCCGGAAGCCGCTGCACCTGGACTGGAGGAAATCTCACTGTGTGCTATAATCCGTGAGCGCCCATCTTCCCCCAAAGAGCGTGAACGCCTATGCATTTTGAGATCTGGAGATCGTGGTCTCGACTCGCCTTCCTCGAGCCGCATGCCTGGGGGTATGGGTTCCTTGCACTCGAGAGCCTGCTGACGCTGGCGTTCCTCGCCCGCACCCGACGCGATTTCTTCGCCCTTGATCGCCGTGGATGGCTTCTTCTGTTGGGCTGTCTGACAGCCCCCCTCCTCTCGGAGCGTCTACTTGTGGTTGTCTTCTCCGGTCGTGACCTGCTGCCGCCGCCTGGCGTGCCATTGGCCCCAGCCCAACCGTTCGCCCCTCTCTTCGGTATGTTGCCCGTCGCAGTCGCTGGCGCCTGGCTAGGGCCAGGACCCGCGCTGCTCGTCGGGCTGGCGAAGGGGCTGCTGCGCGCAAGCATGTCGACGGGGAGCCTCATCGAACCTCTCCACCTCGGACTCCTCGGCTTTCTGGTGGGGTTCTTGCTTCGACAGGATTACCGGGGACGCCTGCCGAGCCTCGCCCGCCAACCGATCATGGCGCTTCCAGTGGCGATTCCCTTTGCGGCCCTGCTGCTTCTGGTGTCTCGCTTCCTTCATGTCGCAGAGTCCGGTCTGTCGGGTCTCGACTACGCCGTAGCTCTGACCCGCTCCTACGCTTGCTCCCTGCTTCTTGAGGGTGTCGTGGCGGCCCTTGCGATCCAGGGTCTCTACCTCTTGCTTCCTCGGATCCGGCCGGTGCGCGCAGCTGGCCGTTGGCCGCCGTACAGCCGCACGTTGAACCGGCGGTTGCTGGTCCTGTTTGTCCCTCTGATTGCCCTCATCACGATTGTTCTCGTGAGCGCCGTGACGACCGCAGCACTTCGCCTGGCGACCTCGGAGGCGGTGAAGCAGATGGCCAGGGATGCCAACGATGCTGGTGAGGACATACCTCACTTCCTCCAGACTGGTCAGGGCTTGCTGACTGAATTGGCGAACGACGAGGATCTCTGGGCAACCGACGCTGGCGTTTTGGAGGATAGGCTGCGCAGGGGCATGCAGATGGTTGTCTTCTTCGATCAGCTGCTTCTGCTCGATTCAAGTGGACAGGCGCTGGCTGAGTACCCTCCGCGCTCGGCTCACCATCCGCAGCTGACGGCACAGGAGCAGGTTTTGCTGGAGCGCGTCTTCGAGACCGGAGCACCACAGGCGAGTTCGGTACATCGCTCCCGTCAAGGCGCGGTGATGCTAACCTTCGCCGCGCCCATAGTGGGCCCTTCCGCTGCTGCACTGGACGGCGCCGTGTCCCGGATGCTGGTGGGTCGAACGTGTCTTGACGCCAATCCTGTGATCGAGAGGATCGTTGACGGTCTCCAGTGGCTTGATGCTCAGCGTACCGGCTTCATCGTGGACTCGCAGGGGCATATCGTGGCCCACCCAGACGCAGATATGCTGCTGCGGACGTGGGAAATCGACGACGAACCATCGCGCATTCCCTCTAGCTTGCCCGGCTGGGCCTATGAGAGCCGGGATCCTCAGGACAACACGCGCCAGCTTGTCTACTATGCCCCGGTGGATGGGTATCCATGGAGCGTGATCGTGCACCTGCCCTATGCAGTCGTGTTGGAACAGGCAGGGCGGATTGCAGCACCTTTGCTCGCACTGCAGGTGCTGCTGGGAGGCGGCTTGATTGTCATCATCTCGCTTGTCACCAGCTGGGTGACCCGGCCGCTCCAGGATCTGGCCGGGGCAGCGGATCGCATTGCCAAGGGCGATCTGTATCACCAGGTTGATATCAGCGGCCAGGACGAGGTGGCGCGGGTGGGGGATGCCTTCGAGACGATGCGCATGCGCCTGAAGGATCGCATGGAAGCGCTGTCGTTGCTGCTTCAGGTCAGCCGGGCAGTCTCGGCAACGCTCGAACTGGCTGAGGGCATGCCTTTTATTCTCGAGGGTGCCCTGAAGGGGATGGACGCTCAGATTGCCCGCATTGTCTTCCTCCGGCCTGACGGCGAGCCAGAGGAGACCCTGTCGCGCGGGGAACCGTGGCGGGGGTTGGGGCACCTCGATCGAGCCCTGGCCCACGCGGTGCATAGCCGCGGGCGCCCGCTCGTCATCGGCGACTTGAAGCGCGCCGGATCGTTGTTTGAACATGGGGCCGCCGGCGGGATGGTTCGCAGTGTCGTCGCCCTGCCAATCCAGTCGAAGGAGCAGCTGTCGGCTGTGATGTGGGTCGGGTACGACGCACCCCGACAGCTGGACGACTCGGATGTCGATCTCTTATCCACACTGGCCAGTCAGACGTCTGTGCTTGTCGAGAATGCACGGCTGTTCGAGAGTGCAGAAGGAGAACGAAGGCGACTCTCCGCCATTCTGTCCAGCACGACCGACGCCGTGGTCGTTACGGATCAACATGATCGCGTGCTGTTGATCAATCCTGCCGCTGAGCGGGCTTTCGACGTGGCCCGCGAGACGGTCTCCGGTCGATCGATGAGCCAGGTCCAGTTGCCGCGTGCCCTTCTGGATGTGCTGGAAGAACCTCTTGATGTCGGGGAGGCACTCACCAGAGAGCTTTCGTTGGCCGACGGGCGAACGCTTTATGCCAACGTCTCCGCCATCACGAGTGGGGACACACAACGCCTGGGCCGGGTCGCAGTCATGCGAGACATCACGCATCTCAAGGAGCTGGATGAGTTGAAGTCGGAGTTTGTGTCCACCGTCTCCCACGACTTGCGTTCTCCTTTGACGATCGTGCGCGGATATGCAACAATGCTCCAGACGGCGGGGACGCTGACCGCGGATCAAGAAGGGTACGTCGGCAAGATCCTGCGCGGCGTCCGTCAGATCAGCGATCTCGTCGACGACTTGCTCGACCTGAGGCGTATCGAAGCCGGAGTTGGGCTTGAAGGCCAGCCCTGCCACCTTAACGTGCTTCTCTCCGAGGCAGTGGACGCCAGACAGATGCGCGCAGCGACCGAGGATATCGCGCTGCGACTGGAGCTGCGGGCTCAGGACCAGTCGCCCGGGCACGTGATTGTTTCCGGCGATCCGGCGTTGCTTCGTCAGGCTGTTACGAACCTGGTCGACAATGCGATCAAATACACGCCGAATGGGGGCCAGGTGGTGGTTAGTCTGTCCATCGCCGATTCAACAAGGGCTCGATCAGGGGGCTCGGAACGGCGTGCACTCATCCGCGTGTCGGACACGGGCATCGGGATTGCCGCGGAGGATCAGGTGCGCCTGTTCGAGAAATTCTATCGCGTTCGGCGTCAGGACGTTCCAAGCGTATCCGGGACAGGTCTTGGGCTGTCGCTGGTCAAGTCCATCGTTGAGCGTCACCACGGGAAGGTGTGGGTGGAGAGCGAATTGAATCGCGGGAGTGTCTTCACCATCAGTCTTCCTTTGGTCGAGCGCGGGTCCCGCGTTGAAGGAGAAGTCTCAGACTAGGAGGAGATGCGCGATGTCATTGCAGATTGGAATCGTTGGTCTGCCCAATGTGGGCAAGTCCACCCTTTTCAACGCCCTTACCAGTGCAAACGTGGATGTGGCCGCCTACCCATTCACGACGATAGAGCCCAATCGCGGCGTCGTCGCCGTGCCGGACTCGCGGCTAGACATGCTGGCGGAGATGGTGGGGCCCGATCGCGTCACCCCTGCAACGGTGGAGTTTGTCGACATCGCGGGATTGGTTAAGGGCGCCCATCGGGGCGAGGGGTTGGGTAACCAATTCCTGGGACACATTCGCACCGTTGATGCCATCGCTGTCGTCAGTCGCTGTTTCCGTGACCCCGATATCGCTCACGTAGAGGGTGACGTCGATCCCATACGCGACGCCGAGGTGCTGGACCTTGAGTTGATCCTCGCCGACCTGGAAGTGACGGACCGGAGGCTGGACAAGGTTCGATCCGCTGCCAGGGCTCGCCCGCGGGAGTACGACGAGGAGTTGAAGGTGCTGACCGAGTTACGCGAGCGACTGGAAGCCGGTGAACGAGCTCGGGCCTGGGCGGAGCGTGGGGAGTTTCGCGCCCGTCTGGCGAAAGAGCTGCAGCTGCTGACGGCGAAGAAGCGCATCTACGTAGCCAATGTCTCCGAGATGGACTTGCCCGGAGGCGGGCCCGAGGCCGAGGACGTGAAGCAGCTAGCCCGAGAGGAAGAGACATCCTGTGTAGTGCTATGCGCAGACCTTGAAGCCGGGCTCAGCGACTGGCCTCCCGACGAAGCTGCAGCCTATCGTGCCGAGGTCGGACTTCAGCAGTCAGGACTAGCGCGGTTGGCGAAGGCCGGCTATCGCGTCCTGGACTTGATCACCTTCTTCACGATTACGGGCGGGCAGGTAGTGCGAGCTTGGTCGGTCGAGCGCGGTACCCATGCTCCGCAGGCTGCCGGGAAGGTCCACAGCCAGATGGAGGAAGGCTTCATTCGCGCTGAGGTCATCCCACTTGAGAAACTGCGAGCTGCCGGGAGCTGGCAAGTCGCGCGAGACCAGGGGATTGTGCGCATCAAGGGGCGTGACTACCAGATTCGCGACGGCGACGTCTGCCTGTTCCGATTCAGCCCGGCCTAGGGTTCTTCTAGGCGGCTGGGCAAATCCGTGCGCCGGCTCGCCTTGGCGAATCGAGCCACCTGAGAGACCTGTGCTGGTTGCGGACGAATGAAGGGCCGTATCGCTCGAATCTCTTCCCAGGCTTCCGTCGGCGTCAGACCGGTGGAGACCAGGTACGCGGCGGCCATCGTCGGCGCCCGTCCCACACCCGACCCGCAGTGCACGTAGACGCCCCCTTCACACTCCATCTCCTCTCGCATGAAGGTGACCCCCTCGTGCAGGTCTGCCAGCGTGGGGGGCGCATCGTCGATGGTTGGGAGATACAAGTACCTTTCCGGTGCAATGCCCCGTGCCTCATCGTCGAACTCGATCCGCAGGTTGACCACCGACGTGACGCCGCGCGCCCTCAGCCGTCCCCAGCCTCGCTGGCGATACTGCCCCCCGACGTGCAGTTGTGATGTGATCTGGCTCACGCTTCGCATCGGGGCGCCGGTGATGATCCGCACCAGATGATCGACCGCCCACAGGGCGGTCACCCCCACTCCCTGGTCGATGAGCCTCGCCCACAGAATGCGCACGCCTTTGATGATATTGCCTGACATACTCTCCTGCACCTCTTGAATTCCCCGGGCCCTCACGGGCAGGGCGCTGCCGGCGTCCTAGCTATTGGCTATGACGCACGACGATCCATAGCACGACGGAGCGGCCTGGGCAGCAAGGAAGAAAGACTTGCTCTTTCCTCCGCCGTCAGGGCACGCAACAGAACCAGTGACACCACGTAGACGGCGATGCTCGATGCCAGTGCCAGGGGGCGACTTCTGGGTGCCAGCACCCACGCCACTGCGCCCATGGCCAGACCAGCTGCAGCGGGGCGTCCCACGATCTTCCCCCACGAAACTGCCGCCAGGTGACGCCGCAGGTCGTTGGCAAAGAGGACGGTGAGGATCAGCTCTCCGCCGATGATGATCCACGCCGAGGCCACGTACCCGAATCTCGGCACGAAGATCACGTTTGCTGCCACCGTGAAGACCACCCGCGCGGCTGACGCTTGTACGACGTATCGTTGGCGATCGAGCGCGATCAGGACGTAGTTTGTCAGGCTGTTGATCCAGCCGAAAATGATCGACCAGACCAGGAGTCGCAGCGCGATCGCCCCGTGAGGCAGGTACTGTGGCCCGCTCAGCAGCCACACCATCGGACGCGCCAGGAGCATCATCGTCACCGCCGTTGGCAGTGATACGATGGTCAGCAGCTTGGCCGAGAGTTGGTACGATCGTCGTAATCGATTTCTGTCCTCCGCTGCCTGTCGGGAGAGAACCGGGAAGACGGCGAACGTGAACAGTGACGGGATGATGTTGAGCATGTTCATCACCCATTTTGTGGCGGCGTTGTACCAGCCCACGGCGTTGTCCCCCCGGAAGTACTGTAGCAGCACCACGTTCGTTCCGGTGAACAGGGATTGGAGCAGGAGGGAGCCCATGAGCGGCCAGCTCGCTGCCAACATCCTCCGCTGCCTCGACCACCGGCGGGGCCAGGGCTCCACGGCTGTCCCCGGAAGGTCACGCCAGATCAGCCGCCAGGCGGGGATCGCCAGAATGGTCACGGTCGCCACGTTAGTCACAATGGAGGTCCCGGCCAGGCCGACAATACCCAGTCCTCCCACCAGAGCGAGAGTCCCCAGGGTGACTTTGATGATCGTTGTCACAGTCTGAATCGCAGCCGGGTATTCATGCTTCTCGAAGGCGCGAAAGAGCGCCGTGAGACTGTTAGCCACTGTCCCCGGAAGCAGTCCTGCATACAGCAGGATGACCACCCATAGCGTGTCGCGCGTCAGGGGGTTCTGCAGTGCCTGTCTGCCGGCCAGGAAGCCGAACAGAACCGGAACCACGGCCACGAAGAGGAATAGCCGCAGGAGTGTCGTGTTGACGAATACCCGCCGACCCTCACGCCGGTCACGCGCCACCTCTCGCATCAGGTACATGTCCAGCCCGAAGTTGGCCAGCGTGTCGAACCAGAGGTAGATGTTCGCCGCTGTGAAATAACGGCCCATGCCCGCTGGGCCGAGGATACGCGCCATCAGAGCGGCGAAGGCAAAATCGATGATGCGATTGAAGAAATTCAGCACGATGGGCGCCACCGAGTTCTTCGCCACTCGCTGGACGGTGCTCGCATCTTCTGATTCGCGATAGAAGAATCGCCACAGGTAGAGCCCGGCGAGAAAGAGGAGCGACATCCCGGCGATGAAGCTGGCGAAAGCACCCACTTTGACGCTGTTCGGGCTGTACTTGAATCGCACAGTCCAGCTGCCCGGCTCCGCCAGGCGCACGCCGCGGAAATTACCGTTAAGGCGGTGAATCTCGATCTGCTCTTCGCTGACCTCACCATCATCTGTCGCGTCAGCTTTGCCTTGCGGGTGGATGAACGCCTTCCATCCAGGGTAGAAGGAGTCAGCCAGAATGAGCCAGCTGGACTCCGTGACGCTCACGTCCACGAACACCTCATTGGCGGTGGAACGGGTGATCGTCTGCGCCAACGGGGTCCCCCGCACTGCCGCGCGTCCGGTCTCCGAGGCCGGCCCTTCCAGCGCTTCCTCCCCCTCGAGGATTGCGTAGTGGCGCGGATCATGGGCCTGTACTGCGGATCCGAAGTCTTCAGTCGCTATCGTCGATGACGTCGGCAGCGTGAAAGCGCGGGGCATCGCCCCCAGGTTCTCATAGACGCGAACAGCCTCGTCTTGATAGACCTCGACGTACTTTGGATTGGGGATCTCGACCTCAGTGATGACGTACTTGACATTGAGTAGATCCGTGAGTGGGCTGTCGAGACTCGACCAGGTTCGGAAGGAGGCAATCCGATTGTACGCGACCTGGTCCTGCTCCTCGATCAATGCGACGTAATCCCGGTACTGGTCACTGAACAGGGAATCGTAGCCTGCTACGCATTCCAGATGGTGCACCATTCCGGTGTTCGCCTGCATCGTCTCGCTGGTGCCGGGCGGCGTGAACGTGGCGTAACGCCATGGGGGGTCTTGTTGCTTCAGGAATGTGACGACCGGAGGGGTGTAGTCCAGGAGCGCCGGATCGAGGGCAGGATGGAAACCCATGCCAAAGGACAGGAAATCGAGCATCAGCAGGACGACCGCCGCGATCTCCCAAAGAGGCCTCCTCCACACGGAAAGTGGGCAACGACTCAGGCGCAGCACAATGCCGCTGCCGGTCAGGAGCAGGCCGAACAGTGCGGTCCACGTTGCCTCGTACGAGTAGAATGCTCGATGATCAGCGAATGCGGACGGGGCACCCGCCAGCGAACCAAAGATGCGCGCCACCACAGGCTCTATCTGGACGAAAAAGAGTCGACTGAGGGCCACTCCGGCCAGGGTCAGGAGGCCACCCCAGAAGGCGAGACTGGCCAGAACCGAGACCCAGGATAAGGACGCATCCAGCAGCAGGAGCCTGCCTGGTCGCCCGCGCCCAATGGTGGACTGAACGTTCTGCCCGGCCTCTTGGTTCCAGTTCTTCTGGATACCTTGCGTCTCTGGATTTGGTTCCTCAGCCCTCTTTCGATCGCTGCCCCGGCGTACTGTGTCGACGCCAAACCCGGCCAGGAGGGCGATACAGATCGTCAGCGGGAAGACCCAGCGGAACGGTGAGTGGGACTGCTTGAGGAAGGGCAGGGCGTAGACAACGGCGTACAACGGCGTGCCGAACACGCAGCCCAGCGAGAACAGGGAGAGGAGGGCGAAAAACGGGATTGTGTCTTCCTTTCCTGCTTGTCTACCGCCGTCGTCAGCAAGGCTGCGGAAAGGTCTAGACCAGGAGGGCGCCATCCGGTCACGGAGCCACGAAACGACCGCCAGAACTGAAAGAAGGAGCGGCAGCAAGCCCAGGTAGGCCCCGCCCTCTACGTAGTTCTTGATCCCCCAGTAGACGTACTGGCCGTCCACGTGCTGCTGGGCCGCTGTCCGACGCCAGGAGAAAAGATCGAGCATAGTGTCATGAGATGGGTTTCCAAAGAAGTTGGGAATCCCGAAAGCGATCACGCGACGCGGGGGGTAAGCCCAGGAGCGTACTTGCTGCAGGGTGGCGGCTTCCTCGCCTCCTCGGAAGCTCGTGGAGACGACTTCGTACAGTGGAATGAGCTGGACAGCCCCGAGGGCCAGTCCCAGGAGGACCATTAGGATCAACCACAGTGTGGGGCGGACGATGGATCTGCCAGCTTTCCCCCATGCCCCACCTTCGGTGCCACATTGAACGCCCCTGGGAGCGTTTCTGCCTGGGCCATCCCCCGCTGCTGACCCTGCTTGCTTCTGCGCGGAGCGCCGCCGGATGGACATCAAGGGGCGCGCCGCCCGCAAGGCTGTTCCACCAAGGCGCCAGGCAGCGTACAGCACTGTCACGAGGAGGACAAAATAGGTATTCTCTGCGTGCCCGGCGAGTATCTGGCAGCCCAGTCCCGTTGCCCCAAGGACCGTCCAGGGCAGTGACGCAGGCCGGCCCCCGAGTGCCGGTCGCTGCTGGATCACCAGCTCCACCATGGCGAGAATGAAGGGAAGCCACGAGGCGCCGGCGATGATCATGGGATGTACCACCGAGACCACCATGAACCCGCTGAACTGAAACGTGATGCCGGTGATCAGCGCGCCCAGACGCTGGATGCCCAGCACCCGGGCGAAGACATACGCAAATGCGCCGGCAAGACCCAGCTGCAGCCATGTGAAGATGCCGAACGCTCGCCACAGTGGAAGGGCATAGAAGAGGATGCTCAGGGGGTAGAGCGCTGAGTGCTGCCCGTTCGCCAGGAACGGATGGCCCGAGAATATGTAGGGATCCCACAGCGGAAGCTGGCGGCTGCGGAAAGACTGCACGAGGAAACGCTTCCAGGGGTAGTTCTCGAGGATCAAGTCTCCCAGCAGGTGGTTGTGCGGGTGAGAAACCCCCAGATCACTCGCGGCCGCACGGTACGGCTCAAAAGAGTAGAGGATGTCTGCCGGCAGCAAGGTCTTGGATCCAAGCGCTACCGGACCGAAGAGCAGGAGCGGAAGCAGGAGAAGCAGAAAGATGACGCCCAGGTCGAGCAGTCGCTTGCGGATCATACGGACTGGCGGTCGCTAGGCCGGAGTTGATGATGCCGCCACCAGATCCGCCATACACCCAGCGCCGCTTCCACCTTCACAGGCACAGTCATCTTGGATTCGCCGATACGCCGGTCCTCGAAGTAGATGGGAACCTCGAGAGTGGAGTAACCCAGGCGACTTGCCACGTACGCCATCTCGATCTGAAAGACGTAGCCCTGTGACCGGATGGCGTCGAGGTCAATGCCGAGCAACGTCTCTCGGCGCCAGGCTTTGAAGCCAGCGGTGATGTCCAGAATCGGTGAGCGCAGGATCAGTCTTGTGTACAGATTTGCCCACCAGGAGAGGAGGATCCGTCCTCGTTCCCAATCCTCGTCGGTTTCACCGCCCTCAACGTACCGGGAGCCGATGACCACGTCGTGTGTCGCCAGGTGCGCCAGGAGTCTTGGCACGTCGGCGGGAGAGTGCGAGAAATCACAGTCCATCTGCACCACGGCGTCAGCGCCGTGGTCCAGGGCCCACGTGAATCCATCGACGTACGCACGCCCTAGACCGCGCTGACCACTCCGATGGAGGACGGACACCCGCCCGGGATACTGAAGTGCCAGCTGGTCCGCAACCTGGCCGGTACCGTCCGGGGATTCGTCATCGGCAATGAGGATGGTGACATGCGGCAGGTCAAGCGCAAGCAGCGCCTCGGTCATCGCCGTCACGTTTTCTGCCTCGTTGTAGGTGGGGATCACGATGGTTGGCTTCAACGGTCTATCCAATCGAGGTGACAGGACATGACCACGATCTCCGAGCGGACCATCGTGCGCCATCCTGACTCTTCGAGGTTGGGCTGCGCCACACCGCCTGCTCGCTCAAAGCCGATCGCCAGCTCACCGCACCAGGTGCCAGAGTCGCGCTCTCTCATTCTTGGCGGTCGTCTCCAGGCTCGGGAGCGGGTCAGCGCAAGACGTTCGACTGGCCCGTGCCTGGAGCCAGCCGCCATGTTGCATACCACCTGATCCGCCTCTCCCATTCTTTGCCATCGGATCGATTCCTTGAAACGCCTCACCCGTTCCGGCTAGTCTTTCTGTTCTGGACAATTGGTAGGCGACGTTGGAGTTGGAGGGCCAATCACAGTGAGGGCATCTTCCCTCGAGCATCCTGCCCGGTGCCGGTCACCGGCACCGATGCCCGGCTAGATGTCCCTTAGAAGCTCCCAAGCACCGCACCAACGCTCAGCTTTGGGTCCCATGAAGAAAAAGAGGCTCGGAGCCATTGTTCTCGAGAACGGTAGCGCGGCCCGAGTCCGCCCTCTGGACCTTTTTCAGCAAAGCCGGCTTTGGGTCCGAGGCGGATTCCACTGCCGAACCGTTATCCTGTACAGAAATGCCCGCTTAGTGAATTCGGAGAGTACCATAGCTCATGGGCGTTGTCAAGCCTTGCGATCGCTGCAGGTGATGGTATAATCTCACGCCGCTCTGAGTACGGAGCCGTGGTGGGCTCCCCCGTGGAGAGTGGTTGCATCCAGGTCAGCAATAGGACAACGTCGACAATCGCATGAAAGCTTTGTCGCTGGGGATAGGGCATTCCCGGATAAGAGTGCTCACAGCGCCTGTCCGCGGGGGGGGGGCGCAGCCCGAGCGCGCTTTCTGGACCGTCTCTCAGCAGAGCCGATAAGGGTGAGGAAAAACGACATCAAATGGGACTAGGAGAGCTTCTCGACACAGTTGTCACCTGGGCGCAATCGGCTGTCAGCACGATGGGGTATCCTGGTCTTGTCCTGGTGATGTTCCTCGAAAACGTGTTTCCGCCCATTCCGTCTGAGGTCATTCTTCCCCTGGCCGGTAGTCTGGCCCTTGAGGGACGCTTCACGCTGCTGGGCGTAACAGTGATGGGCAGCCTGGGTTCCCTGGGAGGCGCCGCAGTATTCTACGGGGTGGGACATCTGTTTGGCGAACAGCGGGTGCGGCTGCTCATTCGGCGCTTCGGACGGTGGCTGATGCTATCGGAAGCGGATTTCGACAGAGCGCTGGAGTGGTTCGACCGCTACGGCGAAAAGGTGATCTTCTTCGGGCGCATGGTGCCCATCGTTCGCAGCTTGATATCAGTCCCTGCCGGGATCGCGGAGATGAACCTGGTGTACTTTGGGGCGTACACCACTGTCGGAACAGCGTTGTGGAGCTTCCTTCTGGCGTTCGCTGGCTATCTTCTGGGTAAGAGCTGGGCCCTGGTCGGTGAGTGGGTCAGTGGCTATGAGAGGGTCACGCTAGTGATCGGCGTCCTCATCGTTGCTGTCTTCTTGATCAGACGCCTCCTCCAGCGTCGCCAGGTCCGTTCCTCCTCTGACGTCTGATTCGTTGAGATTCGAAGACCCTCGCTTCTCTCCCGCGGGCCCAACCCTCGTGGCGCGGCGGCTGAGGGTGTCGGGGCGCTTCAGTAAGAGCATTCTCTGCCAATTAGAGGAGCAGAGAGGAAGGTTGCTGCTGCTCTAACGGATGGTATAATATCGCTCTTGAATCGATACTGACCGAACAAGGAGCGTGCTGATCGATGGAGAGCCTTCTAGAGAACATTCCTACCTACCTAACCATCCTGTCTACGATCTGCGGCGGCGTCCTTGCGGCTCTTTTCGGTGGGATGGCTATCTGGACATTCCGCGATATCCGGGCTCGCTCCCGCGATGTTCTAGCCCAGATCCTCGCGACGCTCCTGGTGTTGGTACTACCTGTTGTGGGGCTGGTTGTCTACTTGATGCTCCGCCCTCGCGAGACGCTTGAGGAAGCCTACGAACACTCCCTCGAACAGGAGGCGCTCCTGCAAGCGATCGAGGAGTCTGATGAATGCCCAGGGTGTGGGCAGCAAGTGGATGGAAGCTTCCTTTACTGTCCGGATTGCCACACACGCCTCAAGAAGGCCTGTCCGCAGTGCGGACAGGCGCTTCGGCTCCACTGGTCTCTCTGCCCCTACTGTGGTGCGAGTGTCACGCCTCAGGTTGTCGAGCCCGTTCCCACCTCGGGCGAAGAGGCCTCCCTGGAAGATGCCGCGCCTGCGGAGGCTTGAACCGCGAGCCTTGGAACCCCTGCCTCGAGCCTTGGTCCCCTGTACTTGCTGGGCTGGGGCAGCCTCTAGATCTCCTCACTCTCCCCGACGACGTGAACCTTGAGCATGTTGGTTTTCTTACCCTGACCGAAAGGGATGCCTGCGGTGAGAACACCGCGGTCACCCCAGGCCACTAGCCCCTCTTGTTGAGCCGCCCGGACCATCATCTCCACCATCTCATCGGTGGTCTTGAACTCGCCCACCTCCACCGGTACCACGCCCCACACCAGCGCTAATCGGTAGAGGGTTCGCTGATTGGGCGTCACCGCTATGATGGGGACTGCCGGTCGATGGCGGGCGACCATTCTCGCGGTCGTCCCGGACATCGTCGCTGTGATGATGGCTTCAGCTTTCACTTCATTGGCGATGGCGACGGCACTCGAGCTTATTGCCTCGGTGACCACTTCGTGACACGTGTCGGCCCCCTCGACAAGACGGCTGCTGGGTAGGTGCGCCTCAGCATTCTCACAGATAGCGGCCATCGTCTCTGTCGACTTTACCGGGTACTTCCCAACGGCCGTCTCTCCGGAGAGCATCACAGCGTCGGTCCCATCGAGAATCGCGTTGGCGATATCCGAGGCCTCTGCTCGCGTGGGGCGGGGGTGCTCCATCATCGACTGCAGCATCTGAGTCGCGGTAATGACGGGTTTTCCCACCTGGTTGCATCTATGAATGAGATTCTTCTGGTGAAATGGGACTTCCTCGGCTGGCGTCTCGACACCGAGGTCTCCCCGGGCTACCATGATGCCGTCGGCGCAGTCCAGGATAGCTTCGAAATCCGAGAGAGCCTCTGGCTTCTCAATCTTGGCGATAATGGACGGTGCCTCAGCTCCCTGCGTCTCCAGGTAGTGGCGCAGTTCGCGCACGTCCGCGGCGCGGCGGACAAACGAGAGCGCAAAGTAGTCGACACCTTGCTCTAGGGCGAATGCAGCATCCTTCTTGTCTTTCTCCGTCAGCGTGGCGAAAGAAAGCCGGGCCCCCGGCACGTTGATCCCCTTGTGGGATGTGAGCATCCCCCCTGTAATGACGCGTGCTGCCAGCCGCCCCGCGGACACGTGCCGCTCTACGGTCAGAGCCAGGGTTCCGTCATCCAGGAGGATGGTCTGACCGGCATGAAGGTCTCGGAGCAGGTCTGGATGAGGCACTGGGATCTCGTTCTCGGGTCCTGACTGCGCCGCCGCCGATAGAGTAACCAGTTCGCCCTCCTGGAGCTCCAGGGGTTCGTTCTCAATGTCCCCGACTCGGAGCTTCGGCCCCTGCAGATCGGCGATGATCCCGATTAGGCATCGCTCCTGACTGGCCACATCCCTCAACCTGGCGATGGTCTCGCGGTGCGTGGCCTGGTCGCCGTGGGAGAAGTTGACGCGCGCGACATCCATCCCAGCCTGCATAAGAGCACGCATCTTCTCGCGGGTGTTTGTTGCTGGTCCGATGGTGCAGACGATCTTTGTGCGTTGCATGGCTGACTCCCATCACTAGATACGGAGCGCCCCGCAGCGAGTGGCGAACTGCGGGGCGAATGTTAATCTGTGGCTGCGCTCGGTGGCGATAGATCAACAACTCACCGGGCAGAGAGTGGTTTGGCCTTAGCCCGGATGGCTGAAAGCATTCATCCCAGCGTAGTCGGCTGCGTCCCCCAGTTCTCGCTCAATTCGTAGCAGCTGGTTGTACTTCGCGACCCGCTCTGAGCGGCAGGGGGCGCCCGTTTTTATCTGGCCTGTGTTGAGGGCCACGGCCAGGTCGGCAATCGTCGCATCCGCCGTCTCTCCTGATCGGTGCGAGACCACAACTGTCCAGCCCGATCGCTGGGCCAGCTGCACGGCCTGTATCGCCTCGCTGAGCGAGCCGATCTGATTGACCTTGCACAGCAGCGAGTTGCACGCCCTGAGGTCAATCGCCTTCTGGACCCGGTCCGTGTTCGTCACCAGCAAGTCATCACCGACGATCTGGATCTTGTCCCCCAGTTTCTCCATCATCAGGACCCAGCTGTCCCAGTCGTCTTCATCCAGACCATCCTCGATGCTGATGATGGGATACTTCTCGACCCAATCGGCGTAGAACTCGACCATCTCACGGCCAGTGAGGTGTCGGCCCTCCTTCTGGAGTACGTACTTGCCATCCTCGAAGAACTCGCTGGCAGCAGGATCCAGGGCAATGCAGATGTCCTCCGCGGGCTCGTAGCCGGCGTTCTCTATGGCTTCTAGGATCACCTCGATGGCCTCTTCATTCGCCTTGAGGCTTGGCGCAAAGCCACCTTCGTCGCCAACGCTGGTCGATTTACCCTGCCCTTTCAGGACACTCTTCAGCGCGCTGTACACTTCGCTCCCCCAGCGCAGTCCTTCGGCAAAGGTGGGTGCGCCGACCGGCATGATCATGAACTCCTGAAGGTCGGGTCCGTCCATCGCGTGCTTTCCGCCGTTCAGGATGTTCATCATCGGGACTGGTAGCACGTGAGCGTGCACGCCCCCAATGTACCGGTATAGCGGTAGCTGCAGGACGTTGGCTGCGGCCTTGGCCACGGCCAGGGACACTCCCAGGATTGCATTGGCCCCCAACTGCTCCTTGGTGGCCGTACCATCCATTTCCAGCATATAGGCATCGATGCCGGCCTGATCGGTCACGGGCCAGCCAATCAACTCCGGGGCGATGACATTGTTAACATTCGACACGGCTTGCTGCACGCCCTTTCCCCCGTAGCGATCTGGGTCCCCATCTCGGAGCTCAAGGGCCTCGTGAACCCCGGTTGATGCGCCCGAGGGCACGGCGGCTCGGCCCCAGGACCCGTCAGCCACAAGCACCTCCACCTCGACCGTGGGATTCCCGCGAGAGTCGAGAATCTCGCGGGCAAAAACGCAGTCTATCTTGGTCATCATCTTCGCTCCTCCTGGTTTGCTTGTCTCCTGCCGTAGGACCTCTTAGATCCTCTATTTGGCGGTGTGTCTGTCAGGCAACGAATTCGGGCGATCGGTCGAGTCGCCGATAAGCGAGGCCCCACACGTCCGTTTTCCTGTGCTCCGACGAAATAGTCTCTACGCCATCCCGATCAGGTTGTAGAGACGCTCGAAGTCGAAGTGCTTGGCGAAGAGAGATTCGAATCGCTCCAGCTTCGATTGCTGGCCCAGGCGGGTCTTCCCGAAGACCTGCTCGATAGCTTCCACGGTCTCTAGCGTGTTCTGGCGAACAAGCAACACCGGCACGCCGAATTCCTCGGCCCGCCGCAGGACCTCTGGCATAGGCCTCAGATTCCCCGTCAGGATCAGACACCGAGTTGCCGCCTCCAGCCCGATGAGCTGCATGTCGGAGCGGTCGCCACCCGTGATCAAGGCCTTCGCCCCGGCGACGCGCCGGATGCGCGGCAGTGCCTGATCCACTCCCATGGCGCCCACGACAAGGCGTTCGATGAGCACGTCGCGCTTTTCCGGAAGTGCCAGGAACTCGGCATTCAGGACCTCAGCCAACTCGTCCACGCTAATGGCTTGGAGCTCTTCTTGGAACGGAATCGTGCCCAGGACGTGAATGCCCTGCTTCTCCAGGCAGGGAGTGCAGATCTTCTCCGAGAGCTTCTGCTCGCTTCTGGGCACGGCGTTGATCAAGGTGCCCACTAGCTGGTCGTACAACTGCTTGTAGGCCGTAATGCAGTCATCGCCCTGGTTGATGCGATTGTGATACCGGATGATGGCCAGGGCGTAGAGATCGAGAGCGGCTGTCACGGACTTGGGGTCCAGCCCCAGGCTGACTCCCTCTCGCAGTGAGCCTCCGCCCTCGACCAGGATGATATCCTTGTCCTTGATCTTCTCGAACGCGGCCCGGACCTCCGTCATGAGATCGCGGTCGGCGCAGCCACAACGCATCTCCCGAGCCAGCGATGGCGTCAGAAGGATCCCTATCAGGTCCTCTGTGGTCTCCGATAGCCCCAGGGTTCGTCGTACAAAGTCGGCATCCTCATCGAGTGCCCGGCCGGGAACTGGTTCCCACGGTTGCGTGGATAGTGGTTTGAAGTAGCCCACCTCATACCCTTTTCGCTGGAACTCTCGCCCAAGCGCCAGGCAGACCGCCGTCTTTCCGGAGAAAGGCTCGATCGATGTGACGTACAAAGCCTTCATGACTTGCTCCTTTTCCTCACTATGCGGGTAGACAATGGCCCTCTTGGCCCAACTTGCCTACGAAGACAGTACCAGGCGCATATCGATCGCCATGGCTCCACGTCCTTCTTCGAAGACCGTGAGTGGATTGATGTCGAGCTCCACGATCTCGGGGAAATCTGTAACCAGTTGACTGATTCGCATGAGCGCGTCGATCATTGCCTCGTGATCTGCTTGCGGTTCGCCGCGCACACCCGCCAGGAGGGGATAGGAGCGGATCTCGTGGATCATCTCCTCGGCCTCCTTACGGCTGAATGGCGCCACGCGGAAAGCGACGTCCTTCAATGCCTCCACGTAGATGCCTCCGAGGCCAAAGGCAACCAGAGGACCAAACTGGGGATCCCGGTTCATGCCGACCAGAATCTCGCGACCCTCAGTCACCATCTCCTGGACCAGGCACCCCCACACCCGGGCATCGGGCATGTATCGGCTGGCTCGGTAGATGATGAGATCGAACGCATCTCTAACGTCGGTGGGCGAATCCAACCCGAGCTTCACCCCACCGACGTCCGTCTTATGTAGGATGTCTGGTGAAGCCACCTTAAGGACCACCGGGTAGCCTATTTCCTCCGCTTTCTCTACGGCTTCCTCCGGTGTCTCCGCCAGCGCCGATTGCGGCACCGGGAAACCGTATGCCTCCAGGACTTCTCGGGCCTCGGCGTCGCCGATCGACGCGCGCCCTTCCTCGCGCACCTTCGCAAACAGCTCCTTCACCGGCGGCTTACACACCTCACAGGGCTCGGGCTCAACGATTGGCCGCCCCTTTTCTGTCCGGTAAGCATCCATCGCCGCCAGCGTCGCCGCGACGCGCTCAGGAAACGGATAGTTAGGGACACCGTACTCACGCAGAATGCGGACCCCCGCGTCGATCCGCGCCTCCCCCATGAAGCACGTAAGGATTGGCTTCTCGGACTCTTGCGACATCCGGCCCACAGCGTGTGCCGTTTTCTCGATCTCCGTCATGGCCTGCGGCGTGACGATCACGATGAGGCCGTCCACTTTCGGGTCCTCTAAGACGAGTTCTATGGCGTGCTCGTATCTATCGGCCAGGGCATCTCCCAGCACATCCACCGGATTGGCTGCGCTGGCCGCGCCGGGCAGGTAGTCATTGAGCGCCTGTACCGTATCGCGGCTTAGTCTTGGGATCTCCAGGCCTGCGTGCTCCACGGCGTCCGTGGCGAGGATACCCGGCCCTCCCGCGTTGGTCACGATGCCGATGCGGTTTCCCTTCAATGGGGGCTGGTAGGCAAAGCCCAGGGCATAGTCAAAAAGCTGCTCCATTGAAGCGGCTCGAGTCACGCCGATCTGCTTGAAGGCGGCTTTGTAGGCCGCCTCAGACCCTGCCAGGCTTCCGGTGTGGGAGGAGACGGCCCGCGAGCCCGACTTCGTCACGCCGGACTTGATCGCCACCACCGGCTTCTTTCGCGTCACTTGCCGTGCAACCTCCATGAACTCCTGCCCGTCGGGAAGGCCTTCCACGTAGATAAGGATGACGCGAGAGCGGGGGTCGTCCCCCCAGGCCTTGAGCAGGTCAGTCTCACTGACGTCAGCCTTGTTCCCCAGGCTGGCAAATTTGGAGAACCCAATTCGCCCGGCCATTGCTAGATCCAGAACGGCTGTGCCCAGTGCTCCTGACTGAGACATGAAGGCGATAGGCCCCCCGGGCGGCATGCCGGCGGCGAATGTGGCGTTCAGGGGGGTCTCCGTGTCGATCACGCCCAGGCAGTTGGGCCCAATCAGACGCAGGCCGTACGCCTTGGCGATGTCAATCAGGTCTCGTTCTCGCTCCAGTCCTTCTCGACCTGCCTCCCGGAAACCCGCTGTGATGATCACCACCGAGGAGGTCCCCTTCTCACCACACTCCTTCAACACGTGGGGCACGATCTTTGATGGGACGACTATCACCGCCAGGTCCACCGGGTCCGGTACATCCAACACCGAGGCGTAGGCTTTCAGCCCCAAGATCTCGTCGGCCTTGGGGTTAATCGGATAGAGGTGTCCCTCGTAGCCCCCGTTCTGCAGGTTGTCCAGAACTGCAAAGCCCAGTTTCTCGGGGTCACGCGAGGCACCAATCACGGCAACTGAATCGGGTTGAAAGAAGTTGTCTAGCATAACATCCTCGTTGTTTTCTTGTGGATCCTGTCGGCAAGGCTGCACCCATAATAGTACAAGTGAGATGATTTGGCAAACCGTAGTGGCCCGGGCATCAGTCGTGAGGCCCGTTTTCACCCGGTAGGCAGGCCAGTCACGGTCACAGCAGGGAAGTCGCTGGCGGCCCCCGCAGCGGCGAAGACCTCGGCATTGGAGAGGCGCCTTGCAAGCGCTCACGCTCTGGCCGCATGACTGGTTGCTCTCCCCTGGCCTGTGGTCAGCTCCCAGCCGCCTCGAGTCCGTCTGTCTGGTGGACCGGCGCTTTTTGCCCGTGGAAGGTTGTGTGCTACAATGCCCATGGGAGGCTATGCTATGCCAATTCGCATACTACCAGACCACGTTGCCTCACAGATCGCTGCCGGAGAGGTCGTGGAGCGACCGGCTTCCGTCGTGAAAGAATTGATTGAGAACGCCATTGATGCGGGTGCCACCGCCATCGAGGTCGGAGCACGCGACGGGGGGAAGAGCTTCATCCGCGTGGTGGATGATGGCTGTGGGGTTCCCCGCGAAGAAGTCGAGCTTGCCTTTCATCGACATGCCACCAGCAAGCTCAGCACAGCAAATGACCTGGAGTCCATTACGACGCTGGGGTTCCGCGGTGAAGCTTTGGCATCGATCGCTGCTGTGAGTCGGATGACGTTTGCAACTCGAGCCGAGGGCGAGGGCGTGGGCAGTCTCCTGCGGCTGGAAGGGGGTGAGATAATCACCCGCCGCGAGGTTGGACAACCGCCCGGCACGGCCGTGAGCGTTGAGAACCTGTTCTTCAACGTCCCCGCTCGTCGCAAGTTCCTCCGCACCGACAGGACCGAGCGGCGACACATTGATCGCTGGGTAACCCGCTACGCGATGGCCTATCCTGACCTGCGGTTCACGCTGACCCACGGCGACCAAAACGCGTTCCAATCGCCGGGCAGCGGCGAGCTACGGGACGTGTTGGTTGGTGTCTACGGTCTTGAAGTTGGCGAGAACGCGTTGGAAATCATCCCTGAGGCACAACACGCGCATGGCATCCGGGTGTCTGGATTGGTCGGCCCCCCTTCGTTCCACCGTGCCAATCGCACGTACATAACAATCTTTGTCAACGGTCGTTGGGTCAATGACAACAGTCTGACCTATGCAGTTACCCAGGCCTACCATCGGCTCCTGCCCAATGGGCGCCACCCCATGGCGGTGGTGATGGTCGACCTGGCTGCTTCGGACGTCGATGTCAACGTCCATCCCACCAAAGCCGAGGTGCGGTTTCGTGATGGAGACGTGGTTTTTCGGGCTGTACAGAAGGCCGTCCGTAGCACGCTACTCGAGCGCTCGCCGGTCCCTCAACTGGGTCGTTCGAGCGGGCGCACGGAGCCCGGTCTCTCGTGGCCTAACGCTGAAGTCCGCCACCCAAACGCAGAGACTCGTCGTGAAAGACTGGCTGGCCTGGGTCAGCGCGACGAGGGTGAGGGTAGACAGCTCCCCCTCAAGGGCAAGGTGTTGTCTGATCTTGAGGACGGAACAATCCCCCCCCTGCGAGTGATCGGACAGCTCGGCACCACCTACATCGTGGCAGAAGGGCCCGATGGCATGGTCCTCCTCGACCAGCACGCGGCCCATGAGAGAGTGCTCTTTGAGCAATTGCTCGCCGAACGAGAAGCAGCCAAGGCGGCGTCGCAAGTCCTCCTGGAGCCGGCCCTGGTTGAGCTGGTACCCGAAGGGGCAGATGCGTTGAGCGACCACGAGGATACACTGCGCCAGTTGGGGTTCGAGGTTGAGTCCTTTGGCGGCTCGACCTTGCTGGTGCGGGCTCTGCCCGCCATCGTGGCCGATCAGGAGCCTGGTCAGGTGCTGGATGATGTGGCAGCAGCTCTCCTTTCCGGTGACGAGCCCCTGGGTGTCCCGGTCGAGGAGGCCGTTGCACGCCGGGTCTGCAAGCGGGCCGCCGTCAAAGCTGGTCAGGTGCTTGATCAGGCGGAGATGGCCGAGTTGATCCGGGCGCTGGAGCACTGTGAGAGCCCGCAGACGTGCCCGCATGGGCGACCGACGATGATCTACCTCACGGTAGGGCAGCTTGCTCGTGAGTTCGGACGCTCCTGAGGCATGGGCATGGGAGGACGAGGAACGACGCCGTGACGAATTGGTTTACGGGCGCCGTCCTGGCTTTGACCGTTCTCATCTATGCTGTTGATGTGTCGGCCTATGCGGCGCGGCTGGCTGGTGTGCGGACTCGCCGTCCCATGCAGGCTCAATCGATCTACAACCTCCTTGCCCTTTCCTCGCGGGCGGCCAAGGCGCTGCAGACAACGCTCCTGGCTGGGCTGGTCGATCGGGCTGTAGCGGCTGGAGTGACGGCTGAGTTGACGACCGTGCTGCGCTTGG
>Ga0207796_1000110_pt1 | contig 35116 bp, 23 predicted proteins | sample Pon1CUnioCityCA_6_FD_187274 | JGI IMG/M metagenome (GOLD analysis project Ga0207796, IMG submission 187274) | Marine sediment microbial community from Union City, CA, USA - Pond 1C Sediment 1 (SPAdes) | ecosystem: Environmental > Aquatic > Marine > Intertidal zone > Salt pond sediment ... | reverse complement strand
CTACGTCCAGGTCATCAAAGCCCAGTATTGCCAGGTCTTCCGGAACACGTAAGCCTAATGCCCTGGCTTTATTCAGCACACCCACTGCCTGGAGGTCGGTTGCCGCGAAGATGGCTGTGGGGCGGTCAGGTCGTCTTAGCATAGGTTCAATTTTTTCTTCTGCTTCCTTAACGTCAAAACTGCACTGACAGAAGAATTCCTCTTTTAAAGGAAAACCCCTCCTAGCAAGTCCTTGCTGGTACCCCTTTAAGCGCAGGGTGATGGGCAGGATGGCATACTCCCCCAAAACGGTCGTATCACCGATGAAGCCCAAGCGCTGATGCCCCTTATTAACCAGGTAATCTGCAGCCATCTCACCCCCAGCGACATCATCAATCTCCACGGTGTTGACATCTTGCCTGGGGTATTCAATTAAAACAGTTTCAAGGTCGTTCTCAACCAGCTTTTCCGCACATTCATCTGTGACCCGTAAGGAGAGTAAGATCAAGCCTTCCAGGTGCCCGGTGACCGGGAGGGTCGAAAGGTAGTGGTTCATGTGGTCTTGTGATTCCACCGTATAAATCGTGAGTTCATAGCGTGTGGAAAGCAGACCCTCAGCGACACCTCGCAGCCTTTGAACGAAAGATGGGGCAGTGAAAAACGGCGTCAGCACCCCAATCCGGGAGAAATCTTTCATCGCCCGGGCGCGAGCTTCTGCCTTGGGAATAAAATTAAGTCGATCAACGACTTCCAGGACACGGTCACGGGTGGCATCACTAACATTGGGACTGGCATTGATCACCCGGGAGACTGTGGAAATACTGACTCCTGCAGCCCTGGCAACATCATAAATGGTTGGGGGATGGGTACGTTTATTTGGCATATCACACGTGAATTTAAAATTTAAAAATAGCTGGAACTGCTTCCAAAAAAGGTGTTCCAATCCCATATTAACATAGAGTTTTTATCCTGTCAAACGATTTATTCTTTATAGAAACGGATTTTGGAATAACCTATCCATTTCGCGTATAATCCATGTAACCTTTGCATGACATTTACCATCCAAATATTAAAAGAACGAATTGATAAGGAGGATTAATGGACTATCGACATCTGGGAAAAGCAGGCGTCAAAGTATCTGAGCTTTCTTTGGGTGCCTGGGTGACCTACGGCAATCAATTTGGGGTGAAAGAAGCCAAGGAAATCATGGCAGCGGCCTATGATGCCGGCGTGAATTTCTTTGATAACGCTGAAGCCTATGCCAGTGGGCAGGCAGAGCTGATTATGGGTAAAGCCCTCAAAGAGCTTGGTTGGGCGCGAAAAGATTACCTGGTCTCTACCAAGATTTTCTGGGGCGGTGAGGGACCGAATGATCAAGGTCTATCCTATAAACATATCATTGAAGGCGTTAATAATTCACTCAAACGACTGCAGCTAGATTATGTAGATTTATTATTCGCCCACCGTCCAGATACTGAAACCCCCCTTGAGGAAACAGTTTTCGCCTTCGATCAGGTGATCCGCCAGGGCAAAGCCTTTTATTGGGGGACATCAGAGTGGTCGGCAGCGGAGATCATGCGCGCCACCGATTTTGCGCGCCGCAATGCCTTACGCCCGCCGACCATGGAGCAGCCTCAGTACAACATGTTCCATCGCAAACGCTTTGAGGAGGAGTATGCGATCCTTTATAAAGAGCTGGGGTACGGCACTACAACCTGGAGCCCGCTCTATGGCGGTATCCTGACCGGGAAATACAATGAGGGGAAGATCCCTGAAGGCAGCCGGGCGGATTTGGATAATTTTGAGTGGATGAAAGAACGTGCACAAAATGAGGAGAAACTCGCTGTGGTTCGAAAACTAGGTGAAGTGGCAGAGGATTTGGGCGTCACTTTGGCACAGCTTTCCCTGGCATGGCTGCTCAAAAATCCAAACGTCAGCACGGTCATCACAGGTGCCAGCAGAGTCTCCCAGGTTGAGGAAAATATGAAGGCTGTGGAGATCAAGAATCAGTTAACTGGCGATGTGATGGATCGAATCAACGAGATTATCAAGGATATTGAAGCCTGATAATTAATCTAAAATTTTTCATTTAGAACCCCGGGAATCTTCATAAAGTCCCGGGGTTTTTTCATCTGTAGCTAGATAACTAAACAGAAGAAAATATTACGAAAAAGGGTCATCAACGACCGGGCGAATTTTGATTCTTGACCACTTCAGGTTAAAATGAAGTCATCGCGATCATCTCAAAAGTTAAAAGGATTATCTATGGCTCCCATTTTATATCTTCTTGATGGACACGGCCTGGCTTATCGAGCGTATTATGCCCTGACAGCTGGGGGGACACGAACCAACGCCTTCCAGACCAGCAGCGGTGAGACAACGGCTGGCGTTTACGGTTTTGCCAGCATTCTCTTACGCATTTTCGAACAGGAAAACCCGGATTACCTGGCGGTTGTTTTTGATAAAGGCAAAACCTTTCGCCATGAAATGTATGAGGACTATAAAGGAACCCGGGCAAAGATGCCGGACGATTTGCGGTCTCAGGTCGAACGCATGCGGGAAATTGTGGATGCTTTCAATATCCCTCGCCTCGAAAGGGAAAATTACGAGGCAGATGACGTCTTGGGAAGTGTGGCACGCTGGGCGTCAGAAGAAATGGGGTTAGGGGTCAAGATCATCACTGGCGACAAAGACCTGCTGCAATTGGTGACGGACCAGGTGGTGGTCAATTTAGCTGGCAGCCACTTATCAGATGCCAAAGATTATTTTCCTGAGGATGTTGAAAAAAAGCTGGGCGTATCGCCAGATAAAGTGGTGGATTTCAAAGCACTTTGCGGGGATTCCTCGGATAACATCCCCGGCGTGAGAGGGATTGGTGAAAAAACAGCGACAAAACTTCTCAAAGAATATGGAAACCTGGAGGGCATTTTTGAGCACATCGATGAAATAAGCGGCAGGGCGAAATCTGCTCTAGAAGGCAGTCGCGAGGTTGCCTTTCTCAGCCAAGAACTTTCTAGAATTGTCACTGACCTGGATGTCAAGCTTGATTTAGAGCAAGCTCGCATTGATCGCTTCAACCCCAAAGCCGTGGAAGATCTTTTCCGGGAATTGGAATTTCGTACGCTGACAGAACAGCTCAACACATTGGTTAACAAAATGAACCCGCTTCTGCCTGAAGGTGAGCAAATGGGTCTTTTTGATGTGGGGGCAACGACATCTTTGGAAGTTGAATCTCCAGGGACCATCAAAACAACCCTGGTTGATACCTCTGAAGGTTTGGAAGGATTAATTAAGATTCTCAACCAGGCTGAGATGATTGCCGTGGATACCGAAACCACCGATACAGACGTGATGAAAGCGAAATTGGTGGGGATATCTCTAGCTGTTCAACCCAATCATGGCTATTACATCCCCGTGGGGCATGTTGATGGTCACCAGCTGCCTTTAGCAACGGTTCTTAGAAGCTTGTCTGGTCCACTGATGAATCCAGAGATTGGAAAAGCAGGGCATAATTTGAAATATGATTATCTTGTGCTCAAACGAGCAGGGCTGACCATCTCCCCCCTGACCTTTGACACGATGATCGCTGAATGGCTGATCAACCCAGCCTCTCGGAATCTGGGTCTAAAGAACCTGGCCTGGGTGCGGTTGGGTTATGAGATGACTCAAATCGAGCAATTAATCGGCACCGGGCGTGGACAGAAGACCATGGACAAGGTGCCCATCTCCGAGGCGGCGAAATATGCTGCTGCTGATGCCGCTATTTGTCTACGTTTGATGCCCCTGCTCCAGGAAGACCTGCGACGACAGGAGGCTGTCTCCCTGTTTGAAACCCTAGAAATGCCGCTGATCACCGTGCTTGCCGCCATGGAAGAAGCTGGGGTCCAGCTTGATCGTGACTTTTTCAGGCGCTTTTCAAAGGAATTGGAAGAACGTTTGGGTGAGATTGAAGCCCAAATCCAGGAAACCGTGGGATACGAATTCAACCTCAATTCAACCCAACAGCTCTCGGAGGCGCTTTTTGAAAAGTTGGGATTAGCGCCCCCGGACCGCACCCGGAAAACAGCTTCAGGATACTACTCCACTGCCGCCGCTGTTTTGGAGGGGATGTCGGGGCAGCATGAAGTCATAGATTGGGTCCTGGAATACCGGGAGCTTGAGAAACTGCGATCAACCTATGTTGACGCGCTCCCTCAGCAGATTAATAAAGAAACGGGACGGGTACACACCTCCTTCAACCAAACGGGTACGGTCACCGGGCGAATCGCCTCCTCGGATCCCAATCTTCAAAATATTCCTACCCGTACAGAGATCGGGCGGCGTGTGCGATATGGTTTTGTTGCCCGGGAAGGGTGGCAGCTTTTGGCAGTGGACTATTCCCAGATTGAACTGCGGATCGTCGCGCACATGTCAAAGGATCAAGCCATGCTGGAAGCGTTCCGAGCAGGTCAGGATATTCATGCTACCACCGCGGCCGCTGTGCACAATATCGACCTGGACGATGTCACACCAGAAATGCGACGGCATGCCAAGGCGATCAATTTTGGGTTGATCTACGGGATGAGCGCTTATGGGTTGACCAATGCCACCGATCTGACCCTGGCAGAAGCTGAAAATTTCATTGCCACCTACTTTAAAAAATTTCCTGGGGTTAAAGGATACCTGGATGGCATCCGTGAAAAAGCTGCAGAACAGGGTTTTGTGGAGACTTTGATGGGGCGCCGGCGTTATTTCCCGAACCTCGAGCGTGGGGCGAGTTACAACGTGCGCCAACGCGAAGAACGGGAAGCGATCAACGCACCGATCCAGGGCACTGCAGCAGATATCATCAAAATTGCTATGCTCCGATTGCCGGAAGAGATTGAGAAAGCAGGGCTAAAAGCGCAAATGCTCCTCCAGGTTCACGATGAGCTCATGTTCGAAGTGCCTGAGGTTGAATTAGAGGAGGCCACCGGCTTAGTCCAGAAAATTATGGAAAATGCATTTAAATTGGATATTCCCCTGAGTACGGATGCCAAAGCCGGGAAGAGCTGGGGGGCAATGGAGAAAATCCAGGTTTAAATTTCTGTTTCTTCGGTTTAGCAGGTCAGTAACCAATATTTTTCTGTTGATATTTAATATGGATTAATTGGCGTGTTCGTGACGATGATGAAGATCAGGCCAATGTGGGTGATTGTGTTCTAAAGGTCCATGTTCATGCTCATGGCTGTGGCGAATTGGTTCACTGATCGGATAGGGGTGCTCATGATTGTGATGCGGATCGGGATGATAATGGATATGCCTGTGGATAAAGGGTTGGTGAACATGGGCGTGGGTGTGCGATTCTTTGAATAAAAGGAACACAGACCCTAAATATAAAAGAGCAGCAATCTCCTGGTATAAAGTCAGTCTTTCACCAAAAAGAAGGGAAAGAAAGAGGCCGAAAAAAGGTGCACTTGAGAAGATGAGTTGTGAGCGAGTTGCACCCAGGTGATGTGCTGATGTGATATACAATAAAATCGAAAGCCCATAAGAAATGGCACCTAAGCTTAAAACGCTGAGTGTTTGAAGGCTATTCGCAATAAAAGGGCTGATAAAGAGACCCAAGGTCAGGTTTACACTGCCAGCAACAAAGCCTTTCCATAAGGTGCTTTGAGCGGGTGTGATACCGTCAATCAAAGCGGTTAGGTGATTGTCAATTCCCCAACAAATGCATGCCAGGATGATTAATCCACCGGCTTTGAACCCGGCAACACCACCCCCCCATGCAAGTAAGGTTGCTGCGATCAGGGTGCCGAGACTGGCTATCCATCCATTTTTTGAGAGGTGGTCGTCAAAGAAGAAGTAACCGATTAGAACGGTGGCGACCATCTCCATGTTGAGCCACAGCGAAACCGAAGCAGCGGCCGCGATGCGTAACCCGGCGAGAAGGAAAAGCGGTCCCAGGATTCCACCAAAGAAGATGGCACCGGATAATCTCAAGGTATCTTTGCGAGGCATCTGCCATGGCCATTTTCGAGATTTTTCTTTGAGCACCACAATGATGACCCCCAATGCCGCTCCTAAATAAAGCAATCCTGCCATTTGAAAATCATTGAGAAACGACAGGAAGGGTTTGCCAACGGGGGCTGACGCGCCGAACAGGATTGCAGCAAGGAAAACTGTCAGGATACCAAAGCGTTTTTGATTACCCATGACTTAATTATATTGAAAATCACTAGAGAAAATGGCCCCTTGTCTACTAGGCTGCATCAAGATATCGATTGCTGATCCCTTGAGTGCAGAAACCAATGTTAGCAGACGTTGGGGCTTTATGAAGATGATTTAATATTACGCGGGTCCTCTGAAAAGATATGTCGCATTTTTGAAATTCCTGTCATCTCCCGAAGGGAATATTATAATTAAGAAGCCCGCAAGATTTAGTAGAGGGAACTCGACGGACAGGATAGATACGAAATCCTTGGGATCTTGTTTAAGAATGGGTATGAATTCTTTCAAACCATCAGGCTCACACGGCCATAGAGCTGCTCGCGGATTTTTAGAACCTGCCGGCGCAGTCTGTCATCGGTTTCCATCAAATCGTTGACCTTGTCACAGGCATACATGACAGTGGTGTGATCGCGACCCCCGATAATCTCACCAATTTGCGGTAGGGAGACCCCACCTTCTTCTCTGAGCAGATACATGACAACCTGTCGGGGAAGGGCGACTTCACGCGTCCGCTCTCGACCCAGGATGCGGTCATTGGACACCCCAAAAGCTCTTGAGACCGCTTCCAGAACGTCATCGGGCTGCAGGTCGGCCTTTTGCGGTAGGAAATCAGAGAGGGCATTGTGTGCCAACTCGAGGGTGAGGGGAATGCCACTGAGATCGGAATACGCCAGGACACGGTTGAGGGCGCCTTCAAGTTCACGGATGTTGGACTGAACCTGCCGGGCGATCATTTCAAGAATTTCAGACGGCACCTTACGCCCTGCCCGTTCAGCTTTTGACCTTAGGATCGCCAGGCGTGTTTCCACATCTGGGGGTTGGATATCCGCGGTCAATCCCCATTCAAAGCGAGACCGCAGCCGTTCTTCTAAGGTCACCAGCGCCTTGGGAGAACGATCTGAGGAGATGACCAGCTGTTTGTTTTGCCCGTGAAGGGTGTTAAATGTGTGGAAAAATTCTTCCTGGGTGGATTCCTTGCCAGCGATGAACTGGATGTCATCAATCAGTAAAACATCAACCTGGCGATATTTTTCACGAAACGCCGGGGTGGTGTGGGTGCGAATGGCGTTGATCAGGTCATTGGTGAATTCTTCAGATGAGACATACAGCACGTTCAGGTTTGCCGGTTGGCAAGCATTGCCTATGGCGTGCAGGAGGTGCGTTTTCCCTAAGCCAACACCACCGTAGAGGAACAAGGGGTTGTAAGCCCGGGCGGGGCTTTCAGCCACAGCCATGCATGCGGCATGTGCCAGGCGATTATCAGCCCCAACTACGAAATTATCAAATCGATAGCGACCATTGATGGTGGGGTTGCTTTGAACCATGGGCTGGGTGGGGTTTGATTGGGTAGGCTGATCAGAAAATTTGGTCGCTGAACTGGATGACCACACTTTGATTTCTGTGCTGATCGGTTTTCCTAACATGCCGGTTAATTTTCTGGAAAGGGTGGCACTCAATCGGTCAGCGAGCCAATCCCTGGCATAAGCATTCTTGACACCGATAGTAAAACATCCCGTTGCTTCATCGTAGTCCAAAAATTCTGCGCTGCTGACCCAGGTATCAAAAGAAGCTTTGGACATTTCCATTTGTAATTGGCCAAGAGTGGCTTGCCAGGCATGCTCTGCATTCATCAATAAGTCCTCTTTCATTCGCTGCATCATACCCATCTGAGTGTGAATAAATTAATAAGAATGCCACTGTTGATGGGGTACAGTGGCGGCGTCACAAATAAAATTATTTCCGCTTCCCAAGGATTGGTTATCGTCGCCCTCTTGGTAAGTAAGTAGTAAGATTCTAGCAGGATTCATAAATTGTCTCAAGCAGATTCCCCCGATTTTTGCTAAAAATTTCTGATTCTTTAAGATAGGCTAATCTTAAAAAATAAGTGATTCTTGATAAGAATTAATCATCAAAAATTAATCAAAGCTGATATCCAATTTAGGCGATGTACGTGTCATGAACCCCCCATATATAGGGGTGCACTCCAGAAAATCTGTGTTTTTACTTCTAATTTTGGGTATGGGAAAAATGGACTTTGTGGGAAAATGCTCATATGTTCGAAGATAAGATTCATTTTTTGGAATCATGATTTTTGGTCGTCGAGCATCATCTTGGCGGCGCGCCGCCCAATCTCCACAGCAAAATTTGTGCCACGGTCCCAAGGGTAGACCTGGCTCATGCTGGCAAAGTACAATCCACCTAACGGCGTCCGGATATCGGGGATGTTCTCGGAATGATTCACCAGGGGTACGGGTTGGGCGTATTTGGTGCGGAAAAGCCAAGTTTTAATGATCCAGTTTGGAGAGAATTTGGGGTTGAATTTTATGAGATGGGGCAGAAATCGCGCTTTGAGTTCTTCTTGAGTTAATTCAAAGTATTCATGATCTTGCGGGAGGTAATCCCCGACATAAAGGATGTGGTCCCCACCAAAATGTTCCGGGGAGATGAAGTTCGTATGTTCGACGAGGCTCAGGAAAGGGAAGCCAGCAGATTTCGGTATGTTATACCAGTAGTAGCCTTTTTCGGAAAGCTGGTGCGTGAGAGAAAGGATCATGACCACTGCACCCATGCTTTCCAGGGAGGATAACCCCTTCAGGTAGGATGAAGGTAATCCTGGTGCAAGATGCGCCAGCAACCCTGGTGAAGTGGTTGCTAACACCTGGTCATAGGTTTGGTTCAGCTCCTGATCTGTGTCGATGATAACCTTGTTGTTTTCCCCACGCCGTATCCCCCCTACACGTGTTTCCAGGTTGATTTTGACAGACATCTGGCGAAGACGTTCAGCGAGTTTGTTTGCAAAAACCTGGAAGCCACCCTCAAATGTCCCTAAGCGTGTGGTACGTGCATGTAAGCGAGCCCAGAGCCATGCCATATTGACCACCTTGGCATACCGATCACCAAATTTACCGATCATCAAGGGTTCCCACATGGATCCATAAACCTGGTCGCCAGCCCATTTGCGCATCCAGTTGTCAACGGTGGTTTTTTCCAAAGCCCGCCAATTTTTGGTCAACTTCAGATATAACCCCACAAGCCCAAAGCGGATTTTATTAATTCCCCAGCCCAACCCCGGGTACATCAAAGCGGCTGTGACGGAATCGAAGGGATAAAATTTTCCTCGATAATACATCACTGTCACCGGTCGAGGGAAGATCACCTGGTCCGACCAACCCAATTCATCAATCAATCCCAGGATGTGATGGTCAGAGTGAAACCAATGATGATAAAAACGCTCAACGGTCCAATCCCAATGGGGTTCTTTAAAACCTGCAGCCAATCCGCCGACATGGTCGGCAGCCTCGAAAAGTGTGACCTTATTGCCAACCAGGGCTAAATCATAAGCTGCAGACATGCCCCCAATCCCCGCCCCGATGATGGCGACTCGCCGTTGATTACTATGCATCTTCACCCTCGTTATCCTCTGCTAAATCTGTTTCTTCTGCTTGCTTTTTAATTTCATTGACATCCAATGACCACTTAAGCCCTTCACGTAAAAAATAAATGGCACCGATCACCGTCACAGGGACCCATAAAGCGATCCGTAATACCAGGGTGTAGCCTAAAGCGGGTTCGGGGGATATGCCATAAGCCTGCAGCATGGCACGACCGGCAGCATCAAAGGTGCCGAGTCCACCAGGTGCTGCTGGAATGAGCAGAACCATATTGACGGCGCCATTCAGCAGCATGAGTTGCCCCAGGTTAAGTCCCAATCCGAATGCCTGACTCACACTCCAGTACAACCCTGTCTCGAGAACCCAAACCAGGATTGATGTGAGGAAAATCATTACGGCATCTTTTGGAGAGCGTAAACTCATCAAGCCCTCCAAAAAACGATCGGCGATATTAATAACCGGGTCACGCCAGCCTTTAGGGAGGAATCTATTGATCAGACTGTGGGTCAAATGCATGGCTGGCTTGGGAAACATCGCCACGGCAATAAAAAACGCCAACCCAACAGAAAAGACTACAACCGCCCAGGTTGCCAGGCTGCTTAATTGGCTATAGGTTTCCGTACCGGGAAGGGCGATAAGCTGACCGAGATTGATCAAGACAAAGCCGACAATCACCACAGCATCAAAAATTCGTTCGACCACGATGGTGGCAAGACTGGCAGAGATGGCGATATCCTCGTGTCTTTTGAGCACAACGGATCGTAAGACTTCACCCAGACGCAGCGGAAAAACATTGTTACCCATGTACCCGATAAAGATGATTGGGAAGAGGGTTCGAGCAGAAACTTTTTTAATTGGATTCAACAAATAACCCCAGCGCCATGTACGCATTAACATGCTGCCGAAATAAATTATCAAACCAGGCACCAGCCACCAAAGGCGGGTATCAAGGATTGTCGCCCACAATTTTTCAAAATTGATCTGGCGAAAAGCCAGAAATAAAAAAACGGCGGAGATGATCAAGCCCAGCCATACCACCCAGCGCTTAAGATTTCTTTTCATAGGGAAGATTCTACCATGTGGGGATTCCGCTGGTTTATTAATTTTTTTTGATCACAATTTATTTGAGATGTATGGTGCAAAGAGGTGAAAATGGTATACTACCAGGCATGTCATTGATTACAGCCAATAACCTTGCGAAGTCCTTTGGATCGGTGGATATTTTCGAAGGGATCTCTCTCGCTATTCCACACGGGTCTCGCATAGCCATCGTTGGACCCAATGGGGTGGGGAAAACTACCCTGTTGAGAATATTGATCGGGCTGGATTATCCTAATGCGGGCGATGTACATCATGCCAAAGACTTGACCATCGGATATCTACCTCAAGAGGCGACCCTGATCAAGGAGGGAACGATTTGGGACCATTGCCTGGAAGTTTTTGAAGATCTCATTGCGTTGCGAGAGGAATTAGAAGCGTGCATGCGTGCGATGTCAGATCCCAGCCAGGCAGATGAAGCTGTCAATCGTTACGGCAGCCTGGAGGAACAGTTTGAAAATCGCGGTGGGTACACTTTTGAAGTGCGTATCCGGCAGACGTTATCCGGCCTTGGGTTTGAAGAGAAGGATTATCACCGCCCGATCACCCAGCTTTCCGGAGGCCAGCGGACACGCGCCCTTTTGGCAAAAATTCTCCTGGAGAGTCCTGATGTGATGATGTTAGATGAACCAACAAATCACCTGGACATCCAGGCTGTGGAATGGCTGGAAGCCTTTCTCAAAGATTGGGATGGGGCATTGGTGGTTGTCTCGCACGACCGATATTTTCTTGATCAAATTGCGGAGACTATCTGGGAAATGACCCCAACCCTGGAAGTATACCGGGGTAATTATTCTGCCTATATTTCACAACGGGAGGAACGTTATGCCCGTCGTTTGGCTGAATTTGAGGCGCAAAGCGCATTTATTGAGAAAGAACAGGATTATATTCGGCGGAATATTGCCGGTCAGAATACCAATCAAGCGAAGGGCAGACGCCGCCGCCTGGAAAGACTATTGGAAGAAACCCGTTTGGCACCGCCGCCAAAAGAACCACGCCGTATGCACATCGACCTGACCACCAAGGGCCGTTCCGGCGACCTGGTGCTGCGCACACATCATTTACAGGTCGGTTATCACGATGAGGGAAAGCCCCTTTTTGACTGCCCGGACCTACTCCTACAACGGCAGGAATGTGCGGCTATCATCGGGCCGAATGGTGCGGGTAAGACCACTTTCCTCAAGACGATCCTTGAAAAAACCCCACCCTATACCGGTAAGGTCCAATTAGGCGCCAGCCTGGAGGTGGGATATTTTGCCCAAGCACATGAAGATTTAGACCCCGACAAGACCCTTATGCAAGAGATTGATGATGTTTCTAAGGGAATGCTGCCAGCAGAGGTCAGGAACTATTTGGCGAAATACCTTTTTACAGGGGAGGAAGTCTTTCGAAAGGTGAGCACCTTATCCGGCGGTGAGCGCGGCCGACTTGCCCTTGCAAAGCTTTCCTTGTCTGATGCCAACCTTTTATTGCTGGACGAGCCGACCAATCACCTGGACCTACCGACACAGGAAGTTTTGGAATCGGTGCTTTCTGATTTCCCGGGCACGATCTTACTTGTGTCGCACGACCGCTACCTGATTGATTCCCTCGCGAGCCAGATTTGGGAAGTGGACCCACAGGGCAAGACATTGAAGGTATTTAAGGGCTCCTATACGCAATACAAAGCACATCAATTACGCCTCCAGGAGATTCAAGCCAAAAAAGATGGGGTTGAATCAGCCGTAAAGGGGGCAGATGAACCTAATGAAAGGCCAAAAAAACCGGGCAAAGCCTTGACCAATTATGAGCGTCGGAAAATTAGGGCACGGATTGCAGCTATTGGGAAGGAAGTCGCTTCCCTTGAGGCGCAGCAATCTGAGTTGTCAGCTTTGCTGGAGAATCCCCCTACCGATTCCACCAAGGTCTGGCAGTTGGGGGAAGAATATGTAGCCTTGCAACACCAGGTGGATGACTTGATGCTGGAATGGTCTCATCTGGAAGAAAAATTAGGGGAATGACCACACAGGGTTCATTCTCCTAACCTCTTATCCCGTCTAAGGGGTTAGTTGGTTTTTTCTTGGGAGCTACATGGCTTTTCAGTCGTCTTTTCTTTGACGCCATTCCTGGAAAGCTTCCAATATCTGGATAAACTCATTTGGCAGAAATTTTTGTCCCTCAGCGGCGATATCCACCGGTACCCCCCCATAGAAGGCTTCCGCAATACCTCCAGTGATGCAGGCAATGGTGTCGCTGTCACCCCCCAGGGAAATCGCTTTGCGGATGGCATCTTCATAGCCCTGCGATTCAAGGAAAGCGATCATCGCCTCAGGAACAGAGCCCTGGCAGGAGACATCAAAGGCGTATCCTGGGCGGATCTCGTCCAGCGTCCGGTCCAGGTCGTATCCAAACCGGCTCATAATTTCATGACGGATTTCCTCCTGGCTTTTCCCTCCTCTTGCCAGCAAGATTGCCAGCGCCGTAGATTGCGCCCCCTTAATCCCTTCCGGGTGGTTGTGGGTAACTTTGGCGCTGCGCTCAGCTGTTTCTAGGACCATTTCTTCCGAATCAAAGGCAAAACCCACCGGGCTGATGCGCATCGCAGAACCATTCCCCCAACTGTTATAAGGCTGGGGGTCATTGGAATAAATCCAATGGCTGAAATTTCCACCGTAGCCTCTTTGTGGATAACGCCTGGCAAAATTCTGGTAGGCTGCAGAAAAATCCCCATCTGTCATCAACGCCTTGGCAGTGGCGGCTGTTAGCACGGTGTCATCAGTAAAGAAGCAACTCTGCTGAAAAAGCGGAAAATCTGTGGTCTTAATATTGTTCCATTCATAAACAGAACCGACGATATCCCCGATCATTGCACCTAACATGGTTTCCTCCTAGATAAATTAAGTCGAAAATACTTTTCGTGTTGGCTTTTTTCAGTCTTCTTAGATTACGTAATGGTCACAGGCTATTCCCCAAAAATTCTTTATGATGGTTCTAATATTTTCTTGCCAGGCCGTGGAATTGAAACCCTTCCTTCTCCCACAAAGCTTTGTCCCAGGTGCGCACAACATCAAAGACGATCCTCGCCTTTGTCTTGGATAAAATATCTTTAGGTTGGATGTCGACAAACTGGTCATGCGCCACAGCCAAAACGATCAGGTCGGCATTGATCAGGGCGGATTCTAGGCTGTTGACCGACTTGATACCGGCAAGTTTTACATCCATTCGGAAGGGTTCATAGGCGTAAATCTCAGCGCCCTTTGCCCCTAAGTGCTGGGCTAATTTAACCGCAGGGCTTTCGCGCAGGTCATCCACGTTGGGCTTGAAGGAAAGGCCAAGGAAGGCGATATTCTTTCCCTCAAGGCTGCCGACAGCCCTTTCAATCAACCCGGCTACAAATTCGGGTTGTTCATCGTTTACCTTGCGGGCAGTTTGAATTAATTTTGCTTTATCAGGTGCGGCTTCCACCAGGAACCAGGGATCAACACTGATACAGTGGCCGCCCACGCCCACACCCGGTTTGAGGATTTCAACCCTCGGGTGGAGGTTGGCAATGCTGATCGCCTCCCAGATATCGACACCAAATTGTTGTGCCAATCTTGAGAACTCATTAGCAATGGCGATATTGATGTCGCGGGAAGTGTTTTCCATCAATTTAACCATTTCCGCCGTGGTGGCGTCCGTCAGGATGATATCGCCTTTGACAAATTTGCGGTAAAGATCTTGCCCAGCTTGGGCTGAGGCACGGTTGATACCGCCAATCACACGGGGGTTATTCACCAGCTCCTGCAGGATTCGCCCTGGCAGGACGCGTTCCGGGGAATATGCCAGTAAAAAATCCTCGCCGGCTTTAAGGCCACTTTTTTCCAGGATGGGAGCCACAATATCGATGGTGGTGCGCGGCGGTGAGGTGGATTCGAGGATGACCAGGTTTTTGGGTTGCAGGTGTGGGATGATGGATTCACTGGCAGCGATGACGGCGCGCAGGTCTGCACGTTTATCTTCGAAGAAAGGCGTCGGCACAGCGATGATAAAGACATCTGCCGGATGAACTTCCTTGGAAACTTCTAAACGTCTGCTTTCCAGGGCATCAAGGAAAAGCCCCCTCAAGCCGGGTTCAAAAATGTGCAGCTTGCCGATTTTCAACCCGTCGATAATCTCGGTGTTAATATCCATCCCAACCACTTGCATCCCATTGCTGGCAAAGATGCTGGCGGTGGGGAGGCCAATGTAGCCCATACCGATCACACAAATTGAATTAAAGTTCAAGAGGATATCCTTGGTTATTTAAGCGAATATCATAACAATGCCAGAATTTTACCTTAATTTATCAGGTTGCCCTGTCAGGCGATTTTTTTAGCATGATATCGGGTTGCATAGGGTGGTTGTGATTGGTATCCGTAGAAGCGCAGATCCAAGCAGGATGTTTACCATGTAAATTATTGAGGCATCTAGCAGGTGTCAGGAATTTTATGAAATTATCACTAAGTCTATAAGCCCTGGCCGTTAATCAGGACCCAAACTGTTTTGATCACGATATAGATATCCAGCCAGATGGACCAGTTGCTGATGTAATATTCATCAAGCTGTAGTCTTTCTTTGAATGATGTGGCATTACGACCCATCACCTGCCACCAGCCCGTGATGCCGGGTTTGACCTTCAGAATGATTTTTGCGTAGTCGCCAATTTCAGGCAGTTCTCGTGGCAGGTAGCTGCGGGGACCAATCAGGTTCATGTCACCCTTGAGAACATTGATAAGCTGGGGTAATTCATCCAGGCTGTATCGACGTAAGACCTTGCCTACTGGCGTCACACGCGGGTCGTTGGCAAGCTTATGATATTTTTCGTATTCTAGCTTGGCTTTCGGATCCTTGGCTAACAAATGTTGTAACTTCTCTTCAGCATTATCATACATGGTTCGGAATTTGAAGCTGTCAAAGGTTTTCCCGTCTTGCCCCAATCGCTTTTGTGTATAAAGGATGGGTCCCTTGGAATCCACCCTGACCAGGAGCGCCAGGAGGATAAACACCGGCCAGCTCAATAACAGGAGCAAGAAGGTGAGCACCATATCTAATATGCGCTTGATGACGATCTCGCGTTTATTCAGCAAATGGTAATTGGTTTCGATGGCTAAGGTGCCGTGCAAATCTATGGTACGGACCCATAAAGAACCAAAGGGCGCAGTATCGAGCACAAATAAAATATTGGGGAACACATCTCGCATCCAGTGAAAATTAAATGAAGTGATTGGATCGAGCGGGTCGGTAAAAACCACATGTTCGATATTAGATTTCGAGACAATATTTTGGAGTTCTGCCTTGTTTTTGATCGGTTGGACGCCATGAATGGAGGCTTTAGCTTCCAAGTTGGGATCGAAATAGAAAACGGGTCGAAAACCCAGCCGACGGCTCTGGATTAATTTCTCGATGACGGGGGTGGCATTCTCCCGAGAGCCAATGATGACCATGGGTATACCCCACCACTTAAACCGTGAAAAGCGGTTGCGTAAGGCGAAGCGCCCCAGCATCATAAACAAGGCTGATATCGCCCAGGTCATGACGAATATCAAACGGGAATAAGCCAGGGCAAGCTGCTGCAGAAAGAGATAAACACCCAGGAAAACGGATGCAAGGGATACAACGTACAAGACTTTCTTCATTTCATGCACAGCAGCCATCCCAAACCCCGGGTAAAGGCCGTTTAGCCAGGCTAAGAAAATGCAGAAAATGACATAGAATAACAAACCGTTGAGTATCAGAGGCCAGTTTACGATGCCGCCCATGATCGGGATGAGCAAGGTGCGGATACCCGCTGAGAGAAGTGCAGCCGTTGAAATGGTCAGAATGTCCAACAAAATTAGGGAGGCATTCACAAAATGACTGCGATTTTCTATGAGTTTTGCTCTTATTCGGTGGTTTGTTTTAGGCCGCATCTTTCTCCGTCACCTTCCATATGGAAAGTGTATCATTTTTGAGTTATTTTTCATAACACCCGGCAATCTTACCTCCGTATTTTAACATCATCTTATAAGCGCTGGCGATGTGGTGAAAATTGGCTTTGCTAAATAACTTTTTACGGCCTTCAGCGATGTGAGCATGATAAGCTTGCGCTTCCGTCACGTAACACACCCGCCAACCCTCTCGCCACAATCGACAGCACAAGTCCTCGTCTTCAAAATACATATAGAACCGCTCGTCAAAAAGCCCAACGGCTTCCAGAGTTTTTTTTCGGAGGAGCATGACCGCCCCGGTGATCCAATCGACATCTGTATTGCCCTCAAAAGCGGTATCTTTCATCAAATATCGATCTACGGCAGGGATGTTTTTGAACAAGGCATCTATGTGCAAGGCACGCATGATGAGGACAGGGAAGGTTGCAAACCGCCTGCGGGAGGGCTGCACTGTGCCGTCCATGTTCAGGAGCTCTGGACCAGCCGCGCCGATTTGCGGTTGTGTCTCCATAACCTCTAGCAGCTTCTTTAAGAGGCCCGGCAGGCAAATCACATCGGGGTTTAGGAGCAGATAATAATCATAATCAGGGTTCTTTTGTATGATGGCGTTGATATTGGCAGCAAATCCCCTGGGTTTGGCGTTTTCGATCACCCGGATTTCCGGAAAGGTTTTCGTCAGCCAATTTTCGCTGGTTTTATCAGGGAGATTGTTGATAATGTAGGCTTGAAAGGGGATCTCATCATTTAAAGCGACCAGAGATTCAACGGCTTTCTTGATCATCTTTTGATGGAGATGATTAATCGTGATTACCGCAAGTTTTTTTGGAGACTGGTCATTCATAAAGGCAGGGAAAGCATCGATTATTCAGGGGAAGTTATTCGTTTTTTTCTATTGACGATAAGTTTCCGTTATTCTTATTGAGGTGGATGTAATTTTACCATAGGGGCTTTTGGAGGTCTTTACCTTGTATCCGCCGGGTTTACCCCTGGTCTTGGTTGGATAATGGGTTTAGCGTTCACCTCTAACTTCTCGCTGCAGTTGCTGGTAAAAATCCAGGAGATAAGCGTGGCGTTTTTCAGCCAGGGCTTTGCCGCTCTGGGTAAACATCCGGTCTTTCACCTTCCTTAATTTGAAGAGGAATTCATGGTAAGAGGAATGGGGTTCACCCGGTAGTTTTTCACCTGTTTCTAAAAATTGATCAGAGGGTTCAGCGTAGGTTGGCTGCCCGTCCAATGCGGCATAGGCAATTGTACGTGCTGCGCCGATTGCGCCTAAGACGTCCAGTTTATCGGCATCAAAAAGGATCTTTGCTTCCAGTGTTTGCGGGGGATTTTCTTCTCCGCGGAAGCGGTGGGCAAGGATACAATGCTGGACGGCATGAATTTTGTCTTTTGGCCATCCCTTTTGGGTGAGGACACTGCCAGCAAATTCGGCTGAAGTGATATGGTGATCTTTGCGGAGGGTCGTTTCACCCCCGGGCGCGCTGTCCCGAGAATCATGCAGCAATGCCGCTGCTTGCAGGATCTCAAGATCAGCACCTTCCAGTTTTCCAAGGTGTTGTGCTGTGCGATAAACCCGCAGCACGTGGTCGAAATCATGAACCGGGTCTGCGTCTCGGTACCAGGTCCGTGCTTCTTCAATCGTGATGGGTTCCATGAAAACCTGTTCACTTTCTAGGGGGTCCAGGGAAAGCTGATTTTTAATAATCCCATGGCATAACCCGCAATCAAGATCAGCGAGACGATAATCAGTGCGATACGAACGAACCGCCAGGCGATTTTAAGGACTCCCCTCAGGATAAAGACTCCGGCAATGAGGAGGATCCCACTGCCAACATAAAAAAGAATGTTCTCAAGGTTTGCAATCATGGCTTATCCGCACCGGTCAGGGCAGTTAATAGGTGGCGCAGGCTATCTGACCGGGTAAATCCTGCCCCTTTTAACCACATAAGCTACAAGATTGATGCCATAACGGTAACCAAGTTGGCGATAATCATCAACATCAAGGATGAGCATATCTGCCTGTTTGCCGGGTTCAAGAGAGCCCAGTCTTCCGTCAAGCTCAAGAGCGGCAGCAGCATTGATCGTTGACGCCGCAATTGCCTGGGCTGGTGTCAGTCCCATTTTTCGACAGGCAAGGGCTAGGATAAACTGCATGGACTCGCACCACGAGGTGCCGGGGTTGGTATCCGTGGCTAATCCAAAAAGCGCATCTGCTTCGATTAATGCCTGGGCAGGTGTATATTCTTCTTGGTTCAACCCAAAGGGCGTCCCGGGCAGAGATACCGCCACAGTATCCGATGCTGCCAGTGTCCGGATATCAGCCATTGAGGTTTTGACCAGATGATCGGCTGAAGCGGCACCAAGTTCGGCGGCAAGGGCGGCGCCACCCAGATTTTCAAATTCGTCGGCATGGATTTTCAAGGGGAAACCCAAGTCGCGGGCAGTTTCTAAGATTTGTCGAGATTGATTGAGGTCAAACACACCTTGTTCACAAAACACATCAACAAAGGGCAGCGGGCTGCCTACCTGGTGGGTTTGCCACCAGCCATGACATTCCGGGAGCATCTTATCACAAATGAGATGGACATAGTCTTGTGCCTTACCGTTGTATTCAGGTGGGATGGTATGGGCAGGCATGAAGGTGGGAATTAATTCAATAGGCCCTTCTTCGTTCAAAGCCAGGATCGCTCTAAGCTGCTTTAGTTCAGAGTCGAACGTCAACCCGTAGCCTGTTTTGACCTCCATCGTTGTTGTGCCAAAGGAAAAGGCTAGTTGTGCTCGTTTTCGGCTTTGATGGAGGAGTTCCTCAAAGCTGGCAGAGCGGGTGGTTTTGACTGTAGAGAGGATTCCCCCACCAGCAGCCATGATTTCCATATAGGTTTTCCCTTGCAGGCGCATCTCGAACTCTGCTGCTCGATCCCCTGCCCAAACTAAATGGGAATGGGGATCGACGAAACCCGGTAAGAGGACACACCCTCCCGCATCGAAGCCATTTGCCCGAGGATATTTTTCACGCAAGGTTTGACTGGGTCCAACCTCAATAATGTCTTCGCCCTGCATGGCCACGGCGCCATCATAAAGGATATTCAAATCCCCCAAATTTTCTCCTCGCTGCGGTCCACCTGAAAGAGTCAGGACCTGCGAGGCGTTATAAATGATACGAGTTGATGTTTGGCTTGACATGGTGAGTAGGGAGATTATACCAAAGGCCAGGGATAAGCTCGGCGGTCCTCGGGTGGGAGGGGGAAAATGCCCAGTTTCAACAGATTTTTTACCCTTGAGCTTAATGCCCTGATCTCCTCAGGGGATAATAAGGGTTGTAACTTTTGATGAAGGATTTGTCCCTGGGATAGATCCTGGTGAAAATTATTAAGATCAGATAATAAGGTTTCTGAGATGGCTTTACCAGCGTGTTCCCAAATCACCGTACGCAGCTTATCCTGGACATGGAAACATAGGCCGTGATCAATCAACCATAAATGTCCCGTCTCATCCACCAACAAGTGTCCCCCTTTACGGTCGGCATTGTTGATCACCAGGTCAAACAGCATGATCTGGGGAAGGTCTTTGCGGTCTTCTTTATTAAAATTGAAAAAATGATATTCAGGGTCATGTTCAATATAGTATTGGGCTGAACCCGGACCCATGGGGGAATGTTTGGTCCGAAAAACTGTTGGAGGAACCAAATCCCAACCCATGGCATCACTGACAACGTAGGCGGCAACTTCACGTTTTGCCAAGCTCTGATGGGGAAAATCCCAAAGCGGTCTTTCGCCCTTGACCGGTTTGTAAACAACTTTAAATAACTGGTCCTCATACTCACAATTCCCCAAGAAGGTATAGTTTGAACCATAAATGAATTGTCCTTCCAGGCGTAAATCTCCCTCTTGCAGCGCTAAAAGGATCTGCCTTTTATCCATCATGAATTGGTCTTTCAGGGGGTTGTCTTATGCCCGTTATTTTTCGGGGAAAATTCACCAGGGGGCAAAATGGGTTCACCTGTTGACGGCCAGACCGGCCGCCCGCGGCTGGCCAGTTCGATCCCCCAGCGACCCAATGCCCAAAGCTGGGATCGGGTACACCAGAAGCGGATCTCGCTTAACTGCTCTTCATCCTCATCAGGCAGATCCATAGGGACTTCTGTGGCAATCAAAACCATCATATCCTGTTCCGGATCATAGCCCAGGCTTAATTCACCCACGCGAAATAGGGGGTCCAGAGGGGGATCAAGGACCATTTCGTCTTCCCGGTAAGTCGGTGAGGCATCGACGATATCTGGCATTTTCTCGCGTAATTCCGACATGAGGTTTTCGATAGCTAAAGAAAGGGTTTGGATTTGAAATTTCTCAACCAATAATGTGATCACCTGTTCAGAATTTTTACCTTGAAGATAAAAAACGCGTTCGCCAGGTTGACCAATGGCATCAACGGTGATGTGGTTGACGGGGTTCAAATCAATTTTTATCCGGGACATAGTTTATCCGATTCCTATTTCACAACCTTTTTTGGATTTTACCAGAAATAAGGTGGCATGGAGAAAGGTTGTAGACAGAAGACAACCAGTATATAGTATAAATCCTTGATGTCAGCCGATAGGGGAGATATTGATATTATTGGATCCCAGCAGCCCTTCCAGTTTCTGAATCAAGGGTTCTGTTAATCCCGTGGTCACATTGGGAAAGTCAATCTCGAACAAGCAGCCATTTTCCCAAACACGAAAAGCAAAATGATCACGACCGGGACGCGAGATTAAAATATCATGGATGCGGCGGAGACGGTGGACATCATGGTGTTTATCCCCGCAGGAATCAATCGTGAGATAAATACAGCGGGGTTTCAGGTCGGGACTGGGCAAGGGGTCTGCCTTTGGTAAAGATGCTTTCAAAATATGATATCTTTGCGTGGGTGGGAGGTTCTCAGCGATTATTGAACCCTCTTCTTTTGATGAGTGAGTTTCATCCTGCTGCTGATCACGGTTTGGAGTGTTCACCACCTCGCCTTGCCTTCCAGAAGGTTTTTCCATTGGGGGGTCATTTGCCGGCTGTGATTCACGCTGGTCACCTGTTGGGGTTTGATCAACCGCATCTGTGGGTTCATCTTCTGACTCGCTACTTTCCGCTTCAGCCTGATCAACATCATCAAAGGGTAGGTCTGGGAGGAAATCGTCCAGCAAGTCATCCTCATCCAAAATAGGTTCATCCGATCCCCTAAGGGGGTTTTCCGGTCTTGCATCTCCCTCGTTCAGGATTATTTGGGTGATCTCGTTGACAAGGACTTTCGGGTCTGCCTGGTTTGTATCCACGACACCTTCAATGAGCACGACACTATCAATATTCAACAGGTGATAAGTGTTTTCCCACACCTGCGGAAAGATGACCAGGTCAATCTTGCCGTAAAGGTCCTGGAGGGTGGCAAATCCCATGTTTTTGCCGTTTTTGGTTAGATGGGGTCGGAAATGATCGACCATTCCAGCCACAACGACCCTTTCTCGATCTGCTGCTTCAGCAAGCTGGTGAGAAAAATGGGTAACCTTCTCTGCCAGTGTATCTTGGAAGGGGCTCAGAGGGTGATCAGAGACATATAAACCGAGCAGTTCTCTTTCCCAGTTGAGTTCCTCACGTTTGTCAACATAGGTCGCTGGATGCAGAATGATTTTGTCATCGATTTGCTTCGAGGCATCAAAGAGGGTCATCTGGCCGGCTTCTTTTGCACGGAAGTAACTGGAACTTACCGCGATAATCCGTTCCAGGTCCTGCAGCAGTGCGAATCTTGATCCGAATTTGTCCATGCTGCCCACCTTAATCAGGCATTCCATCGGTCGTTTCCCAACCTGTCGCAGGTCAACCCGATGAGCAAAATCGGTCAGGTCGGTGAAGACCCCATCCTTGCGAGCTTCGAGGATCAAGTCTACCGGGTGGGAACCAACATTTTTTATAGCACCTAAACCAAACCGAATTGCGGGTTGCTGCTCCCCTGGTTGGTCTTCGATGGTGAAATCATAGCCGCTGGAATTGATGTCCGGGGGCAAAACATTGATACCCAATGTGTGGCAGTCTGCCACATACGTCGCCACCTTGCTTGTGTCGTTTTTCCAGGCGGATAGCAGGGCGGTCATATATTCGACCGGGTAGTGGTACTTCAGGTAGCCGGTTTGTACAGCGATCACGCCATAGTCAGCGGCATGGCTCTTATTGAAACCGTATCGGGCAAAATTTTCCCAATCGGTGAAAATTTGTTCAGCGTCTTTCTGGCTGATATTGGCGTGGGCTTGGGCCCCATTGATGAACTTCTTGCGGTGGGCGTAGAGGGACTTTTCTTTTTTCTTGGCAATGGCTTTACGAAGGCTGTCAGCCTCGCTGGCTTCATATCCAGCGAGCTGCATGGCGGCTTGCATGATCTGTTCCTGGTAAATGGGGATGCCAAAGGTGTCCTTGAAAATAGGTTCCAGTGCGGGATGGCGGTATGAGGGTTGTTTCCTCTCATGTAAACAATCGATGTAATCAGGAATGAAAGCCATCGGACCCGGGCGGTAAAGGGCGATCATAGCGATGACATGGGCTAATTCGCGCGGTTTCATCTCTGTGATATAGCGGGTCATCCCTGTACCTTCAAGCTGGAACATGCCCGTGGTATTGCCGTGGCTGATAAATTCGAACACCTCAGGATCATCAATGGGGATCGACCGCAGGTCAAATGATTCTCCATGACGCTGTTTGATCAAATCGCAGGCGTGGGACATGATCGTCAGGGTTGTCAAACCCAGGAAATCTACTTTGAGAAGGCCCAGGTGATCCACGACAGACATCTCATATTGAGTGACCGTATCAATAGGGTTGTCATCTGCCTGGTTGGTGGGTCGGTGCAAGGGGACATACTCAATAATGGGTTTATCGGTGATGATCACACCGGCGGCGTGGGTACCCGCATTACGAACCGTGCCTTCCATTTTGCTGGCGGTATCGATCAGTTCTTTGTAGAAAGCGGCAGAATTATAAAGCTGCTGCAATTCTGTAGATTCTTCCAATACATCCTGGATCGTGACGGGCCTACCGGGAATCGCCGGGATCAGTTTTGCCACCTTATCTACTTCGCTGATGGGGATGTCCATCACACGACCAACATCCCGAATGGCGGCGCGTGCCCCCATGGTCCCAAAGGTGATGATTTGGGCAACTTTATCCTCACCATATTTTTCAGCACAATAGTGCATCATCTCGGATCGGCGATCATCCTGGAAGTCCAGGTCAATATCGGGCATGTTCACACGGCCCTTTTGTAAGAAGCGCTCAAACAACAGCTCGTGTTCCAGCGGGTCAATTAGGTTAATATCCAGGGCGTAGGCGACCAGGGACCCGGCTGCAGAACCACGTGCGTTATACCAGATGCCGCTTTCTTTGGCGTGTTGGCAAAGGTCCCAAACGATGAGGAAATAGGCATCGAATCCCATCTCGTGAATGACTTCCAGCTCATAATTCAAACGTTCCTGGATTTCAGGATCGCTGGCGCGTTCGCCGTAAATCTGTTCGAGCCCCGCTTCGCAGAGGTACCGAAGGTAACTTTGGGTGGTGAATGCTTCTGGAACGGTAAACCTGGGAAGGTGATAACCACTTGGGCTCAAATCGACTTCGCAGCGTTCTGCAATCTTTAATGTGTTTTCAATAGCCCCCGGGATGTGACCGAAAAGGGCTTTCATCTCTTCGGGCGTGCGCAGGTAATAGGTGTCATCCTCCATCCGCATGCGGTCTGGATCTGCCAGCAAACTGCCCGTTTGGATAGCGAGCAAGATATCCTGTAAACGGGCATCCTCACGGTTGATGTAATGAACATCATTGGCGGCGACAATATCCACATTGTATTTCTTCGCGAGCTCTACCAGGCGTTGATTGGTCTGTTCCAAGCCCTTGATTTGGTGGGATTGAAGTTCGATGAAAAAGCGCTCACACCCGAAAACGTCCAGGTACCACTTGAGGTATTTTTCAGCACGTTCAAGGTTGTTGTTAAAAAGGGCGCGCGGGATATCACCTGAGAGACAGCCTGAAGTTACGATTAAACCCTCGCTGTGCTCTTTAAGATAGTTTCGGTCAATACGCGGGCGGTAATAGTACCCTTCAAGTTGGGAGGTAGAGGCGATATCCAGCAGGTTTTGATAGCCGGTCATGTTTTCAGCGAGAAGGAGAAGATGGGATGTCCTTTTATCGCGCTGGGGATCACGGTCCGTCATTTTCCGCGGCGCTAAATAGGTCTCCAGGCCGATGATGGGTTTGATGCCGGCTTCCGTGGCTGCGTTGAAAAATTCCACCGTCCCATACATCGTGCCGTGGTCTGTTAATGCCAATGCCGGCATGCCCAATTCTTTGGCGCGCGCCACAAGCGGTCTGATTTTGCTGAAACCGTCTAAAATCGAATATGTTGAGTGAACGTGTAAATGGACAAAGGACATATCAATAAATGCAGACCAGCGAACGATAGTGATAAAAACTGCGTCCGCTTTGTTACCCTGGACGCATCTCTTTAGTGAATTATAGCACGCCAATAAGGCGAGATATGTGCTTCAAACTTAAAAAATTTCGTATTTTAAGGATTGGTTTTATAGAACCGTATGATTTCTATCTTCTTAATCGATTATTACCCATGCGCGTGCTATAAGTGGACTTTTTACCAAGTTCATTTTTTCGTTCATTGATTGCCACCCGATCGCGTGCCTCAGCAAGGGGCGTTTCTCCATTTCGAGCAGATCGGAAAAGATCGTAGGCGGCAGTTGTCCCGGCAAGCACCAGGATGACAAGAAAGGTTTCGATCAAAAAATTCGCAAAAATGCCGGTATCTGCCAATAGCGGCAGGATGACATATAAGTAAAGCGGGTAAGGGAGCACCATCAAAACAATTTGGAGCATCTCATTGCGTAAAAACCCCCGGGTACAGCGGTCACAGATAAAGTGTGCTTCAGAACCTATCACCTTTTCGCTATCCGGTCTGAGCTGGCTTTGGATGGCTCTTTGCCTGGGATTGCCTTTGTTTTCTGAATATGTAAACTTTCCCAGGTCCCCCCTGCGTGATTCCCCGCACTGCAGGCAGTGCTGACCTTCCTCAGGCTTTCCGCCCCGTTCCTGGTTGGTGCGGATGAGGGTCAGGATGCACATGCCAATGGCAACGAGTGGTGCACCGATGGCAGTTAAGAACCGCGTGACAGTGATAAAATTGTCCATTTTTAGATCCTTTATTGGTTAAAGGATTTTACCCTGATTTTAACCTGTAAAGCGGACATTTCACCATTCAGGTCTGATCCATTAAATAGAAAAAGCGCAGGTTTCAAACACTGCGCTTTCGTGTTTATCAGTTCCGGTTGACCGTCACAAAAATATAAGGGTTGCGTTTGGTTTCCTGGTAGAGATAGGATTTAACCGATTTGAGGATATCACTTTCTGGGTTCCCATTAGCGTTATCAAGGGCTTTTTCAACACGGTTTTCCAAGCCGTCGGAGATGCTTTTAAATTCCTCCGGCAGCATGAACCCGCGGGTGAGGATGTCTGGTTTGCTCAACAGCCGACCGTCTTTTTTGTCCACATTGACATTGACGACCAGAATGCCGTCGTATCCCAGGGTCTCGCGTTCACGGACGATGGTGCGATCGACATCCCCAACACCGCTGCCGTCCACAAAGATGTAATCACCGGGGATGCGCTGTCTGAGATGCAGTTCGCCGTCAATGAATTCGATGATTTGACCATTTTCCACCACGCTGATCTTCTCCTTGGGAATGCCGACTTCCTCTGCCAATTTGGCGTGCTGCTTGAGCATGCGCAATTCGCCGTGGATGGGGATCAGGTGTTGTGGGCGGACCAGGTGCAGGAGTAGTTTCATCTCCTCCTGGCTGGCATGCCCTGAGACATGCACCGGGGCGATATCTTCATAAATCACATCGGCACCACGGCGGAAGAGGTTGTTGATCGTTCGATAAACCGATTCTTCGTTTCCCGGAATGATCTGGGACGAAAGGATGATGGTGTCCCCTTCTCGTATGTCAAATTTACGATTGGTGCCGTTTGCCAGGCGTCCCATGATGGAACGGGGTTCACCCTGCGAACCGGTTGCCATCAATACCACCTGGTTATCAGGCAGGGAGAGGGATTTTTCCAGGGAAATCACCAAGCGTTCCGGAAATTCCACATACCCCAGCTCGCGAGCCATAGCCATATTATCCAGCATGCTCCTGCCGGTGAAAGCCACTTTCCGGCCGTGACGCTGAGCTGCATCCACCACCTGCTGCATGCGGGAGATCAATGACGCAAAGGTTGCGACCAGGATGCGCCCCTGGGCTTTCTCGAAGACCTCATCAAGAGCGGAATCAATGACCCGTTCGGATTGTGTCCAGCCGGGTTTGGTAGCATTGGTCGAATCAGCCAATAACGCCATAACGCCGCGTTCGGCAAATTCTGCCAGCTTGGCATAATCTGTAGGCCAATTGTCAACGGGTGTATGGTCAAATTTGTAATCCCCGGTGTGCACAACCAGGCCTGCAGCGGTTTCGATGCCCAAACCGACGGCATCTGGAATGGAGTGGCAAACGTGGAAAAAATCCACCTTGAATGAGCCAATTTGGACGCTTTCGCCCGCTTGGACCGTTTTCAAATTGGCTTTGCCGGCCTTGCCATAGCGGTTGAGTTTGACCTCCAGTAAGCCGCGCGTCAGTTTTGTGGCATAAATGGGTGCATTGGTGATTTCCAGGATGTGCTGGATAGCGCCAATATGGTCCTCATGACCGTGAGTGAAGATGATCCCCCGCACTCGATCTTTTTTGTCTTTGAGATAATTTTCATAATCCGGGATGATGTAATCAATCCCGATCATGTCATTTTCGGGGAACATGATGCCAGCGTCCACAATCAGGACATCCTTGCCGTGTTCGTAGATGGTCATGTTTTTCCCAACTTCCCCAAGCCCCCCGATGGGGATAATTCGTAATATTCCTTTGTTTTTCATGTGTTATTTTCCTTCTTGTACTCCTATGTACAACTATAGAATAATTGATGTTATTGTCTTTAAAATAAATGGGTTACCCCATTTGAAGTCAATTTCATATAGATCGCGACCTGCTGAAATAAAAAACGCCCGCCGGCATCAGGCCGGTCAGGGCGAAGTGTTGCTGTTTTTTATTCAGTCAATCCTGCCAAATCTTACCAATGGCCGTTTCCGGCCGAAAACCTGTCGCTTTCCAGTAAAGCATTGTAGCATGCCAACAGAGGGAAGTCAAACAAATGGGGGTGGCTTTAATGTTATTCTGATAAAGAGATCAACGATGATCTAAAATCGAGTTTTACATCTCTCATAGATTTTTTGGGTACCTTACGGGCACAAATCTTAAATTATGGCAGGGAATGTGCTATAATAATGTCCTAAAAATGGCCCTCTAGCTCAATTGGTAGAGCAGTTGACTCTTAATCAATTGGTTCGGAGTTCGAGTCTCCGGAGGGTCACTTCCTATTTAATTTGAAAAGATATTATTTGTTGAAAACCGTTGGTTCAGAGTCCCCATGAGGGGAGAATCTTCGAGTCTCCGGAGGGTCACTTCTTTTTAACAAGGTGAATGGGGGATGGGGAGTGGGGAATGGGAATTAGGCAATTGGTATTAGGTATTAGGAATTTGGTATTAGGTATTAGGTATTAGGTGACCCTGACCCTTCCTGAATTACGTTTTAAAATTAAATAAAAAGAAATGTGCTTTGGGGTGTTTTTTTAGTCGATAAAGTGGGGGGAGATTACAAAATGGCTTTCATGTGTAAATGTGGAACAATATTCAAAAACGTGGGACTATCTCATTATCGAAACATAGCTGTGCTGGAATTTACCTTTTGATCCCAAGTTCCCTAATACTAAATAATTAATAACCAATAACTCCTCCCTAATTCACTAATAGCTAATCCCTATTCCCTATTCAATATTCTCCTGTTATCATCATCCCATGATCAAACTCCGTCTTGATAAGGTCACCTTTACCTATCCCTCCCAGCCTGTTCTGCAGGAGGTTTCCTGCGAGATACAGGAAGGCTGCTATGGTGTGATTGGCCCAAACGGCAGCGGTAAAACGACCCTTTTAAAATTAGTCCTAGGGGAACTGCAGCCTGATGGGGGCTTGATCCTTCGTGATAAAGACTGCACCGTTGCCTACATGGCACAGGATGTTGACCTCCCCCCTGATGCCACTGCCATGGCTGTTGTGCGTCAAGGCGCTGATCGGGTTCTTTCTATGGAGGAAAAACTGGCTGACCTGGAGCGGAAATTTGCCGATCCGGCATATTATGACAATGAGAAGCGATTGGCGCGCTTGATCGATCAGCAGGAACAAACCCTGGAGGCATACAATAACCTCGGTGGCCCCGGCCTTGAGGGACGAATCAGGGCGCTGCTGGGTTCCATCGGTTTCTCAGACAATGAAATGACCCTGCAGGTCAAGCATCTCAGCGGTGGTCAAAAGAAGCTGCTGGGTCTGGCACGCATTATCATCAGCAGACCGGATATCCTTCTATTGGACGAGCCTGATAACCACCTTGATTTCCAGGGCAAAGCCCTGCTCCAGAATTTGATCGAAAGCTTTCCGGGCAGCGTTGTAATTGTCTCGCATGATCGCTATTTCCTGGACATGGTCGTAGATGAAATCCTCGAGGTTGAATTCGGGAAGGTCACACAATTCAAGGGTAATTATTCGGAATATATGTTTGAAAAACGCCTCCGTTTAGAACGCCAAGCTGTCCTTTTCCAGGTTCAGCAAAAGGAAATTACCCGCTTGGAACAGGCGGCAAAGCGTCTGCTGATGTGGGGTAAGGTGTATGACAATCCCAAATTTTCAAACAGGGGCAAGAATATCCTTAACAGGATCGATCGCATTGAACGGATCGATAAACCGCAGTTAGCCCGGGAACAAATTGAGATTCAATTGGGCGGTTGGCGCGGCAGTGAAAAGGTGCTGGAGATCACCAACCTGTCAAAGGGCTTTGCGCAACCGGGAGACAAACAGCTTGAACCCATCCTCAGGGATATTCAGCTCTTATTGCGTTACGGGGACCGGGCGGGCTTGATCGGCCCGAATGGATCCGGTAAATCCCTGCTTGTTCGAATGATCCTGGATGAGGTTGAACCGGACCAGGGGTCCATATACATTGGTCCAAGCATCAAGCCCGGTTATTATGCACAGGAATTTGAAACCCTCGACCCTAAGATAGGCTTGTTGGAGACCATTTGTAAGGCGGGTAATTTTCCTGAGAACCGCGGGGTGGCTTTTTTGAAAAAGTTCAACTTCGTCTATGAGCAGCGGGACACACTCGTGGGCGCACTTTCGGGGGGTGAACGGGCGCGACTCCAGATTGCCCTGATCACTTTATCCGATGCCAACTTCCTCTTGTTGGATGAGCCGACCAATCACCTTGATATTCCATCTTGTGAAGTGTTGGAAGATGCCTTGCTGGATTTCGATGGGACAATCCTGGCAATCTCCCATGATCGCTATTTCCTGGACCGCATCGTGGACCGGATTGTTGAGTTGCATGGTGAAGGGACGTCAGAATATTTGGGAAATTATTCAGACTATGAAAGTCAACTGCGGCGGAAAGGGATTCCCACTTAAATTGTAGAGCGCCAGGGACGCCGACCCTGGCGCTCATCAGAAGGAGAAGAAAAGTGTCTTAGCTGATTACATTGTATCAAATTCAAGTTAAGATAACTTGACGATTACCCTACGATAACCCTACGCATAACCCATAATTTTTCATTTCCCCTTAATAAAATCTAAGATCAAGAAGATTTTGCTGTCAAAACGAAGAAACCGAAACGATTTGAAAAGCAACAACCGCCAGGATTATTCATAGCGCAGCGCTTCAACCGGTTCAAGGGAGGCTGCCCTGTTAGCAGGATACCAGCCAAAGAAAATCCCCACAGCGGCTGAAAATAACGTGGCTAATAGAACAGAATTAGCAGTGACGGTGATATCCAGGGGTGTTCCGGATTGCATGGCGATCTGGCTGACGACAATCGAGATGATCCAGCCAAGGATGATGCCAAACAACCCGCCAATCATACTGAGGAGGACCGATTCGGTCAGAAATTGCAGCAGGATATCCTTCTTACGGGCACCCAGAGCTTTTCTCAAACCAATTTCCCGTGTGCGTTCGGTCACCGAGACCAGCATGATGTTCATAATCCCAATTCCACCAACCAGCAAAGAAATCGCGCCAATCCCACCCAGGAAGATCGTCAGGACGTTGGTAATGGACGCAGCAACAGCTAAAAAATCTTGCTGGTTCAGGATGGTGAAGTCATCGGGGCTGCGGGGTGGGATGCGGTGAGTGCTTCGCAGGACAGCGGTGATTTCTCTGATCGCTGCATCCGCATCTTCCGGGTCCTCGACCGAGACCAGGATATACTGTACGCGATCTGGTGCACCGCCCCGAGGCAGTCGTGCTTGTGCTGTCGAAATAGGAATGTAAACATTGTTATCCGGGTTATTGAAGGCACTGCCGCCTTTGGCTTCGGTGATGCCCACGATGCGGTAAGGGTAGCCGCCGATACGGACTGAATTACCGATAATGCCCGACCTTCGACCCAGCAGGTTGTCTGCAATCGCCGGGCCCAGGACGACCACGGCACTGCGCCCTTCTACCTGGCTTTCTGTAATGAATTCCCCTTCAGCCATGGTGATGTTCTGGACATTTTGATAGGTTGAAGTGACTCCCAGGATAGCGGTTTCACTGCTTTGATCGGTGTAGGAGATCTCACTGTTGCCGGTAAAGACCGGGGCAACGAAAGCCACGTCGGATGCACGACCTGAGGTGGCTAAGGCTACAGCATCTCTCAAGGTTAATTCCTTAGGGTTGGTGACATCTTCATCGTCGTTACCGCTGAGGATGTAGATAACGTTGGTTCCAATGCTCTCAATTTCACCAGTAATCGAATCACCCGCACTCTCTCCAATCGATAGGAGGGCAATAACAGATGAGACGCCAATGATGATGCCCAAAATGGTGAGTAGAGAGCGTGTTTTATTGGCATTTAAACTTTGCAGGGCTTCTTTCATGTTCAGGAGGAAATTCATTGCCGCTGCTCCTCCCTTTCGATCAGCCCATCACGAAGATGAATAATGCGCTCTGCCACACTTGCTGCTTCCGGGTCATGGGTGACGATGAGCAGGGTTGTGCCCTTGGTTTTGTTCAGCTCCAATAGTAAATTCAGGATTTCTTCACCGGATTTGGAATCCAGGTTTCCTGTGGGCTCATCCGCCAGGATTATCGCAGGTTGGTTGATCAGGGCACGGGCAATCGCCACCCGCTGCTGCTGACCGCCGGAAAGTTCATTCGGACGGTGATGAATCCGATCGCCCAAGCCAACGGCTTCCAAGGCTTCCCTTGCCATCTCCTTGCGGACGCCATTTTTGCCAGCGTAACGCAGAGGAAGTTCGACATTTGCCAGGGCGGTTGCCCGCGGCAGCAGGTTAAAAGTCTGAAAGACGAAACCTATTTTTCGATTACGAACAAGGGCAAGCTGGTCGTCATCCAGGGTGGAAACCAACTCTTCTTCCAGGTAATAATCGCCTGTTGTGGGGGTATCCAAACAGCCGATCATATTCATTAATGTGGATTTGCCAGAACCCGATGGGCCCATGATGGCAAGCACTTCGCCTTTCCTGACGGTGAAACTGACCCCACGCAGGGCATGCACCTCTACCTCCCCCATTTGATAGACTTTGGTCAAATTTTCAACTTGAATAACATTTTCTTGCGTTCTCATAACCATCCTAGTTCCCAAAGGGTCCGAAGCCGCCGCTGGGAGGACCACCAAAGGGCATTTCACCGGTAATTTCCTCTGGTGGGTTGCGGATAATCATCTCACCTTCTTCGAGATCGGCTTCAACGACCTCACTGTAAAACTCCGAGTAACTGCCCAGGGTCACAGCCACTGCTTCAAAAGCTCCATTGCGCCTGACATAAACATATTCCTCACCATCAATGCTCACAATGGCATCATTGGGCACAACGAAGACATCCTCTTTTTCATCCACAACGATGTTGACTGAAGCAGTCATCCCCGGTTTGATCCTTCCATTGGTATTCTGCATATTGATCCGCACGTTGTATTCCACAACGCCCTGGACATTCTCGCCTATCGGGGCAATTTCTACGACCTCCCCATTGAATGTGGATTCAAAATAAGCATCGAAAACCAATTCTGCTAATTGACCGACAGCCACATTTGGAATATCTATTTCCGAGATTTGTACATCCAAATAGAGTTGGGAAAGATCGTCTATCTGGAGTGCTTGCTGTCCAGCCTGGACGATGTCGCCTTCCTGGGCATAAAGAACCGTCGCCACACCATCAAAGGGGGCTTCAATCAGGGGGCTGTCCAACCGTGATTGGGCTATTGTCAACTGCGTTTCGTAAATTTTCACCTGGTCTGGATCGGGTCCGTCTTCCAGGAGGTCGACTTGTTCCTGAAAATCGGCAACTTTTTCCTCCGCCAAAGCCACTTTGAGTTCGGCTTCGGCCACTTCACGCTCAGTAAAATCGGCTCGGCAGAAATCCAGGTTGGCTTGAGCGGTATTGACCGCACGTAAATTTTCCGGAGTTTGGCGGATGCCGTAGATGTCCTCTGCAAATTCCAGATCATCTTCTAATTCCTCGATCCGATCATCGGTGCAGCGTTGGTAATTCATGATCTCGCGTTCATTTTCGAGATCTTCCAAATCTTCTTCAGCATTGATCAGGTCCAGCTTTGCCTGTGCAAGGTCTGATTCCAAGGTGTCATAGAGGGCATCCAGGTTGTTTTGGGCTGTTATCACGTCAATTTGTGCCTGCAGGACATCAACCGGTAAGGAATCTGAATCAAGTGACATTAACAGCATATCCTTTTCTACAGTTTGTCCCAGGCTAATATTGACCTCTCCCACAACACCATTGGTTGACCAGGTCAGAACGGCTATCTGACTGGGCTGTACGGTCCCAGTGCCAAAAATGTTAGCATCCAGGCTCATGCGCTGGAAGGGTTCGGTCTCAAGATTTGCCAGCACCTGGGAATTGTTTTGTTGGTTGCGCCAGATGCGCCAACCAATCACAGCCCCAACAACAATCACCACCGCAAAAATTATCCACCAAGTCCTTCGGCGTTTTTTATTTTTATCATTTCCTTCTGTCACGTACTTCCTCCAATTGTTAATGCATAAATGTCTTAATTGATTATATTGATGATATAACGCAATAGTATCCTTTGTAGAAGGTGTTGGCTTGTTCACTGTTTAGGATGAACAGGTTTAATAAATTCCCATTACAGGATTCTTTATTTTTATCATCAAGCATGCAAGATTATACTAAAATGATATTAGAAATATAATAACAAAAAACCTCACTTATTCTCAAAGGTCACTTCAGCCGTCATACCCCAGCGCAGTTGATCGTCCCAATCCAGTAATTTAATCCGAACGATATAGGTGATATCGCCGAATTGCTCCACGAAATATTCGCTGATCGATTCAACTTCTCCGATAAAGCTTCTTTTCGGAAGGGCATCAAATGTTATGATGACCTTTTCGTTTGGATCGATTCGGACCACCTCGTTTTCAGTGAGATCGTTGGTTTCTAGAAACCATTCAGACTGATCTGCTAGAATCATCGCCATTTCACCGGGTGCAGTCTCAGCGTTTTCTGTCAGTTCTATCCGAATAATTTTGCCGGCAAAAGGAGCGGTGAGATCTGCATCGGCTAGTGCATTTTTTGTTGCATCAAATTGCGCTTGTGCCTGGGCCAAATTGGCATTTGCTAACGCCAGATCATCTGGGTTAGGTCCATCCTGGGTTTCTTCTGCTTGACGCTGAGCGTCTTCCAATGCGGCTCGGGCTGCCTCTAATTGGAATTTTGTCAAGTCAAATTGATTCTGTAAATCCTCAAAAGCCCAAACAGCCTCGTCATACGCCTGCTGCGCTTCCTCCAGGTCATCTTGGGCTGCTTCACGCGTCGGATTATCTTCCTCAAGATCCTGGTAATCTTCCAGTTCCTCTTGTGCCTCCTCTAAATCATCCTCGGCTTCCCGCATATCGACTCGGGCATCGTCCAGGTCCTCCCGGAATTCATCGGAATCAACTGCGTCCCAAGCTCGTTCAGCTGCCACAAGTTCCTGTTGGGCTTTGACTTTTTCAACCGCAGCCTGTGCACCAAGAAGTTCTGCTCTATCGTTTAAATTTTCCAAGTGTTGTTCAGCCTGTAATACTGTAAATTCAGCAGACGCTATCTGGGCTTCTAATGATTCGATATCCCCTAATTGAGCCAAGATCTCGCCGGTTTCAACCAGATCGCCTTCCTGGACTAAAATATTGCTCACCCGGCCGGGAATTACAAAGCTCAGCATCACATGGTTTGCTGGAACTAGATTTGCTTTTGCCACGACACTGGGGTCTGAAACCGCTGTCGGAACAGGGGTTGGATCTCTTGGCGCGTCAAAGATATCACAGGCTGTCACACTGGCGCCTAGGACAATTAAAAGGACCAAGAT
>Ga0207796_1000109_pt1 | contig 35397 bp, 25 predicted proteins | sample Pon1CUnioCityCA_6_FD_187274 | JGI IMG/M metagenome (GOLD analysis project Ga0207796, IMG submission 187274) | Marine sediment microbial community from Union City, CA, USA - Pond 1C Sediment 1 (SPAdes) | ecosystem: Environmental > Aquatic > Marine > Intertidal zone > Salt pond sediment ... | reverse complement strand
TGTTCGAATTGGCGGAAAAGACCATGCTCCTCATTGGTGTCGGCGCCGTGGGGGAGAGAATTGCGCAGGTTGCGACAGCGTTCGACATGCGGGTCCTGGGTGTTCGTCGTGACCCAAGAGTCGGTGTGCCCGGTGTGGACTTGATGGCCGGCCCTGACCAACTGCTCGACCTCCTGCCGGAGGCGGACGTGGTGGTGATGACCGTTCCTCTTACTGAGGAAACCCGAGGGATGATCACACAGCGCGAGTTTATCGCCATGAAGCAGACCGGCATCATCATCAATGTCGGCCGTGGCGGCACGATCGATGAGAACGACCTCCTCCGCGCCCTACAAGAGAACTGGATAGCAGGCGCGGGGCTCGACGTGCTCGAAACGGAGCCGCTCCCGGAGACCTCACCGCTATGGAACCTGGACAATCTGATCATCACAAGCCACTACGCCGGCATCACACCCCACTACCATGAGCGTGCACTCCGCGTCTTCTTGGACAATCTGACCCGTTACACTGCAGGGAGGCCCCTGCAGAACGTCGTTGACAAAGCGCTCGGATACTGACAAGGAAGGATAGATGGAATACCGTCAATTTGGAGGACTGGACTGGCCCGTCTCGGCCCTTGGCTTTGGCTGCATGCGTTTCCCCACCAAGAATGGAAACGAGGACATCGACGAGGCACAGGCATCCAGGATGCTACGCTACGCCATCGATCATGGCGTGAACTATGTCGACACCGCGTATCCGTATCATGGCGGGAATAGTGAACCGTTTGTAGGACGGGTGCTTCAGGATGGATATCGGGAAAGAGTCCGGCTGGCGACGAAGCTGCCCTGCTGGAAGGTCGAAGAGGCTGGGGATTTCGACAAGTACCTCAACGAACAGCTTGAGAGGCTCCAGACCGACCACATCGATTTCTACCTTCTCCACGCCCTCAAAGAGGAATCGTGGCACAAGATGCGCGACCTCGGCGTCCTCGCGTGGGCGGAAGGGGCGCAGGGGGACGGACGGATCGGTCATCTGGGCTTCTCGTTCCACGATGAGTACGAGGTGTTTGAGGAGATCGTCGATGCTTACGACTGGACCTTCTGCCAGATCCAGTACAACTACATGGACATCAACACCCAGGCCGGGACGAAAGGACTGAAATACGCCGCCTCGAGGGGACTTGCGGTGGTGATCATGGAGCCGTTGCTGGGTGGTCGCCTGGTGGAACCTCCAGAGCGCGTGGAGGAGATATGGGCTGAAGCGGCAAAGCCGCGCGGCCCGGCGGACTGGGCCCTCCAGTGGCTGTGGAACCAGCCGGAGGTCTCGGTGGTCCTGAGCGGGATGAGTACAATGACACACGTGGAGGAGAACGTGGCCAGCGCCGAGGCGTCGGCCGTCGGCACGCTGACGGAACGAGAGTTGACGCTGATCGGTCGCGTGCGGGAGGCCTACCAGGAACTATGTCCCATTCCTTGCACGCAATGCAACTACTGCATGCCCTGTCCCAACGGAGTCGACATCCCTCACAACTTCGAAATCTACAATCAGGGTGCGATGTACGAAAAGCCGGAAAGTGCTCGGCACTCCTATCATCTTATGGACGAGGAAAAGCGAGCCAGCGCTTGCATCGCCTGCCTGGAGTGCGAGGACCAGTGCCCACAGAGCATCCCCATCAGCGATTGGATGGTGCACGTCCACGAGGTATTGGGTGAGGATGCGCCCTATGTGTGCGACCTCCCGTGAGCAGAGGTCTATCACCGTGTGCGGGATCTGCATCAGACGACGACGCCACACGTCGGAGCCAAGCACGAAGGGCCGAGTTGAGTGCTTCCCGGAGGTCCTAGAATAGAAGCCTGAGCCCAACAAATGAGGAGGAGGAAGAGGCATGTTAGGGGAGTTGATTCGCAAAAACCGAAGCTATCGCCGCTTTGACCAGCACACACCCGTGAGCATGGAGACGCTCCGCGAACTGGTGAATCTGGCCCGCCAGTCGGCCTCTGGTTCCAATCTGCAACCGCTCAAGTACATCCTCGTCTCGGACCCGGAAACATGCGCGCAGGTGTTTCCGCATACACGCTGGGCCGGTTATCTGAAGGACTGGGACGGGCCGAGTGAGGGGGAACGCCCGGCTGCGTACATCATCGTCCTGGGTGATACTGAAATCCGGAAATCCTTTGGGTGCGATCACGGCATCGCTGCTCAGTCAATCATGCTAGGCGCAACGGAGCGCGGGCTGGGAGGGTGTATCCTTGGTGCGCTGGATCACGGCGGCCTACGCGAGATACTGGATATTCCGCAGCAGCACGATATCCTGCTCGCTCTGGCTCTGGGCAAGCCGAAAGAGACTGTTGTGCTCGAAGATCTGGGACCGAATGGGAGCATCAAGTACTATCGAGATGCCGAGGGGGTCCACCACGTGCCCAAGCGCTCGCTCGAGGAGATCATCCTCCGCGAACATGCAGCCTAGGGGATATAACGTTCAGGACGGCCGCATTCTTGGAATTGGAGGCCGAAGGCCGAGAAGCACGCGTGGTAACAGACCTTCCGTATCGTACCTCGCCACGATGCGATGGCGACCCACGTCTCAGGTGCCCTGATGAAGGCCGGGTCCGTGCTTGAACAGGCGCGGTGCCTAGCCTGGGCCTCAGGGAACGACAGGGAGTAGCGATTGGAGCACCAACAATGGAGAGCATACCCTCAATCTTGATCGTGGACAGCAATCCAGGCTTCGCCGACATGCTCAAGCAGAGCTTGGAGGAGAATGGCGAGTACCGCGCCACTGTTGCGCTTACCGGCGCTGAAGCCCTGGCAGTCGTATCCCAGCAGTCCTTCGACCTGGCCATCGTGGATCTGGGGATCAATCCGGTGGACGAACTGGACGGAGAAACCGTCGCACGCGAACTCCGAAAACGGGAAGCCGGACTACGCCTGGTTCTGATACCACTCAAAGGAGAGGTGCTTCCGGAGAGCATGGCAGATCTGGCGGTCCAGGGAATCCTCCCGAAACCCTTCTTCCTTCCCGATCTTCCTGACCTGATTGAGACCAGCCTGGCGAAGCCTTTCGAAGAGGTGAAGAGCCCGCCAGAGGCGAGCCAGCGGAGTGGGCAACAGACACAGCCCAGTCGGGAGCCCGCCCCATCGGCGGTTGATACCCCCTCGCCCGAGACATCGCCCCAGTGGTCTCGACTGGCTACTCGGGAGCTGGAAGACCTCTCACGAGAAGTCAACGCCGTCGCGGTGCTCTTGATTCGGGAGGGCACAGCAGTGACCAGCGTCGGTGACCTGAACGCCGGGCATCTTAAAACGCTGGCTCAGACCGTCTCTCAATCGCGCAAGCTTTCCGGGCAGGCTGCGGAAGCTCTCGGTCGGGAGCAGTGGCAGTTTGAACAGAGCATGGAGAGTGACGACTATGCCCTCTATACGCTCTCAGTAGTCGATGATTTGCTTCTCTCGACGGTGCTGCGTTCAAAGGTGGCGTTGGGCTTCCTTCGTCATCAGGTGAGGCGGACGGCGAGACACCTGCGTGATCTTATGGACGGCTCCTGACAATCGACATCAACCTTGACGGGATTGTGCGTCTCACCTCGAGGGGCAAGAGACAGCCTCCAAATTCCCACAGATGTCGACAGTTAACACTTGAGTAATATACCTGGAGTTCTATGCCTGAAGGGAAGAAACTGGTTCTGATTGACGGTCACGCTCTGGCCTATCGTGCCTATCACGCCTTGCCCGATGATCTGACTACATCGAAAGGAGAGCTGACGAACGCGGTATTTGGCTTCACCTCGATGCTCCTCAAGGTACTGGAGGACGAAAAGCCCACTCACGTTGCGGTGACGTTCGACAAGGGCCCCACGTTCCGACACGAGATATACGAGGAGTACAAGGCCCATCGAGCCAAGATGCCGGACGAGCTCCGCACGCAGATGGATCGCGTTCGCGAAGTTGTCGAGACATTGGACATTCCTATCTATGAGCAAGAGGGCTACGAGGCAGACGATCTGCTTGGTGCCCTGGCTCGTCAGGCGGGAGAAGAAGACGTCGATACGCTTATTGTGACAGGCGACATGGATCTGCTTCAGCTCGTAGACGAGCACACGCGGGTGCTCACCTCCAGGTGGAGATTCTCCGACATCGTGATCTATGATGTCGAAGGTGTGAAGGAACGCTACGATGATCTTGGACCCGGTCAACTGGTCGACTACAAAGCCCTGATGGGCGACAAGTCGGACAATATTCCGGGCGTGTACGGGGTCGGCGAGAAGACGGCCACGAAGCTGCTCAGGAAGTACGGGTCGCTGGACGAGATCTACGAACATCTAGACGAGGTCTCCACACGTTTCCGCAACCGACTGGAGGAGGAGCGCGGAGAAGCGTTTCTCAGCCGCCGCCTGGCACAAATCGACCGCGACGCCCCAGTGACCCTCGACCTCGAGGCTTGCCGCGTGAGAACGTTTGACTACGAGGAGGTACTGGATCTCTTCCACGCGTTGGACTTCAAGACGTTGATCGATCGACTACCCAAGCCGGAGTCGCTCCAGCCAGCCGGAGTGGCCCATCAACTGAACATGTTTGGCGAGGACAGCAACGAGACCGAGAGAACCCAATCTGCCGGGGAGCGCGTTGCCCAGTACGAGATCATCGCGGACGAGGAAGGGCTCCGCCGCCTGGTCACTCGCTTGCAGGACGCGGCACTGGTAACGATTGACACGGAGACAACCAGCGTGGACCCAATGGAGGCCACGCTCGTTGGGATTGCGCTCACCGACAGCGCCGAGCACGGTTACTACATCCCCATAAGGGCTCCCCTCGGCGACCCTGTGGTGTCCCTGGAGGTGGCCCTCAGCGCGTTGCAGCCCGTGCTGGTCAATCCACAGGTTCAGAAACAGGGTCACAATCTGAAATATGATCTCACGGTTCTGGAGCAATGCGGGAGCAGGGTTGACAACGTCGCGTTCGACACGATGATCGCCGAGTGGTTAATTGATCCGTCGTCTCAGAGTCTGGGGCTCAAAGACCTGGCCTGGACAAGGCTCCACCAGCGAATGACGCCGATCACCGACCTGATTGGCACAGGCAGGGACCAGCTCACGATGCAGCAGGTATCAGTCACTCGAGCGGCTCCCTACGCGTGCGCTGACGTCGACATGACCCACCGGCTCGGATCTGTTCTGCGATCGGAGCTAGGAGAGAAGGCGCTGTGGTCACTGTTCACCGACGTGGAGATGCCGTTGGTGCCCGTTCTGGCGGCGATGGAGCAGGCCGGCGTCGGGTTTGACGTGAGCCAGCTACGGAGGCTGTCTCAGAGGCTGGCCAGTCGCCTGTCTGAGATCGAGACCCAGATTCATCACGAGGTTGGATACCGCTTCAATGTCAACTCGACTCAACAGCTTTCGGACGCCCTCTTCAAGACCCTGGCACTGCCCACGGAGGGCGTGCGTCGCACAAAGACCGGGCATTACTCCACGGCAGCAAGCGTCCTGGAGCACCTTGAGGACCGACACCCGGTGATTGAGATGGTCCTAGAGTACCGTTCGCTCTCCAAGCTGAAGTCGACTTATGCCGACGCACTCCCCGAGATGGTCAATCCGAAGACCGGACGGCTGCACACGTCCTACAACCAGACCGGGACAGTGACGGGCCGCCTCAGCTCCAGCGATCCGAATCTCCAGAACATCCCCATCCGGACAGAGCTTGGGCGGCACGTGCGGCGGGCTTTCGTCGCAGGGAAGGGCAGGAAATTGATCGCCGCCGACTACTCGCAGGTGGAACTCCGCGTGATGGCCCACGTCTCCGGAGACGAGGGATTGCTGGGGGCTTTCGCCCGGGGTGAGGACATTCACGCCAGCACGGCCGCGGCAATTCTGGGGGTTCCACTGGAGCAAGTCACCCCCAGTCAGCGCCGTTTGGCCAAAGCGGTGAACTTTGGCCTCTCCTACGGTCAGACAGCCTACGGCCTGGCTCAGGCGACGGGGCTGACCCAGCCGGAGGCAGAAGACTTCATCGAAACGTACTTCGAGCGCTTCCCCGGTGTCCGCGAGTACATCGAGCGCACGAAGGTCGTAGCAGCCAAACAAGGTTACGTGGAGACGCTGCTGGGAAGGCGACGCTATTTCCCGGAGCTGCAGCCAGGCAGCAAGGCTTCTCACTACGCGAGGCAAGCCGCCGAGCGTATGGCAATCAATGCCCCCATCCAGGGAACCGCGGCGGACATCATTAAGATCGCGATGGTTCGGCTCCACCGGGCCCTGGAACAGCGGGCGCTGCGCTCTCGCATGATCCTTCAGGTACACGACGAGCTGATCGTCGAGGCCCCGGAGGAGGAAGTCACGATGGCGACTTCGCTGATGCGCGAGACTATGGAAGGCGCCTTCCAGCTCAATGCCCCCCTCGAGGTAGACATCAAGATGGGGGACAACTGGGAGGAAATGGAGCCAGTGAGCCACGAGGGGTGAGGGTTCTCCTGGGGGAACACGAACACCAGATGCTCAGGTAACAGGATCTCCCCCGTGGCCGGGGCTAGAAGCACTGTTTTTCGGCGAGCCAGTTGATGAGCGTTGTACCCTTCCGGTCGGCCCGAGGCGTGGGTCGCCAGCGCTATCCCGGGGCACAAGGCGAGGGCTACGCGGGACAAGACTCCGAAGGGGCGAGCTATATCCGCACAACGAGGAGAACGAAATGCCAGAGTTAGCAGATTTGCAGAAAGCATTGAAAAGCATGTCCCAGTCGACTGATATGGACAAGTTGAGAGGGATGAACGCTACCATCTTGTTCGACATCAAGGGCGCGCAAGGTGGGCTGTGGGGCGTCAACGTAGACGATGGCAAGGTGAGCATCGAAGAGGGAGGAGTCGAATCCCCCGACGTCACCGTCGAGGCCACAAGTGATGACCTGATAGCCCTGATCAAGGGGAAGCTGAATCCTATGGCTGCTTTCATGCAGGGCCGGCTCAAGGTAAAGGGAGATATGTCCATCGCGATGCAAATGCAGAAACTCTTCAGCTAGAGAATCATTGCAGCATGTCAATCGCCCTCCGATAGCCTTTCTCGGAAGGGAGGGATATCGCACGGAGATGACGCGTTCGACGATGCGCCGACTGTTTTCAAGGGCTGTGCAGTGCGTCCTGGCCAAACGAGTACAACCACAGCGGGCTTAGCGGGAGGACGTCTTGAAGACCGAAAATAAGCTGGATCCACTGAAATGCAGGGCGGACTTTCCCATCTTCGAGCGGGAGGTGCACGGTGAACCCCTCGCGTATCTGGACAACGCGGCTTCGACGCAGAAGCCCGAGGCAGTGATCAGCGCGCTATGCGACTACTACAGGAGTCAGTACGCCAATATCCACCGTGGTGTCCACACTCTGAGCGAGGAGTCTACGGCCGCCTTCGAAGTCGCCCGAGACAAAGTGGCCGCCTTCATCAATGCCCCGGACCGGCGGGGGGTAGTCTTCACCCGAAATGCCACGGAGGCGATCAATTTGGTGGCCTTCAGTTGGGGTAGGACTCAGATAACATCCGGGGACTGCATCCTCGTCACAGAGATGGAACATCACAGCAACCTGGTGCCCTGGCAGCGTCTAGCGCGCGAGACTGGAGCGGACTTGGCCTATGTACCGGTCACGGGGGACGGTCTCCTGGATATGGTTTCGTTTGAGCAGCTATTGGAGGGGCCTGTCAAGCTCGTCGCCTTCACTCACATCTCCAATGTGCTCGGCACACTGAATCCTGCGGATAATATAGTCGCCCAAGCCCACCGAGCAGGGGCAGTTGTGCTGGTTGACGGCGCCCAGAGCGTGCCTCACACAGTGGTCGACATCCAAGCCATGGATCCGGATTTCTTCGCATTCTCCGGGCACAAGATGTGTGGTCCAACCGGTATCGGGGTCCTCTACGCGCGACCGGAGCTTCTGGAGTCAATGCCTCCCTTTCTCACAGGCGGCGGCATGATCCACCGGGTGGACCGGGATCAGGCAACGTGGGCTGACTTGCCGACCAAGTTCGAGGCAGGCACACCAGCCATCGCAGAGGCAGTGGGCCTGGGAGCAGCCATCGACTATCTCGGCGCTCAGGGTATGGATGCCATCTGGGCGCACGAACAGGCGCTAGCCACCTATGCAATGGAGGAATTGACGTCGATGGAAGGCGTGCACGTGGTGGGCCCTCCCGCGCCGAGCCGTTCCGGGGTCGTCGCCTTCACTGTCAGATCGGTCCACCCCCACGACCTGGCACAGATTTTGGACTCGGAGGGAATAGCCATTCGCGCCGGATACCATTGTGCCCAACCCCTTCATCAGCGCTTCGATTGGCCTCCGACTGCGCGTGCCAGTTTCTATCTCTACAACACAAGGCACGAGGTGGACCGGCTGGTGGCTGGCATCCAGAAGGCGCAGGCCTTGTTCGCACCTCCAGGTTAGCTGGCTTCGGGTGGACGGCCCGGGGCATGACCGATCCCACTCCCTCGTGACCCGGTCTGCGGGCATTCGTCGTCGGCCGCAACGCCTATCTTACCTGATGAGGACGAGAGAGCCAGGGAGATGAAAGAGTGAGGCAGAGACACATGGCGTCAGATCTTTATCGTGAGCAGATTCTTGAGCACTATGGCAACCCTCGGAATCAGGGCGTCCTGGAGGATCCCGACATTTCGGTCGAGCGAGACAATCCCGTCTGTGGCGACGTCGTGCGGCTGGACGTTATCCTGGAAGACGGAAGGGTCAGGAAGGCAAGATTCAGTGGTCAGGGGTGCGTGATCAGTATCGCCTCAGCTTCCATGTTCACCGAGAAGATCGAGGGGAAGACCGTTGCGGAGCTGAAAGCAATGGACGACGAGGACATCTTCCAGATGCTGGGTGTTGACCTGGGGCCGTCGCGGGTGAACTGCGGCGTGCTTCCCTTGCGGGCTTTGCAGGAAGGGCTGGCTCGGTGGGAAGCGAAGCAGAAAGGCTCTGCAGTCTGACTACGTTCTCTGCTCCACCATCCCGATAAGACTGGCTGGCAGGCGATCCCTGTTCTCCCGCGTCACAGTCCGGACGTGTGGAGCCAGATAGTCAGTTCTGTCCTGCACCTGAGGCAGTAGCTCGGGTCGCACCACCACCAGAGCAAGCTGGTACACACGGGACCGCAGTCGGTCGAAGGCGGTCACCCAGCCTTCGCCGCGCTCCACCTCCAGTGGACCCAGTTCATCAATCACCAGAAGATCACAGGGCGATTCCCGGGACAATATCCGGGCCCCCCAACTCAGGGTCTGCGGATCGAAGCGGAAACGACCTTGGACCACGGCCTGCCCATCATCCGAAGCACTGGTGAGGCGCCGACATCGACCACTGCCCACGTCGACGACGTTGCGAGCGCCGAGGTCGGTCAAGGTGATAATGCCCCGACAGGTGTAGCCTCTTTCGTGCGCAAGAGCGACGGTCCTGCGACAGACGGTGCTCTTGCCCACTGCCCGCCCACCTGTGAGGATGACCAGGCGGGCCACCTCACTCCTCACGGGCCGGGATCGGTCCGAATGTTGACTCGATCTTCTCGGGCTCAAAGACTCTCTGCATGCAGGCCCACCACGTCAGGTCGCCCGTCTTACGATACTCCCACCAGAGAACATCAGGCCAGAAGTACCGCCAGCGCCACATCGACGGGACCCGCTCCCAGCCGTAGTCTCGCGCCAGAGCCGTGAAATCGACGTAGTAGCCCGCCGGGGGGCGTTCCATCAGAGCACCACCGTCCACCTCAGCGCGCCCTCCCTCTTCTCGAGCATTGAGATCCCACGGCAGCGCGCGAAGGGGCTCTCCCTGGCTGCCGTCCTGTTCCGCAGCACGGAGGAACACTCGCCAGTACGTAGCGGTCCCAAGATCCTCACGAACAAGAACGATCCTGGGATCTTCCTCCTCATACGGATCCTGTTGAAGGGCAAATGCACGCCCACAGAGGTGCCAGCTCCTGCGCGAGTGGCCCGACGGCGGATCATAGCTGAGGGGAAGCGTCGCGCTATCCAGCTCCCCCAGGTAGTCCCAACCTGTCTCTTCGGCGACGCGTCGACGCAGTGCGTTGAAACTGTCGTTCACCTGATCGGACAACGTGGCCGATCCCTCCTCAACGCTCACAGAGGGCAATGAGATCAATTGGTAGGGCACTCCCTCAGCAGGTGTGGGCTGCAGGACCTCAGCGTAGAAGGAAAGCGGTTCACCATCTCCACCGCTGCCCGTCTTGACTGCTTGCGATCGCGCCATCACACGAGGAGACACGGGCGAATCAGTCCAGATGATACCGTCCAACAAGCCCTCAATACTGTAGACCTCGTGGAACAGTGCCCATCCCGACATGCTGGCCGCGACGAGGTGGCTGCGACCGCTCCGTGCATGGACATACAGCATACTTTCCCCATCCGGAGCCCACGCCGGGGCATCTCCGGTGCCGAAGAACTCCGTCTGCGTCTGATCAGCGGAGAGCGTCTCCCAATCAAAAACAGCGACCTGGACGGAGGTCTGGCTCTCGGGACCGCTCACGTACGCAAGCCGCGACCCGTCGACGGACCAGGCCGGCTTGTCCTCATCCAGATCGGGGCTCTGCGTGATATTGATCACCTCTTCTGCCTCCCCCAGCCGATGCAGGCAGATGTCCTTGCTTCCATCACGCAGCGAAGTGAAGGCCAGGGACTCACTATCCCCCGCCCATGCGGGGGCGAAGTCCGCGGTGGGATCGCTGGTAACAGGCCGGATCTCTCTCCCACTGGTGCTCATCACATAGACATCGAGATTGCCATCCCGGTACGATTCAAAAGCGAGCCATTTCCCATCGGGCGACCAAGCAGGATTGCCGTCGAAACCGGCGTGATGCGTCAACCGGATCAAGGCGCCGCTAGCCAAGTCCAGGAGATAGATGTCCCAGTTCTCAGCGCGGTGGGAGGCAAACGCCAGGTAGTCCCCATCGGGGGACCAAGCGGGAGAGCGATCATCGGCCGTGTGACAGGTGAGTCGGACGAGCTGCCGAGTATCCTGATTCAGTGCGTAGATGTCGGTGTTGCCATCCCATCGCAAGCTGAAGGCAATGGCCCCACCCCTGCCCAGGGCTGTCGGCGTCACCCCGGCGACGCGGGTCGGCTCCAAGATGTCCATCGGAGAGGTGGGAGACTCGATCGGCCTGACGACATCAGGGATCTGCAAGGCCTGACGAACAGCGAGCCCCATCAGGACGAGAAGCGTCAGGTAACCAAGACCCAGAAGGACCAGGGACCGCACCCTACGCGGTTGCAGGGTGACCGGCTTGCCCACGGTGTTGGGTGCTCGGAACCAGCGCCAGGCCAGGACGATACGTCTCCCCATTCGCCAAAGCACACTGTCACGTCCCTTTGTCGCTTCACGCTCGCGTTCTTGAGCCTGCTCCGGCTCCCTCTCTGGCTCGATCATCCTAACGACAGAGTATAACGGGGAGAAAGTGCTTGTCAAGCCACAGCGATCGACTATACTTACACACTGCGTAAGACATGAGCCACAACACTCGGTAGACTTCATCACGTGTTGCGCTGTGCGCTTTCCACCTCCGAGCCGATCTAACGGTGACAGGCTATGCTCATGCAAGATCGCGATACCATCCACGAGGACACGGTATACCACATCTTTGTCGTATCGGACGGCAGCGGCGCGACAGCCGAGCGTGTCGTGCAGGCCGCGTTGACGCAATTCAAAGGGGCCCCCGTGGCAATCGAGCGCCGCTCAAGCGTGCGGAGCGAGGAACGGGTGAGACGGGTGGTGTGCGAGGCGGCTAAGGCGGATGGGTGCATCGTGCATACACTGGTACTTGACACCCTGCGCGATGAGATGGTGCGCGCAGGTCGACTGCACAACGTGGAAACCATCGATCTGATGGGACCATTGATGGCACGGCTCTCCCAGCAGTTGTCGGTCTCGCCCGCGGAGAAGCCCGGCCTCTTCCGTCAGCTCAACAAGGAGTACTTCCGGCGCATCGAGACCATGGAATTTGCATTTCACCACGACGACGGGCGCCGAGCACATGAGCTGGACATGGCGGAGATCGTGCTGGTGGGTGTCTCTCGCACGTTCAAGACACCGTTGAGCATCTACCTGGCCTTCAAAGGGTGGTTTGTGGCTAACGTACCGATTGTCTGGGAGAAAGACCCGCCGCCGAGTCTATTCGACCTTCCTTTCGCCCGCGTCTTCGGGCTCACGATCGACCCTGAAAGGCTCACGGAACTGCGACAGGCACGGGAAAAGCGCTGGGGCAAGGCTCTGGGTGACTATGCTGAAGAGGGATTCGTACGTCGAGAGATCGCTCATGCAAGACGCATCTTCAACCGCCATCCCGATTGGCCCATCATCGATGTAACACATAAGCCCATTGAGGAAATAGCCTCCGAGATCCTGGCCCTGATAGAGAATCGGGGGAAGTAGAGGGCCAGCGGATGGATCGGCAGAGAGACGACCCTGCAGCCAAATAGGGAGCAGCGGATACTGATCTATGGGAAAAACAACCCCGCTTCGCAAGCAGTACCTGGACATCAAGGGAAAGCACCCGGATGCTGTCGTATTCTTCCAGCTCGGTGACTTCTATGAGGCTTTCGACGACGACGCAAAGACGGTCGCCGACGAACTGGATGTCGTCCTCACGTCACGCCCGGTCGCGAAGAAACAACGCATTCCCATGGCCGGCGTACCCTGTCATGCCATAGAGGGATACGTGGCTCGCCTCATCGAAAAAGGCTATCGTGTGGCTATTGCGGACCAGGTAGATGATACGACCAGCAGCGGATTGGTCGTGCGGCAGGTCACTCGAGTTGTCACCCCCGGCACAGTCGTCGAGCCCGCGCTCTTGGAGGAAAAGCGATCAAACTACCTGGCTGCGGTGGTTACCCACGAAAACCGGGCCGGATTCGCGTACGTGGACATCACCACCGGCGAGTTCGTGACAACCCAGCTAGAGAGAGATGAGATAGAACAGGAGCTGGCCCGCGTACAACCACGAGAATGTCTGGTTCCCGAGCAAGGACGTTGGGTGGAAGGTGAGGCCCAGCGCCGAGAAGCAGATCGGGAGAGACAACACAGGGTGCCACACCTGGAACAGTTAGGCCAGGGCACGCACGTCACCCCCCTGGAGGTCTACCGGTTCGAGCTGGGAGCAGCCCGTCAGCGCCTCAAGGACCACTTCGGCGTCGCCACCCTCGACGGCTTCGGCTGCGCTGGTCAGCCGCTGGCAATTCGAGCAGCCGGGGCGATCCTGCACTATCTGCGCGAGACGCAGAGAAACGCACTCAAGCAGATCGTGGGCCTGAGCACCTACTCCACAACTGGCTTCATGGGCCTTGACACCAATACGCGCCGGAATCTTGAGATCACCGAGACCATCCGGGACCGCACCAAGCGCGGGTCGCTGCTGGGCGTTCTCGACGAGACCCTCACGGCGATGGGCGGCCGCCTGTTGCGGTCCCGCATCGTGCAGCCACTCCTAGACCAAGAGGTGCTGGACGAGCGGCTGGACGAGGTGGAGACCCTGTATGCGGAGACCATTCTCCGGGGAAAGGCGCGCGAGTTGCTGAGAGACGTGCCGGACCTTGAGCGGTTGACAAATCGGATTGTGGGCGGCACGGCGACACCGCGGGACCTGGTGGGGGTGCGCAAGGCGCTGGAGGTCGTGCCTGAGCTGGACAGGGTGTTTCAGGAAACCCTGAGCAAGAGCACCGACGAGGCGCCGACAGCCCCCATGCTGGATCTTGCATCGGCTCTCGATCCATGCAATGACGTGACCAGTCTGATCTCAGTATCCATCGTCGACGATCCTCCGAGCAAGGTCTCCAGCACGGGAGTGATCCGCCGTGGCTTCTCTGACGAACTGGACAGCCTGCTGCAGTCCGTGCGCGAGGCACGGGAGTGGCTCGCGAGTCTGGAGAAGAGAGAGCAGGAACGCACCGGCATCAAGAGCCTGAAGGTTGGCCACAATAAGGTCTTCGGCTACTACATTGAAGTAACCAAAGCCAACATGGACGCCGTGCCCGAGGAATACACGCGCAAGCAGACGTTGACGAACTCAGAGCGATACATTATACCGGAATTGAAAGAGGCGGAGACGAAGATCCTCAGCGCCGAGGAACGACAATCGGAGGTAGAGGCACGGTTGTTCAGCGAGGTTTGCCAACAGGTGGGAGCCAGAGCCCGGGATCTCCTCGGCACAGCCCGTACGGTAGCCCGCATTGACGTCGCCTCGGCCCTGGCCGAGGTTGCCGTCAGCAATCGCTATGTACGCCCGACGCTCACGGAAGACAACGTGTTGGCGATTCACGCGGGGCGTCACCCGGTTGTTGAGCAGACGCAGAAGGATGAGCCGTTCACGCCCAACGATCTCCATCTAGACCGTGAGGAGCGGATTCTGATCATCACCGGACCCAACATGGCAGGAAAGTCCGTCTACCTGCGCCAGGCAGCGCTCATTGCCCTGATGGCGCAGATGGGGAGTTTCGTGCCGGCGGACAAGGCCAAGATCGGGATTGTGGACAGGATCTTCACCCGTATAGGGGCCCGGGACGAAGTAGCGTTCGGCCAATCGACTTTCATGGTGGAGATGGTGGAGACCGCGAACATCCTCAATCATGCCACGCCAAAGAGCCTCCTGATCCTTGATGAAGTGGGACGGGGGACGAGCACGTACGATGGCCTCTCCATTGCCTGGGCCGTGGTCGAGCACTTGCACAATCACCCCGAACGGCGCGCCCGGACGCTCTTCGCCACGCATTACCACGAGCTGACGGAGATGGAAGAACGGTTACCAGCGGTGCGAAACTACAATCTGGCGGTCGTCGAGGAGGGGAAGCAGGTTATCTTCCTGCACAAGGTGGAACGTGGTGGGGCCGACCGCTCCTACGGAATCCACGTCGCACAACTCGCGGGGGTTCCGAAGCCCGTCATCCACCGCGCGGAGGAGCTGCTGACCCAGCTAGAAAGCGGGGACTTCCGCCCTGGCACCGATAGACCAGAGCCCTTCCAGCCCGTGCTGTTTGCCGACGAGCATCCCATTGTGGAGGCGCTCCAGAAACTGGACGTCTCGGCAATGACCCCACTAGAAGCGATCAACAAACTGTACGAGCTGCAGGAGCAGGCGCAAGACTAAGCCGGTCTCCTTTCCGATTCCCCCATGGTGCAAGCAAGATCGGCCTGAACAGAGCTGATTTCCTAGGCACCAGCCAGTCTCACGGCTTTCGGCTTGACTTTGATAGCGCCTTACAGTCAATACGGCGTCCACGATCCGGGGTACTCTCGGCCTCGACTTTCGTTCAGGTTCGCCAGTTCTCTCACTCGCTTGCGGTACTCATCGTGTCGGAGATTCGTGAACGGTATGGCGCGAGTTGGCACCGGAAAGACGGTTGACATTCCCTATTGCCGAGGGTACAATCGCCCGTCATGCGAGAGTCCACTACAAAGCCTGTCGACCGGGATCGTCTGAGCGTGCTTCTTGCGGTGGTCATGCTGGGGAACGTTCTGTTCCAGTTCGTCGAAATACCAGGACACGTCTATCGGCTGCAGGCTCTGGGCTCTCCGCTTGAGATACGAGCCTCCGGGACGTTGCTGCTGGTCACCCTCATGATTGGACTGGCCAGCACGGGTACAAGTCTTGTCCTTCACGATCACCCACTCCTGGTAGAGCATCCAGAGCGGCCCGTCCCCATCTGTTGGATCCTACCGGCGACGCTGGCTGGCCTTTCGGCGTACTTGCTGTCGCTCGCTCCCACACTGCCCATATGGCTTGGCGGGCTGATCGTCTTCATAATAGGCTTTGGATTGACCGTGTCGGCCGAATACGCTGCCGCCCATCCCAACGCGCCGAACTACTCGGCGGCACGCCTCGCCCTGAATGTGCTGGCCTACTTGCTGGCTTTCGTGCTTTTTGTCATCATCTATCAGACTCGCACACGCAGCCTGGTGACTGCCACGCTGACGCTGGTCATCAGCATGGTCCTGTCCATCGATCTTCTGAGCGTGGGGGACATTGAAGTCAAGCGTTTCCTGCCCTTCGCCAGTATCGTTGGACTCATTATCGGGGAGAGCACGTGGGCCCTGAACTACTGGCAAGTGAGTGGCTGGGTCGGGGGCCTCTTGCTGCTGCTCATTCTGTACGTTTCGGTCAATGTGGCCCATCAGCATCTGATGGACCGCTTGAGTCCATCGACACTCGTCGAATTCACGGCCGTAACCGTCGCCGTGCTGATCGTCGTGTTGATCAAGGGCCGTTAGTGGCCCCGGGGCGTATTGGCGCGCCAGTCATTCCAGGAGAACCTTCGACGAACACAGAGGAGAAAACGTGAATCAACAAGACACAACTATAGCGGGCAAGCTACCGGCACGTATCGCACGACTGGAGCAATTGGCCTACAATCTGTGGTGGAGTTGGCACCGCGAGTCGCGCGATCTCTTCAAGATGCTCGACTACACGTTATGGCGCACCACGAGCCACAATCCAGTCCAGATGCTCCTGGAGGTTTCGCCAGAGCGTCTCAAAGAGGCCGTCTCTGATCCCCTATTCCTGCGGAACTATGACGCCGTGATGATGGCACTCGACGCCGACATCAAGAATGGTCACCTCTGGTTCCCCAACACATACCCTACCTTGACAGACCGGCCGGTCGCTTACTTCTCAGCCGAGTTCGGCCTACACCGCTCACTGCCCATCTACTCGGGCGGGCTTGGGGTCTTGGCCGGTGATCACTGCAAAGAGGCCAGCGACATCGGGCTGCCATTTGTTGCCGTTGGGTTCCTATATGAGATGGGATATTTCCAGCAGCGGATCACGCCCGATGGTTGGCAAGAGGCCACCTATCCTCACTTCGAGCCTCAAGAGGTGGCGATCCGTCAAGCCTTGTGCAACGATGGAAAGTGTCTCTTCATCCCGGTCAACTTGAACGATCAGACGGTGCATCTCAAGGTCTGGCACGTGAAAGTCGGACGCGCCCACCTGTATCTCATGGACGCCGATAACGAGCGAAACGCACCGTGGGAAAGAGAACTCACCCGGCGACTTTACGGCGGAGATCAGGAGATGCGCATACAGCAGGAGATTGTCCTGGGGATCGGGGGCATGCAGGTGATCCGAGCGCTGGGGATTGAGCCACTGGCCTATCACCTCAATGAGGGACACTCTGCTTTCCTGGTGCTGGAACGTGCCCGTGAGTTGGTCGAGAGCGGCAGGTCCTTCGACGAGGCCCGCGAACAAGTCCGAGCAACAACCTTGTTCACAACCCATACGCCGGTCGCCGCAGGCCACGACGTCTTCCATTTCCACCTTGTGGACAAGTACTTTCAGTCGTTCTGGCCGCAGCTCGGCTTGAGCCGAGACACGTTCATGGCTCTGGGACACCGGGAGGGAGGGCGGCAGGGCTTCAACATGACCGCTCTGGCGATGCGATTGTGTGGACAGCGGAACGGGGTGAGCGCACTACACGGCGAGGTGTCACGCCGCATGTGGCAGTCGCTATGGCCGGGGAAGGACGAAGCTGAGGTGCCGATCGACTCCGTGACTAACGGGATCCACGTCCCCTCCTGGATTGGCGGAGCGATGCACAGACTTTACCGCAAGCATCTGGGGCCCGACTGGATTGAGAAACATGACATCCCCGCTCTCTGGGAGCGGGTACTGGATGTGCCCGATGACGAACTCTGGGCTGCGCACATTCACCTGAAGGGCAAGCTTATGACCTTCATGCGCGAGCGGTCGCGCAGGCGGCGCATTGAGGGAGGACTGACGCCGGAGCAGGTCTTGTGCTCGGGCACGTTCCTCGATCCCGATGCGCTCACCATTGGTTTCGCCCGACGCTTCGCCACGTATAAGCGAGCCACGCTCCTGTTCCACGATCTGGGGCGTCTCAAGACACTGCTCCACGACCGCTATCGCCCGGTGCAGTTCATCTTCTCCGGGAAGGCTCACCCGGCGGATGATGCCGGCAAGCAGCTGCTCCAGCAGATCTACACCCTGGCCAAGGATCCCTCGACCGGGGGCCGCATCGCGTTCATCGACGACTACGATATGCAAGTAGCCCGGTATCTGGTTCAGGGCGTGGATGTTTGGCTGAACACCCCCCGCCGCCCCTACGAGGCAAGCGGCACGAGCGGTCAGAAGGCAGCCCTCAACGGCATCCCGAACCTAAGCGTCCTGGATGGCTGGTGGGCTGAGGGATACAACGGTGCCAACGGCTGGGCAATCGCCACAGAAGAGCGGCACGAGGATGTAGCAGCGCAGGATGCGGCAGACGCCCGGGTACTATATTCGCTTCTCGAGGACGAGGTCATGCCGCTCTTCTACGAGCGCGATGCCGATGATACGCCTCGGGATTGGGTGCGCGTAATGAAGGAGGCGATCCGCACGGCGGTGCCCGTCTTCTGTACGCGCCGCATGGTCAAGGAATACACAGAGAAGTTCTACGCGCCCGCGGCTCGGCGAACGGAAGAGATGGAATAGGACTGCCAGGCTGGCAATGTCGTCCTTGTCACAGCAGTCCCCTGCCTCGCAAGAAACGCCACGCAACAGAGCGACGCTCTGACCGCACGGAGGAGACACAGAGTCAGATGCCTCTGTTACTCTCCGTGTCTCCTCCGTCCATCTGTGCGCAATGGCGCGGCGGACGCCCCCACCGCGGCGGGACAGCGCACAGGCAGACTGTCCCGCTGCTTGTCTTGGATACGAGAGTCTAGCCTCTCATCGCGCGGAATAATCTCAGGTAGTCGGCCAGATGACGTGTCGTGAGGAAGTTATCTCGCACGTGCTCCTTCGCCGCGTTCCCCATCGCCACCGCCTCCCTGGGGTGTTCCAGCAAGTAGACCGTCTTCTCCGCACACTCTTCTACCGAGTCCACCAGGAATCCGGTCTCGCCGTCGATGATCTGCAGGGGAATTCCGCCAGCGTTCCCCCCGATCACAGGCTTCCCTTTCCACAGCGCCTCCGTGACCACTAAACCGAACCCTTCACGGATCGATTTCTGGATCACCACATCGCTGGCGGCCTGAAAAGCCCCCACCTCAGAAGCACCCACACCATGGAAGTTGTGGAGAACGTGGATGTCGAAATCCTCTCCAGCGTGCCGAATCGTCTTGTCCAGGTAGTACCAACCCTCGGGATCGTCAGAAGCCATAGAGCCGACAAGGGCGAGCTGGACCTCCGGCACCTCCTCCTTCACTATGCGATACGCGTCGATCACGCCCAAGGGGTCCTTCCAGGGGTCGAAGCGGCTGACCTGCGTGATGATCGGACGATCGGTATCGAGCCCGAAGCCAGCAACAGTCTGTCGAGCCTCGTCGAGGTCTATGGGTGCATTCTTAGGCGACAGGGGATCAATGGTCGGCGTCACGATAGCCAGGTGTTCGAAATCCACGCCTGGCCCGACATATTGCTCCATAGTGAAGATGGCGGCTTCATGCTGATTGATGTACGGGGCAAAGAAGTCCCAGTACGCCGGATTGGGGTGTGAGGTGTCAATGTGGCAACGCCAGGCCCAGTGTTCGTCATCGGCCGGTCCGTGGTAATGCAGCAGACCTGCAGGCTGCGGGTCGTGGGCCACAACGAAATCATACGTTCCCTCGAAGGCTTCGGCATTCATCTTGTTATACCGCTTCCAGATCGCTTTCATCTCATCCGTGAACTCGATGTCCATGCCCTGCAACCCATTGTGAGCCGCCTTTGTCACGTTGAAGAATTCATCAGCGCCCTCGATGACCTGCCATTCCGCCTCAAGTCCCACGTCGACCATGAGGGGCACCAGCGTCTGCAACATCTCTGCGACGCCGCCCCCATAGGCGGTCGCGTTGATGTGAACCACTCGTGCCCCCTGCAGCGTGTCAGCCAACTCGCGGATCTCAGCGATGGCCTCGTGGCCCGCCACGGAGCGGTAGTCGTTCAGATGCTTCTCCTCCAATTCAACTCGTTCCAACACGGCTTCCTCCCTGTTTATCCTAGTTGCACCGCAGAGGCAGGATCGCGCCGATCCAGTCCCCGGGCGGTCGTGTACTAACGTCCAAGCTCAACAATCACACCCTCGTTGGCACGCAACGAAAGATCTCCCAGGTCGACACCACCCGCTCTGTCCAGGTGGGTCGAGATCACCATAACGCCTTCCCCGAGAGAGGGCATGAATAGCCGTTGATCCCGCTCGGAGAAATTGAGAGCCACCAAAATGCCGTCCATTCCAGCTCGTCGCACGAAGACGTAGCACGCCTCCGGCACGTCATCGAGCGCCTGATACGCGCCTTGCTGCAGCGCAGGGTTCTCCCTCCGATAGGCAAGCAGGCGTCCATAGAGCTGCAGCATGGACGTCTGTCTGGCTAGCTGACTCTCCACGTTGACCGTCTCGAAGTCATGGGACAGAGGCAACCAGGGCTCGTCAACCTCCGGAGGCGCAAACCCGGCATTAGGTCCCGGATTCCACTGCATCGGCGTGCGACAAGGATCGCGCCCCGCCTCAGCCGGGTCTGGAACCCAAGGATCCTGACGGCGATCCGGCGGAATTGCCACGTCCGTCATTCCGATCTCGTCACCGTAGTACAGCGTGGGCGTTCCGCGCAGCGTCAGCAAGAGCATAGCCGCCACACGAGCCTGGTCCCGCCCGTAGCGTGTCGCGAGTCGCGGCTCATCGTGGTTCCCCAACACGTAATTCGGCCACGCTCCTTCAGGCAAGACAGCCTCCAGTTGGTCCACAACCTCACGGACAGCGTGGGCATCCCAGTTGACGCCCAGGAGAGCAAAGTTGAAGGGCATGTGTAGCTCGTCCAGGTGCTCGCCATAGTAGGTGACCCATACCTCCCAGTCGAAGATATGAACTTCTCCGATGGAGACACGGGGGCGTTCATCGCTATAGCTGTCAAGCACCCGACGAAACTCGCCGTACATGGCGTGGACGTCCGGGTGACCGCTGTCGTACCTGTGGAATTGCGAGTCATAGTCCCCCATGGGCCGATGAATCGATCTAGCCCCCTGCGGATCGACCGGATTGTCTCGCAGATGGGGATCCTTCATGATGTAGTGAGCCACGTCTACTCGGAAGCCATCCACCTCCCGCTCCAGCCAGAAGCGGACCACGTCGAACATCGCCTCCTTAACCTCGCGGTGGCGCCAGTTGAGATCCGGCTGCTCCTTCAAGAATGAGTGAAGATAGTACTGCTCCGTAACTTCGTCCCACTCCCAGGCGGACCCACCGAAGACACTGAGCCAGTTGTTCGGCGGGGAGCCGTCAGGCTGCGGGTTGGCCCAGATATACCAGTCCCGTTTGGGGTTGTCCCGCGACCTGCGCGATTCAATGAACCAGGGATGCCGGTCGGAGGTGTGGTTGGGCACCAGGTCGATGATCACCCGGATGTCCCGGTGATGAGCTTCCTGGACAAGCTCGTCGAACGTCTTCAGATCACCAAAGAGCGGATCGACATCGGTGTAGTCAGCGACATCGTAGCCGAAGTCAGCCATCGGCGACGGATAGAACGGTGAGAGCCAGATCGCGTCCACGCCAAGCGTATCGCTCATGTAGTCGAGCTTGTCGATGACGCCCCGCAGATCTCCAACGCCGTTACCAGTCGTGTCTTTGAAGCTGCGGGGGTAGATCTGATAGATGACACCAGTCTGCCACCAACCGTATGAAATAGATGTCATAGATCCCTCAAGCGGAACTAAGCGTCGATGGCGTTCTGCTCGATGACGTCCCTGTACCACAGCGCACTCTGCTTGGGCGTCCGCTCCAATGTGTCGTAATCCACGCGCACAATGCCGAAACGGGGGCCGTACCCCATCGCCCACTCGAAATTGTCCAACAGACTCCACACCAGGTAGCCGTGAACGTCTGCGCCGGCCTCAATGGCCTCGTGGATGGCGCGCAGGTGGCCCCGCAGGAAGTTCACGCGGGCCCAATCGGCCACAAAGCCATTCTTATCCGGCTCGTCATGGAACGCACAGCCGTTCTCAGTGACGTAGACAGTCGGATTACCGTAGGTCTCCTTGACATCGAGTAGAACAGCCTTCAGCCCCGATGGATTGACACCCCACCCCATCTGGGTCAGGCCCCAACCCGGTGCGGAGACCGGTTCCAGCTGGGCGTTCAGCGGGGCCTTCCCCAGGGCAAGCGACACTTTGTGCGTCTTGTAGTAGTTGATGCCCAGGAAATCAATGGGCTGGCTGATTACATCCATGTCCCCGTCTTCAATCCGAGGCTGCTGGGAGTCGATCCAGTTGAACAGTGTCTCGGGGTATCCACCTCTGAAGATGGGATCCAGAAACTGGCCAATGTCCTGCTCGTAGGCACGCTGGCAAGCCGCCACGTCCTCGTTGCGCTGGCTGGCGGGGATGAAGTGCGCCAGGTCGTGGACAATCCCAATCTGACCCTGGTAGGCGCCGTCACGGAATGCCTGCACCGCCTTCCCGTGGGCGAGGAGCAGATGATGAACAGCCTGATAGGCCTGCGTGTAGTCGCGGATGCCCGGCGCGTGGAGACCACTGCCATAGCCCATGAAGGCTGCCACTCTTGGCTCGTTTTGAGTGATCCATCGGCCCACCCGATCCCCGAGTCGTTGGAAGACGATCCGGGCGTATTCTGCGAACCAATCGGAGCAGTCCCGGTTAGGCCAACCGCCCAGCTCCTGCAGAGACTGTGGCAGGTCCCAATGGAAGAGATTCACCGTAGGCTGGATGCCGGCCGTCAGAAGCTCATCAACAAGCCGATCATAGAAGCCGAGACCCGCTTCATTGACGGCTCCCCGTCCCTGGGGCAAGATCCTGGACCAGGCAACGGAGAAGCGGTACGTATCGAGACCCAGCGACTCTATCAGGGCAACATCTTGTTGGACGCGGTGATAGTGATCGCATGCAACATCGCCCGTGTCCCCATCGACGACATGGTGCCGCGTGTGAGCGAACCGGTCCCAGATGCTCTCGCCCTTTCCGTCCTCGTCCCACGCCCCTTCGATCTGGTATGCAGACGTCGCTGCCCCCCAGACGAAACCCTCCGGAAACCGCATCTTGCCCATGAAATCACTCCCGGTGAATCGCTCTAGACTCCTCCAACTCAGCGTCTCTCCTCCTTCCTCCACCCACCCGAAGTTACAGTGGGTCCAACACCGCTCTCCTTCAGGCACCGCCGGATCTGCTTAGCCATCAACGGGTCACATAGAACTACTCCAGGACAAGAGGAACAAACGAGGACTAAACTCGCGCTCCCCACGGCCAATCGCCCCGATAGTAGATAGTGACCCGGCGATCAAAGACATCCTGGTCGGTCGGCGAGCGCCCTGGCCACCTAGGACTTCCCGATATAACGGTTCAGCTTGGCGGCAAGGTTCGGCAGTGGAAGTGACTGAAGCCATACCTTACCCGGGCCCTTCAGTTTGGCCAGGAATAGGCCCTCGCCACCCAGCAGCATGTTCCGCACCCCTTTCACTCGGGTAATGCTGAAATCCACGCTGGGCTCAAACATGGCAATGTGCCCGGGATCAACCCCAAGCACCGCGCCCGAGTCCAGGCTGGTCTCGTAGACCTCGCCGGCTATCTCGAAGAAGACATGGCCCGGGCCCTGGACCTTCTGCAAGAAGAAGCCCTCACCTCCGAACAGGCCAGCCCCGAGGCGCTGGTGGAAATGCATGGACAGATCAACGCTTTCCTCGGCGCACATGAACGCATCCCGCTGACAGAGGATGGACTGCCCAGGATCCAGGGCCATGGAGAAGACGCTACCGGGCGCCTCCGGCGCGAAGGCGATCTTCCCGCCGCCCTGCTTTGCCGTGTAGGTGGTCATAAAGAGCGACTCACCGGATACCATGCGCCCGAGCCCCTTCATCAAGCCGCCCTTCGCGCCGGTGTCCATTTCCACGTTAGAGAGCCAGGCCATCCCGCCTCGCTCCGTGTACATGCCCTCGCCTGCGTCTAGTTCGACAAGCAGTGTCTGCATCGACGAACCAACAATCTCAAATTTCATCCTTCCTCCTCAATTCCCTTCTTCTGTTAAGACTGTTCTTCGGCACTATCCTGCTGCGATTGCTTCGGATACCGCAGCAACAGCTCCAGCGCAATGCCCGTCATCGATCCCGGCAGGATCCCGGAAGTGAGCACACCGGGCACCAATCCCAGTCCAGTCGCCCAGGCGATGCCGCTGATGATCACCCACCATCCGGCCCAGTGGACTTCTCGGCGTAGCACTAACCACTGCGCCGCCCCAACGCTGATCCCCAGCACGGTGCCCGCCAGCAAGCGAGCATCAGAGGGCACGGCGATGAGGGAGACTAGCCATCCGGTCGCCCAACCCACGACGCTGGCGAGAATCCACTGGCGTGTCCTATGGATGAGATGCTGCAGGACCACCCACTGAAGAACCCCGATCGCGACTCCGGAGGCCGCCAGGCCGAAGGGGTGAATAAACAGCATGCCCAGGATCCAGCCGACAGTGGTCACCATGATCCACTGCAGCCAGAACCCCCAGTCAAACAATGCAGCACCCTGCTCGCTCACGAGGCCGCTACGGATCCAAGCAGGGCAGCGGAGACATGTGGCTTTGGACAAACGTCACCGTCCGATCGCCGCTGCCCTGCGTCCGCGCTGTCGCTACATCCGTCAGTTTGCGTCAGGTCAGGTTCGTCCACCTAGCCCTTCACAGACCCTGCCAGCAGGCCGCGAACGAAGTAGCGCTGCAGCGAGAAGAAGACCACCAGGGGTAGGAACATCGTGACGAACGCCCCGGCGGTCAAGAGATGCCAGTCCTGTCCACGACTGCCGGCGATGTTTGCCAAGCGCATCGTAACAACCTGAAAGTCCGGATTGCCTCCGAGGAAGACGAGAGCGACGAGATAGTCGTTCCACACCCAGAGGAACTGGAAAATGGCAAACGAGGCCAATGCGGGAACAGAGAGCGGAAGAATCAGCCGCGTGAAGACTGTGAAGTGAGAGGCCCCATCGATGAAGGCCGACTCCAAGGTCTCACGTGGCAGGGTGCTGATGTAGTTGAAGAGCAGATAGGTCGCCAGCGGCAAGCCAAAGCCAGTGTGAGCCAGCCAGATCGCTAAGAAGGTGCCGTTGAGGTCAATCCGGTTGTAGAATTGGAGCAGCGGTACCAGAGCTACCTGGAGCGGCACGACCAAGAGGGCGACTACAACGACGAATGCCGGTCGACGGCCAGGGAATTTCATCCAGGCGAAGCCGTAGGCCGCGAAGGCTGCGATCAGAATGGGAATGACGGTGGCAGGGACAGTGACAGCCAGGCTGTTGAAGAGGGCTCCCCAGAAGTTGTCTCCCGGTATGATCTCGACACTGCCGTCGGGGTTCTGATACTCAAAGTCCTTGCCCCCGAGCACCTGCTGATAGTTCTTGAGGGAGAAATCCGAGCTGACCTCCCACTTCTTCTCCTGCACCTCCACGCGCCCGATGCGCCAGTTTCCCACCCACTGAACGCGCTTTCCATCGGGCGTCTCGATGCCCTCACGGAGCTCATCGAAGGTGGCGCGCACGCCGGCCACCTCCACGACGCGGTTCTCCTCGTCGACGATGGCCCCGGTCTCCCGGGGTGCTATCTCCTCAGCCAAGACCCACGTGCGGTGAGGGAAGACCGTCCACCAACCCGTCTGCTGAACCGCGGACCGGTCGCGGAAGGAGGAGACGAGGATACCCACGATGGGTACCATCCAGATGATCACGAGAAGAGCGAGGATGCCATTGACGAGAATAGGACCACGGAGTCTTTGTAGTCTCTTCATGTTAGAAGGCCTCCTGTTCTCCAAACTGCCGGAGGTTGTAGATCATCACCGGAATCACGGCGATAAAGAGGACAATGGCGATCGCCGCCCCATAACCAGCGTTGCGGTTCGTGAACGACTGGCGATAGAACTGGGTGGCGATCACACCCGTGCCGAACTGTCCTCCGGTCATCACCCAGACGACATCGAAGACCTTCAGGGTGAAAATCAGAACCGTGGTGGTCACGGTGATGATGGTCCCCATGATGTAGGGGATCATGATACGGAAGAAGATCTGGATCTCAGTGGCGCCGTCAACACGCGCGGCCTCCAGGAGCTCTTGCGGGATTCCCTTGAGCGCGGCCGAGAAGAGCGTCATGGAATAGCCGCCCTGCAGCCAGACGACGATGATGACCAGGAAGAGGTTGTTCCAGGGTCTGATATCTGTGTAGGCCGTCCACGCCTGAGGTTGGCCGCCCAACGCCACAACAATCGCATTGAGTAGACCAATCTGGGGAGCACCGGCTGGTTTCACCTCATAGATGAAGTTCCAGATGACGCTGGCACCAACGAACGAGATAGCCATCGGCATGAAGATGAAAGACTTGGCAACACGCTCGTATCTGCTGCGATCCGCCAGCACGGCGACAAGGAGGCCAAATATGACAGTGAGAGGCGTGGCGATGCCAATCCAGAACACGATATTGTTGCGGAACGCCTCGCGCATGAGGCGCTGGGTGAAGACGGCCGCGTAGTTAGCGAGGCCAACGAAATTGCCGGCGGCCGGACCGTCGCGACCGTACAGGCTGATGTAGAAGGTGCGCACGGTGGGCCAGGCAAGATACCAGGCCAGGATAGCCAAAGCCGGGCCGACGAAGATGAAGGGCTGTAGTCGGGCACTCCATTGCTCGGGCAGCATCCCGATTAGCCAGTTGAAGATCCAATATAGCAAGGCTACGCCGCCCACACCCCATACGATAGCCACCAGGGAGATCAGCCACTTGGCCGCGTTACCCGCCCGCAGGAAGATGAAACCGTAATAGAGGATGACGAAGGCAACGAGAGGAATGAGGATGGCCAGAGCCACACGGAGGATAGTGACTCCAATCCTACCGGCCAAGCCCAGCTCTCGGTCGTCAAGTTCGCTAAGAAAGCTCATCGCGCATACTCCTTTACCCGAGTGTCAACGGGTCTGTGTGAAAGTCAGGCCGCCAGCCGGCCCGATGCAGGCTGTGCCAGGCTGGCAGCCCAACCATCAAACGCCAGGGTGACTGCGTCGACCCATCGCCGCTATTCCGGCCAGGATTCGTCGATCTCCGCGAGCACGGTGTCCAGATCCGCCGCGCCGGAGACCCAGTCGGTCATGCCCTTCCAGAAGGAGCCACCACCGACCTCGCCCGGCATCAGGTCCGAGCCGTCGAAGCGGAAGCTCGTCGCCTCGTTGACCAACTCGGCGATGCCGCGCTCCAAATCGACCCCATACATCTCCGGCGTCGCCGTGTCGTGCGCCGCCAACGCGCCACCAGCCTCCAAGAACCCTAAGGCTGACTGCGGTACCGTGAAGTACTCCATCAACGCCCTGACCTCGGGCCGGTCGTTGAACATCGCCATGATGTCCCCGGCCACCAGGAACGGCTTACCATACTCCTCCCCGATGGGCGGCAGGTAGAAGAAGTCGTAGTCGACACCCGCCTCGGCCCCCTCAGGGAAGAAGCTGGTGATGAAGTTGCCCTGCTTGTGCAGCCAGCACCCGGGCGGATCCTCGAACATGGGCGCTGGCGCGTCACCGAAGTTCGTCGAGACGATGGCGTTCCGTCCGCCGTAGACGTAATCGTCGTTGAACCAGATCTCCGCCAGCGTCTCCGCCGCGTTCTTCACCTCCGGCGAATCAAACGCTAGCTCTCCCTCCACCCATGCATCGTAGTTCTCCAAACTGGTGGTGCGGAGCATCACCTCCTCCATCCAGTCCGTCGCCGGCCAGCCCGTGGCCGCTCCAGACTCGATGCCGATGCACCACGGCGTGTCGCCGTCGGACACAATGGTGTCCATCAAGTCGATCATCTCGTCCCACGTCTCGGGAATCTCATACCCAGCGGCGTCCCACTCTTCCTTCGGGTACCAAACCAGGCTCTTCCCGTTGAAGCGGTGCCACACGCCGGCTACCTGTCCCTCCATCTGCGCCATGTCGAGCCAGCTCTGATTATACTGCCCAGCAAGCCAATCCTCCGACATCCAGCTGGTGGGGTCGACAATCTTGCCTGTCCGGACGAAGTTCTTCAGGAGCCCAGGCTGCGGGAAGTCGGCAATGTCGGGGGCGTCTCCCGCGTCCACGCGGATGGAGATGGAACCCTCGAACTCCTTGTTGCCGATGTAGTTGACCGTGATGCCCGTGGCCTCCTCAAAGGCGTCCATCGACTTGTTGAACTTCACCTCGTCCGCGTCCGCGAACGGGCCATCAACAGTGACCTCCGTGCCCTCAAACTCACCAGCCAGCGCCCTCTCCAGGAAACCGCCAGATGGGTAGCCAAAGTCGACTTCCGCCACTTCTGCCGGCTCTTCGGGTTCTTCCTCTGCAGGTTCCTCCTCTGCAGGTTCCTCCGCCGGAGCCTCAGTCGGCTCGGGCGTCGCCTGTCCGCATGCCCCCAGAACTAGGGCGAGGACCATCAACAGGCCCAACACGCTCAACAGATTCCGCTTCGACAGCATTTCTCTTTTCCTCCTTGACTAAGTAGCGAATACGTATCTTCCTCTTTCCTTCCCTGTGACTCGTAGTTTGTTCCGATCGATCACCTCCTCTCGAACCACAACGGGTCATGCGTTCCCTACATAAAGACCATAGTAATCATCGACAGCTGCAAGCGCCACACGTCTCCCGGATGACCAGCTCCGTATCCAGTCGCACGTGCACGTCCCGTGGACGGTCTTCATCGATAATCCGGATAAGCAACTCCGCGGCACCCCATCCCAACCCGAAGGTGGGCACATGAACAGTTGTCAGAGCCGGCGTTATGAAGCGGGCAGCGGTGATGTCATCGAAGCCGACAATCGCCACCTGCTCTGGCACGCGCACGTTCTCCTCATGGAGCGCTCGCAGTGCCCCCATGGCCACCATGTCGCTGGCAATGAAGACAGCGCTCGGACGCTCATCCAGCTCCATAAGCTCTTTGATGGCTGTGTAGCCGCTCTCCTCATCAAAGTTCCCCTGGCGCACCCACGCCTCCCTGTACGGGATCCCAGCCCCTGCGAGGGCCTTGTGGTACCCTTCAAGACGCTGCCGGCTGGCCGCGTAAGCCAGTGAGGCATTGGTGATCATCGCCACCCGCCGGTGTCCCAACTCCAGCATGTAGTTGACGGCTGTCATCGCCCCCTGCACGTTGTCCACATCCACGGAGGGAATGTCGGCGCCGGCCATCCGGCCGTGGAGGACTACAGGATAGCCCTCGGCGCATAGATCTGTCACGTAGGTATCATCATAGCGAGGCCCAGAGAGGATCAACCCATCCGTATGTCGGCCGCGAACGAGCTCGACATAGGACCCGTTGGGCTCATCGACCTCCACAGGGCGGAAGAGAACGTGGTAGCCGTAGCGACGGGCGGCCCGACTTATGCCCTCCAGGAGCCCGGGAAGAAAGGCGTCTCGATATGTGCGATCAGGAGCGCGATGCCAGACGAGGGCGATGGTGCGCGTCTTGCCACTCGCGAGGCGACGTGCCGCAGCGTCGGGATAATACCTCAGACGTCTGGCCACTTCACGAACGCGGCAGCGGGTCGCGGGGCTGATGTGAGCATCAGGTACCTCGTTCAGCACGAGCGAGACCGTGGTGCGAGAGACACCAGCTTCGTCAGCGACCTGCCGTTGGGTCGTACGCCTTCTCGACATAGCCCCACTTATCCAAATGGCGAGGTGAGTAACGCGATTTAGTAACGCGTGTTAGCTAAGTATACAACACAGAACTCTTTAAGTCAAGCTCTCCCGCTGAGTACGCCGGTGATCCAGCGATTGGCTCTGCTGAAAGTAGATGCCGAAAGCGGGCTGGCGCCGCACAACTGCCCTGCGGACGGTCGCAGCGAGCAATTTTTCTCAGAGGATCCGCCCATTGAACCCCAGGACCCCTGTCAGCCGCACTTCGGGGCCACGGTGGTACCTCGAACGACTAATTCGACGTGTAGCTGCTCACGAAACATGTCCGGTTCGCCTTCATCTATGACAGTCAACAGACGATGCGTTCCATGCCACCCGGACTCAAACAAGGGTTGCCGCACCGTCGTCAGGTCCAGGTACTCGGCAATCTCTATGTCATCATACCCGACGACCGAAAGCTCATCAGGAACAGCGATACCGCGGTCCCGAGCAGCCTCCAGAACGCCGAGGGCCTGCGTGTCACTAGCGGCAATGATCGCCGTGGGCCTTGGCTTCAGAGAGAGCAGGCGGTGCGACAGTTCGCGCGCCACGTCCATGGCGTGTTCCCCGGTCGCGTAGTAGTCCTCATTCTCCGCTATGCCCACCGCAGCCAGCGCTCTCCTGCATCCCAGGTAGCGGTGGTAGCTGGAGGTGAAATTGAAGGCGTTGGGGAAGGTATCTCCCACGAAACCAATCCGCTCGTGACCTAGCTCGATCAGATGCTGTGTGGCCATGCGCCCCCCCCCGATGTCGTCAACGATCAGCCGGGGGAGATCACGGTGGTCGGCGTCTACGAGCACCGTTGGCACACCGGAAGCACGCAAGTGATCTGCGTGGTCATCGTTGGGAGAAAGAGAAAGAATCAAGAGTCCGTCGATGCGCCCGGACCGCGGAACAGACTCAAAGCAAGCGTCGCGCTTGGTCACCGTCTCTACATTGTACAGAACCAGATCGTACTCGGTTTCCGATATGGCGGCCTCCACACCGCGGAGACGCTCGACAAAAGAAGGCCTGGTGAAGAAGGGGACGATGACGGCCAATGTGAGGGTCTTACCCAGCGACAAGCGACGGGCGAACGGGTTCGGGGCGTAGTCTAGCTCATCCATCACCCGCAGCACTCTCTGCCGGGTGGACTCGCTTACGCGAGGGCTCTCATTGAGCACCCGCGATACCGTCCCCACACCTACTCCAGCTAGACGAGCGACGTCTGAAATTGTCACCCCATTCTGTTCACTCCCGGGTTGTGGAACCGGTTCCAGTATATCACACACAAAGCCCCTTGTCAATGGCTTTTCTTGTCGGATCGGCCACCAGCGGAGTTCAGCGGACCCACAAAAAGGGGGGGCTGTGTTGGGTTTGTTCACCCAACACAGACCAAGGGCCACGACACCGGCAGGGTTACGAGGCTGCTTCGGCTGGACGAGGTCTTTCCCGTTGCCCGACCACGGCTTTCGTCACTTCGGCAGCCACAGAGGGGACCAGAAGTAGTGGAAGAATCACGGCCCACTCCCGAGCACCAAGGGCCATTGTGTTGAAGATAGGTTGCAGGAACGGTACGTAGATCACGGCCATCAGCAGCACGATGGACAGAGCCACGGCGTACTGCATGTACTTGTTGCTGAACACACCGAGGCGGAAGAGCGAGACGCGCTCGGAACGAGCCGTGTAGGCCCGCACCAACTCCGATGCCGAGAGCGTGACAAAGGCCATGCTCTGGGCCAAGAGACGATTGGCCGGATCCCACATCCTCCCGATGTAAAACGCCCCCAGCACCACCGCGGTGATGGCAACGGTCTGCACGCTGATGCCTATCCTCATCAGGCGGTTGATGATCGGCTCATGGACGGGACGGGGTGAACGCTCCATGATATCGGGGTCGCCTCTCTCCACACCCAAGGCCAGCGCCGGGGCCCCGTCAGTCAGCAGATTGAGCCATAGCAGCTGGATCGGCGTGAGAGGGGATCCTGAACCGAAGATGGTGCCCAGGAAGATGACCATGATCTCGGCCACGTTGCACGAGATGAGGAAGTATACAAACTTGCGAATGTTAGAGTAGATGACCCGGCCCTGCTCGACCGCTGAGACAATAGAAGCATAGTTGTCGTCGGTCAGCACCATGTCGGCCGTCTCTTTCGTCACGTCAGTGCCGGTGATACCCATGGCCACGCCAATCGAGGCGCGCTTGAGTGCCGGTGCATCGTTCACCCCGTCGCCCGTCATCGCCACCACTTGGTCACGGGCCTTCAGCGCCTCGACGATGCGGACCTTATGCTGTGGGGAAACGCGCGCGAAGACGTCAACCTCGTCAATCTGATCCGTCAACTCTTCGTCGGACATCTGCTGCAGGTCGGCCCCCGTGAGGACCCGTCCGTTGTCTGACTGAACCAGGTTGATGTCCTCCGCGATGGCACGGGCCGTGTCGGGATAGTCCCCGGTGATCATCATGGTTCGAATACCGGCTCGCCGCGCTTTCTCGACGGCCTGTCTGACCTCTGGACGCGCTGGATCGGTCATAGCGAACAGGCCTATCAGTGAAAGATTTCTTTCGACTCTGTCCGGCTCCAACTCCTCCGGCACCTCATCCAAATGTCGGTAAGCCACTGCCAGGACGCGCAAGCCTCCCTGCCCCAAGTCCCGGATGACGTTCTCGATATGCTGGCGGCGTCCGGGATTCAGCGGCACGTCAACACCGTTCTCCAAGATCGTGTCACAAAGGGGCAGCATAACGTCTGGAGCCCCTTTGACGTAGGCAACATATTCAGTGCCTCCCGGTTCCTCCAGGCCCCGACCGTCACCCTGATGAATGGTCGTCATCCGCTTGCGGTCGCTGTCGAATGGGATCTCAGCCACGCGCGGCAGCCTATCCTCCACCTCGTCGCGCCACAGCCCCGCCTTCGCTGCGGCCACAACCAGAGCACCCTCCGTGGGGTCGCCGACCATTCGGTAGCGGGTCTGATCTTCGACATCCGCCTCATCAGAGATGACTGGTTCCAGCCGAGCATCAGAGGCCAGAAGCCCACCGGTAAGCAGAGCTAACATCTCCGGGTGATCGCGGGCGTCGGTCGGGTCGCCGTATTCCGAGAAATCGCCGTCAGGCTGGTACCCTTCGCCGCTGACATCCAGCCGGAGATTCGCCACGTAAAGACGGACAACCGTCATCTCGTTCTGAGTGAGCGTGCCCGTCTTATCGGAACAGATGACAGTGGCACTGCCCAACGTTTCCACAGCAGGAAGGCGACGGATGAGCGCGTGACGCCGCACCATCTCCTGCATGCCCAGCGCCAGCACAATTGTGACGACGGCGGGCAACCCTTCAGGCACGGCGGCGACAGCCAGACTGACCGCCACGATGAAAAGATGAACGATTTCCTGCTGCGTCTCCACCAGGTACGTGCCCAGACTAGCCTGCGTAATCAGGGAAAGATTCGTATCCTGGACGAGGGCCTCCAGAAAGACAACGCCGCAGATACCCAACGTGCCCCAGCCCAGCCATCGGCCCAGCTGATCCAGCCGCCGCTGGAGAGGGGTAGCCTCCTCCTCATAGGACTGAATCATCTCGGCGATGAGGCCGATCTCCGTCTGCATCCCGGTCTCGACGACAACGCCGGCGCCTCGTCCATAAGTCACCGTGGTCCCCATGAAGGCCAGGTTCCGCCGGTCGCCAAGGGGTACATCCTCGGAGAGCACCGAATCAGCAGATTTCTCAACCGGCATCGACTCGCCTGTGAGGGAAGCCTCGTCGATCTTCAGATTCGCAGTCTGCACCAATCGCAGGTCCGCCGGCACGTAACTGCCCGCTTCAAGAAAGACTATGTCGCCAGGTACCAGCTCCCGAGCCGGGACCGACACACGATGGCCATCGCGAATGACCCGGGCCTCAGGCGCGGCCATCTTTTTCAGCGCAGCCAGTGCCTCCTCCGCCTTGCTCTCCTGCACCACGCCGAGCACGGCGTTCAAGACGACGATGGCCAGGATGGCGGCGGCTTCGACCGTCTCTCCCAGGGCGAAAGAGACAGCAGCGGCCACGATCAGGATGACGATCACAAAGTCCTGGAACTGCCGGAGCAGGAGCTGCCAGAACCCGGGCCGTGGCGTTTCTGCCAGTTCGTTGAGCCCGTAGCGCTCAAGACGCGCCCGCGCTTCGTCGGCCGTCAAGCCCTCCTCAACGTTCGTACTTAATGCATCGGCCGCATCGTCGATTGAACGACTATGCCACGGCGTCGTTTCCCTTTCCATGCTCTCCTCGCTAGACTGGTCTCAGCGGATCCAGAATCGTATCGTCCACATGGCTCAATCCTGCCGTCACGGTAGGGAACCCACGGAGGAAGGCCAGATCCGCTGCGTCTCATGCACTGACTTACGATTATAGCACACTCGGGTCGCACCACAATGCCTCGTCACTAGCTACGGACCTCCTCCCGAGATCAATCCCACGCGGTCAGACACCGATCCCCTCCAGCATCGCGGCCTGCCGAGACGCGTCGTCCTCACGGCCCGCGCGGGGCGAGGTCGCCAAGCCCCAGGCCTCGGGCATTTGACACGCAGGGACTCTCGTGTGCCATCGTCCTGACAGTGGTTGAGCTGCCCTACGTCATGCTCGAGGAAGCTGTCCCGGAGCGAGCAACGAGAGGTCGTTCTCTGTCCGCTCACGCAATCTCCGTCAACCCCCGATGCGCTCGAGTGGACCGGCGTCTTTGCCTTGCCGCGGTTCAGAACTGGGGAAGATCAAGCATTAACACGTCGATGGTGAGACGCTTGTTGGCGTTCCACTGCAGCTTATGTTGGGCGCTGCGTAGCGCTTTGATCACGGCAGCAATGGTATCCACATCAAGACGTCGTGCGTACCTGCTCAACTCAGATCGACGGTCCACGTTCGTCAGTGGGGCATCAGCTCCCGACGCCACCAGCAGCGCGTCCCGCCACCACCCTATCCAGAGATCGAGGGTCTCCTGCGTGGCGATGGGATCTTGAGCCAGTTTCTCAGCGTACTCAAAACGCTCGATGATCGAGGCACGAACCAACTCGTCCAGGTCATCGAGGCGGGCTGCACGCCGGAGCAGGGCCTCTTCATCTTCGAGTGTGCGGACTGCCCAGCCCAGCCGGCCGCTGGACAGGTGTGCCAGCAATTGCGCCTGCTGCCCCTGAGCGTCCCAGCGCTCGATGAGCGCCCTTTCGACGACCCGCACGGGCAGGGGCCTGAGCGAGATATGCTGGCAGCGAGAGACGATCGTCGGAAGAAGGAGATCCGGTTCTCGAGCCAGAATGATCAGTACAACTCCCGAGGGCGGCTCCTCAAGCGTCTTTAGCAGCGCATTGGCAGCCGAGGGCGTGGCTTCCTCAAAGCGCTTGAAGACCGCGACCTGAAACCGCCCCTCGACCGGGGTCAGAGTGAGTCGACGCGCCAGTTCGCGTATCTGGTCTATCTTAAGGTTGGCCCCAACGTGCTCCGACGCGACCCTGTACAGATCGGGGTGACTGCCAGTCGCCACCAAGCGGCAGCCTCGACAGTCGCCACAAGGCCTCTCGCTCACATCCTCGCGCTCGCAGACGAGCGCAGCGGCGAGATCCCGCGCTAGAGTCATCTTACCCACGCCGGGTGGGCCCGTGAGAAGGTATGCGTGGGAGACGCCATCAGCCACCAGCGCCCGTTGCAGCGACCTCACGGCCCAGTCGTGCCCCACGACACGCCAACCATGTCGTCTGCCTGCGGTCATTACTTGCAAGAGAAGGGGAAGATGGTATAATCCTCGCTTGATTGGGCGGTTAGCTCAGTTGGCCAGAGCGCCACGTTGACATCGTGGAGGCCGCAAGTTCAAGTCTTGCACCGCCCACCTCA
>Ga0207796_1000108_pt1 | contig 35500 bp, 28 predicted proteins | sample Pon1CUnioCityCA_6_FD_187274 | JGI IMG/M metagenome (GOLD analysis project Ga0207796, IMG submission 187274) | Marine sediment microbial community from Union City, CA, USA - Pond 1C Sediment 1 (SPAdes) | ecosystem: Environmental > Aquatic > Marine > Intertidal zone > Salt pond sediment ... | reverse complement strand
CCAAAAGCCGATTCGTGAGCGCTGGTTAGATGGTGAGGCTGGAGTCGTAGAGGGATACAAGCGCATCACTCAGATCGCACGTTCGGGTAAGAAGGCCTTGATCTTGGAGGACTGGCCCTTGCTGGGTAGGCTCATGAATGAGAATCATGCAATCCAGCGCGATCTTGGCGGTTCCGGTGAGGCCAACGAGCGTTTGATCTCGGCGGCGCTGGGCGCTGGCGCCCTGGGTGCCAAGCTGGCAGGAGCTGGAGATGGGGGTACGATCATCGTGCTACATCCCGAGCCCGATTCGGATGGGCTGGGCCAAGCCCTGCAGAGTGCCGGGGCCTCGGCTATGTACAGGCTCGAGGTGACTCCTGGCGTGAGTCTGGATCAGCTCGAGGCAGGGCAGGATGAGACCTGATGGCTGGTGCTAATGCTGGCGCAACATCGTGGAGGTGAGATGGATAGAGTCTTTGTAGACAGCCTGTTTGGCCTGGAGGGCAAGGTCGTTGCCGTGACAGGAGGTGGTGGCGTGCTTTGCGGTGCCCTGAGCCGGGCGCTCGCTCGTATGGGGGCAAAGGTAGCGGTGCTTGATCTCTTCTTGGAGCCCGCGCAGATTGTGGCTGACGAGATCGTAGAGGCCGATGGTGAAGCGATCGCTATCCAATGTGATGTCCTCGATAGGACAAGCATCGTCTCGGCTGCAGAAGCGGTGTCCACTGCTTACGGTCGGGTGGACATGCTGATCAACGGCGCTGGTGGAAACAAGCGGGAAGCGACCACGACGGCAGAGCTCAGCTTTTTCGATCTGCCTGCAGATGCAGTGCAGTGGGTATTCAATCTGAATTTCGTGGGCTCTCTTTTGCCCTCCCAGGTCTTTGGCAAACTGATGGCCGAGCAAGGACACGGGAATATCCTCAATATCTCCTCCATGAACGCTTTTCGGCCGCTGACGCGCATCCCCGCATACTCGGCGGCAAAGGCGGCGGTGAGCAATTTCACTCAGTGGCTGGCGGTCCACATGGCGCAAGAGTACTCACCCGAGATCCGGGTGAATGCCATTGCTCCCGGCTTTTTTCTGACCGAACAGAACCGCTTCCTGCTCACGGATAGGGAAACCGGCGTCCTCACGCCTCGGGGAAAGACGATCCTGGAGCACACGCCCATGAATCGTTTCGGTGTCCCAGAGGAACTCGTCGGCGCGACGGTCTGGCTCCTATCGCCCGCTTCCGGTTTCGTGACAGGCATAGTAGTGCCGATCGACGGTGGTTTCAGCGCGTTCAGCGGTGTGTAGATTCAAGACGAATTGGGGATGGTAGTCGCACTGAGGCCCTATCCTCAACCCTAGGAGGTAGGCATGACAGAGTACCCTGATGCAGCTCGGCCTTTGGCCGATCTGGAGCCCAGGCACGATTTTTTCATCGGCATTGATTCCGACGGATGTGCCTTTGATACGATGGAGATCAAGCACAAAGAATGCTTCACCCCGAATACGATCAAGCATTGGGGCCTCCAAGCGGTATCAAAGTATGCGCGCGAGGCCTCGGAGTTTGTCAATCTCTACTCAAAGTGGAGGGGAATCAACCGCTGGCCCGCGCTGATCATGGTTTTTGACCTGCTCCGCGAGCGTCCCGACGTGCTTGCCCGGCAGGTTACCCCGCCACAGGCTCCCCTGATTCGTGAGTTCATTGCCAACGATCGCTACCCCAAGAGCAATGACGGGCTGCGGGAGTTTATGGCCAGCCGGGACGACCCAGAACTAGATACTGCCTGGGCTTGGACCAACGGCGTCAATGAGACGGTGGCGGATATGGTGCATGGCGTGCCACCGTTCCCCTGGGTGCGCCAGAGCCTATCTTTCCTGGAGGACAAGGCGGATATGATCGTGGTTTCGGCTACACCGCTTGAGGCCCTGTCCCGGGAGTGGCGGGAACACGGTATTGACAAGTATGTCCGCGTGATCGCCGGGCAGGAGATGGGTAAGAAGGCATTGCACCTGAAGCTTGCGGCCGGAACCAAGTATCCGCCGGAACGTGTTCTCATGATCGGAGACGCGCCGGGCGACATGAAGGCCGCGCGTGCGAATGATGCTCTGTTCTATCCGGTCAACCCTGGCTTTGAGGAGGAGTCCTGGCGCAGGTTTTATGAAGAGTCCGTGCACGTATTTCTGGCGGGCGAGTATGCTGGCGACTATGAGGCCAAGCTGATCGCCGAGTTCGAGGCGTTACTACCGGAGGTGCCCCCCTGGAAGACGTAGGTGAATGGGGAGTGAAACGATGCAGCTAATCAGGGCGGAAAGAGAGACCGGATCCCTCAGTGAATCGGACATTCGACAGCTGATAGCTCAGGCTTTCGAGCTAGCCTCGATCGACGGCAAACGAGTGCTGGTTATCATACCAGACAGCACGCGCACCGCTCCGATCCCGCTCTTCTTCCGGCTGTTCCATCGAGTGCTGTCAGGGCGTGTCGCAGCCCTCGACTTTATGGTGGCGCTAGGGACGCACCAGCCCATGAGTGAGAAGGCGCTTCGTTGCCTGGTAGGCATCACTCCAGAGGAGCAGCGGACAACCTTTCCCGAAGTGGGTCTGTTCAATCATCGATGGGACGTGGAAGGTACGCTGGTCACTGTTGGCACAATACCTGCTGATGAGATCAGGGAGCTGTCAAACGGGCTCTTGGTGCAGGAGGTGCCAGTCACGCTGAACCGGCGGATCTTTGATTATGATCAGCTTGTGATCTGCGGGCCAGTATTTCCCCATGAAGTGGTGGGCTTTTCTGGGGGGAACAAGTATCTCTTTCCTGGCATAAGCGGGCCAGAGGTCATCAACCTCACCCACTGGCTGGGGGCGCTGATCACCAGCTATGAGGTGATCGGTAGTGGGTACACACCTGTGCGCGCGGTTATCGATCGTGCCGCAGCCTTTGTCGATGTGCCCAAGTTGTGCTTTGCATCCGTGGTTGTTGGAGACGGGCTCGCTGGTCTGTATGCCGGCTCGCCCGAAGATGCCTGGGAGGCAGCTGCTGCGTTGTCTGCCAGGCGCCACATCGTCTATGTGGAAAGGCCGCTGCAGCGCGTTCTGGCTATCATGCCGGAGATGTACGACGACATCTGGACTGCGGCAAAGGGGATGTACAAGATGGAGCCCGCCATCGCTGATGGTGGCGAAGTGGTGATCTATGCACCACATATCGACGAGATCTCCTACACCCACGGCGTCATCATCGACCAGGTAGGCTATCATGTGCGCGATTACTTCTTGAAGCAGTGGGATCGCTTTCGGGAGTACCCATGGGGTGTGCTGGCACACTCGACGCATCTGAAGGGGATGGGCACCTATGACGCCGAGACCGGCATCGAACAGTCCCGGATTCAGGTGACGCTCGCTACCGGTATCCCTGCAGAGCGTTGCCATCAAGTCAACCTGGGCTACCTCGCCCCCGAGGAAGTTGATATCGCCAATTGGAGAAAGCGCGAAGGTGAGGGGGTGTTGGTGGTTCCCAAGGCCGGCGAAATGCTGTACCGGCTGCGCTCGGACCAGTAGGGTCGGGCCAGATGCAGGCTTCTGGTGGTAGGATTCAGTAGGTTTGTAGAGCGGGAGGGTAATGATGGAGAAAGCTGATATTGGCATTGTGGGTCTCGCCGTGATGGGGGAGAACCTCATTCTGAATATGGAGAGCAAGGGGTTCACCGTTGCCTGCTACAACCGCACGGTGAGCAAGGTAGAGCGCTTTTTGGCGGGTCGGGCCAAGGGAAAGCGAATCATAGGAGCGCACACGATCGAAGAGCTGGTTGATGCCCTTGCCAGGCCGCGCAAGGTGATGCTGATGATCAAGGCTGGGAAACCCGTGGACGACTTTATCGATCAGCTGCTTCCGCACCTTGAAGAAGGTGACATAATCATTGATGGGGGCAATAGCTTCTTTGGTGATACGATACGGCGTACCCGATATGTGGAGAGCAAGGGACTCCTCTACATCGGCACCGGCGTCTCGGGCGGCGAGGAGGGTGCTCTGCTGGGACCGAGCATCATGCCTGGCGGTAGTGCAGAGGCTTGGCCTCACGTGAAGCCGATCTTTCAGGCGATTGCGGCCAAGGTCGCCGATGGCACGCCTTGTTGCGATTGGGTGGGTACCGATGGTGCCGGACACTATGTGAAGATGGTGCACAATGGCATCGAGTATGGCGACATGCAGATGATCGCCGAGTCTTACTTCTTGATGAAACACTTATTGGGCATGTCCCCGCTGGAGATGCACCAGGTATTAAGAGAGTGGAATGAGGGGGAGTTGAACAGCTACTTGATCGAGATCACCAGGGACATTCTGGCTCATGTCGATGAAGAGACTGGGAAGCCCATGGTAGATGTGATCCTCGACACCGCGGGACAAAAGGGGACCGGCAAGTGGACAAGTCAAAGCGCGTTGGACATGGGCACGCCGGCGCCGACCGTCGCCGAGGCTGTCTTTGCCCGGTTCATGTCGGCGGTAAAGCAGGAGCGTGTGGCGGCAAGCAAGGTGCTGGAAGGTCCCGTGCCAGCTTACGAGGGCGACCGTGCGGCACTGCTCGAGGACATCCGCGAGGCTCTCTACGCCAGCAAGATCTGTTCCTACGCGCAGGGATTCCAGCTCATGAGGGCAGCAGCGGCAGAGTATGACTGGGACCTCGACTTTGGCGGGATCGCGCTCCTGTGGCGCGAGGGCTGCATCATCAGGGCCCAGTTCCTGGAACGTATCAAAGAGGCATTCGATCGCGATGCAGGGTTGGCAAACCTGTTGTTGGCGCCGTACTTTAAAGACGCCATCGATCGCAGCCAGGCTGCCTGGCGCCGAATAGTGGCTATTGCTGCGCAGAATGGCCTTCCGGTGCCGGCGTTCAGCAGTGCTCTGGCCTACTACGATGGCTATCGCAACCCTCGCTTGTCGGCCAATATCCTGCAGGCACAACGGGACTACTTTGGCGCTCACACCTACGAGCGCGTCGACAAGCCGCGCGGCGAGTTCTTCCACACAGACTGGACGGGCCGGGGCGGATCTACGTCTGCTGAGACCTATACAGCCTAGGCTGCCGATGGGAGGATCATAGCGAGATGAGTAGACCGAAGAACGTGGTAGTAGCCCAGAGCGGCGGTCCTACACCTGTGATAAATGCTTCGCTGCGAGGCGTCGTCGACGGCTGCCGCGCCTATCCTGCACGCTTTGGCACGGTGTATGCCGGATATCACGGTATTGAAGGTGTGTTGAAGGAGGAACTGCTGGATCTGTCCGCGCAGCCGGAGGAGGAGTTGCAGTTGCTGAGCACCACGCCTGCTGCCGGTGCCATCGGTACCTGTCGCTACAAGCTCAAAAGCCACCAGGAGGAGGATTTTGCCCGTGTTGTGGACGTCTTCAAGGCGCACGACGTAGGATACTTTTTCTACAACGGGGGCAATGACAGTATGGACACTGCCCACAAGGTGGCGGAACTCGCAGCGGACCGCGGGCTTGACCTGGTCGCCGTGGGCGTGCCCAAGACGATTGACAATGACGTGGGCGACTCCGAGTTCGAACTGATCGACCATACTCCTGGCTATGGAAGCGTGGCGCGATACTGGGCGCTGACGATGCAGAACGTGAACGAGGAGAATGCTGGTTCCCGCCCGGCCGATCCTGTCTTGGTGATGCAGGCCATGGGACGCAAGATAGGATTCATACCGGCAGCAGCTCGCCTTGCCGATCCTGACCACGAGATGCCTCTGCTAATTGCGATGGCCGAGTCCGCGATTTCGCTGGCGGACCTTTCGGATGCGGTGAATGACCAGGTGCGCGCGCACGGTCGCTGTCTGCTGGTCATCAGCGAGGGTTTTCCCGTGGGCGAACTGGGCGAGGCAAAGGACTCCTTTGGTCACACGACCTTTTCGTCGAGCAAGACCACGGTTGAGCGGGTAGTGGTGAACTATCTCAATGGAGGTGGCCTGCCGGCACGGGGAGCTGCAAGAGGCAACGTCCCTGGAACAGATCAGCGTCACAATATGATCTACGCCTCGACCGTTGACATGGAGGAGGCCTATCGCGTGGGCCAGAAAGCGGCCCAGATTGCGGTCGAGGATGGTTCGGGCTACATGTCAACTATCTTGAGGGAGCCCGGGCCGATTTACAGCGTTCGTTACGACAAGGTCCCACTGGAACTGGTGGCGAATTCCGAGCGCTCATTCCCCAGTTCGTGGATAGCCGAGAGCCGGCTCGATGTGACTGAGGAGTTTGTCGACTATGCACGTCCCCTGATCGGGGATGGTTGGCCTGCGATCCCTGTGATCGATGGCAGGCAGCGTTTTGCCAGGCTGGCCCCTATCTTTGCTGAGCAAAGGCTCTCGCCTTACGTCCCGGGGGCAGCCCGTTAGGGCAGATAGAACAGAGCCCCCGGGCTAACGGGGGCTGTTGGATCTGCAGAGATTCGTATTCGTTCCGAGGGCCCCGGCGGCATGGCGCCGGGGCTCTTCTAGTTTCGTGGGTCGGTGCGGCGTATAATATCGCTAATGGTTTGCTGATTAAAGCCCTTGAAGCCCTCGCCCCTCTGGATGTTCTCGAGATGGCTGCCAATGGCACCCTTTTCGGCGAACACTGTCCGCTTCTCTTCATCGATCTTGCCGGACGCTACCAATCGATCAAGCCGGCTCGCATCGACTTGCCATCGCTCACCGCGGGAGAACGCCTGGCGGAGGTAGGAAAAGTCGCTGAACGGCCGCATAAAGTCGACGCCCTGGCTGGCGAGGTGCTCGGCAGCCGCATCAAAGTCGAACCGTGCGGCAAGGTGGTGCAGGCCCGCTGAGAGCATGGCTTCGCCGTGGAGCGCACACCAGAGGCCAACCGTTCCCATGTCTTGCAGAGAGGGCAGCGGATTGTGGGCAAAGTCTCCCTCCACCTCCTCAGGCGTCAGGTCTACATCGGCAAAGACAGCAAGGCGGCATACGGGCTGTTCCATCACCTGTGCGCCCCAGCCGGCCTGTGCGCCGGCATAGAAGCGCTCGCGGGGATGAAAACCAAAGGTTTCCAAGATCTGTACGAGTAGCGGGAAGACGTGGCGTGAGCTGCGGAAGGTGTGATGATCGTGGTTTGCCCAGCCCATTCCCAACCGATCCTGGTTCGCCTTCTGTACCTCAGCAGCGTGGTTGCGCTGCTGCCAGTGGGTGCGTTCACCAGAGAAGGCGATCCAAGCTGCTGTGTCTGTGCCCATTGCGCTGACCAACGAGCGTGCCAGCTGGAGCGTCTGTTCCATGCCGGTCCGCTCGTCCTCAAAGTCACGCGGGCGGGTGGCCCACCGCTCATAGGCGTTCAGATAGCGTGTGGGATAATCAGCTGGCATCTCTGTGGGCACAAAGCCCGGGTGTCCCCGGCGCTCTACGGCTTGGAATTCGAGGCCGTTATCACGCCACAGGCTGGCCCGGCGGAATGGGCTCAGTGTCGTGCCCTCGATCGTTTCCGGCAGGTGATTGGCCATGAGGAAGGCAGCGACATCCTCCACCTGTATGGCTGCAGCCAATGTGGCGCCCGGCTCTCTACCATCCGAGTTGCGGAGAAGGATGCGAGGAAAGATGGCGCCAGGGTGGTAAAGCACTTGGCTGCCCGCGTCAGCAGGTACATCTTCCGGCTCGAACCCAAGCTGTTCCAGTTGTTGACGCGGCACCTCTCCGTCGACCAGCACCAGATGATCCAGCCAATCGAAGAGCAAGCTGCCAGTATGTGTCAGCAGTGCGGAGGAGAAGGCGCGGGCATCGGGCATCGCCGCCACCAAATCGTCAAATCGCTCTCTTAGGTAGGCTTCTGCGTGGGGATAGCGCTGCCACGCGAACTCTTGCATGTCTGTCATAAAAAAACTCCTCAATGGATCTTCAATAGCTATTGCTTGAGCGTGTGAGTGCTGTGACCTGGAGAAACCTTCGCTGAAGGATCTATGTAGTTCTTGGCAAAGTTCACGGCAACCGCAGCCTCGGCAGTCGCTGTGGCGATGAGCTTCAGTTTTCCCTCGTAGGTGGCGATGTCGCCCACAGCGTAAACACCCGGCAGGTTGGTCTGGTACGTGTTGTCTACCTGGATCGAGTTCTTCACGATCTCCAGACCCCACTCCCTGATGGGGCCCAAGTTGGCCAGGAATCCAAGTCCCAAGATGATGGCATCTACTTCTACCTCGTGTTCTTCACCGGTCCGGTTGTCAAAGATGGTCACAGACCTGACGCAATCATGGCCCTCCAACGATTCTAGCTCATAGTACGGTAGGACGGTACACTTTGACTCCAGGATCTCGCTGACCGTGTGCTCGTGGGCGCGGAATTTGCCTCGCCTGTGGATGAGAGTGACCTCGGAAGCATAGTCGAGTAGGCTGTGTGCCCAGTCGAGAGCTGTGTCGCCACCGCCCACAACTAGCACGCGCTTTCCGCGAAAGGCCTCCAGATCCTTGACAAAGTAAAAGACCCCTTTGCCTGCCATCCGGTCCAGGTCCGGGATATCCAAGGTGCGAGGGACAAAGGCGCCAACACCAGCAGCGATCACGACAGTGCGGGAGAGGTGGGTATTGCCTGGTTCGGTCGTGAGCTCGATCACACCATTGGGAGGTGTCTCAAGCTTGGTCACCTTTTCATTCAAGCGGATTGTTGGCAAGAACTGCATAGCCTGCTCAACCTGACGCTTGACCAACTCACCGGCCAGTATCCTAGGGAAGCCCGGGATATCATAGATGTACTTGTCAGGATACAATGCCGCTAGCTGACCGCCGAGTTGGGGCAGGCTATCGATAATCTTGGTCTTGGCACCCCGAAGGCCAGCGTAAAAGGCGGCAAAGAGGCCAGATGGCCCTCCACCAACTATGGTAATATCATAGATGGACTCGTCTGTCATGGGTTCCTTCCTCACTGTCAGCGTTCATCGCTTTTACATGGTAGGGATTATACCAATGATTTGTTACAAGGTCAAACGCTCGCATGCGTCTAGGTGGAAGCCCGTCCATCTGCCTTGCCAAGGGATTCGCCTGGGCACCCAGACTCGTGTCTGGGCGCCCAGAGCGCCGTCTGCGACCTGTACTATTCCTGGCGAAGAAGCTGACGGGTTAGGGACCTACGGAGCTGACAAGGTCAGTGTTGTTTTGGCGTTAGCCTCTACTTGGGCCCGGCCAAAGACCATGGGGTGGTACTCCACATTCTGCCACAGGGGAACAAAGTCCTCGCGGTGCGGGTGGAATAGATGGCCGCTCTGTCCCGTGGTATGGATTGACCGCGAGTTGTCAAAATCGCTGAGATCGGCGATGTACCGCTGCGAAACCCCTCCGGTCATGGCGAAACTTGTACCGTAGCTGTACGGAGCCGCGTCGACGGTGAAGCCATCGCCCCTGGCGGCTATGGTCTCGCTGTTGAACAGTGACTCGATGATGCCGATCCCGCTTTGTCCGAGCGGGTTGTGAACAAAGGTCTTGGTGTGGAGTCGCCCCCACTGCCATTGCTCTGTGTCCTCACCATAGTTGTCGGACAGCCAGTCCGTGGCATCAGCGAGGCTTTCCCGTATGATGTCATCCCGGGTCTCGATCTCTGGCGTGTTCAGGTCATCGAACCATTGATTGTCCGGCTGATCCATCCAGGCGATCAGGAGTGGCATGTGGGTGTTGGCGTAGGCGCGGTACCTATCCATCAGCGCATCGCCCAATTCATCGCGGAAGGTATTCTCAACCAGGAACCGGTACCACACCTGAAAGACCGATGCGCCCACGCTATCGGCTTCGTTATACAGGTCCCAGTCCTCAAGGAGGTCCAGCGCTTGGGCCTCAAGGCCTTCGCCTGGATCCACTGCCAGGAGGTAGGGTCGCAACGCCTCCGCTGGCAGTGAGTAGGTCTGGGCGTGGATGTTCCGCATGTCCTCGATGGTGATGTCATCATCGGCTGACAGCAGATCCACGATCCGCTGGACGCGGTAGGGGGCGGACCAGTCATCGGTCAGCCGGTAGGGATAGTCATCGGTGACCACTTTGTTGTTGGCGGTGGCTATGAATCCCGCCGGTGGATTATAGGTCCTGGGCAGCTCGTCGAAGGGTATAAAGCCCTGCCACTCGTACTCTCCGGTCCAGCCCGGCACTGGCACCGAGCCCTGGTGCCCGTCAGCACGGATCGGGATCTTGCCCGGTGACTGGTAGCCGATATTCCCCTCTATGTCGGCGTAGATAAAGTTCTGGCTGGGCGCGTCCCAATAGGTCAGCGCCTGGCGAAACTCGTCCCAGTTGGTTGCCAGATTGATCCCGTGCACAGCGCGGAATAGGTACGTGCCCTCTAGCGCTGTCCACTTTAGTGCCAGCGGCTCGGCAGAGGGAAGGCTACCCAGCACAGGGTTCATGATCGGCCCGTGCTGGGTGCGCAATACGCGGATTGTGACGGGAGATTTACCTTTGACCTCGATTGTCTCGTACAGGACCTCGAGGTCCTTCCAGTCTCCCTGGAATTCGTACTGCGTTGGATGAACGTGGTTGTCAAACTTTTCGATGTACAGGTCTTGAACATCCGAGGGCAGGTTGGTGACCGCCCAGGCAATCCGCTCGTTGTGACCCACAATGATCATCGGCACGCCGGGGAACGAATACCCCACGCTGTTGAAATCACCACCGTGCAAGGCGTTTTCGTACCAAACCGCAGGCATTTCCAGGCCTAGGTGCATGTCGTCAGCCAGCAGCGGCAGGCCCGTGGCAGTCCGGCTGCCATGGACGACCCAGTTGTTGCTGCCCCAGTCGGAATGAGGCGTGCCCACGGCAAAGGCTGCCGCATCCAGCTTTGCGAACTCACCATCGCGTAACCAGGAGTAGTTCAGCGCTTCTGGCGGCACGATGAACGGTCCCTCCTCTGGATACGGAAGCATGAGCTCCTGTGCGGCTTCCTGACCCAGACCGGCAATGAGTCGAGCGCGGAGCAACTCCGATTCATAGTTCCCACAGAGGAAGTAGCTCATCACCTTACCCCAGGCCAGGGTGTCGACAGGTGTCCAAGGCTCTGGTTCTGTCCCCAAGATGGTGAATTCGAGGGGGAGGCGCTTGAGGTTGTCTTCAATAAAGGCGTTCACGCCGTCGGCGTACGCCTGCAAGGCGTCTCGTGTCTCACCATCGGACAGGGCCCAATCCTTCTCCGCAGCACGCCGCAACCCGATGGTGCGCATGAAGCGGTCGGTATCAAGGGTAGCGTCACCGAGGATAGCGCTCAGCGTGCCGCTGGCTATGCGGCGATTGAACTCCATCTGCCACAGCCTATCCTGAGCGTGTACGTAGCCCTGGGCGAAGAAAAGATCGTGCTCGTTCTGCGCATAGATGTGCGGAACGCCCCACTCGTCCCGGATTACCTCTACCGCTGCGGTGAGCCCTGGGGCTTTGATGTCCCCCCTGACCTCAGGCCATGGTCTGCGCACAAACCAGAAGCCAGCAGCTGCTATGATCGCCACGAGCACGAGCAATACGATGCCGATGCTTGCGAGGAACTTGCCGAAACGCTTCATCACAGTCTCCTTTCAGGTAAGGGGATACCGGGCATGAATCTAGGATGCAGGAGCCGAGGCGGCTTTTCGGGCCATCAATGCCCCTCTTTCCGCACTGGACAGAAAAGCAACGTCGAGCGCGTTGCGTTGAGCTTGCCGGATCTGCTCGGGAGTCAGGCCCGCGCGAGGCGCAGCGATCTCGTACTCGTAGCGCAGGTCGATGCCGCTGATACCTGGATCGTCGGTGTTCAGCGTAACTAGCATCCCACGCTCTAGGAATTCCCGTGCGGGATGGCTGGCATAATCGGGCACGGTCCGTGTCTGGACATTGCTGGTCAGGTTGGTCTCGATGCCGATTCCATGCTCGGCCAAATAGCCCATCAAGGCAGGATCACTGGCTGCGGTGACGCCATGTCCTATGCGGCTGGCGCCGAGGTCACGGAGCGCCTGCCAGATGCTCTCGGGCCCGGCTGCCTCGCCGGCATGGATGGTGATCTGCCAGCCTACATCTCTGGCCTTCTGAAAGTGTTCGACGAAGAGCTCTCCCGGCCAGTTGGCCTCGTCGCCAGCCAGGTCCAGGGCGACCAGATGCTCACGTCGTGTCAGGAGTGCCTCCAGCTCACGCCAGCCTATCTCGGGTCCGTAGGTTCGGCTAATGATGCCGATTAGGCCTACCTGGATTCCGGACTCCTCTGCACCAGCCTCAACTCCGTCGACGACAGCCGCCACGACTCCGGCGGGATCCAGTTCATGGGTCTCGGCCATGAACCAGGGGCTGAACCTGAGTTCGACATAATCAATGCCCTCCTGCTGGGCATCCTGGACGTTCTCGTATGCGATGCGGCGGCATGCATCAAGATCGACGAGCACCTCGGTCATCCACTTGAATTTGCTGATAAAAGCCATGACGCCCGGCATGGTCTCGCTGCCCTCTGTGCTACCGGTAACCTGCACGTGTGGGCGCAGGTCCTCGATTTCCCACGAGGGGAGTGGGAGGTTGTGCTGCCTGCCCAGATCCAATATGGTCTCCAGGCGTACGGCGCCATCGAGGTGGCGATGTAGATCGATCAATGGCAAAGCGGGATCTATCATGCTTCTTGGCAGCTCCCTGTCCTACTCTGTCTCTGCGACTTGGTGTTTGAGTGCTACCTGATTCCCAAAAGCTAGGCTGATTCTTTCGTCAGTCGCGGTATGCATTCATGCTTGTCGCAGGCGCGGGTTCCTTCTGCACAGGTGGCGGTCTGTAGTCTGGTGATTGGTGGCGGAAGTAGGTATCGTACAGCTCTGCATAATGGCCGCCTTGTGCCATGAGCTCATCATGATTGCCCTCTTCGATGATGCGACCACTTTCGAGAACGATGATGCGATCGACCCTTCGTACCGTAGATAGGCGGTGCGCAATCAAGATCGATGTGCTGCGGGCCAGGATAAGCTCTGTCGCCTCCTGGATCTGAGCCTCGGTAAATGGATCCACGCTGGCGGTTGCCTCGTCGAGAATAAAGATTTCGGGCGATTGGACGAGCACTCGCATAAGGGCCACCAATTGGCGCTGGCCCATTGAGAGGTGGGAGCCTCGCTCGCCCACGTCAGTTTCTAATCCTTCTGGGAGTGCTTCAAGCCACTCACCACCACCTATGGTCCTGGCGATCTGCTCGATCTCACGGTCGGACATGTCCTCGCGTGAGTACCGGATGTTGTCAGCCACTGTCCCGGCGAACAGGAACGGGCTCTGGGTCACAAATCCGATGTGCTGGCGCAGCTCGCTCAGGTCCAAACTGCGCAGATCATGCCCATCGATGGCAATACGGCCATGTTGGTACTCGTAGAAGCGGGTGATGAGCCTGGCGATGCTCGTCTTGCCGGCTCCAGTGTGCCCGACCAGAGCCACACTCTCGCCCGGCGCAATTCGGAGTGAGAATCCTTGCAGCACCTTCTCCTGAGACGAATACTGAAAATCCACCTCTTCGAAGACGATCTCTCCGGCGAGAGATGGTGTGCTCACATCATCTATCTGGCGAACGGTGGGCTCTGCGTCAATCAGGGCAAAGATGCGCTCTGCGGCAGCGAGACCCGCTTGGAATTGGCTCCAGAAGGCTGAGACGTTGATCATGGGGAACCAATATCGATCCACGCTCATGATGAAGAGGTACCACGCACCCAGGGATATCGCCCCTTCAGCGACTGTTAGCCCGCCCCAATAGACGAGCATAGCGGTGCCCACCCCGGACAGGGCGTTGAGCACCGGAAAGATGTTGGCCAGTACAAAGCCCCGGCGCAGGTTGACGGCGTACGATTGGCGGTTAACGCTTGAGAAGCTGTCGTAGATGGCAGCTTCTTGCCGAAAGTTCTTGGCCACACTGATGCCGGTGACTGCTTCCTGTATGGCGGCGTTGACCTCGGCGATAGCGCGGAAGCCCTTGCGTGTCACCATGCGAGCGACACGGCGAAAGCCCATGGCCAGCAGAAAGACGATGGGCGTCAGTGCCAGCAGCGCCAGTGTCAGGCGCCAGGATACGGTAACGAGAACTACAGTCAGCACCAGGACCAGCAGAATCTGGCCAACCAGATCGGTGACCAGCAACACAACCTGGGCGAACTCTTCCGTGTCTGAGGTTATGCGGCTGATGATTCGACCTGACTGGAACTCATCAAAGAAGGACATATCGTGATTCATGGATGCCTGGAAAGCATCCTGGCGCAGGGTTTGAACGGTGTCGCCAATAACCCGGCCGATGAGGCGCCGCCGCCACCAGTTACCGGTCCAATTCAGAATCCCAATGACCAGCACTGCAGCGAAGATGATGATGACCATTGACAGGGCAGGCGAGCTGACGAGCAGATCCAGTCCGCGGGATACGACAAGCGGCTGTGCGGCGCCTATCAAAGAGATCGCTGCGACCAGAATGCCGATAATTATGACGTTGCGCCTGTGGGGCACAAAGTAGCGGACTATGCGCTTGAGAAGCTCGCTGTCGGTATATTGGCGGTCGTAGGCTTCGGTATCCAAGCCGTAAAAGACTGACATTCGTGTCTACCTCTACATCCTTGGTGCTTGTTCTAGAACTTAGTCCTCGTATCGCGCAAAGATGTTGCGGTACGCCTGGGATTCGGCCATCAATTGGTCGTGGGTGCCCATGGCGGCGACGCGGCCCTTGCGCATGACGATGATCAGGTCTGCTCGGCGGATCTGGGATAGGCGATGGGTGATAAGGAACATGGTACGGTTGGCACCGGCCCTTTCGATTGCCCGCTGGATGCGATCCTCGGTGGCGCTGTCGATGGCGCTAGTCGAATCATCGAGGATCAGAATCCGGGGCTCTGTTAGGAAGGCGCGTGCAAGGGCGAGCCGTTGGCGCTGGCCGCCGGACAGCGTGACGCCCCGTTCGCCCACTTTGGTATCATAACCATCTTTGAAATTGACAATAAAGTCATGGGCTTGGGCAGCACGGGCTGCTTCCTCGATCTCTGCTCTGCTGGCATCCGGATGCCCGAAAGCGATGTTCTCTGCCACTGTCCGCGAGAAGAGAAAGATGTCCTGTTCGATGATTGATATCTGCTGGCGCAGCGCCTCCAGGTTCCAGTCACGCACGTTGACGCCATCAACGATGACAGCGCCGGTATCCACATCGTACGTTCGGTTGATCAATTTGGCGATGGTGCTCTTGCCGGAGCCGGTCTGACCGACTACTGCAATCGTCTGTCCTGGCGCTGCCTGGAAGGTGATTCCCTCCAGGGCGGGCTCGCTGGGGCATGCTATGCCAGGCGGGCGATAGCAAAAGCTCACATCCTGGAGCTCGACAGTGCCTTTCATTGCGCCCTTGTATCCCTCCAGGTTCTGATCCAGGAGCGTTTCAGCGTTGATCAGCTCCAAGATGCGGCGAGCGCTGGCGACGCCTGTGGCGACCCGCGAATAGGCCCACTGGGCAGCAAAGGTGGGAAAGCCAAAGAGCAGCAGCACACCGTTGTAGGCCACAACGTCACCCAGTGCAATCTGCTCTGTGGAGAAGAGGAGCAAGCTGTGCAGGAGCCCGCCTGCCTGGACCAAGCCCAGCAGCAGAAGCGGGATATAGAAGGCTTCGATGTCCCGCTGCTGCACATAGGCGTCGCGCCAGCCCGTGACTGCACGCAGGAAGCGATTGCCTTCGCGTTTCTCCTGGGCGGCTGCCTTTACGGTTTCAATGCCCTCGATCGCTTCGGCGAGTACCGCATTCATCTTGCCAAATTCGTCCCTGACTTGTTGCGCAGCGGGATTCAGTTGACGCAGATAGGCGCGCACCGAGATGACGTAAGCTACCAAATAGACCAAGGGCGCAGCGAGTAATTGCGGCGCGATCGCAGGTGCAACAAAGAGTGGCATGAAGAGGAAGTTGGCCGAGCCAATCACGAGGTTTAGACCGGGATTGAACATAAAGTTCACTTCCCGCACATCGTTGGTGGCGCGAGCCATCACTTCGCCGGTGGGTTGGAGGTCGTGGAACGACATGCTTTTCCCGATCAGGCTGCTGTAGAGCTCATCGCGGGTGTCGCGCTCCATGCGCTGGCCAATGACCTCGGCGGAAAAGTTGCGGACAAGTTGCAGCCCGCCACGCAGGACCTGCGAGCCGGCGATCAGAGCTGCTGCTCTGCCCAGCGTGCCCAGGTCAGCAGGAGTGGCACTGACAGCGTCAAACGCCTGCCCAACGAGCACAGGGGCAAGGGCGGCAAGGGCGGCGTTGCTAAAGGCGCCGAAAAGCACGCCAAGGATCTGGAGCTTGTGGCGCAGCGTGTGAGACCAGAGCCAGCGCACCGGCCCGCGCCGGTCAGAGGTCCAGCTCTGCGCGATGGCGAATTCACTGGCCATCACCGTGTTGTCGGGTGTGCCTCCGTTGCGACCTGCCTCAGCCATTGGTCTGGGGACGCTCGCAGTCGCCGGTCAGCGCCACGACGTCGATCATGACCTTCGCGCCAAGTGGCAGGGCCGCCGGTTGCGCTGCAGCGCGGGCAGGAGGTGCCTCGGGGAAGAACTCGCCATAGACGCTGTTCATGAGTGGGAATTCGTTGATGTCGTCCAGGAACACAGTCACCTTCACGGCTTGCTCCAGGCAGGAGCCAGCAGCTCGCAGGATGGCCTGGAGATTCAAGAGTGCCTGTCGGGTCTGGCCTTCGATATCGGTGCCAGCAAATGCCTTGGTGTCCGGGACTAGTCCCAATTGCCCTGCCGTAAAGACGAGGTCACCTACCCGGACTGCCTGGGAGTAGGGACCGACGGCGGGCGGAGCGTCTTCCGTGCTGATGATCTCTCTCTTCATTGTGAGCCTGACTCCAGATTGATGATGAACTGAGCTAGATTATAGCACAACGTCTGACTTCGTGCACAGCCTTGCTTCTTGAAGGCAAAGCGTTCAGAATCCTTGATGCTCCGTCCGGGCAATGATCTCGTCCTGCAGCTCCCTGCCCAGGTCGCAGAAGTAATCGCTGTAGCCCGCGACCCGCACGATCAGGTTGCGGTGCAGCTCGGGCTGTTCCTGTGCCTCACGCAGGGTCGAGGCATCGACCACGTTGAACTGGATATGATGTCCATCCAGCTTGAAGTAGGTGCGTACGAGGTCCACGAGTTTGTCCAGCGCAGCGTCGCTCGCCAGCAACTGCGGGGTGAACTTTTGGTTTAGGAGCGTGCCGCCGGTGCGGGCATGGTCCATCTTGGCTGCGGATTTGATGACTGCAGTTGGGCCGTGCGTGTCGGCTGATTGCACCGGTGAGATGCCCTCAGAGAGGGGGGTGCCGGCGCAGCGTCCGTCAGGTGTGGCTCCCGTAACCGAGCCAAAGTAGACGTGACAGGTAGTGGGCAGCAGGTTGATGCGGTAGGTCCCGCCCTTGGTGTTTGGCCTGCCGTCTACTGCCTCGTAATAGGCCTCGAATACCGCTTGCATCACAGCGTCGGCATACTCGTCGTCATTGCCGTATTTGGGGGTCTTGTTGCGCAACATCTGGTGGATGCGCTCGTGGCCTTCAAAATCGTCATCCAAGGCTGCCAGTAGCTCACCCATGTCAAAGGTCTTGCGGTCAAAGACCCAGTATTTGATCGCAGTCAGTGCGTCCGCCATCGTGCCCAGACCGACGCCCTGAATATAGGTCGTGTTGTAGCGCGCTCCGCCGTCGTGATAGTCCCGGCCCGTGGAAATGCAGTCGTCGATGAGGAGTGAGAGAAAGGGGGCGGGCATGTAGGCAGCGTATAGGCGCTCGATTACGTTGTTACCCCGGACCTTGACATCCACAAAGTGGACAAGCTGCTGGCGAAAGGCTGCAAACAGCTCCTCAAAGCTAGTAAAGCTGAGGGGGTTTCCCGTCCTCGGGCCGAGCTGGCGTCCGGTGCGGGGATCGAGGCCGTTGTGCAGTGCGAGTTCAAGAACCTTGGGCATATTAAAGTAGCCAGTCAGATTATAGTTCTCTTTGCCAAAGGCGCCCACCTCGACGCATCCGCTGGAGCCACCATTGCGCGCATCGGCCACTGTCTTGCCCATGCGAACCAATTCCTGCACGATCAGGTCGCTGTTAAAGACCGAGGGTTGGCCAAAGCCGGTGCGGATGATGCGCGCAGCGCGCCGGACGAACCGATCCGGGTTTTTCTTGCTAACCTGGATGGACGAGCTCGGTTGCAGCAGGCGCATCTCCTCGATTACGTCCAGGATCAGGTAGGTCACTTCGTTGACGGCGTCGGAGCCATCCTCCCTGACGCCTCCGGTGTTGATCTGCGCAAAGTCTGTGTAGGTGCTGCTCTCTGCTGCAGTCACGCCAACCTTTGGAGGAGCGGGCTGGTTGTTGAACTTGATCCAGAAGCACTGTAACAGCTCCGTAGCAAGCTCGGCGGTCAGAGTACCTGCCTGTAATCCATCTGTGTAAAAGGGCAGAAGGTGCTGGTCCAGCTTGCCAGGGCAAAAGGCATCCCACGGGTTAAGCTCGATCGTTACTCCCAGGTGGACGAACCAGTAGTATTGCAGCGCCTCCCAGAAATCGCGAGGGGCGTGCGCGGGCACGTGGGAGCAGACCTCGGCGATTCGCTCGAGCTCTGCCTGCCGTTGCGGATCGGGCTCCACGCTGGCCTGTTCCTCGGCCTCGCGGGCGTGGCGTTGTGCAAAGTGGATCAGGGCGTCCGCACAGACAAGCATAGCCCTGAGCTCCTCTTGCTTGGCGTAGGCATCGGGATCGGCCAGATAATCGAGTGCCTCCAGGTTGGCCTGAATGTCCCGCTTGAACTCCAGAAAGCCCTTATGGTAGATCTTGTCATCCAGCACGGTGTGACCGGGAGAGCGCTGCTCCATGAACTCGGTAAAGATGCCGGCCTCATACGCCGCTATCCAGTCATCTTCCATCTCGCGGAAGATCAGATCTCGCATAGTCCGGTCACGCCAGAAAGGGATAATCGAATCCCTGTACTTGGCTCTCGTCTCCGGAGTGACTGCGAAAGGGATCTTTTCCCTGCTGTCGAGTATGTCCAGATCGTCGAGGCTGTGACAGCATAGCTCGGGATAGGTAGGCGTGGCTTTAGGGGCGGGTCCCTTTTCGCCAACGATCAACTCGCCCTCCCCAATGTGAATCATCTTGCGTTCTAGCAAGAACCCGAATGCCCTGGCGCGACGCATGGGGGCTGAGAGTAGCTCTGTCGACTGTTGGTAGAAGCGGGTCATAAGTTCAGCCCGCTCGGACGAGATGGCAGCCTGTGCCTCGATGCTCTCCTGTCTGAGACGGGCAACGCGTTCTGTCATGGTCATAGTTTCAGCTTGCCAGGCCCTCCTGGGCTCTATCTCCTCTGCGGGTGAGTTGTGCCGTTCTGCTCGCGACCCTGGATTCTTCATAGCTCCCTGTGCGGGAATCGCAGGGATTATACCATCGCTGGGGATAAAACGCAATTGGGGTCTGTCACTCTAGCCCGGGGTGCCTGATGTTTAGATAATTTACGCAGAATTAATTGACAAAAATAGCGAGGTGTGGTATACTTGCGCAGTGTAGATGGCCGTAGCCGCCAAGGCTTCGGCGGGGGCCGGGCGACATGGCGGGCCAAATGGAAGGGTAGTGCGGTTGATGACGCTCTCTTGGGACTTTGCGAATACACCGGCTGGTAGGGTGCTCAAATCGATCCAGATCCGCGGCAGGGCCAGTATCAAGGATGTGGCTGCCGATGTGGGTGTGACCGTGTCTGCGGTGCGCCTGCATGTGGCTCAGCTACAGGCCAGCGGCGCTATTCACACAGAAAAGGTCCGTGAGGGCGTGGGGCGCCCATACTATGTCTATTCTCTGACGCGGCAGGCCCACAACCTCTTTTACAAGGATTACGGTGATCTGGCGAGGTTGCTTCTCGAGGAGGTGTCCGAGGTCCAGGGCCCCGATGCCTTGCAGGATGTACTGGACAGGGTGGGGCAGCGGCTGGCGGAGAAATACCGCGCCCAGGTACCCGGCCAGGATCTGGCAGAACGGGTTGATGCTTGGGCTGAGTTGCTTGATCAGCGCGGGGTCACAGTGGAGATTGAAAGGACTGCTGAGGGTATTGTTCTGCGCGAGTATGGATGCCCTTATCAGAACATAGCCACGGAGAACCGTGCTGTGTGCGAGATGGAGCGCCAGGTGATGGTTCGACTACTAAATTCCGGTGTGAGGCTGACGCAGTGTGCGCTGGATGGGCATCGGGGATGCCAATTTGCCATTGCGGAGGAGAACGAATAGCCTAAGAGGTGCAATCGATACAGGGAGGAGGGCGTAACGAATGGGTGCTGATCTGGAGATAAAGAATCTGCATGTGAGTGTTGGGGGTCAGGAGATCCTAAAGGGCCTCAACTTTGAGATGAACCGGGGGGAGGTCCATGCCATCATGGGGCCCAATGGCTCTGGCAAGAGCACGCTGGCTAACACATTGATGGGACATCCCGCATACGAGATTACGCAGGGCCAGATTTGGTTCAAGGGTGAGAATGTCATCGATCTCCCAGCGGATGCGCGTTCCAGGTTGGGCCTGTTCCTCGCCTTCCAGTATCCGAGTGCGATACCCGGCGTCAGTGTGGCCAACTTTTTGCGGACGGCTATCAACGCACGGTATGAGCAGGGGGATTCTTCAGGGAACGGAAACGGGCGGTCCCGGGGCATCTCCATGCGGGACTTTCGCAAGTTGTTGAAGGAAAAGATGGCCATGCTGCAGATGGATCCTGGCTTTGCCAGGCGATATCTGAACGAAGGTTTCTCTGGTGGCGAGAAAAAGAGGATGGAGATACTGCAGATGGCCATGCTCCAGCCAGAGATCGCGATCCTGGACGAGACCGATTCCGGCCTGGACATCGACGCGCTGCGCATCGTATCGGAAGGCGTGAACCAACTCATGACTCCCTCGCTGGGCGTGCTGGTCATCACCCATTACCAGCGGATACTGAACTACATCAGCCCGCAGCATGTGCACATCCTGTTGGGGGGGCGCATTGTCATGTCAGGCGGGCCAGAACTGGCGCTAAAGCTGGAAGAGCGAGGCTACGATTGGATAAAGGAATCTGTGGGCAGATGATCGTGCATGGCAAAGCGCCGTGCTGTTCGCCGCTCGCATGGTGGCAGAAAGGACAGGACCATGTCTGAAAATGTGGTGCTGGGCGTGGATTTAGGTCAATACAAGTACGGCTTCCGCGACGAGGAGAATTACGTCTTCAAGAGCCGCAAGGGTCTGGATCATGAGATTGTCGACGAAATCTCGTGGATGAAAGGGGAACCAGACTGGATGCGTGCCCTGCGCCACAAGTCGCTGGAGGTCTTCTATGCCAAGCCGGTGCCAACCTGGGGAGGGGACCTCGCCAAGTTGGACTATGACGATATGTACTACTATATCAAGCCGGTCGAGAAGCAGGGACGCAGTTGGGATGAGGTTCCTGACGATATCAAGCGTACCTTCGATCGCCTTGGCATCCCCGAGGCGGAGCGCAAGTTCCTGGCCGGGGCAGGTGCCCAGTATGAATCGGAGGCTGTGTATCACAGCCTGAAGGAAGAGTGGGAGCGCCAGGGCGTTGTCTTTGTGGACAGCGACACCGGTTTGCGCGAGTACGAAGAATTCTACCGCGAGTACTTTGGGACGGTGGTGCCCGCAGCCGATAACAAGTACGCTGCTCTCAACACAGCGGTGTGGAGCGGCGGCAGCTTTGTCTATATCCCTCCGGGAGTCAAGGTCGAGATTCCGCTGCAGGCCTATTTCCGCATCAACGCGCAGAATATGGGCCAGTTCGAGCGAACGTTGATCATGGCTGACGAAGGGTCACAGGTGCACTATGTCGAAGGGTGCACAGCGCCGACCTATAGCAGTGACTCGTTTCACTCCGGTGTGATCGAGATCATCGTCAAGCGGGGAGCGCGCGTCCGGTATACGACTATCCAGAACTGGAGCCACAATGTGTACAATCTGGTCACGCAGCGGGCTGTCGCGCACGAAGAGGCAACCATGGAGTGGGTGGACGGAAACCTGGGCTCCAAGCTTACTATGAAGTACCCGGCGGTGTACATGATGGGCAGGGGCGCCAGGGCCGAGATCCTTTCGATTGCTTTTGCCAACCAGGGCCAGCACCAGGACGCTGGTGCCAAGGCGATTCACGGCGCTCCTCATACTACGTCGACGATTACCGCCAAGTCCATTAGCAGGTCAGGCGGGCGTGCGGGATATCGCGGCCTGGTCAAGGTTCACGAGGGGGCAACCGGAGCCAAGAGCAACGTGGTCTGCGATGCCCTCATTCTTGACGATCAATCGCGCTCGGACACCTACCCGGTGATGGAGATCGACGAGGAGGATGCGGCAGTCAGCCACGAAGCAACCGTGAGCAAGGTCAGCGACGAGCAGCTGTTTTATCTCCAGAGTCGGGGCATTCCGGAAGCAGAGGCCATGATGATGATCGTCAATGGCTTCATCGAGCCGATCGTCAAGGAGCTGCCCATGGAGTATGCGGTAGAGATGAACCGCTTGATCCAGCTAGAGATGGAAGGCTCGGTGGGCTAGATGGGCGAAAAGGGGTTGGAAACGTGGACAAAATAGCAACCTTCGAGCCAGGAACCCGTGTGTCCCTGCCCGAACGCGGCTTTACCAGCCAGGCTGTAGAGGCCCTCTCTGCTGGCCTGCGCGAGCCCAAATGGGTTCTCGAGAAACGTCGTGAGGCCTGGCAGCTCTTCAGCGAGCTCGAGCCTCCATTCTGGCGACGTACCGATATCAGCAAGCTCAGCTGGGATGGGCTGACTCCCTACGCACCCCCGCAAGCGTCGGTACAGGGCTTGGAAGCGCTTCCGCCCAAGCTCCACAATGCGCTAGCTACCTATGGGGAACGGGCAGGGCTGCTTCTGCAGCGTGATTCGGCGAGTGTGCACCTGGAGCTGTCTGAGGAGGCGCGGTCCAAAGGCGTAATCTGGACCGACATGCATACGGCAGCTCGCGACTATCCGGATCTGCTAAAGAAGTATTTCATGACAGATGCCGTGCCGGTCGCGGTCGACAAGTACACGGCTCTGCACGCAGCCTTCTGGAGCGGAGGCACCTTTCTGTACGTGCCCAGGAATGTGGTGATAGACCTGCCCTTCGTCTCCGTTCTGTGGCAGGAGATGCCCCAGTTGGCGGTGTTTCCGCATACGCTACTCATTGCCGAGCAGGGGAGCGAAGTGACGCTGGTCTCGGAGCTTCTATCAGTCGGCTGTGACGCCTGCCCGAACACGTATCACGGTGGGGTGACCGAGCTATACTTGGGTGGGGGCGCCCGGGTGCATTTCGTGAACGCCCAGGACCTGGGCAGGCATGTCTACGATCTACGCACCCAGAGCGCTGTTCTGGAGCGTGACAGTCATCTGGAGTGGCTCATGGTGGCACTCGGGGCGCGTGTCAGCCGCTCCACACAGCATAGCATCCTGCGCGGGCCGGGCGCCGAGGCCTTTGTCACCGGGCTGTACTTGCCCGATGGCAGGCAACACCTGGCATTTGATACCCTGCAGGATCATGTGGCAGCAGGCTGCACGAGCGACTTGCTCTATCAGGGCGCGCTACTGGGCAAATCGCGGTCGGTGTACGAAGGGACCATCCGCGCCTGGCCTGGCGCGCAACAGACCAATGCCTATCAGTCGAACCGGAACCTGCTGCTCTCAAAGAAGGCGCGGGCCGATTCGCTACCGCGCCTGGAAATTGAGGCCAACGACCTTCGTTGCTCGCATGGCGCCACTGTGAGTCCGGTTGAGGATGACCAGGTTTTCTATCTCATGAGCCGGGGCATACCCAAGGCCGAAGCCGTGCGCTTGATCGTGGAGGGCTTTTTCCAGCCGTCTCTGGGCCGCCTTCCGGAGGCACTCGGGGGATTGCGCGACCGCCTGCTGGATGCGGTTGCACAGAAGCTTCGAGGGTAGGGCCAGGTAGCACTGGCGACAGGTTCACTGGGCGCAAAGAGGAGAGCCAATTCATGTTAGATGTCAATAGGATTCGCAGCGACTTTCCCATTTTGGAGAGACAGGTTCACGGGAAGCCGCTGATCTACCTGGATAATGCAGCCACCTCACAGAAACCTGAAGTGGTGATCAGGTCGATGTCAGAGTACTATGAGCGCTACAACGCGAATATCCATCGCGGCGTGCACCGGTTGGCGGAAGAGGCCACTGCTGCCTACGAGAACGCTCGCCGCAAGGTGGGCCGGTTCATCAATGCCTACCGGCCCAGCGAGATCGTCTTTGTACGCAATACCACCGAAGCGATCAACCTGGTCTCAAACTCGTGGGGCCGGATGAACGTCGGCCAAGGCGATGTGATCATACTGAGTGTGATGGAGCATCACTCCAACTTGGTGCCGTGGCAACTGCTTGCACAGGCAACAGGCGCCAGATTGGAATTCATTGGCCTGGATGAGTCAGGCCGGCTGGTGTTGGATGATCTGGACGCTCTGTTGGAGAAACATGGCACGCGAGCTAAACTAGTCTCTATCAGTGGCATGTCCAATGTGCTGGGGACGATCAACCCCGTGCGTGAGATTGCAGATCGGGTGCACCAGGCAGGCGCGCTGCTGCTGGTGGATGGCGCTCAGAGTGTGCCGCACCTTCCCGTGGATGTGCGAGTCACTGGGGCCGACTTTCTCGCCTTCTCAGGTCACAAGATGCTGGGTCCTACAGGCATAGGGGTGTTGTGGGCGCGCAAGGAGATCCTGAATGCCATGCCCCCATTTCTGGGGGGCGGCGACATGATCAAGAGCGTCCACCTGCGTTCCAGTGAGTGGAACGATGTCCCGCACAAGTTTGAGGCGGGGACGCCGGACATTGCCCAGGCCATCGGCCTTGGGGCCGCGGTGGAGTACTTGAGCGGGCTGGGAATGGATAATGTCCTTGCTCACGAGCGGGCGATGGCTGACTATGCACTGGACCGACTGGCAACGGTGCCAAACCTGCGCATTTATGGTCCGCCAGCCAGCGAGCGCGGCGGCGTAGTCACCTTTAATCTGATGCGGGGCGGCGAGTTACTCATCCATCCCCATGATTTGGCGAGTATTGTGGATCGGGAGGGAATTGCGATCCGTGCCGGGCATCATTGCACGCAGCCGCTCATGGAACACTATGAGGTGCCGGCGACAGCGCGGGCGAGCTTTTACGTCTACAATGTCGAGTCCGAGGTGGATGCTCTCACCGAATCGCTGATAAAGGCACAGTCCATGTTCGGGCTACTCTAGCGAGGCAAGCAAAAGATGAAGTACAGATGGCTGCTATTTGATGCCGACGGCACACTCTTTGACTATGACCGCGCTGAAGGGGCTGCGCTGCAGGACACCTTTGAACTGCTGGGGCTGCCCTATGATGCACGATACGCTGCGGCCTATAGGCAGATCAACGGCGACATTTGGCTTGATTTCGAGGAGGGCAGGATCACGCAGGAGCGGCTGAGGACCAAGAGGTTCGAGTTGCTCTTCGATGCCGTCCAGATCGAGTGCGATCCGGCTGTGTTTAGCCCCAGGTACCTGGAGAGCCTGGCTTCGTATGCAGACCTGGTTGACGGTGCCGAGGATGTGCTCAGGGAGTTGCATAGTCAGGCAAGACTTCTGCTCATCACCAATGGCCTATCTGATGTTCAGCGATCACGATTTGCCAGAGCGACGGTGATGCAGTACTTTGCCGATGTGGTGATCTCGGAGGAGGTCGGTGCAGCCAAGCCTGACCCCGAGATCTTTGACGTTGCCTTTGCCAAGATGGGCTATCCTGAGAAAGAAGAAGTCCTAATCGTCGGTGACAGCTTGACCTCTGATATCAAGGGGGGCAATCTCTACGGGATTGACACCTGTTGGTTTAACCCCGGTCGGAGGCAGCGCGACCCCGATGTCCGGATCCGGTACGAGATCGGTGAGCTAAAGGAACTCCTTGATATCCTGGGTGACGGTCATGGACCAGGGGCCTTGCAGCCGGACCAGGGTAGCATTGGGTGAAGCTGCAAGAGGCAAGTACTCATTCTGAGGGACTCGAGCCCAAGAGGCGACAAGCATTGATGGAGCTCAGGAACTTCGTACTCGAGACGGTACCGACGATACGCCGAACGACGCTGCAAAATCGGGGGCAATGATGAAGAAGGCTTTGGCTGGAAAGCTACGAATGCAGGCAGGGCAGCGGGTTCTGATTATGAATGCCCCGCAGGGATACCTGGCGGCCCTCGAGCCGCTTCCCGAAGGGCTTGAGGTGTTCGATTGTGCAGATGGGCGATTCGACTTGGTGCAGCTCTTTGTGAAGAGCGTCTTGGAATTGGAGGAGTTGGGCACTGTGGTGCTCAAGGCGGTCACCTACGATGGCCTGCTCTGGATTTCATATCCCAAGCAGAGTTCAAAGGTGGACACGGACATCAGCCGGGACACGGGCTGGGACGTGATCTCCCAGGCGGGTTTGAGGCCGGTGGCACAGATATCGATCGACGAGACATGGTCGGCCCTGCGTTTTCGGCCGGCGGAACGGATAGGGAAGAGCAAATGAGTCAAACAGCAACAAGTACCCCTCGTGGGGAGTTCGGAAGTGAGTTCGCGACTTTGGGTGGCGGCTGCTTCTGGTGCCTGGAGGCGGTGTACGAGCAATTGAAGGGTGTCGTGCGGGTTGAATCGGGCTATGCCGGAGGCGCAGTACCCAATCCTACCTACGAGCAGGTTAGCACTGGCCGCACAGGGCATGCCGAAGTCGTGCAGCTGACTTTTGATCCGGGAAAGATCGGCTACGAGGAGATCCTGGAGGTCTTTTTCTCGATTCACGATCCGACGACGCTGAATCGTCAGGGGGCCGATGTGGGAACCCAGTATCGCTCGGTGATCCTCACCCACGATGCGGGGCAGCGAGCGATAGCCGAGGAAGTGATCGCACGGGTCGAGGCTGAGGGTATCTGGGACGATCCGATCGTCACCGAGGTTGCTCCCCTCGAAGCCTTTTACAAGGCTGAGGACTATCACCAGGAGTACTACCGGCGCAATCGGGGGCAGCCCTATTGTCAGGTTGTCATCGCGCCCAAAGTGGCGAAATTCCGCAAGCAGCACTTTGACAAGTTGAGGCGGGACTGAATAGCGCACGCTAGGTCAGTTGTGGGTGTGGCGCATATCTGCGGAGAAGGACTGGCACATGGACGATTTCTATAGAGAGGAAATACTGGAGCATTATACCCATCCCCATCATTACGGCACGCTGGAGGAACCCGACATAAGCCACGAGGAGGACAACCCCCTGTGTGGTGATAGGATCCGGTTCGATATCCAACTCGACCAGGACGGCGAGACCGTCAAGGATGTGCGCTTTTCGGGCGTTGGTTGCGCCATCAGTAAGGCTTCGGCCTCAATGCTTTCCGATCTGCTCATTGGGCAAACCCTGGACGAGATCAAGGCGCTGACCAACGAGGATATGCTCGATGAGCTGGGCATTGACCTGGGTCCGGTCCGGCTAAAGTGCGCGCTCCTCCCGCTAAAGGTGGTCAAGGTCGGCGCCTACGGCCTCGCAGGTGCGCCGGAGGATGATGCGCCAGAGAGTGATGACGAGTGGTAGGAAGAGGGAGGGTGTCATGGCTTTTGTGGTGGCGGCAAAGCTAGACGAGGTTCCGCCAGGGCGGGTCAAGACGGTCGAAATCGGAGATGAGGACATCGCCCTGTGCAATGTCCAGGGCGAGATCTACGCCATAGCCAATGTCTGCACACACGATGGTGGGCCGCTGGGCGAGGGCTATCTGCTGGGCGATGAAATCGAGTGTCCCCGTCATGGCGCCCGATTCGACGTGAGGACTGGCGAGGTGAAGGTGCTGCCGGCTATTATGCCCGTACCTACCTTCCAGGTCAAGGTTGATGGCAACACGATCCTGGTAGACGTCGGCTGAGTGTGGGCCGCATGTCGCCCGAATCTTTTGCCTTGAGGAGATTGACGATTGACTGACAAGAGTGAGATAATCGATGCGCTTGGAGATGTAGAGGATCCCGAGATCGGCATGAACATCGTCGATCTTGGTCTCATTTACGGCGTCGACTGGGATGAAGAAACGGGGCGTGCTCACGTGGATCTGACGCTGACCAGCCCTGGCTGCCCGCTCGGTCCTGAGATCATGGGGGACATAAGGAAGGCACTGAGTGGGTTCGATGATGTACTTGAAGTCCAGGTCGAGTTGGTGTGGAAGCCGCTGTGGCACCCTTCGATGATGAGCGACTATGCCAAAGATGAGCTGGGCTATGACGAGGAGCTGGGCATGGGATTGGGGTATCATTGATCGCTGCGCAAGGAGGGGAAAGTGAATCGTACAGTCGTTGATCCATTTGGCGCCCGTGACACACTGGATGCAAAAGCTGGCCCGGTTGCCATCTATCGGCTGGATAGGTTGGAGGAGCTTGGACTGACTGTGCTGGAGCGGCTGCCATTCTCCATCCGTGTGTGGTTGGAGAGTCTCTTGCGCCAGTGGAATGGGCGGGAGATCACGGAAGCCCATGTCCGGCAATTGGCGGCTTGGGATGCTAGCTCACCTGGTACAGCCGAGCTACCGTTCAAGCCTGCTCGTGTGCTGCTTCAGGACTTTACGGGTGTTCCAGCAGTTGTGGACCTGGCGGCGCTTCGCTCGGCAGTTCATCGCCTGGGCGGCGACGCCACTCGCATCAATCCCCAGGTGCCTGTGGATCTGGTCATCGATCACTCGGTGCAGGTCGACATGTATGGCAGTGACGCAGCACTGGCATTCAACGCAAGACGTGAGTTCGAGCGCAACCGCGAGCGCTACGAGTTCCTGCACTGGGCGCAGAATGCATTTGAGAGTTTCACCGTAGTACCACCAGCCACCGGTATTGTACATCAGGTGAACTTGGAGTACCTGGCGAGCGTCGTGATCAATCGACAGGACAGCGATGGCGTATGGACGGCTTTCCCGGACACATTGGTCGGGACCGATTCACACACGCCCATGGTCAATGGTCTTGGCGTCGTCGGCTGGGGCGTAGGCGGGATTGAGGCCGAAGCCGCGATGCTGGGCGAGCCGATCACCATGCTACCTCCAGAGGTTGTTGGCTTTGAGATGGTCGGTGAGCTACCCCAGGGCGCAACTGCCACAGACTTGGTACTGGCTGTCACCCAGATCCTGCGCGACCACGGGGTAGTAGGCAAGTTTGTGGAGTACTTTGGGCCAGGTGTGACCAAGCTGAGCCTGCCCGATCGGGCCACTATCGCCAACATGTCGCCCGAATATGGTGCGACGATCGGCTTCTTCCCTGTAGACGAGGAGACACTACGCTACCTGCGGAGCACGGGGCGTTCCTCCGAGCTAGTGGACCTGGTCGAGCGGTACACCAAGGTCCAGGGCTTGTACCGTACACCGGATGCCCCGACACCGGTCTACTCGGACCGTCTCTCGCTGGATCTGAGCACCGTGGAACCCAGCCTTGCGGGTCCAAAGCGCCCCCAGGACCGTATCCCTCTGCATGACATGAAGGCTGCCTTTAGCAAGACGCTGAGCGCACCCACTGAACAGCGTGGCTTTGCGCTGAAGGCGGAGGATCTGTCTCGCTCTGCGCCTGCTGGCGAGGACGAGATTGGCCATGGTGCGGTGGTCATTGCTGCTATCACCAGTTGTACGAACACATCGAATCCTTCGGTGATGCTGGGTGCCGGCCTGCTGGCAAAGAAGGCTGTCGAGCGCGGCCTGTCCGTTGAGTCCCATGTGAAGACCAGCCTGGCGCCGGGGTCCACTGTGGTCACACGCTATCTGGACGCAGCAGGCTTGACCCCATACCTGGAGCAGCTTGGCTTCAATTTGGTGGGCTACGGCTGCACAACTTGCATAGGTAACAGCGGTCCTCTTGACGATCAAGTGGTTCAAGCTGTCGAGGCAGGCGACCTGGTAGCTGCTGCCGTGCTTTCTGGCAATCGCAACTTCGAAGGTCGGATCAACCCTCACGTACGTGCCAACTACCTGGCATCCCCTCCATTGGTGGTGGCCTACGCGCTGGCTGGCACGGTGGACATCGATCTGCAAGACGAGCCGCTTGGGCTGGGAGATGACGGCCAAGCGGTCTTCCTTCGGGACATTTGGCCGACCCAGACCGAGATCCAGGCCGCAATGGCAGAAGCACTCAGCCCCAGGATGTTCGCTGAGCAATACGCGGATGTGTACACCGGGAACGAGACCTGGAATGAGATACCTGTCCCAGAGGCGGCACTGATATACGAGTGGGATACCGACTCGACCTACATTCGGGAGCCTCCATTCTGGATGGATCTGACAGTCGATGTTCCTGCCGTCGAGGACATTCAGGGCGCGTGTGTGCTGGCTGTGTTCGGTGATTCACTGACGACCGATCATATCTCGCCAGCCGGCAGCATTGATCCTGAAAGCCCTGCGGGACGCTATCTCCTCGATCGTGGAGTGGAGACCCACGAGTTCAACTCCTACGGTTCTCGACGCGGCAACCATAATGTCATGATGCGGGGCACCTTTGCCAACATTCGCATCAAGAACCTGATGCTCCCTGGCACAGAAGGGGGTGTCACCGTGCACCGGCCGACCGGCGATGTGTTGAGCATCTACGATGCTGCCATGCGCTACCAGGAGGAGGGTACGCCCTTGGTCGTCCTTGGCGGGGAGCAATATGGCACAGGCAGCTCACGGGACTGGGCTGCAAAGGGCGTATACCTGCAGGGTGTCAAGGCCGTTATCGCCCAGGGGTATGAGCGCATTCACCGGAGCAACCTTTTGGGCATGGGCGTGCTGCCCTTGCAGTTCAGGCCTGGTCAGGGAGTTGAAGAACTCGGTTTGGATGGACGCGAGGTTTTGGACATTAGTGGCCTGTCCGGCGAGCTCAAGCCCGGTCAAGCCGTCACCGTCCGGGCCAGCCGAGAGGATGGCAGCTCGTTTGACTTTGAGGTCATCGCTCGATTGGATACACCCATTGAGGTGGAGTACTATCGCAATGGGGGTGTGCTGCACACCATCCTGCGGCGCATGATGCGTGAGGCTGGGAACTGACGGGGGCGGTTGTGAAGCAAGAGAGCATCACAATTGTCTCTGGTTTGCCCCGGTCGGGCACGTCCATGATGATGAATATGCTCGAAGCCGGGGGCATGAGTGTGCTGACTGATGGTATACGCACTGCCGACGAGGACAATCCCAAGGGCTACTACGAGTTCGAGCGGGTCAAGCAGATTGAGCAGGATGCAGAGTGGCTGGAGGACGCCCGTGGCAAGGCGGTAAAGATGGTCGCTGCCCTGCTAAAGCACTTGCCGGCAGACTATGACTATGAGATCATCTTCATGCGGCGTGATATCCGGGAGGTGCTGGCCTCACAGCGCCGCATGTTGGTCCATAGGGGGGAGGCGCCCGACACCGTGCCGGATGAGCGGATGGCGGAACTCTTCAAAAGGCACCTCACGCAGATCGAAGGCTGGCTTGCGGATCAGTCGAACATATCCGTGCTCTTTGTCGATCACGGACATGTGCTGGCCGATCCAGAGCAGCAGGCGAGACGCGTCAGCGCCTTCCTGAGCCACCCTCTTGACGTCCAGGCCATGGCTGCGGTTGTGGATCGGGCCCTATACCGCCAACGAAGATAGGGCAGGAGCCACTGCCAGCGCTCAAGCCCGGTGGTGGTACGCCGGCCTATGGTTCCTGCATGAAGCGATAGCGGTAGTCAATCGGCGGGCAGAAATTCTCCTTTGTAGTGCGCGGGGTGACCCAACGTGCCAGGTTCAGGGGACTGCCCGCCTTGTCGTTGGTCCCCGATGCCCGGCTTCCGCCAAAGGGTTGTGAGCCAACCACTGCACCGGTTGGCTTGTCGTTGATGTAAAAGTTGCCTGCGGCGTGGCGCAGGATGCTGCTCGCTTTTTGTGCGGCACGCCGGTCCTGTGCGAATATGGCCCCGGTCAGTCCATAGGGCGAGGTCTCGTCACACAGACGCAGGCTTTCCTCGAACTCCTTCTCCGGGTAGACATAGATAGTGAGTACGGGCCCGAATATCTCCTCCTCCATGAGCTGGTGGTGCGGGTCCCGGGTCAGGACAACGGTCGGCTCGATATAGTACCCTGTCTGGTCGCTATAGTCTCCACCAGACAGGATATCGGTGTCTGTCGAGGATTTTGCCAGCTCTATATAGCTGGCAATCTTGTTGAATGCGCCTGCGTCGATGACGGCTCCCATAAAGTTAGTGAAATCTGATACATCGCCGGCAGAGACCGTCTCCAGCTTGTCAAGTAACCCTTCCCGGACAGCAGGCCAGAGACTGTCGGGGATGTAGGCCCGGCAGGCCGCTGAGCACTTTTGCCCTTGGTACTCAAAGGCTCCGCGGATGAGGGCCGTAATCAGTGCTTGAACGTCGGACGACTTGTGAGCAAAGACGAATCCTTTGCCGCCGGTCTCTCCGACGACCCTTGGGTAGGACCGGTATTGCCCAATCTGGCTGCCGACTGCTTGCCAGATTCGGTGTAGAGTACCGGTGCTCCCCGTAAAATGCACGCCTGCCAGGTCAGGATGGGCCAGCACCGGGTCGCCGACTGTTGCCCCGTCGCCCGGCAAAAAGTTGATCACGCCCGGGGGCATCCCTGCTTCCTCGAGCATGCGCATGATATGGTAGGCTGTGTAGACCGCTGATGAAGCCGGTTTCCAGAGCACAGTGTTGCCCATCATGGCTGGTGCGGTGGGCAGATTGCCTGCAATACTGGCAAAGTTGAATGGAGTGACGGCGAACACAAATCCTTCGAGGGGGCGGTGCTCGGTCATGTTCCACACGTTGGGCAGGTTTCGTGGCTGTGGCTGCATGATCTGCATCATGTAGAAGGGGTTGAACCGCCAAAAGTCGGCGAGCTCGGCAATCATGTCGATCTCAGACTGGTGCACCGTCTTGCTCAGGTCGAGCATGGCAGCAGCATTCATCACCGTCCGTTGCCTGCAGGTCAGGATGTCAGCAGCCTTGAGCAGGATTGCAGCTCGCGCTTCCCAGGGCATGCGACTCCACTCCTGCCATGCTTCTTGCGCTGCCTCGATAGCCTGTAGTACCTCTGTCGCACTGGCCTTGTGATAGGTGCCCAGGATGTGACTGTGGGCGTGCGGCATCACACACTGGCCCGTCTCGCCCGTCCGGATCTCCTTGCCGCCGATGATCAGGGGAATCTCGACCTGCCGAGTAGACAGCTCAGTCAGCGCTGCCTTGATCTCTGCCCGCTCGGCTGTGCTCGGTGCATACTCCCATGAAGGCTCGTTCTGCGGGCACGGAACTTGAAAGATCGCATTGGACATAACGGAATCTACCTCCAATCTGAATCAAACTGCTACTGCCTGCGCACGGACGGGTGCTTGGTGATGGGGCATGATCTACGCGACGAGTCCTCTGGATGATGTGCTTCAGCCGCGAAATGGAACGATTGTGCACCATCATAACTCGTGAGGGTCAGTCTGTCAAACCGCTGTCGACGTCATCGTACTGCATTTACCCTGAAGCGGTCACAAACCTGTCACAAAAGTGCTTGACGCAGGATGTCTCTTCTGCTAAGATGGAGGTGGGCCAGTTGTTGGCTGCGCCTAGAACTGCGTCGGGGGAACCGAGTGCCTGCCCGTATTCTTGTTGTGGATGATGAACCATCGATAGTTGATATGCTGGTGTACAATCTGCAGCGCGCCAGCTACGAGGTGCTTGTTGCACGCGACGGCAAAGAGGCGCTGGACAAGGCGCGGCGAGAGGTGCCCGATCTGATCATACTGGATCTCATGCTCCCCTATGTGGATGGCCTGGAGGTCTGCCGAGCCCTGCGGCGCGAGCGTGACGTGCCGATCATCATGCTCACAGCCCGCGACTCTGAAGTGGATAGGGTCGTCGGACTGGAGCTTGGGGCCGATGATTACGTGGTCAAGCCCTTCAGTGTGCGCGAACTGGTGGCCCGGGTGGGGAGTGTGCTTCGACGCGCTGCGCCTCGCGAGCCCGAAGCAGCGTCAGAGCTGGTCAGGGTTGGAGAGCTGGCTGTAGACGTCGCCCGTCACGAGGCAAGTTGGCACGGGAAAGAGGTGACGCTGACCGCGCTGGAGTTCGAGTTGCTACACACCCTCGCACAGCATGCGGGTCAGGTGCTGAGCCGCGAGCAACTCCTGGCGCTGGTCTGGGGATACGACTACTATGGCGATCTGCGCGTCGTCGATGCTGCCATCAAGCGCCTGCGCTCCAAGCTCCACCGCGTTGCTCCTGGCGACGACTTGATCTTGACGGTGCGTGGCGTGGGCTACAAGTTGGCGGGGTAATGTGGCGTTGAACGGGGATAGGTCTGGATTTGACTGGCGGCGTGTCAGCTTGTGGCGTAGCATACGCGCGCGGCTGACATTCAGCCACCTGGCTGTCATCGTGGTCGCCATGGGGCTGTCAGGTCTGCTGCTGCTGTCCCTGCTTGAGGGATACTATATAAAAGCGATGGAGGACAGTCTCGCTGCCCAGGCGCAGATCACAGTTCAGGCGCTGGTTCCTGGCGCCAGAGTCGAGATGCTGCCTGCTGATGCTTCTTCCGCTGCCTACAACACCGTACAGCAGCAGCTTTGGAGTAACCTCTCTATCCAGACGGAGAATCTGGCTGCCTTTCCTGGCGAGAGCTCATTGGACGTTGACAGCTTGGCAAACGTCAACCTGCAGTTGAGCTCTCAACTTGAAACCCGGATCCGCATCCTCGATACTCGGGGAATTGTGCTCGTGGACTCGCGCCAGGAGAGCCAGGGCGCTGATCTCAGCGGCAACCGGCTTGTAACCCAGGCTCTAGCTGGTCAATATGCGGGTCCAATCGTGCCCTCGGGGCCTGCAGATGAGATGCAGATTGCAGCTCCTGTCGTGTATGAGGACAAGTTGGTTGGTGTGGTCTACCTGTCCCAATCGTTGCGGGACGTCAATGCTGTGATGCGCGACCTTCGCTTGCGGTGGCTGCTGGCAACTGCCATCGCGCTTGGTCTCTCCGGCGTGGTTGGCATGCTGCTGTCGGGTGCAATCTCGCGCCCGCTGCGCCGCCTGACAACCGCTGCCGGTGCCATTGCAGAGGGTGAGCTTGGCCAAAAGGTGCCGGTGCGATCGGAGGATGAGCTGGGCCGACTGAGCCAGGCCTTCAACGAGATGACGGCGCGCCTGCGGTCAGCACGCCAGATGCAGGTAGACTTTGTGGCCAATGTGTCTCACGAGCTGCGCACACCGCTCACCGTTATCAAGGGCATGGTCGAGACACTGCGGGATGGAGCCGTGGACGATGCCACCGTGCGAGACCGCTTCCTGGAGACGGTAGAAGACGAAACTGACAGGCTCATCCGGCTTGTCAACGATCTTCTGGTCCTCTCGCGGGCAGATTCGGACGCGCTCAACCTAAAGTGCGAGGCGGTCGATCTGGTTGAGCTTGCTGAAGCCGCGATCGAGCGACTGGCGCCCAGGGCCTCCGAACGAGACATAACTCTTCAGACCAAGGCTGCATCTGGCCTTCCCCCGGCCCTGGCGGACGCGGATCGCGTTGCTCAGGTGCTGTTGAACCTGCTGGATAATGCGATCAAGTTCTCCCAGTCGGGAGGCACGGTGACCGTTGCGCTGCAGACAGGTCCCGATGATATGTTGCAGAT
>Ga0207796_1000107_pt1 | contig 35544 bp, 28 predicted proteins | sample Pon1CUnioCityCA_6_FD_187274 | JGI IMG/M metagenome (GOLD analysis project Ga0207796, IMG submission 187274) | Marine sediment microbial community from Union City, CA, USA - Pond 1C Sediment 1 (SPAdes) | ecosystem: Environmental > Aquatic > Marine > Intertidal zone > Salt pond sediment ... | reverse complement strand
CCCGCCGTTCTGCCCTGGTGCCTGATGTCAGGAAAGACGATCGCTGGATCTCTGCGGTAGATCAATCAATTGGTTTTCATACCCGTAGCCTGATGGCAGTCCCCCTTGTATTGGGTGATAGAGTGCTGGGGGTGATGGAAATCGTCAATGCCCTGCCGGAACAACACTTCAATGACAAGGATCTGGCTCTTGTTCAGCTGGTTGGCCGGCTGGCGTCATTTGTTTTTGGCTGTGCGGAAGAGGCTCTTGAGCAGCATCCCAATCCACTCGCGGAAGAGAGTCTGAACTGATCCTGCTGGGTGTGGTATTTGGGAAGGGTCTTGACAGACTGCTTATTTCAATCATAATAAGAGGATAATACCTAAATAGAAAAATCGCAGACGGAGAAAAGTATTCTGGATGCCGCTGTCAGGGAGAATGGGACTCAGACTGAAATCCCGTTCCAGCCAGGAAGCCAGAAGAAGTTCACTCCCGAGAGCTCAGGGGAAAGGGAAACCGAGTAGTTTGAGCCGCAGCCTCGACGTTATCCGGGGAACCAATCGCAGTATCTTGAAAAATGCTGTTGGGTTGAAGTGAGCCGAAGCATGGCTAATCTGGGTGGTACCGCGGGTGATTCCCGTCCCTGACTGGGGCGGGTTTTTTTATTGGGAGTCATTGACTCCTGCTGTCTACCCATCAGGAAAGTTTCAGGAGGATCTATGCAGGAAAAACTAGATAGGATCAAACAACAAGCGCTGGAGGAATTGGAAAGCGTTAAGGACCAGGATGGCCTGGATAAATGGCAGGCGCAGTTTCTGGGCCGCAATTCAGCTCTGATGGAAGTCTTCAAGAGTTTGGGGACCCTGCCAAAAGAGGAAAAGCCGCTGGTTGGCAAAGCTGCCAACCTGGTGAAGGTTGCCTTGGAAACTGCTTCGGACCATAAGGAAGCTTACCTTGAAGCCCAGCGGATCAACGCATCACTGGCCGGCGAGAAAATAGACGTCACTTTACCCGGACGAAAGCCAGTGCGTGGAAACCTGCACCCAACAAACCGGACTTTGCGGGAAATCTACCGCATCTTTGGTGATATGGGTTTCCAGATTTATCGCTCCCGGGAAGTGGAGACTGATCAGTTGAACTTCCAGCTGCTTAATTTCCCTCCTCACCATCCTGCCCGGGATATGCAGGATACTTTTTTCATCAGATCTGAGGAGGAAAGAGCGGAAAATCCTCTTTTACTGCGAACGCACACTTCACCAGGCCAGATCCATGCCATGCGGGAGCATACCCGGCAGCACCCTGATGATCCACCTCCCATTCGGATCATTCTGCCGGGCATGTGCTACCGCTATGAACAGATCACATCCCGTTCAGAGGTGCAGTTCAACCAGGTGGAAGGACTGGCAGTTGGCAGAGGGATCACTTTTCAGGACCTGAAGGGCACTTTGAGCAATTTCGCCCGGCGGATGTTCGGCCAATCAGCCAAGACACGTTTCAGGGCCTCGCATTTCCCGTTCACGGAACCCAGTGCTGAAATGGATGTGGGTTGTTTTCTATGCGGAGGAAAGGGTTGTTCCGTCTGCAAAGGCGCTGGCTGGTTGGAGATCCTGGGCTGCGGAATGGTTCATCCCACGGTGCTCAAAAACGGAGGTTTTGATCCCGAGGTTTATGCTGGTTTTGCTTTTGGCATGGGGCCTGAACGCATTACAATGATGCGCCACCATATTGAAGATATTCGCTATTTCTGGGCAAATGACCTGCGTTTTTTAGAACAATTCTAACGCTTGCAGTGGTCCTGTCCAAATAATGACTGAGAGAGGAAATCAAAGATGAAAGCACCCATTTCATGGTTGAAAGAATATGTTGAAATCAACCTGCCGATTGTTGAGCTGGCCCATAAACTCACTCTGGCAGGCTTGGAAGTGGAAGAGATCCGCTATGTGGGTTTGCCGCTTCCAGATCACGATCAGGGAGAGACCAAGATTACCGGATTTGCCTGGGGGGAGGATGAAATTGTGGTCGGCGAGGTCAGGGAGGTGATGCCTCATCCCAATGCAGACCGGCTGGTGTTGTGCCGTCTGGATGACGGAGAAGAGGAGCACACTGTACTCACCGGTGCGCCAAATCTATTCCCTTATAAAGGGAAAGGTGAACTGGAACAGCCCCTCAAGGTAGCATATGCCAGAGAGGGAGCCACCATCATTGATGCCTACAATGACCAGGATCCCTGGGCGTTGACTACCCTGAAAAGGAAAAAGATCCGCGGAGTGGAATCCTATTCCATGGCCTGCTCTGAGCGCGAGTTGGGGATTTCGGAGGAACATGAAGGGATCATTTTGCTGGATCCAGATGCACCTACCGGGATGCCGTTGGCGAAGTACATGGGTGACGTTGTTCTGGATATTGCCATTACTCCCAACATTGCTCGCGCAGCCAGTATTCTGGGGGTTGCCAGAGAAGTGGCAGCCATCACCGGTGTCGAACTGCGGATTCCCGAACTGGATCCAGTGATGGAAGGCGATCCTATTCAAGGAAGGGTCACGATTGAGATCTCCAATCCAGCGGACAACCCCCGCTTTGTTTTGGGCTTGATCGAAAATGTAACCATCCAGCCCAGTCCCTACCTGATCCGGCTGCGGTTGAAGCTGGCGGGAGTCCGTCCAATCGATGCTTTGGTAGACGCCACCAACTACACCATGCTGGAAATTGGGGAACCTTTGCATGCCTTTGATTATGATGTCCTGGTTGAGCGGGCCGATGGTCAGGCACCCAGGATCATCACCCGCCGGGCGGAAGCAGGTGAAACCCTGGTCACGCTGGATGATGTGGAGAGAGAGCTGGATGATTTCACCGTCCTGGTCACCGATGAAGCGGGACCGCTCTCCCTGGCCGGGGTAATGGGTGGTGCAGAATCCGAAGTCACTCCAGATACGGTGAATGTGCTCCTGGAAGGCGCTGCCTGGAATTATGTCAACATCCGGAGGACAGTTTCGGCGCAGGGTTTGCCATCGGAAGCAGCTTACCGTTTTGAACGGGGAGTGCACCCCAGCCTTGCTCCCCAGGGTGTGCTGCGCTGCCTGGAATGGATGCAGAAATGGACTGGTGGCACAGTTGCTCAGGGGTTGGTGGATGAATACCCTCAACCCTTTGCGGATGTGGTGGTCGAGCTTACCCCGGAAGACGTGAAACGCTGGTTAGGTATCAATCTCACAGCACAAGAGATCGCGGATTTGTTGGAAAGGCTGGCTTTTGAGGTAGACGTAAAATCAGACTTCCTGGTTGTGGGTACACCTCCGCATCGGTTGGATATTGGAGAAGGCATGGTTGGGAAAGCTGACTTGATGGAAGAGGTCGCCCGCATCTATGGGTATGACAAAATTCCTGAATCCAATCTGGCTGAAAGATTACCACTGCAAGTGGGCAATCAAGAATTAGAAGTAGAGGAGAAGATCCGCGACACGCTGGCTGGCCTGGGATTGCAGGAGATCGTAACATACCGTATGACTTCGCCGGAGCAGGAACTGAAAGCCCGGCCCCCTGGAGATGGTCAGGATGACCCCTTCTACCTGGAGTTGAAAAACCCGATCAGCGCTGATAAAACAGTGCTTCGGAAGGATCTGCTGGCCAGTATGCTGGAGGTGGTTGAAAAGAATTCCCGATACAGGGACAGGATCGCTCTTTATGAGATTGGCCCGGTGTTCATCCCCGCTGAAAATGACCTGGGCGTCCAGGAAATCACCACCCTGGGGATTTGCTTGAGCGGTCGGCGTAATCTGCCATCCTGGCAATCTTCTGAGAAGGATTTGATGGATTTTTATGATTTGAAGGGAGTCGTGGAAGAATTGCTGGCTGACCTGCATATTGCAGAGGTTGAGTTCCATCCCGAACCCGCTGCGGGTTTCCATCCTGGAAAATCAGCCAGGATCGAATCAAAAGGGCAGATCCTGGGAAATCTGGGTGAGGTCCACCCCCAGGTGCTGGGAAATTATGGTCTTCCTGATCGACCGCTGTCAGCTGCATTGCTCGATGTGGCATCCTTGATTGCAGGTGTGACTGAGCTTTATGATATCAACCCGATCTATGAACAACCCCCGGTGCTGGAGGACCTGGCTCTTGTGGTTGATGAAGATGTGCCGGCTGGAGATGTAGAAGCTCTTGTCAAGCAAACTGGCGGCAATATCCTTCAGGATGTCAAGCTATTTGATGTTTACCGGGGTGAGCAGATTGGAGTAGGCAAAAAGAGCCTGGCTTATAGTCTGGTCTACCAGCATCCTGAGAAAACCCTGACGGATAAAGAGGTGCTGGCGATTCGCAATAAGATCGTCAAACGGCTGGAAAAGGAAATCGGAGCCCAGCTGCGCAGCTGGTAGCGCCTTAAATCAAAAGGACCCGGTCCCTTAAAGGGACCGGGTCCTTTGTGTTTTTATTGATCACGGAAATCGTAGATCCCATCTACAATGGGATAGGTTTTTCCGCAACATTGGCATGCTAGCTGGGAGGGATTTTCAGCCTGGTCAGGGAGAGCTGTCCCACACTCAGGACACTGAAAGAAACCTTTCCCGGGAGCAGGTTTTCCCTTTCCTGCAGCGGTGCTGAGCGTAAAAACACTGGGGGATAACTGCCACCAGTCTCCTGTGGGTTGGAGCAGGCTGTCCATAGCCGCCAGGACAGCAGCTGGGAAGATATTTTTTAGGACCTTGATCCGGAAATGGGATACGGTTAACTGTTTCTTGAGTGCGAATCCAACCTCTGAAAGCGTCTGGCGGATCATGCGGGGATGAAAATCGAAGTTCAGTTTAGCGAATTCGATTGGTTCGAGGGAGAATGGACTCCAGTCCTGCCTGCCAAGCCAGTAACGAAGTATTGCTTTCAAGTTCTGTTTGTTGGCATATTCCAGTATGAAAGGACTGCCGTCTTGCAGCACCCGCTTTGATTGGTGCAAGGCCGCGAGAGGATCCTTCATATGATGCAGGGTTCGGATCATGGTTCCCCCATCAAAAAGCCCATCTACAAAAGGCAGGCGATAGACATTCCCTGCAACATAGATATAATTTTGGCTATTTCCCAGGTAAGCCTGGGCTTGTTGAAGTTGAGTGAGAGAATAATCCAAGAGCACTATCCGCTTATAACCTTTGTAGCGGGGTGTATTCCTGCCTGCACCTGCGCCGATCTCCAGCAGCAGCTCACCCTTTTCCGGCAGCAATCTCTTGAGGGCGATCTGTTCACAGCGATCTTCATACTCACGCCCCCCTTCTTCCCAGAAAGAAGTCTGGTAATCCGATTCTTCATAATCGATCACAGGTGGGGTTGGTGGCTGATTGCTCATGGTCCTCAGTTCCGGGATGGGAAGGCTATTCTCCGTTATAACCCCGGCCAACGCCGCGGTATCGGAATCCCATTTCGGCCAATTGGGTTGGATCGTAAATATTCCGCCCGTCAAAGAGCAGGGGGGATTTCATGACAGCTTTGATCCGCTTGAGATCAAGATGCCGGAATTCGTTCCATTCCGTGTTGATCATCAACAGATCGCATTCCTCAGCCAGCACATAAGGGTTTTTGGCCATTATGACCTCAGGGAGCAGCTTGGCTGCTTCCTGCATAGCGATGGGGTCAAAAGCCTTGACTGTGGCCCCATCTGAAAGCAGCAGATTGGCAATCGTCACCGATGGCGCATCCCGCATATCATCTGTATTTGGTTTAAAGGATAAACCCAGCATACCGATGGTCTTATCAGAGAGGTCCTCAGTCCCGAGCATGGATTTGACTTGCTCCACAGCCATCACGCGCCGGTCTGTGTTAATATCCATCACGGAATGCAGCAGTTGGGGGTGCCGGCCGCTTTCTTCTGCCATGTAGGCCAGGGCCTTGACGTCTTTCGGGAAGCAGGATCCTCCGTAACCGATACCGGCATTCAGAAAGTAGGGACCAATCCGGGAATCAAAGCCCATCCCATTTGCGACTTCCATCACATCTGCCCCAAGGTCCTCACAAATATTGGCGATCTCATTGATAAAAGAGATCTTGGTTGCTAGAAAAGCGTTGGAGGCGTATTTGATCATTTCCGCTGTCCGCAGATCCGTGACCACAATTGGCGCCCGGAGCGGAAGGTGGAGCTGGGCAACCTTCTCAGCGGCATCCGGGTTCAGGGAACCCACTACGATCCGGTGAGGCTGCATGAAATCGCTAATTGCTGAGCCTTCCCGTAAGAATTCTGGACAGGAGACCACAGAATAATCTTCTGCATCAGGATTTTGCTCTCGAATGATATCAGCAACCCAATCCCCTGTTCCAACCGGAACAGTGGATTTATTGATGATGATCAAGCCCTCGCGGATGTGATCGGCGATCGAACGCGCAGCAGCGGCTACGTACTGCAGGTCTGCTTCTCCGTCCACACCGGAGGGGGTGCCAACAGCAATGAACACGAACTCGGCGTCTTTGAGGGCATCCTTGTAGGAGGTTGTGAAAGAGATGCGGTCTGCCTGGACATTGCGATCGATGAGCTCTTTCAGACCTGGCTCATAGATAGGCATTTTCCCCTCTTTTAAGCCAGCGATTTTGCTCTCATCGATATCCAAACCTACTACCTTGTTGCCCAAATCAGCAAAACAGGCGGCAGTGATGATCCCAACATAACCAACACCCACAACACAGATATTCTTCATAAGGGTTCCTTCCCGGGCTGTGATTCGCGGTATGTCTTTCCTGCCAAATCTTACCACACCCAACCCTGTTTGGGATTGAATAACAGAACCGTAAAGCGCTGTTTGGGCGCTTTCTCCAGATCGTGTTTTCGGTCGGATTCAGAGGCCTGGAATTCAGTTTCTTACCCCAGTTGATATATAATATGAGTGCGAATAAATCAAGGCAATAAGGAGTGAACCATGTCCGGCCCAAGAGAAGTCCGTGCGCCCCGGGGGGATCAACTAACCTGCAAGAATTGGATCATTGAAGCCGCTTATCGGATGATCCAGAATAATCTTGACCCGGAGGTTGCGGGCGATCCGGACCGTCTGATTGTCTATGGCGGCAGCGGCAGGGCGGCCAGGAATTGGGACTGCTTTGATGCTATCCTGGAGAGTTTGAAGAATCTTGAAGAGGATGAAACTCTGTTGGTCCAGTCAGGGAAGCCCGTGGCGATCTTTCGCTCGCATCTGGACGCACCCCGGGTGTTGATCGCCAATTCGAACCTGGTCCCATTTTGGGCAACGCAGGATCATTTCGATAACCTGGTATCCCAAGGGTTGATGATGTATGGACAAATGACCGCAGGCTCCTGGATCTATATTGGCACTCAGGGAATTCTGCAGGGTACATACGAAACCCTGGGTTCGCTGGCTGAACAGCAAGGCTGGTCATCCTTAAAAGGCAAATTGGTGCTAACTGCCGGATTGGGTGAAATGAGTGGTGCTCAGCCCCTGGCTATAACCATGAATGAAGGCGTGGGTTTGATCGTGGAAGTGGACCCGGCTCATGCCCAGCGCAAGCTGGACATCGGCTATGTGGACGCGGTGATGGAAGATCTGGACCAGGCGCTGCAGAAGGCAGTAGCATATCGGGATGCCGGACGGGCAATTTCTATCGGTCTGGTTGGCAACGCAGCAGAGGTCTTCCCTGCCCTGGTTGAGCGGGGTGTGATTCCGGATGTGGTGACTGATCAGACCTCAGCCCATGATCCGCTGGATTATGTTCCCGCCGGATTGCGTATGGAAGAGGCCAGGGCTTTACGGAAGAACGATCCCGATCAATATCGAAAGCGTTCCCTGAATTCCATGGTGGATCACGTCAGCGCTATGCTGGATTTGCAGCAGGCCGGGGCGGTGGTTTTCGATTACGGCAATAATATCCGTCAACAAGCTTATAACCAGGGATTGGAAAATGCCTTTGCCTTTCCGGGTTTTGTTCCAGCCTATATCCGTCCTTTATTCTGTGAAGGAAAGGGTCCTTTCCGATGGGTGGCCCTTTCGGGGGACCCGGAAGATATCTTCCGGACAGATGAGAAGATACTCGAACTCTTCCCTGAGGACCATCATTTACAGCGTTGGATCAAGATGGCCCAGGAGAAGGTGCCTTTCCAGGGCCTGCCTTCCCGGATCTGCTGGCTGGGATATGGCGAGCGGGTTGAAGCGGGACTGGCTTTCAACCAGCTAGTCGCTGATGGTGAGGTATCTGCACCGATCGTCATCGGCCGGGACCACCTGGATTCAGGATCGGTTGCTTCACCTAATCGTGAAACCGAGGGTATGCGTGATGGCACGGATGCAGTCAGCGACTGGCCTATATTGAATGCGCTCATCAATGCGGTGGGAGGTGCCAGTTGGGTCTCCTTCCACCATGGCGGAGGTGTGGGGATTGGTTACAGCCAGCATGCGGGACAGGTGATTGTTGCTGACGGCACAGATCAAGGGGCCAAACGGCTGGAGAGGGTGCTGACCACGGATCCTGGATTGGGGATTGTCCGCCATGCGGACGCCGGATACGAGCAGGCGATCCAGGCGGCAAAAACACACGGGATAAAGATCCCCATGCTCAAGTAGTCCCCTATCTTTGTTTAGATTAATCGAAAAGGGTACAGTCATTATGAACAAAATTGGCATTCTGACAAGCGGCGGGGATGCCCCGGGTATGAATGCAGCCCTGCGGTCCGCTGTGCGCACAGCTTTGGATCTTAATATTGAAATCTGCGGAATCCGGGAAGGATACCGCGGCCTGGTTGCGGGTGGGGAAATGATCCAACCCCTGAGCTGGGATTCTGTTGGTGGGATCCTGCAGCGGGGCGGTACAGTGATCGGTACTGCTCGCTGTCAGGAGTTCAGGACCCGGGAAGGGCGGATGCAAGCTGCCAGTAATCTGGTGGCACTAGGGATCGATGGCTTGATCATTATTGGGGGAGATGGGAGTTTGACCGGGGCTTCGATATTTCGGTCTGAATGGCCTGGGCTGCTGGAAGATTTGATTGCATCTGATGAGATTCCTGAGGACAGCCTTGAAAAATATCCTGGTTTGCTGATCGTGGGACTGCCTGGCTCGATTGACAATGACATCTACGGGACCGATATGACCATTGGCGCTGATACCGCTTTACGGCGGATCACAGATGCGGTGGATATCATCACCAGCACGGCATCCAGCCATCAGCGCAGTTTTGTCGTGGAAGTGATGGGTAGAAAATGTGGATACCTGGCGCTGATGGGTGCCCTGGCATCCGGTGCGGATTGGTTGTTTATCCCTGAAGTGCCTCCTGAACCTGATGCCTGGCAGGATGAGATGTGTGCGGTTTTAAGTGCTGGCAGGGAGGCTGGTCGGCGGGATTCCATTGTCATGGTTGCTGAGGGGGCTTTGGACCAGGATGGGAATCCAATCACCAGTCAGGAAATCAAGGAGACTTTAGAGGAGAAGCTGGGTGAGGACACCCGAATCACGGTATTGGGACATTACCAGCGAGGCGGGTCACCTACAGCTTTCGATCGGAATCTGGGCACTATGTTGGGTCACACAGCTGTCGTCAAGCTCCAGGAAGCTGAAATTGAGGATCCCCCTCGTTTGATCGGTATGCGTGGTAACCGTGTAGTAAGTTCACCGCTGGAAGAATGTGTAGACCTGACAAAACAGATCGCAGCTTACGCGGATGACAATCAATACCAGAAAGTACTTGAGTTGCGGGGTCCAGGGTTCAAGCATACCCATGATATTTTCCAGACCCTGCTCCAGCCTGGCCCGAAAACCAATCAAGGTGAAGAGAAGGGTTACAGGATCGCTTTGATGCATTCTGGCGCGCCATCTCCAGGCATGAATAATGCTGTTCGAACAGCTGTGCGTTGGGGGACAAACCTCGGCCTGACAATGTTGGGGGTCTATAACGGATTCCAGGGATTGATTGCAGGAGATATTAAGAAGCTGACCTGGATGGATGTGCGTGGGTTGGTAAACTTGGGTGGGGCGGAAATTGGTACAAACCGCTATGTCCCTAAAAATGGGGATTACTATGCGATTGCCCGAAATCTCGAGGAGCATAAGATTGATGCTCTGCTGGTGATCGGCGGTGAAGCAGGATATGACGGTGTATTTGATATCTTCAGCCGGCGCAAGGAGTTTCCCAATTTTCAGATCCCGATCGTATGCCTGCCTGCCACTATTGACAATGATCGTCCAGGCTCAGAGTTAAGTATCGGTTCTGATACCGCGCTCAATAGCATTGTCCAGGCGGTGGATCAGATCAAACAATCAGCAGTTGCTTCCCGGCGTTGTTTTGTGGTTGAAACTATGGGTCGGTACTGCGGGTATCTGGCCTTGATGGGAGGTTTAGCTACCGGTGCAGAAAGAGTGTACATCCATGAAGAAGGCATTACTCTCAAGGACCTGCAGGATGATGTCGATCATCTGGTTACTGGGTTTAATGAGGGCAAGCGCCTGGGATTGATGATCCGCAATGAAAGTGCCCACCCGGTCTATACAACAGATTTCATGGTCCGGCTTTTTGAGGTGGAGGGAAAGGACCTCTTTGATGTCCGCCAGGCTATTCTGGGGCACTTACAGCAGGGCGGCAATCCGTCTCCCTTTGACCGAATCCAGGGCACACGCCTGGCAGTGGAGAGCGTTGATACCCTGGTCAACTGCCTGGAAAAGGGTGACCACCAGAATGTTTTTATTGGTCTGGAAGGTGGAAGGATTCATTTTACAGATATGGAAGATTACACTCGCTTGGAAGACTGGGAGTTTGGTCGGCCCAAGGAACAGTGGTGGTTGGACATTCGCCCGTTGGCCCGCCTATTAGCCCAGCCGGGTCCAGGCAAATGGAAGTAACAATTGTACTCATCAGCATAAGCACGGGTCTCTTTTCAGCTCTCCTTTATTTGGCCGATTGAAATCGTCCCTGCTGGCAGAACCGGACGTCGGACTGCGCCGATGTCTTAATCCTCTTTGGCACCTAATAGAAGGTCATTAAAAGGGAAACTTTGCTGAATAATTGGAATTATTCTCAATGAGTAGATCCCAGGCACCCCTGGAGAGGGGTGCCCGGCGCAGCCAGTGAGAAGACTTCAGTCTGGCATATCAGGCATGCTCGGCAACTTATAGCAGTGGGTGATCCTTTGTCGCAGGATGCTCGGTGGGGCCAGTCTGGAAAATCTAGAATTTTCAGAAGACTTCAGAAGTGATCAATGATTTGTTATCTAAAACAGGTATTTTTCCACCTGGACATTTTCTCTTCCCAGCATATCCCGCAGCTGTTTGATGAGAGCCTTAGTGACTTTGGTGGAAGCGTTGGGAAACTCCAGTAGATGTGCCTGGTCATGTTCGATGATTTGGAATGCAAAGCGATCGTCTCCAGGATAGCTGATCAAAGTCCCGTATACTTGCCGCAGCCTGAGTTTGTCCCGCATGGTATCTCCCCGATTCTTCAGGATCACCGTGATCAGATAAGTGGAATCCTCATTCAGGGTGATGTTGCCCACTCTCTCAGGTCCAGGTGAGCTATCAGGGGATGGATCGGGATCTTCCTTTTCCTGGACTGTTTCTTCTGTTTCGATCGCTGGAGGTGTATCCATCTGGTTCTGAGGACTGCCTGCCGGGGGTTCTGTGGGTGGGATTTTCCCGGGAGGAGCTGAATTTTCAACTTCAGGCAGGTGTTCTGCGGGTGCCTCAAATGGAGGAGGTGCTTCTGGACCAGCATTGTCATCCTGGCTATCAGCAGCTTCTACAGAGGCCGGGGGAGTTGACGCTTGTTCGGGAATTGGCTCTTGTTGAGGTTCTGGGGTGAGAGCTTCAACCTGACGGATGCTGGTGGAGACTTGATCTACCAGCACTTTTGTGTCCCCCCCATTGGCATCAGCTTTTCCCCGAACATAGATGATCTCATCGAACCGCACCAATTCCGCGAATTTTTTCCAGGTATTGGGGAAGATGACCAGATCAATAGAGCCCTGGATATCTTCAATGGTGGCGAAAGCCATTGCCTTGCCGTTTTTAGTCTGGTGCTGGCGAATCTTGGTGACCAGTCCTGCGACGCTGACCACCTCATGGTGTTTCGCTTCATTCAGGTCCTGGGCAAAGTGGGTGACATGATTTTTCAGGCTGTCCATCACCGTGCTCAGAGGGTGGTCTGACACATATAAACCGATCAGTTCTCTCTCCCAATCCAGTTGCGCTCGACGGTTGATGGTAGATTTTACATCAGGGATTTTGATGGTCTCTGTTAATCCAGTAGTATCCCCGAACATGGACATCTGACCCGCATCAGCAGCCTGGAAATTGGATGAGCTGATGGCTAATATCCGATCCATGGATTCCAGGAGAGCTGGCCGACTGCCAAAATCATCCAGGGCTCCTACCTGGATAAGGGACTCGAGGGCCCTCTTACCCACCTTCCGCAGGTCGACACGCTGTAAAAAGTCATTGACATCCTGGAATTTGGTTTCCCCTCGTCCCTGGATGATCTCCTCCACAGGTCCCATGCCAACGTTTTTGACAGCGCCCAGGCCAAATCGGATGCAGTGTTTGCCTGCGGGGTCATCTTCGATCGTGAAGTCCCAAAAGCTGTAGTTGATATTGGGGGGGAGCACTTCAATGCCCATTTGCCGGCATTCTGAAGCGTAAAGAGTCACTTTGTCGGTGTTATTCTGGTAGACCGTCAAGAGTGCTGTCATATACTCGACAGGATAATGGGTTTTGAGATAAGCAGTTTGAACTGAGATCAACCCATAATCCGCTGCGTGGGCTTTATTGAAGCCATACCGAGCAAATTTTTCCCAGTCTGTGAAGATCTCCTCAGCAGTCTGGCGGTCAACCCCGCGTTCAACCGCTCCGGAGATGAACTTCTTTTTGTGTTTCTTGAGTTCCTGGGCCTTCTTTTTTGCTACAGCTTTGCGCAGGCTGTCTGATTCTGAGGGTGTGTAGCCGGCAATAGCCACGGCGCTGTGCATGATCTGTTCCTGGTAGACAGGGATACCAAAGGTCTCTTCATAGATGGGCACTAGCCCCTGATGGCGGTAGCTGATTTCCTGCCGGTTATGCATGCGGTCAATATAATCAGGAATGAAGTCCATGGGTCCGGGACGATAGAGAGCCACCATGGCGATCACATGTTCCAAGCGTGTGGGTTTCATCTCTTTCAGGTAGCGGCGCATGCCGGAGCTTTCTACCTGGAACAGCCCAATGGTCTCTCCCCGACCGATGAGGTCGAAGGTTTCTGGATCGTCGAAGGGGATGTTGTTGAGGTTGAATTCAATTCCGTGGCGCTTTTCAATCATCTCGCAGGCCAGGGCCATGATCGTCAAAGTTGACAAGCCCAGAAAATCAATTTTCAGCAAGCCCAATTTGTCGATCACAGACATCTCGAATTGAGTGACTGTGTCAATTGGGCTGTCGCCAACGTTGCAGGTAGGCCTGTGCAGTGGGGTGTACTCGACAATAGGCCGGTCTGTGACCACGACACCGGCCGCATGGGTGCCCGCATTCCGGACAGTGCCTTCCATTCCCTTAGCAGTGTCGATTAAATTCTGTAAATAGGGGGCATCATTGTAGAGTTGTTTGAACTCGGACGATTTCTCCAGGGCTTCCTCAATGCTCATGGGAGGAAGGTTGGGAATCGCTTTGGCAACCCGGTCAACTTCCTGGAGCGGGATATCCATCACGCGGCCGACATCCCGGATGGCTGCCCGGGCTTTCATGGTGCCAAAGGTGATGATCTGGGCCACTTTATCATGACCATATTTTTCTGCACAATAATGCATCATCTCTGCTCGGCGATCGTCTGGGAAATCAAGATCGATATCCGGCATGGAAATCCTGCCCGGGTTCAGGAAGCGCTCAAATATCAGGTGATGGTCAAGGGGATCGATGGGGGTGATCTCCAGGCAGTAAGAAACGATCGATCCTGCAGCGGAGCCGCGGGCGTTGTACCAGATCCCATTGCGCTGGGCGTATTGGATCAGATCCCAGACAATCAGGAAGTAGGCATCAAAACCCATGGTGTGGATGATGTTCAATTCATAGTTCAGCCGATCCTTGATCTCCTGCTCATTTGCACGGGCCCCATAACGCTTCCGTAAGCCCGTTTCACAAAGCTCCCGTAAATAGGAAGCTGGGGTTTTCCCTTCGGGTACAGGAAAATTCGGCAGGTGGTATTCCTTGAAACCGAGGTCCACATCACAGCGTTCTGCTATCCAGAGTGTGTTTTCAATGGCACCTGGCACTTCTGAAAAGATTGATTTCATCTCTTGCGGAGTGCGCAGGTAGTAAGATGTATCGGTCATCCTCATCCGTTTGGGATCACTGAGGATCTTTCCGGTCTGAATGGCCAATAGTACATCCTGGAGTTCTGCATCGTCAGGGTTGATGTAATGTACATCATTGGTGGCGACATACTTGGCGTTGTAGCGCGAGCCTAACTCAAGCAGGGTCTTGTTAATATCACGTAATTCAGGGATATCATGGTCCTGGAGTTCGAAGAAGAAGTTATCCGGTCCAAAAACGTCATAATACCATTCAATTTTCTTCTTGGCTTGATCCAGGTTGCCTTGTTTGATCGCCCGGGGTATTTCGGCTGCCATGCAACCCGATGTGGCAATAATACCTTCTGAATGAGCTGCCAGGTATTCATGATCTGTGCGGGGGAAGTAGTAAAATCCGTCCAGTTGAGCCGCGGATGCGATCTTTAGCAGATTTTTATAACCGGTTTGATTTTCTGCCAGAAGCAGCAAATGGGATGACCGCTTATCAAATTGCGGATCACGGTCTGTCATCCCCCGGGCTGCCATATAGCCTTCTACACCGATGAGGGGTTTAATGCCAGCTTCTTTGGCAGCATTGTAAAAATCCACCACACCGAACATGGTGCCGTGGTCGGTGATGGCCAGGGCAGGCATGTCCAGTTCTTTTGCGCGCTGGACAAGCCTTTTGATATTGCTGAATCCATCAAGAATTGAATATTCAGTATGTACGTGGAGGTGTGCAAAAGACATAAGCAGTACTGGTAAAAAGGTATGGTATGAATAGGCTGATTCCTATTATACGCTCGATTAGCTTATTTCATCCCCGGTTAGGAGGAAATTAGTCATGAATAACCTTAAAATTTTAAGTGGCAGATGGAAGATGGGATCGGGGGTTTGAACTGGATTTTTGCTGGAAAGGCGGCAAAGCAAAATCTTTCTCACTGTGACTTTAAGCGATGAGAGCCGGGCGCGCCATACCCGACTCTCTCTAAGGAGGAGAAGAAGAGAAATTATCCTTCTGATAACAGTGTAGCATTCCCTGATTTTCCTTGCATGACGGCTATCTGACGCTTTCCCTACGATTTCCCTACAATTTGACCCATTTTTCAGGGTGGTATACTGAAATTGCACCTTAAAGGCTCCTTGGAGGGACCTATGTCAGTGGAAATATACCTGGATGTATTTGAAGCTGGTTTTCTGGGAAATGTGGGTTTAGCAGTTACCGCGGGCGGTTTGCTGCGTGTCAGAATGCTTGTCAAAGGGAAAGATGCTTTTCTCAACCATAATCGTACTTATCAGGAAGGCGAATATTTTTTCGATCCTGGTAAGACAAAGCCCTACCGATTGCAGATCCTGGCTTATCTCAACAGAGAGCTGAGGGATTTTACGCTTCCGATTGATTGGGGGCGGTATACACCTTTTCAAACCAAAGTCCTCCAGGCAACCCTGACAATTCCTTACGGTGAAACCCGATCCTACGGACAGATGGCAGCAGCGATAGGGAAACCACAAGCTGCCCGGGCAGTCGGACAGGCTGAAAAGAGGAACCAGGTGCCCTTAGTGATTCCCTGCCACCGGGTCATTGGGTCAGATGGCAGCCTGATCGGTTACGGTGGTTCTGGGAAGACCGATTTGAAAGGACAGCTGATCGCGTTTGAGAGGGAAACCTGACCTGCTGGGTGTCAGTCGATCCAGATCACAGCCTGATTTTCGAGCACATTCCATGATTTCATGAATTCCCCCTGGTAGATATAATATGTTCTGGAGCCATCCAGGACTTTGATTTTGCTTTCTGTATATCCGATAGCAATCACTGTGTGTTCATATTTGGCCACGATTGTTTCTTCCCCATCTGAGGCCGTGTAGGGGACAGGTGTACCTCGTCTGACATGGCCCACTACCCAGAGGATCACCGGTCTGCCGGCTGCGATCTCAGCCTTGAGTTCCTCAATGGTCATGTGGCGGACGCTTTTTGCGTTCAGGCCAAATTCTCGTAAGCGCTGAGCAATCGGAGCAGCGTGCACACCATAGTCGTTGGGAGGGATTTGCCCCCAGCTGCCATGAACATCCCCGACAAAACCTACCTCAGGGTTATCGTCGCTGGGTATGCCGTAAAAAAATTTCTTCTCATCGATTTCCACGCCAAAATAAGCTGCCCAATCCACCGCTGAGCTGGCTTCGCAAGAGAGGGGCATGGACTGCTTGACGCCTTTGATCTCTTCGATTTCAAACCGTTCTGGAATGGACGTGGGCGGCAGGTCAGTCGGGGTGGGGGAGGGTGTTTGGGTGATTGTGGGTGGGGTCACCTGGGTTGGAATAGGTGTCGGTGAGGAAGTGGACGTTGGTGTAGGACTGACTTCCACCGTGCTGGTGACCGGTGTTTTCGCTGTTTGGGTAGGAGGCAGGATTCCGGAAGCAAAACCATGTTCTGGCTCTTTGCTGAGCAGGAGGTAGACCAAAAACCCCCCCAGGAGCAGGACATTAAGGCCAACCAGCAGGGGTTCGCTGGAAAGGAATGCGGTGAAAGCAGCCCGGTTAGACCGGGATTTTTCCTGGCTGGTGTTTTTTTCCATTGGCTGGTCCCGCTAGTGCTGATCTCCTACATCTGATCTGGGAATTACTCACATTATACTCAAATGATGATTGGTACGGTGGGATTATTACAGCCCTGTAAGGTTGGTATTGTACCAAAGATATCAGGTGCTGATGACAGCGTGATTTCCTGAATGGATGATCTGCCTGGGTTGTATAATCAATGTGTGTTCACAAGCCGTGAGGGTGAGATCTAGTATGTGGGATTGGAGCAGGGAACAGACAACCTGGTTGTTGGCGGTGGTGTTGATCTGGGCTGGCTGGATGGCGGGCTGTGGTCCTTCCATTGCCCAGGGTGAGAATCCGCTCAAAAAGAGTTCTGCCACAGCAACTGCGACAGTTACTCCACTTCCGCCCACGACCACTCCCTCACCCCTTCCGTCAGCAACCATAACTGAGGAAAAGAACATCATGTACCGAATCATCATTGTCTATGATAATTACCCTCATAAACCTGGCCTGGGCACTGCCTGGGGATTTTCTGCTTATGTCACTTCTCAAGACGAGAATATCCTTTTTGACAGCGGCGGTTCTGGATCGTTATTGCTTTCCAATCTAGCAGCATTAAATATCGAACCAGCTGATATCCAAAATGTGGTTCTCTCCCATGAACATGATGATCACACCGGAGGATTGCAATCCTTATTAAATGCGGGATCAGATCCGAAATTGTATGTACCCCCTTCCTTTTCAAGTAGCTTTAAACAACAATTTCGTAACCAAACCCAGATGATTGAGGTCGAACCTGGCATGGTAATCGCTGATGGGATCTATTCGCTGGGGGAAATGCCTGGTCCTCCGCCGGAACAAGCTCTGGTGATCGATACCTCAGAGGGATTGGTGATCATCACCGGATGTGCCCACCCCGGGATTGACAATATAGTCAAGGAAGCAAAACGACAATACCAGAAAGAGATCTACCTGGTTTTGGGAGGCTTCCATTTGAGCAGCGCAAGTGACACCCGGGTCAACCAGATCATCAATATCTTTGATGATGCCGGGGTGAAAAATGTTGCGCCCTGCCATTGTACCGGTGATCGAGCGATAGGGTTGTTCCGGAATGCCTTTGGAGAGGATTTTATCCGTGTGGGCGTGGGGGCAGTGATCGTGATAGAAGGTTAAGTCTAATAGGGAGACGGATAGCATCAGGCGGTATAATGCTTCTGATCAGAAGAGTGAGGAGAAGTGCATGGCAAGGACAGACGATCCAGCCCTCAGGGCAGGAGAACTAAATAGCAGTGGGTATCATTGATCAGAAGCGACACTGCTCGCCGTGGGTGAGCATTATTTTGGCGAACTAACTGAAAGGGAACGCCGGATCGCTACTGGTTTTGCAGGGGGAATTGGTGGAACAGAACAGGAGCTCTGTGGTGTGTTTTCTATGGGGGTGGCGGTGATCAGCGCCTTTTGCGGACGGATATCCGTGGAAGTTGATGACCAGGATTGCCAGGATCTGGTTGCTCATTTCAGGCAGCGATTTCTGGACAGGTTTGGTTCGCTGCGCTGCAAAGATCTCAGGGAGAGCGGCTACGGCTCGGACAATCTTGAACCCTGCTCGAAGCTTGTGGAAAGGGGGGTGCGGGTCCTTGTTGAGGTGATTGAGGAATACCGTCAGCAACAGGGCGAATGAAGCCGGGCTCTACAGTGTGATGGGATGGTTTCGATCTGGAACCCTCACCCAGAGATCAGTCTTTTAATGCATTCAAAATATCCGCCAACAGTCCATACGCGGTCGTTCGGGGGGAAGGATCCTCTTCGATCAGGGTAAGTTTCCCGAGGACATCGCTGTTGATTTCCAGGATAGCGGATGTGCCGGAGATATTGTAGAAGTTGGATCCCTGATCGACCATCTCGGGGTGGACGGTGGCAGCCACACCCCAGGGTCTATTGACGTCCCGGACCCCTTCGCAGACCAATTTCCACCGTTTTCCTTTCTGAGCAGCATCCTGGATCAGGTCTGGCGTCAAACCGCGGATGCCGGTTCGATCAACCTGCTCCGGCAAAAAGGGAATATCCATTAGCACAGTGATCAGCGCGGCTACCTTGACTGCGGCATCCCAACCATCCACATCGCCGCTGGGATCTGACTCAGCGATGCCGATCGATTGAGCATAGGCGATGGCATCTTCCTGGGTTTCCCCGGTTTCCATGCGGGATAGGATCAGGTTGGTGGTTGAGTTGAGTATCCCTGAAAATCCCTCGATGACAGCTCCTGGTAGGCCGCAGCGGGTGATCGAAAAAACCGGTGCGCCGTCCATCACAGCAGATTCGAAAAGGAAGGATAACCCATTCTTCTCGGCCAGATTTGTCAGCTCACGGTAGCCATGGACAACCGGACCTTTGTTGGCAGTGACTGCGTGCATGCCAGCCTTAAGGGCGTTTCTAAGGTAGCTCAGAGCTGGCTCCCCACATTCATAATTTACCGGGGTGGTTTCCACCAGGACATCAGCTCCACAAGTCTGAATGAATGCCTCGCTGTCCGCTATCGGGGTAGAGGAGAACCCATCCAGGGATTTTCCCCCCTGGTAGGCTGCTATGACCTCCTGTAGGGGCAGCCCTTGCGCATTAACGGCGCGGCCATGAGAACCTGAGGCAATCCCCACAACCTGAAAGCGCAAGCCCGGATCCTCAATCAGGTCGTCCTGTTTTTCTAATAGAAGTTCTACAAAGGCCTGGCCGACATTGCCAAAGCCCAATAAAGCCAGTTGATATCTTGGGTGCGAGGATATTGTAGGGGTCATAAGGGTTTCATTCAGCCTTTTTTATGATGGGTCTTGATGGACTGGATCTCTTTCTCCGATAATTCCGGGATCTCTTTTGTTGAGGTGATCCCCAGCGCTTTCCGCTGTGCTTCCCGCCAACGCTCCAGGCGGTCCGCTACATCAGTTTCGTTGCCCTGAGAAGAAGGCTTGTAAAAGTAGGTGCCTAACAGTTCGTCAGGCAGGTATTGCTGGGGGAGGAAGTGGTCCGGGTGAGCGTGGGGATAGCGGTAACCTTTCCCATGGCCCAGGGCTTTCCCATCTCGGCTGGCATCTTTGAGGTGGTTCGGTACGTTTGTCCGGGCTGATTTTTCGATCAAGTCGTAGGCCTTAAAGTATGCGCCTGCGGAGTTTGACTTGGGGGCAGTGGCAAGGTATAGCACAGCCTCAACGATGGGATAGATGCCTTCTGGCAGCCCGATGTAGTCAAAGGCTTGAGCGGCAGCGTTTGCGACCACCAAGCCCATGGGATCTGCCAGGCCGATGTCCTCGCCGGCGGAGATGATCAAACGCCGAAGGATGAAACGGGGGTCTTCCCCGGCATAGAGCATCTTCGCCAACCAGTACAGAGCAGCATCCGGATCGGAGCCGCGGATGGATTTGATGAAAGCTGAGATCGTGTCGTAATGCGCGTCGCCGTCTTTGTCATAAAGCACAGCTCGGCGTTGGATGGAATCCTGGGCGACTTCCAGGGTGATGTGGATCACCCCGCCCTCGTCCTCTGGGGTGGATTCCACGGCTAATTCGAGGGCGTTGAGTGCGTTGCGGGCATCTCCGCCAGCCACCCGGATCAGGTGGTCTTCTGCGTCGGGAGCGAGAGTGATTTTTAACTCCCCGTACCCTCGCTCCTCATCAGACAGCGCGCGTGCCAGCAAGGCGCGAATGTCCTTATCGGTGAGGGATTTTAATTGAAAGATCCGCGATCGGGAGACCAGGGCGCGGTTGACCTCGAAGTAAGGGTTCTCTGTGGTTGCGCCGATGAGGGTGATCACCCCGTTCTCGACATAGGGCAGCAGGGCATCCTGTTGGGCCTTGTTCCAGCGGTGGACCTCGTCTACAAATAGGATGGTGCGCTTCTGGTACATCTTGCGCAGCTCTTTGGCCTGGGCGATGACCTGGCGCAGGTCTGCTTTGCCGGCCATTACTGCGGAAAGGCTGGTGAAATGGGATTCGGTGTGGTTGGCGATCACCATAGCCAGGGTGGTCTTACCGGTGCCAGGCGGGCCCCAGAAGATCAGCGAGGAGAACAGCCTATCAGCTGTGATGGCCCGGTAGAGCAACTTGCCTTCTCCAACGATCTCCTCCTGGCCAACGAATTCCTCCAGCGTGCGGGGCCGCATCCGGGCTGCCAGGGGGGCTTTTCGCTGCAGGTCCTCTTCCAGAGCGTGATCGAATAAATCCATGGGGCTATTTTATCACGGGCGGAGGAAGGAAAGGGTTCCCTGCTCCCTGGGGAAGATTGATTCTACCCAGGTCAATATTCAGTTAAATTCGTGACTTTTTTCACGATGTTTGCGGGTAGAATTCAAAGATACAAACCTACCCATCGTAATCGCAAACAGTGAGGGGTTTGACCTTAAGCATTTTCTCGTGCTTACCTGAATAGGGGAGTGTGAAATTCGCAAGGAAAGGTCCAAGCAGCACTGCAGATGAATGGGAGGGACATAGCATCGGAGACTGGTAGATGAAACGCAAAGCACTGATAGGGATGATTTCCCTGCTGATCTTGACCTCTTTAGCCTGTTCCGCAGGTGCTGTCGTCACCAAATTCTTTGGTTCCGGAGGAAGTATTGAGCGGAGGATCCAGGATGTGGAAGATGAGCTAACTTTAGGAGATGAGGGTGCTGACACCTGCGATCCCAACTGGTGGAGCACAGATTACTGGGAGATCAAGATCCTTCCCCTCCTATCGGAAAGCGATGCCCACTGCTGGGACTTCAGTCCTTATTACAACTGTGTCCAGGACCGGGCCCAGGCAGGCGACTGCCCTGGCGAAGCAAGCGATTACTGTGCCCCGGTTTACAACTTCATTCTCAACGAGAGCAAAACAGGGCAAATTCAGCTCCTCGATGACAAGCTCTACCACCGGGATAATGACAATACCTTTGCGATCGGATTCTCTATGAGCGGCGGTCCGGTAGAGGGTTTTATTCGGATCGATTATAGGACTGAATATGGGGATGGTGATTACTGTCAAGTGACTATTGAAAAGGTCTTTAGCGGCAGTTATGACCCGGAGAGCTGCACCCTGACCGGTGTAGCCTCGATCACTGAGACCCATGAAGAAAACCGGAATGATATCTGTTGGGGAGAACCTTATCAAAAGACGGAAAATTGGTCGATGATCATCAAGGATGGCAGGCTTGGGCCCGGGGGACCCTACAACCAGCTTGTTGGAGAAACTTATTTATTGACGCCTTATATTGAACCGGGTGAGCGTTAATCATTTTTGAATCCAGCTGTATGGGTCTCAAACTCCCTGCTGAATTATCGGGAATACTGGGTCTGACCAGCAGGCTTTGCGCAGTATATTTTTAGACCAAATCAAGGGTCAGAGGAGCATAGATAATGAGGGCAAGATCAGGATTGATCAGGAGTGCAGGTAAGGATGGATTTGAAAAGGATGGCTTGATTAGCTGGCTTTTTGTGCCCCTCCTGGTTATTTGCGGGTTGATCACTTTCACTGGCTGCTCCCTGCAAGGTGATTTGCCAGGGTTTGGTACACTCGATCAAGCATCCTCACAGACTGAAACTTATCAACTTTCAACAGAGCAATCAGCGCTGGTGGGAGAGTTAGGTTACCCGGAATCCTTCATCTTGCTCTTTTATGAGGAAGAAGCCCTGGATGGATCCCTGCAAATCGTGCGCTTGGAAACCTGGGATTACTACAGCGAAGGGGAAAGCTATACCTTTTTGAACGGTGAATTGGACAGCACTGACGGTTTGGTTGTTGAGGATCCAGGGTCATTGGCCCCGCTGCCTTATGTCCCGGAGCAATTTGCGGCCAATATGTCCCGGGATGATGTCCTGGCGGCTGCCGAGATAGAGGAGTTTATTGAGGTCCCCCTTGAGAAGGAATTCCTGAAAGGAGGGGATCTGTATTATGCAGAATCCCTGGCCTTTGGTTTGGTCAATGGCGAATTGCGTTACCTGGAAGCCCTGGCGCTGCTGGAGGAGTGAAATGAAGTCGAGGACAAAATCCATTACTTTATTTTTGATCATCCTGTTGGGATTGTTTCCCCCTGGACCGGCATCTGCGGTTTCCCCAGCTCAAGGGTCGCTGGATGAGTCCCTGGCACTGCTTTACGCCAGCCGGTCAATCCTGCTGGGTGAAATCGACCTGGAGGAGGCCAATCGGTCCCAGGACGCGCTGCTGTCAGTCCAGCCCCAGGATGGGAATGATGCTGGCAAGGCTTTGGGGCATTTGATCCATGCCACCAAGCAGCAGCGTAATGAGTTGAATAACAGCTGCCGGGCCCTGAAAGCGGCTTATCGGGCGGAAGGCAAGACCTGCGAACTGCAGATCCTGACCGAGTACTGCGAGGCGGAGGAAGCCAAGCTCAACAGCCGGATCGGGCTGCTGCACAGGCTGCGTGGTGACCGGCGGAGATTCTTAACACGAGTTTGGCATAATGTAAAGAGTGCCAGTGACCAATTGTGGAGTTCAATTGGTCGTCCAGGTAGAAGAATTGTCAGAGAGGTAAGTTCAAAAGCAGTGGAAGTGGTGCTGAGTGGGGGGAGTCTGAGTGGGGGAATGGTCAGGAAACTGCTCATCAAGGAGGTGGGTCAAGCAGAGCTGAACCGGCTGCTGGAACGGGGGATCAGCCGCATGCTGCAGAGGGGGGCAGCCCTGGCCCAGGCTGCAGGTGTGACGAAATGCACGGATGAGAATCTAGAAGCAGCCCGGCAGCAGGTGGCGGGGGATGTTGGAGAGCCTGTAGATGAGATCCAAGTCCAGCCGGTCCCAGGTGAGGGTTCGGGAGAGGAAAGCTGCTTGATCAATGGACAGGAATTTGAATCCTTCTGGCAAGAAAATATCTACCCTGCGCTGGTTCGAGAATCTCGGAATTGCAACATTGGTGATGTCAACGACTATAAGTATTGCCTCAGGGATCAAATGGTCAATGAGGAAGAATGTTATCCGGAAGCTCAGGCAGCCTGCAATGATGTCTATCGCAATATCCCTAGAAATCTGAGTGGGACTATCCCTCTGGATATTGGCCACAGTGAAGCAGAAGGCGTGGCGGCTTCCATTCTGTTATCCACTGAAAGCGATGCGGTGACTGGCAACTTGAGATATGTGATGAACGACATGAATAAATGCACCATCACTGTCACGGGCTCATTTCAAGGGACAGTAGATAAACCCCTTTGCACAATGAGCGGGAATGGGAAGTTGACCTTCACCTATAATGGGACAGCCTGCGCCAGTGTGTGCAGTTCAGGTCCAAATTCTGAGGCCGCCTGCCCGGTGACGGTCAGCGGGGGTGCCACCTGGCAAGCCAGCATCAAGAACGGAGAGCTTGTTGGAGGGATCGGTTGTGGGGATAGCAGCGCCCCTGGTTGTGTAGGTTTTTCAGGAGGAAATTGATCCTGATTGTTGCAGGGATTGCCAATTTCTGTATAATTGCCTATCCATATAAATGATCTTGTCATCCATCCCTGCCGCCTGGCGCAGGATCATAACATTATTGGTATCAGGATTATTATTTATTGCCCAGTAAAGAAGATGATTTTTCGATTTCAGCAGGTGATGTGAAAGAAGCCGATCAGATTTTCCTGAGTCTGATTCCAGGCTGAGACTGCTTTGGGGGTGGCGAGCAGGGTGACCGGACAGTCTTTTTCTTTGAAGAAGGACTCCGCTTCCGGGGAAAGGCGTACCCGTCCGAACTGGCCTGTTCCGATCAGCAGCCCATCAGCCCCTTCCTGATAAATATGCTGCGCTTCGGCCAGGGAGAGGGTATGGGAGGTGCCGTAGATTTCTTTGGAGAGCTTTTTTTTGCGCTTGCTGACCTCGCCTCCCGGGCGAATGAGGATATCATGGGAAAATCTCTTTCCTTCAACTTCGATCCAACCGAATCCAGTTCCTGTTAGTTTTGGTTTCATCAGGGTACCTCCATTTTAGCGATAATCCTCCCGGACAGGATGGAAGATATCTAAAAGCTGGCAGTCTGTGAGCGCTCGACCGCTGTGGGGGACATCCCCGGGGATGACCACGACCTGACCGGGGACCAGTGCCCTGGTTTCCCCGGCTACTGTGAGCTCAAACTCTCCCTCCAGGACATTGGCAACCTGCTCGTGGGGGTGACTGTGCTCCGGCAGTGCTGCGCCAGCCTCTACTACCCAGTAGGCCAGGGTCATGTGTTCACTATGGATGAATTTGACTTTGTAGCCAGGCAAGAGCTCTCTGGAGGGGATTTGATCCAATGTGTGAAAAGCCATCAATACTCCTTTGATGTGGTTGCTTAATTATAGCCCCGGGCTGAGCAGCCTGAAAACGGCTTCAAACAGGAAATAGAACCCCAGCCCCACCAGTAATCCACCAGAGATCAGACTTAAGGACTGCCTGGCATTTGGTTTGAGCAATATAGCCTGTCCAATTAAATAGATAAGCAGAAGCGAGGTGCTGATCATGGTGAAGTAGAAGGACAGCAGCAGGGCTAACGCCAGGCCTGGACCTTTCTCCCAGGCAGCAATCACAGCCGGTCCCATCACCAGGCTCCAGCCCAGATAGGGGTTAGGATTGAGGAGGTTGATCAGGGCTGCCTGCCCAATGGTTTGGGGCGTTGTGCCTGAATCAACTGTGGTTGGTTGGTGAGCACGCTTGGATTTCCGGAAGGTTGCCCAGCCAAAGTAGAGCAGAAGCAATCCTCCAGCAAGTCCCAACCAGCTTCGGAAACTGGTTGGAAGAGTGCTCAACAGCAGGATGGAGATCAGGGCGATGGGCCCGTCGCTGATCAGGGGTGCAAAGGCGGCTGGCAGGGTCCGCTGCCAACCTCTCTCAGCCACCTTGGCAATGAAGAATGCTTGCAGGGGGCCAGGCTGCAGTGCAGCACTGAGGGCATAGCTGACTCCTACCAGCAGGATGCCGAGCAAAGAAGTCGGAGTAGGGTAGTTGGGGGTGGTTACAGGATCCATAGCAATTGAATGATGTTCTCCCTTCCCATGTCCGAAAAATACTTCTTCAACCAATATACTAAACCCACCAGACTGACTGCTATCCAGGGGACAATTCTATTGCTGAGATAGGGGCTTGGGTGCTGAAAAAGGGTTATCTTTAAACTCTCCGAACCAGCTCGGTTCGAGCCTGGGGTTTCAACAGCAGGTAGGCACTGAGGCCCAATGCAGCCAGCAGCAATACCATACTGATCAAGACAACGCCTCCATATCCCAGGGATTCCAGGAGCTGGCTGACCATCCGGGTCCGCAAACTATCCTCTGCCATCCCAACCTCGATCTGCGGTAAGGTCCAGAGGATGGCAGCCACAAAGGCAGCTGAACCGAGTGTGAGGAGTGCGGAAATGATCAAGTTGAGAGAATTGCTCACACGTTTGGTCTGGATCATGTAGTCCGGCCCCAATTGCTTGGTGAGGACCCCTAAGATGGAGCGGGCTTTCTCTTCGTCTTCAAAAGGAAGTCGCCATGTACGCTCTCCAGGACCATCCTGGTGCTGAACGAATAAGGATGAGCCAGCGTGTTTGACTGCCTGGATTGCATCCAGCGGAACATATTTCAGATCCGATAAATATTGGGAAGGCAGCTCACCCCTTTGGACAGCGTCCCTGACCTGGGGGAGAACGGCCTGGGTTGTGTAGGCCCTGATGATGTGCTTGCCCTCCAGAAGGGTCAAATAGATCCGGGATCCTTTCTTAAACAGAAATGCTTGCAGGGGGAAGCCTAAGTCGATAGCCAGGGGTGGGGGACCGGAAGCATCCGGTTCTGATTTGGGTTCTGAGGACATAGGCAGTTTTCGTTTGGGTTTGGTTTCTGGTTCTCGGGGATTGGCAAGCAATTTATCGAGAGTTTCCTGCGCCAGCTGATTATCGGGATTGATACGCAGCACCTGCATCAAGCAGGTGGCGCGTTCCTCCCGCTGCACCAGTCCGGACATCACCCACCAGGCCCGCTCACTTTCCGGGTTTTCTGCCAGGAAAGTACGCAAGATCTCAAAACCTGTTTTCGTGTCTCCAGCCTTTATGGCTGTTTCAGCTTGGTTGATTTCCTTGGCCATGGCAATCCTCCCCTGATTTTTGCCCTGATGTTATTGTACTGTGTTTTCTAGGGAACGACATTAAATCCCTGTTTTTTCATTGGGCAGTGATGATATTAGTATAAAGAAATTGCTGGGGGGTGTCAAATCCAGCCCAAGATGAGCGAGGTAAACCCAATCCCGGCCCATTCTTTGTGGTTTATAAGAACGAGAACCCAGGGGATGCTCAAGAAGGAGAGTTATCCTTTCCGGTTTTTCAGGAACAGGGCTGGCAGCAGAGCAAGGGCGGTCACGCCAGCAGCGATCCAGAAATTATCTGTGATCACACGTTCGGCTACTAATGTGCCAATTCGACCGATCTCTTCAAAGCCTGCATTTGGGGGCATAAGCTGCAGGCTGAGGATCTGCATGCGGCGTAAACCGATGGTGGTGATGCCGGATACACCGATAGTCATGCCAACCAGTCGGAATATGATCACCAGGGCTGAGCTGGTGCCGCGGTGCTCAGATGGAGAGGCATTGATCACAGCGGCTGCAATGGGCGCCATGGTCAACCCTAAGCCGATCCCAGTGAAAGCCAGATGGAAGCCCATCACCAGGTAAGTCACCTGCTGGGTCCAGCTGGACATGAGAATAAACCCACCGGTAGCCATCATCAACCCCAGTGAGGAAGGGAAGCGATAACCCTGGCGTTCTGAAATCCATCCCCCGGGGACGGCAGCCAGGGCCATGGGCACGGTCAGCGCGGAAAGCAACCAACCGCTGTCCCAGGCACCTTGCTCAGGTGTGGAGGCTATCAAGGAGTTGATAAATAGCGGCACGTTGGCTATAGCGATGAACAGGGCCACCCCGATCAGGAAATTGGCCAGGCTGGCTGGTTTGTAGTTGCGTTCTTTGAAGAGGGAGAGCTCGATCAGGGGATCATCGGCCCGGGATTGGCGCCAGATGAAAAGCAGCAGGAAAACCACAGCGATTCCAACCGCAGGCAGGGCACTGGGAGGCAGGCTGGAAAGTTCTTCCAGGTTGGCTGAACTGGATGTCTCAGCCCCAGAACCCAGAGCGATATTGAGGATGGACAAGGATACCGCGATCAGGCCCGCCCCCAGCCAGTCCATGGTTCCTGGTACCCCTTCTGGCGCGCCTTTTTCTAACAGGGAACGAATCAGGATCCAGGCGATCAGGCAGATCGGTAAATTGATCCAGAAGATGGTCTGCCAATCCCAGAAGCGGACAATGATCCCGCCGTAGAGGTGTCCAACTACCCAGCCAGCAGTATCGACTGCCGCTATCACTCCCAGTGCTTTAGCCCGTTTCCCGATTGGATAGAGGTCCCCTACCATGGCCATGCCAACTGGCACCATGGTGCCAGCGCCGAACGCCTGGATCATCCTGGCCCCAATCAAGACATTCAAGGACAGGAAAGAGAGATCCGGCCGGCCGCTGGCAACCAGGTAATAGGCTCGTAAGATCAGGCGCGTTGGCCAGGTGTGGGCCACAGCTGCCAGATAGGAGCCAACTGCGAAAATGACCAGGGCAGTGAGATAGACTTTGCGCCTGCCGTGGATATCCGAGAGCCGGCCCATGAAGGTCATAGAAACACTGTAAGCCAGCAGGTATCCGGTCACGATCCAGGCAGCATTGTCCATGCCGGTTTGGAAGGGGATTTCCAGGTCAATTAACACATGGGGCAGGACCGCTGAAACGACAGTCAAATCAAGCGCCCCGATGAAAATCGGGATTGAAATTAGGGCGACTTTAAATGCTGGTGATGAGGTCCATTTACGCATAGGAGTCTCAGGGTGCTGTAATCGGGATCACAGAGCCGAAGCTCCAGAAGTCAAAGGTCCATACTGAGAGGGCTTCTTCCCCTTCTGAGGTGTCAGTCAGCACCACCCGGTGAACCTCATTGGTGCTGGGGTCCATCCACAAATCACCTTGCATGGATTCGACACTGATCAAACCTTTGCTGACCTCAGCAATCACTTCACCGGGGAGGGTGCCCTGAAGATGTGTCAGGGTCAGCCCGGGCAGATCTTCCAGTTCTTCCTCGCCAACCAGGACCAGGTCAGACAGGCCATCACCCAAGCTGGGGAAAAATCCTGATTCCGGGTCAAGATACTGGGTAGGTTTAAAGAGGTACTCATCCGGCAGTTCTTGATAGACGCCAGTAAGGGGATTAGTTGCCCACTGGATTTCTTGGAGGCTGATGACATCGATCTCAGTTAACATACCCAGGACGGTGATGGTTACTGTAGTCAGGGCTTTATCAGGAGAGACATAATGGCCTTCCGCCCCGTTGAATTGTACGGATTGTTCTGTATCCAAGTAGACCACAGCGCCTACCTGAGTGATCTGGAATTGGAAGCCGGGCAGGGCTGCCATGTGGGTCACGCCATTGGCCAGCAGCACGTCCGGGGTGATCTCCTCACCACCAGCTGCGCCGCAGCCGCTTCCCAGCATGGCAAGCAATAATAAGAGACTGAGGGTTGGGAATAAACGTTTCATGGTCTCCTCCTTCGATAGATTTCTGTTTTCAGTATAGCAAAGAAATCCGATTAGGTTGGCACTAATCTTAACACCAAATAGAAGGAAGAGGAACGGAATACTCGAGGGACCCGGTCCCTTAAAGGGACCGGGTCCCTCGAGACAACATTCAATCACTCACCAGAAGAGCCTTGGCGAATTTACCGTGGACCTGGCCCACAAAGCGAGCCAGGTGCATGGATGCCGTTCCAATTCCCAGTCCGACACAAGCAAGGACCAGAGAAACCAGAATTGCTTGGGATGGTGTCAAAACCCAGCTGAAATTGTGAGTTTGGATCAGTGGAACTGGGATGCCGCTGGCGATCATGAAAACCGCACCTGCCGGGGAGACCATAAAGCCCAGGGCCAGAGCAAGCAGGGTGATCATAACCGAAAAGTAAATGATGCCAATTGGTAGCATAAGGACCATGTAGATCCAGGAAAGCCAGGTAGCTTTGCCCAGCAGTAAGGTTTTGAGCCGCTCTCCCCAGGGCAGGCTGCTATCAGTGAAGGAAGCCCGGCGGGGCATGCGTTCTCCTAGTAACGCCTCCACCAGACGACCTTCCAGGAAGGCCACTCCCCGGAATGAAAGTAAGAAGAGGATGGTGACCGGGATGCCGATGATCAGCACCATCACTCCCAATGAGGTGGATACACCAGTCACCGCCCAGGAGAAGTATAAAGTGCCGGTTACCAGTGATATCAGCATGTATACCAACCCGCCCCAGGCCCGTGGATCGGCGTAGACTCCAAAGAACCCCGGGTAAGCTCTGGCAGCGGAACTGGTGCCATTGGCACTCCTAGCAGAGGCACGGCGGGCGGCCGGCGTAGCTGCCAAGGCAGGGGGTAGATCTGCTTCCCAGGATCGATAAGCTTGAGCGATCTCTTCTGCCTCACCATATTCGTTGATGATGGTCTCTACTGCTTCAGATTCCGCCTCAGCTTCCAGGTTCTCGTTTTCAAGAGCAGTCCGCAGGTGCTCTTCAGCATCAGCCAGAGCATCCTGGATTGTGGCTTTATCCGCTCCGCTCAAAGCAGCTTTCAGGTCTGCTAAATAGATTTTGATACGTTCGTCTGCAGTTTTCACTGATAATCACCTCCCAATACGTTGTCAACAAATGTTTTAGTTTCCTCCCAGATCGCTGCCCAGGTCTGGAGCGCTTCCTGACCGGCTTGCGTGGCTTGGTAATAACGCCGGGGAGGACCGGAATCGGACAGTTCTCGTTCGCTGGAGAGCAAACCCTGGCTCTCCAGCGAGCGCAGCACCGGGTAAATGGCGCCCTGCTTGACCATCACGCCGGGACCTTCATCCTCCCCTGCGCCGACCAGTTTACCGATTTGGTAGCCGTACAACGGCTCAGCCGATTGGGCCAAAATGGTCAGCAATATCAGACTGACCGTGCCAGCGCTGAGCTCCTTTTGGAATTTCTTATGGGTTTCCTTGAGATCGACCAAATTATTCCCTCCTTGATTTCCAGGGACCGGGTCCCTTAAAGGGACCCGGTCCCCTATTCATCACTTCCGAATACTAAGCAGTTATTACTAGTATGAAGTTAATACTATAATACAGTGAGGAGTATGTCAAGGAGGAAATTCGATCATACAGAAAGGGACGAAATCCTGTCATAGGATACCGTCCCTGGGTAGGATTTACTACGAGAAGAAGGCTTTGAAAGAGCTTCCGCCTTTTTTTCTCAGGTCATTCGCTGGTCCCGGTTTGACCCGCAACCAGGATAGGTAGATTAGGGGTGCCCTGGTAATACTCACTGAAACGCTGGATTTGATCAGTATCATAGTTCAGGAGGTCCATCGCCCAGCGGTATGAGATGGATTGGTAGAGAAGTTCAGCCTTGACGGTGAAAGGCCCTTGCGCATTCCCAAGGTCGATTTGATAACTTACTGTGTCTCCTCCGGCATTGAAATTTTCATCGGCAAAAGCCGTTCCCTGGGGTTGGATGTCCTCACTGACGGACATTTTATCGAAGCCGTTGGGAAGCAGACGGTTGTCTTTCAGGTAGGCAGCTGCCGCCAGTAGTACGGTGGTCTGGCTCCCGTCTGGTTCACTGAGAATGGTTTCGTAGATCTGGATCTGGTCAGGATCGGTGATCAGGTTGTAATGGGGTTCAAAGTCCTGATCCTGCTGATCATTATCATTCCCCAGGATAGCTCCCTCAGGGTTCACAGTACCGGATTCAAAGATGATTTCTCCCTGATGATCTGTCACTGTGATGTGCAGCCAGGCGCGCCGTGAGGGGTACCCGGTGGGAAATTTGTGTCCGGTGAGAACGGTGGTGGTGACCTGGAAATTGAGGGTTGAGCCTGCCACCTCAATCGGGGAGAGGGTCAATTCCGCGGTTTCTGTTCCTAATTGGGTAAGGGTGCGATCGGTTGCCTCTGACAGATTTTCAGGTCCAGCTTGAACTCCGATCTCTCCCCCATACTTCTCAAATAAACTGAGCATATAGGCGTTGCCGCCTGTGAAAGTGTGAATCCCAAAGGGGCTGCGAGGACCGGCTGGACCTAAATTAGAGAGCACCACGCTTCCTTCTGCAGGTGGCAGATGGCAATCCTGGCAAGAGGAGGTGGTCGCAAAATCAGAATTGAGCCATTCAGAATAGGGGGTTTGCTCCGGAAAGTAATCCTCGCTGAGGGACCCATCCGGCCTGATGTACTGGGTGTAGAGGTCATGGCAGGTAGCGCAAAGCTCAGACTCCAGCAGGTGGTCGCTGGGCTGGGAGATGAAGCCAGTGAACATGGCCATCATCCGCTGGCTGCCCATGTTGGGGATGTAGCTGCCGTAGAGGATTCTCTCCCCGATCGGTGTGTCTGGATCGATAATGAATCCGCCGCTGAAGCTGGAGAACTCGCCCAGTCCCTTATCCATGATCTGGTGGCAGGCGGTGCAGGAGACCCCATCCCGGCCCAGGATGTGGAGGGGGTTATCTGAATCCAAGAAGCCATCAGAGCCGAAGAGGATTTTTTCCTCCCCGGTAAAGACAGCGCTGGTGTGAGCCATGGGCAGGTGGCAGGAGCTGCACTTGGATTGGATGGCCTGGTCGTAGGCTGGAAAGCGGGTCAGGTTCATGCTCACACCGGCCTGGTAGTAGGGATCAACCGCAGCCTGAGCCATCATTGACCCCCGCCAGTCCTCGCTCAATGAGACATCGTTCCCGGCCTGGTCGATATTGTCCTTGTGACAGACCGCGCAATTGCCAGCCGCAGTGAAGTATTCGTTCTTGTCAACAGCCAGCGCGCCGACCTGGGGTGGGGAGAAAGGTCGTAGAGTGGGGATGAGCTGAGCTGTTGGAGACGGAGGAATACTAGTGGGTAGGGAAATTTCTACCGTAGGAGAGGGCGTTATTCCATCCTGGGAGGGAGTTGGCTGTGAGGGACTGTCACAGGCACTGGCAGGCAGAGATAGCAATAGTAAGCTCAATATTAAGATCAATCTTCTGGACATAACCGGGTTCCTCTTGAAATTACTGATAAGTTTGGGTCTCTTAATTGTAATACCAATCATGGCATACCAGGTAGTAAATACTTATTGGAGCACACAATTTATTGGTTTCATGAATAAAGGGTGATTATTTTGGCTGTTTCTAATCAGCTACCTTACAATCCATTGACAGCGATCTTCACTCATGCTACATTACAGGTGATTGACGTCGGAAGGACAGTTTGGACCTGCATCGGGTATCAGGAGGAGGGAGTTTTGGGGGTTTACCCGCTACCGGTCAAACGGTCTGTGAGGTGGGCGTTCTAGAACGACGAGGTGTATGCGCTGCCCGCCAAATCATCACCTCAGCACCGCTGCCTGGTGTCCCGACGCACCGAACAACCCGGGACTTAACATCCCGGGTTGTTTTTATTCCATAGAATCCAGGTATACTTCAAACATGGAAGGCAAAAAGCGTAAACTGCCCCGGATCGCTGTGGGCCTGTTGGCTCTTTTTGGGGGTTTGATCCTCTTCTTTGAGCTGGGATCCCGATTGTACTTTGAAGGTGATATGGAGACGATCTCCGTCCCTTCTCCCGCTGTCTGCGATCCAGCTATTTATCCTCCAGATCCGGATAAATTAGCAGCCTTGGAAGACACCCAGGAAACCCGCCGTCTCGGGGACCGGATCACCCCGGTTCAACTGGAAAGCGTCCTGGTTGCTGCTCCTCAAGAGGATATGCCAGGTATCAATGGGGTCTATTGCAACGGGATGGTCTACATCAGCCAGCGCCTGGCTCCCTCTGCCCGCCGCTACGTGGCCAGGCATGAGCTGGAGCATTATTTCCAATTCCAGGGGTTGGACGAGGATTGCCAGGATTGGGAGCTGTGTGCCACCTGGGGAGCAGCCCGCGAATATCCCTGGGGTTTGCTGACCACCATCACTTCTTCTCTTCGGGAATCCTTGCGGCTTTCCCCCTCATTTTGGGACTTTTTATTTGGCTCCTGGACTATTTTCAAGATCTATTTGTTGCCGTGAGGGTTTTTAGGGACCCGGTCCCTTAAGGGACCGGGTCCCTTTTCTTTATGAAGGCAAGTGAACTGCGATTTGGCATACCTCACCGCCAGTCATCACACTCTCCAAGACTTCCACCTGGACTGGCTTTCCAAGGATCTCCTCCCAGATGCCCCGGTAAAATCCTGCTCCGCAGTAGCAGTATTCCTGGTGCAGGGCTGGCTCGGAACCGATTTCCTCACGGACCCGGGGGCAGTGGCAGTACATTCGCCGCTTTTCCAGGAGGTCGTCAGTTTGGAAGTATTCTCGCAGGTAGCCTGATTTGGGAATCTTGGTGGCAATGATCTGGTTGCCTTGCCGCAGTCCAGCCAGTCCCCAGCCAAGGCTGACGACCTTCTCAATCAGCTCTTCCTCCAGCTGTAAATCATCTTGCAGAAAGCGCTCGAACTTGGACTGCAAGGCATCCAAGACAAGGTCCAGATCCTGGGATTTCTGGTAGAGTGCTTTGACGTCCTGCAAGTTTTCTTCAGGGTACTGGCAGTGGCAGCGAGTGAGTATCTCCTGACGGGTTTCTTCATCTGTAGACTCAGCCAGCCTTTCCAGAGCCTGGCAGGTCCAGAGCAGTTTTTCCCGGGAGGAGCTGGGATCCTGGAGGGATTCCCCTCCAGCCAGGACCTGTTCTTTGATATCCGAACCAGCCAGATCTTCCACTGCCCGGGCTAGTTTTGCTTGCCACTGGGTCTCGAAATCGTTGGGTCGTTGCTTTTCAGTCATATGATATCCTTGGAGCACAATAACCAAAGCTCTTTGAGAGAGCAGGTCTCTTAGAGAGACTTGGGTATAATAGCGACTACAATTAAAAAGTATAGCATGGGGAGGTGTTTCATCACACCTTCCCCGCAGGTTATCCGTTTCCAGGAGGAACAATGTCCTATCCCCAGCAGCGAAAGTTTATGAAATCCGAATTTGCTCAATCGGTTCACAAAGTCTCCGACCAGGCCAAAAAAGTGCCTTATCCGCCGCTCCAGAAACCTGTTCCAGAAGGATCTCCCTCTTTAATCGACCTCCCAGATCCGGAGGAGATCGTTTTTGAAGAAGCGGGTTTTACAGCTTTGCTGAAAGGGCGCCAGAGCTGGCGCAAATTCACCAAAAACCCCCTCAATCTTCTAGAACTGTCCTTTTTGCTGTTTGCCACCCAGGGTGTGCTGGCTGAGATCGGGGATGGCTATGCCAGCCGGCGTACTGTTCCCTCAGCAGGCGCTAGGCATCCCTTTGAGACTTACCTGGCTGTCAATCAGGTGGAAGGGCTGGAGTCAGGTACCTACCGTTATCTCCCTTTTAGTCATCAGCTGCTACTGCTGGAAGAGACCGACCAGCTGCCTGGCCTGTTGACCAACGCCAATCTGGGCCAGAAATTTGTCGGGAACGCACCAGTTACCTTTGCCTGGAGCTGCATCCCCTACCGGGCAGAATGGCGCTACATGGATCATGCCCATAAGAACATGCTGCTGGATGCCGGACATATTTGCCAGAACCTTTACCTGGCGGTCACTGCCCTGGGACTGGGGACCTGCGCGGTGGGAGCCTATGACCAGGGGGCTATGGATGCCATCTTTGAGCTGGACGGCGAGGATGAGTATATTGTATATCTGGCACCAGTAGGCAAACTCAAATCTAAAGGTTAAAATTGACTAAATAGGGATGAATGATGAAGTACAGTAGCGGTGATTGGTTACGAAAGACTGGTTCTATCCTGATCTGCTCCCGAGTTGCAGGCTTGGCCTTACTTATCCTGGCTCTAATCCTTCTGGCTGGCTGCT
>Ga0207796_1000106_pt1 | contig 35638 bp, 30 predicted proteins | sample Pon1CUnioCityCA_6_FD_187274 | JGI IMG/M metagenome (GOLD analysis project Ga0207796, IMG submission 187274) | Marine sediment microbial community from Union City, CA, USA - Pond 1C Sediment 1 (SPAdes) | ecosystem: Environmental > Aquatic > Marine > Intertidal zone > Salt pond sediment ... | reverse complement strand
GACAATGAGCGCCCTGGCCGATTTGGTGAAGAAGGTCAAGGACGCGGGTGTCGACCGGGTTGTGCTTGACCCTTCGGCCTCTGACATGCGCTCAGAGCTGGCGCTGAACACGCTGATTCGGCGCCTGGCCATCGACAAGACCTTCCGGCCCCTGGGCTTCCCCATCATCAGCTTCCCTACGGAGTGCGTCGATGAGCCGGACATGGTGCCCGTGGCGGCGACCCAGGCGATCACCAAATACGCTGGGTTTGTGGTGCTCGATGAGTTCAGCCCGGCAACAGCCTATCCATTGTTGGTGCTGCGGGCCAACATCTACACCAACCCGCAGGAGCCGATCCAGGTGGAGCCAGGCTTGTACGAGGTCAACGATCCTGGGCCGGATTCGCCGGTTATGGTCACAACCAACTTCTCCATCACCTATTTCTCGGTGGCGAACGAGGTCGATGGTAGCGGCGTACCCGGTTGGCTGTTGGTCGCTGCCGCAGAGGGGATGAGTGTCCTGACAGCTTGGGCTGCTGGCGAGTTCGACGCCGAGCGTATCGCCAAGGGTGTGAAGACCACTAACGTCGCCGATAAGGTTGAGCACCGCAAGCTCATCATCCCGGGTCACGTGGCAGTGCTCCTGGGCGAGTTGGAGGAGGAGCTGCCTGACTGGGAGATCCTGGTCGGCCCGCGTGAGGCGGTCGATCTGCCTGGCTACCTGAAGATTTGGAGCCCTGACTGAGGTAGGCCGCCCGCGCGGTTGTGTCGATTGTCCGGGCCGGCGTAACTGCGCGGTCTGCCCGGTGCTCCAAGCGTAGGAGACCAGAGTGAGCTGATAGGCGCGTTGATCGGAGAACTGGTAGACCGGGGCTCCCCTGGCGAAGTCTCCCGGGGGTTATGTCTCCCGTCTACCAGTCTACCTGTCGACCTGCCTATCAGCTTATCGAGGTTTGTTGATGGCTACTTGTCGAGTTCGATTTCTGCCGGCTGACGGGGATGAACGCGGTCCCCGCGAGGTGGAGGTACCAACCGGTACGCTACTGAGCGATGCTGCTCAGGAGGCCGGTGTTGATATCAACATGCCTTGTGGCGGCCAGGGCCGCTGCGGCCGCTGCGCCGTCATTGTGGAGGAGGGGCGTATCCGTCGTCACTCCACGGAGCGTCTCTCCGTTGATGACGTCGCGGTGGGCTATGCGCTTGCCTGTCAGACGGCTGTTGAGGGGGACCTGGTCGTCACTGTGCCGCCGCAGGAGAAGATCGAGCGGCGTTTGGATACCAGCAAGCGAGCGGGCAAGGTGGAGCTGCCTTTCCCGTACAGCGTCCATGATCAGCCGCTGCGCAAATATGTGGTGACGCTTGATCCGCCCAGCCTTCAGGATCAGACCGACGATTGGTCTCGCTTGCAGCATGAGCTGTCGCGGCGCTATGATCTGGAGGGGGTGAGGGTTTCGCTGCCGGTGCTGCGCGATCTGGGGCCGGCTCTGCGCGACGGTGATTGGACCGTCACCGTGGTGGTGGAGCTAGAGAACTTGTCGCGACCCGAGGGGCCGCCGCGTCTGATCGATGTGCTGCCCGGGGAACGCTTGGAGAGCCTCTGGGCTGTGGCCATGGACATCGGCACGACCAGCAACGTCGTCTGGTTGGTCGACCTGATCAGCGGCGAGGTGATGTCCCAGCAGGCCGACTACAACGGTCAGATTGCCCGGGGAGAGGATGTTATCTCGCGCATCATCTACGCCTCAAAGAATGAGAACGGCGTTGCGGAGCTTCAGGGCTTGGTGGTGGAGACCTTCAACGGCCTGCTGGAGCAGGCGGCGCAGCAGCGAGGCATCAGCACCGACGAGATCTACAAAGCCGTGGTAGCTGGGAACAGCACCATGCTCCATCTCTTTGCCGGAATCCCACCGGAGACCATTCGTCTGATGCCTTTTATCACCGTGGTGAACCAATTGCCTCCCTTCGAGGCTCGCGAGATCGGCCTAGGTATCAACCCAGCGGCATCCATCGACTGTCTACCGGGCATCGCTTCCTACGTCGGCGCGGATATCACGTCGGGCGTCATCAGCTCCGGCATGTGTGACACCGAGGATAAGCTGACCCTGTTCGTGGATGTCGGGACCAACGGCGAGATGGTCCTGGGCGACTGCTCCTGGCTCATCGCTTGTGCCTGCTCGGCCGGACCGGCCTTCGAGGGCGCCGGAGTCGTCGACGGTATGCGCGCCACGGCCGGCGCCATTGAGGAGATTTGGGTCGATCGGGAGACGTATGAGACGACCTACCGTGTCATCGGCGACGAGGGGGCGACGGAGTCACCGAGACCGCGCGGGCTGTGTGGCTCCGGCCTGATCTCGCTCATGGCGGAGATGTTCATCGCTGACGTGATCGACAAGAGCGGCAATGTCAATCTTGAGCTGCCTACCGATCGCGTGCGAGAGGGCGAACACGGGGCTGAATACGTGGTCGTCTGGGGCGACAAGACTGAATCCGGTAACGATATCGTCATCACGAACGTGGATCTCGACAACTTGATGCGCGCTAAGGCGGCCATCTACGCAGGCTTCTCGATCTTGGCTCGCAGTGTGGGGTTGACTCTGGACGCCGTGGAGCGCGTGCTGATCGGGGGGGCTTTTGGCCAGTATATTAACGTTGAGAACGCGATCCAGATTGGGATGTTGCCCGATATGCCCTACGATAGCTTCCAATTTCTGGGCAACACCTCGGTTCGGGGGGCGTATATGGCCCTCATCTCCCGGGAAATGCGCGAGCGGGTGGAGGAGGTGGGCCAGATGATGACCTATCTGGAGCTCTCGGCTGACAACACGTTCTTCGACGAGTTCAACGCTGCCCTGTTCCTGCCTCACACGGACGCGGACAAGTTCCCGTCGGTGACACGTGTGACAGGGTAAGAACCCTTCATCTGGGATGTAGTGCGTGATCTGCTACCTCTCGCCGGTATTTCGCGATTTTTCGTGCAGTGAAGAGAGATTATGACGACAACGATTGCATTAGCTGGTAAGGGTGGTACGGGAAAGACGACGCTTGCGGCGCTTCTCATCCGTTACCTGATGGAGGAGCGGGAGGGGGCTATCCTGGCCATAGATGCCGACCCGGCCAGCAACCTCCATTTTGTCCTTGGCATGGAGCTCGATCAGACCATCGGTGAGATTCGTGAGGACATGCTGGATCAGGTGCAGACCAGCGGGACGCTGGCCGGCTCGATGCCCGGGGGCATGAGCAAGCAGGACTATCTGGACTATCATGTCCAGATGTCGCTGGTGGAGGGTGACCGCGTTGATCTGCTGGCCATGGGCCGTCCTGAGGGGCCCGGCTGCTACTGCGCGGCCAATCAAATGCTGCGCGTGATCCTTGATGGATTGGAGAAGCAGTACGACTATGTCGTGATCGACAATGAGGCTGGTATGGAGCACCTCAGCCGGCGCACCACGCGAGACGTCGATGTGCTCCTTCTCGTCACAGACCCCACCCAGCGGGGCCTTATCACGGCAAAGCGGATGCAGGAGATGGTCCCCGAGCTTGAGATCGGCGTTAGGCACGTCTATCTGGTTCTCAACCGACTGCGCGGCCGTGGACAGGGCCGTGATGGTGCTGATGCAGTGCCCACGCCCTTGGCCGAGGCCATTGACCATGCCGATCTTGACTTGATCGGCACCCTGCCAGAGGAGCCATCCATGGCGGCGTTCGAGTTCACGGGGCGACCGCTCGTGCAGCTCCCACCGGATAGCGGCCTCTATGAAGCCGTGCGAGACATCGCTGATGACATACTCCGAAACTTGTCCTGAGCGTGGGCGAAGGATGACCAGTGTTGGGGTCTATGTCGAACGAGGATCTGGCGTCTTCTGGCGAATACGGCTCACTAACGAATCTGGCGTATTGGTTAAACTTAACACCTATCAGGAGGAATAACGATGTACATCATTGGTGAGAATATTCACGTCGTCTCCCCCGCGGTTGCGCGGGCTATCGAGGAGCGAGATGCCGAGTTCTTCCAGGATATGGCGGTGCGCCAGGTTGAGGCTGGCGCGAGCGCCGTCGACCTGAACATTGGCCCCCAGAAGAAAGAGGGCGAGGAGCTCCTGCCTTGGCTGGTCAAGACCGTGGAGCAGGTCGTCGATGTGCCTCTGGTCTTCGATACCACCAACCTGGACGCCATCCGGGCGGCCTGCAAGGTCGTCTCCAAGGCTCAACCGATCATCAACTCGGTCTCTGCCAAGGAGGAGTCGCTGGAGGCGGTGCCCCTGGTAGCCGCAGAATACAACACACGCCTCATCGGGCTGACGATGGAATCTGGTATGATCCCCGTGAGCGCCGAAGAGCGCGTCACCATCGCTATCGAGAAGCTCATACCCCGTATGCTGGAGGTTGGCTTCCCAATGGAGGACTTCATCATCGATCCCCTCGTTCTCACCGTCTCTGGATGCCAGGAGTATTGCCCTCCATTCCTGGACGCCGTTCGTATGCTCAAAGTAGCCTGGGACCCGGCGCCGAAGACGAACGCTGGGTTGTCCAATGTCTCTAACGCGGTGCCGAATGAGATGCGCCCGTTGCTCAATCGGGTCTATCAGGTGATGATCATGGGGGCCGGCATCGACATGATTATCGCTGATCCCTTCGATGAGGATTTGATGGAGTTCATCCGCGTTGTGGAAGAGCGCGACGACTCTACCTCGTTGAACAAGTCTCTCATCAAGCTGCACGATCGCATTGCCGCGATGCAGGATCCCCAGCCCGATGACTTCGACCTGGTCGATCCGGAGCAGGAGGCGATCTGGAAGACGGTGCAGGTGCTGCAAAACGATGTTATCTACACCGACTCGTATCTGCGGGTGTAGGTTGGGATTCGAGACCGGTTCGTCGTGAGAGACGAACGATGTGCCGGTCTGACGATGCGTGACACAAGGGAGAACCTATGACAGCAACGCTGCTGGACGGAAGAGCCACCTCGTCCACGATTCGTGAGGAGGTCAAGGAAGGGGTAGAGCTGCTCAAGGCTCAACATGGCGTCGTTCCTGGTCTGGCGACTGTGTTGGTGGGAGAGAATCCCGCCTCGCAGACCTATGTCAGCATGAAGGAAAGGCAGTGTGAACAGGCTGGCATGCGGGCCTTCGGTCACCACCTCCCCGACGACGTCACCCAGGAGGAGCTGCTAGCCGAGATCGCGGCACTGAATGCCAATCCGGATGTGCATGGCATTCTAGTGCAGCTTCCTCTGCCTGACCACTTGGATGAGGATGAGACGTTGGCCGCTATCGCGTTAGAGAAGGACGTCGATGGCTTCAACCCGGTCAACATCGCTCGCCTGACACTCCAAGAGATGGAGCCCACCTTCGCGCCGTGTATGCCCCTCGGGTGCATTGAGTTGCTCGATCGCTACGGCGTCGACATCGAAGGGAAGGAGGCCGTCGTGCTGGGGCCCAGCAACATCGTTGGGCTGCCGACCGCTCTGCTGCTCCTTCACCGTGGTGCCACGCTCAGCATCTGCCACCCCCATACGGAGGACCTGGCGGGCGTCAGCCGGCGCGCGGACATCCTTGTTGCCGCCATTGACGACCCGAGGATGGTGGGGGGTGACTGGATCAAGCCGGGGGCCGCTGTGATTGACGTCGGGTGGAGCCGGGTCAAGGATGCGACGGCCGAGAAGGGGTATCGCGTCGTGGGCAACGTCGATTTTGACGAGGTCCGGGAGGTCGCAGGCCACGTCACGCCGGTGCCCGGCGGTACCGGCCCGATGACCATCGCCATGCTGCTTCAGAACACGTTGGTCTCGGCTCAGCGGACGGTCGGGTAGCAAGCCCGACCTAAGTCGTCGGGGATGGAGGTCGAATGAGAACCGAGATATCGGTCAAGAAGGTGCGAGGGCGTTTCGTGCGCCAGGTAGAGGAGATCAGTGGTCAGGATCTCTTGGCGTGCAACCAGTGCGGCAAGTGCAGCGCGGGCTGTCCCGTGGTGGCTCAGATGGCCGTCCTGCCTAGTCAGGTCATCCGCATGGCGCAGCTGGGGATGGAGGAGGTGTTGGAGACCAATACCATCTGGATCTGCGCCTCTTGTCTGACCTGCGTCGCTCGCTGTCCCAAGGGCGTGGATTTGCCGCGACTGATGGAGGCACTGCGCCAGATCTCGTTGCGCAAGGGTGTGGCTAAGCTGGATCTGAATGATCTCCCGGAGGATCTCCTGCAGGAGCTGCCGCAGCTGGCCGTCATCGGTGGGTGTAGGAAGTATATGAAGTAGGCTGGTGGACCAGCAGATCGGTAAGCTGCTTCTGATGGTGCGACCGATCCATTAACCCGCCAGACACTGGAGCTAGCTAATGGGCATTCCTTATTTTCCAGGTTGTACGCTTTCGACAAAGGCTAAGAACTACGATCGCTCCGGCAGAGCGGTAGCTGAAGCCCTTGGGTTTCCCCTGGAGGAGCTTCCTGAATGGCAGTGTTGTGGCGCCACGTTCCCGCTGATGCTGGACGACTCAATGGCCCTCATCGCGCCGACCCGCATCCTCTACCAAGCTCAGCAGGCTGGTGATCGCGTCACGACGCTTTGTTCCATTTGCTTCAACGTCCTCCGTCGCTCTCAGGCCTTGTTGGATCGCGACGAGGAGATGCTAGATCGCATCAATTGGTTCACGGAGGAGGAGTACGAGGGAGATGTGCACGTGGCGCATTTCCTGGAGATCCTTCGTGATGACGTCGGCTGGGAGGGGGGACCTGAGTCCTTGGCCGAACGGGTGAAGCGCCCTCTGACGGGTCTGAAAGTAGCCCCGTACTACGGATGTCTTCTCCTCCGTCCCTTCGAGGAGATCGGCCTCGATGACCCGGAGGATCCTCACATCCTGCACGACCTGGTGCGGGCTCTGGGGGCCGAGCCGGTCGACTTCCCGTACAATGTTGAGTGCTGTGGCTCCTACTTGATCGTCAAGGAACCGGATGTACCCAAGTCGCTTGCTAAGGACATCGTCGTCTCGGCCAGGGAGCACGGTGCCGACGTGATCATCACCGCCTGCCCGCTGTGCCAGTTCAACCTGGACTATCCACAGCGGGAGACCAAGATGAGCCGTGCCGGTGAACAACTGCCCGTGCTCTATTTCACGCAGTTAATGGCGGTGGCGCTCGGTCTTCCGGAGGAGACGTGGGGCTTTGAGGATCATTATGTGGATCCGCGGCCTTTCCTCGCAAGAGTAGCTAACAGCCCATGAACCTTGAGGCGGCTTCAGTCGTTCAGCTTTGCTCGTTCCTGTAGTACGTATGATGCTTATGATATCGAACACGTGTCTGGTAGGCCTGAGGGGCTTTGGATGAACTACCGTGCTCTGGTGATCGGCGCCGGGATCAGCGGCATGCAAGCCGCGTTGGACATCGCGGACAGCGGATACGAGGTCATTCTGGTGGAGAAGGAACCCGCGATCGGCGGCCACATGGCCCAGCTGTCGGAGACGTTCCCGACGCTGGATTGCTCGCAGTGCATTCTCACCCCGCGCACCGTTGAGGTTGGACAGCATCCCAACATCGAGCTGTTGACGCTTAGCGAGGTGGTGGAAGTCGAGCGCATCTCAGCGGATCAGGGCGATGATGGGGAGGGGCAGCCGGGATTCCATGTGCGCATCAAGCGGCATCCGCGCTATGTGAGGGAGGATACGTGCACCGCGTGCGGTGACTGCGCCGAGGTCTGCCCCGTCGTCGTGCCAAATGAGTTCGATCGCGGACTTGCTGCTCGTCGTGCCATCTACATCCCGTCGCCACAGGCGGTACCGGCGGTCTATCGGCTTGATCCGGACGCCTGTCTGGGCCTCTTCCCACTGGCTTGCGGGAAATGCGCCGAAGCCTGTGAGGTGAACGCCATCGACTATGATATGCAGGCGGAGATCATCGAGGAGGACGTGGGGGCCATTATCATAGCGACGGGTTATGAGCTTTATCAAGACGAAGCGATTGTGGCCTACGAGTATATGTCCCATCCCAACGTCATGGATGGGTTGGAGTTTGAGCGGTTGCTCTCTGCCACGGGACCGACCGGGGGCAAGATCATCCGCCCTTCTGACCGGAAAGTGCCCAAGGAAGTCGTCTTCATTCAGTGTGCTGGGTCCCGCAATCCGGAGCACGGCGTGCCCTACTGCTCAAAGATCTGTTGCATGTACACTGCTAAGCACGCGATTCTCTATAAGCACCGCGTCCCCGACGGTCAGGTGTACGTCTTCTACATGGACATCCGGGCAGGCGGCAAAGGGTACGAGGAGTTCGTCAATCGGGCGATGGAGGAGGATGATACGGTCTATATCCGAGGACGGGTCTCCAAGGTCTTCCCCACGGACGACAGCGTCATGGTCTGGGGGGTGGACACGCTCACTGGACGGAAGGTAGAGATTGCGGCCGATCTGGTCGTCTTGGCATCGGCCATCATCCCTTCGTCGGCCAGTCGCCAGATCGCCCAGATGCTGGGTGTCGAGGTGGATGAGTTTGGCTTCTACAATGCGGATGACGCGGAGATGACCCCGGTCGAGAGCGGCGTCCCAGGGGTCTTCTTGGCTGGAACTGGGCTGGGTCCTCAGGATATCCCGGAGACGGTAGCGCAGGCCTCTGGTGCTGCCGCCAAAGTTTTGTCGAGGTTCCAAGCGGCTCAGGCTGAGGAGCGAGCTCGCGAGGCGCTAGATACCTCTTCCTCGGGAGACGAAACAGTGGAAGCAAATTCAGTTGGCGCCGCTGCACGGTCCGATGCGTTGAGCGTGACGGAGGCGGCATGACGCGTATTGGTGTGTTCGTCTGTCATTGTGGCATCAATATCGCGGGCACCGTGGACGTGCAGTCGGTGGCTGAGGAGATAGGCCGCCACCCCGATGTGGCCTTCGCGACCGACTACAGCTTTATGTGCTCCGAACCCGGTCAACAGTTGGTTCGGGATGCCATCAGCGACCACGAGTTGGACGCCGTGGTCGTTGCTGCTTGTTCACCGTCTATGCACGAGGCGACCTTTCGCCGCGCGGCCTCCTCGGAGGGGCTTAACCCTTATCGGCTGGAGATCGCCAACATCCGTGAGCAGTGCTCCTGGGTCCATGAGCACCAGCCGGCGTTGGCCACGGAGAAGGCCATCGAGGTCGTGCAGACCGTCGTGGAGAAGGTGAAGCGGGATGAGGAGTTGGAGCCGTTCCAATTTCCGTTGACGAAGCGGGCTATGGTGATCGGCGGCGGCATCGCCGGTATGCAGGTGGCTCAGGACATCGCTGATGCTGGGTTTCCAGTGGTCCTGGTCGAGCGGGAGGATCACCTCGGCGGTAAGATGGCGCAGCTCAGCGGCACTTACCTCAATTTCGATGCTGCTCCAGGCCTGCTGCAGCGGAAGGTCGACCGAGTCCTTGGGCATCCTAACATCGATGTGTTGACGGCGTCGGAGGTGATCAGCGTTGACGGGTATGTGGGCAATTTCGAGGTGAGGGTCGCTCACTCCGATGCCTCGCAGGAGAGGGCCCAACCGGGGACGTCAGGCGTGGATCATCCCATCGGGGTAGGCGCCATCGTCCTCGCCACCGGTTGGGATGCGTATCCCCTGCACCGGCTGCCCGAGTATGGGGGCGGCGAAGTGGAGGACGTCGTCGACGGCTTGACGTTCGAGAGAATGCTCCGAGACGGTGATTTGCGCCGTCCTTCGGATGGGCGTCGCCCCCGAGAGGTCGTCTTTGTGCAGTGCGCAGGTTCGCGCGATCCAGAACATGGCGTCTCTTACTGCTCCAAGGTCTGTTGTATGGTCGTGGCCAAGCAGGCCATGATGTTCAAGGAGCATGTGCCCGAGGGGCAGGCCTACGTGTTCTACATCGACATCCGATCGGCCGGAAAAGGCTACGATGAGTATGTTCAGGAAGCGATGGAGGAGCAGGACATCCTCTACCTGCGAGGGAAGGTGAGCAAGATCTTCAGCGATGGGAAGAGCGTGCGCGTCTGGGGCGTTGATACCCTCAGCAATCAGCCCATCGGGATTGCCGCTGACCTGGTCGTGCTCGCCACGGCGATGTTGCCCAGCGATCAAGCTCTGGACATCGCTCAGAAGCTGCGGGTGAGCGCCGACGAGTATGGCTTCTTCAGCGAGGCGCATCCCAAGCTGCGTCCAGTCGAGAGCCTGACGGCCGGGATCTTCTTGGCCGGTGCCGCACAGGGGCCGAAGGACATTCCGGAGACAGTGTCCCAGGCCTCGGGCGCCGCTGCCAAGGTGTTGCGGCTCTTCTCGCACGATGTGATGACGCAGGAGCCCACCGTGGCCTACGTGGTGGAGGAGCTCTGCTCCGGTTGCGGTGCTTGCGTGGCGGTCTGCCCCTACGAAGCGCGTGCACTTGACCCAGTGCGCAATATTGCCACGGTCAACGCGGCGTTGTGCCAGAACTGCGGTGCCTGCCTGGTCGCTTGCCCCAACAAGGCAAGTCGCATACATAACTGGACGCCGGAGCAAATCCTGGCGATGGCGGACGCGGTGATGAGCGGGACGGCGGAAGTATGAGGTAGGAAGTAGGGAGGAAGGATATGTCAGATGTCTGGAAGCACTTGGAAAACTACAGAAAGTTGAAGACATTACCCTCCGGCGAGCGGCTTCTACTGCGGCCGTTGACGAAGGAGGACAAGCAAAGCCTGGTAGAGCTCTTCGCCCGAGCGTCGGATCAGGATCTTCAGTACTTCCGCAGCGACGCGGGAGATCCTGAGGTAGTGAAGAGCTGGGTCGAGGAACTCGATCTGAAGGAGGTCTTCCCTCTCGTAGCGATGGTGAATGGCAAGATGGTAGGGGAGGCGACGCTCCATTTCGGTGAGCACTTCCATCGCCATCTGGCCTGGGTGCGCATCTTTCTCGACCGAGGTTATCGGCGTCAAGGTATCGGGACGCTTATGCTGCGCTGCCTAATCGACATTGGGCGCCGTGTGGGGCTGCAGCAGCTGTACGCGGAGGTGGTGCTCACACAGCCGCAGGTCGTCAAGGCATTTGAGAACCTCGGCTTCCGCCACGAGGTGACGCTGGAGGACTACTTCATCACCGATGACGGCGAGACACTAGACATGGCCATTATGGTCTTCTGGGTGGTGGACAACTCTGGGGTGTTCTAGATCGCTGACCAAGTAGTCGGGAGACCAGGTCTGAGGGAGACGGGGGCCAGGCAGAGCAACCGAGAGTTTAGTCATATTTACCCGATTTTTATCTGGTATTTGCAGCTTAAGCTGACTCCCGCTATAATTCGTATCGTCCGTTCGACTGTCCTGTATCGCAAGCTGCTTCACTAGGATCCTGCGGAGATAGAATGGAGAGATGGGTATGAAGGATGTAACGCCGCTCGGTCAAAAAGCCCCGGTTGTGGCTGCTGATCTTAGCTTCAGCGGCCTTGTCCAGCGTCGCAGTGGTGAGGACATTCATAGTTGCTTCTACTGCCAGAAGTGTACCGCTGGCTGTCCCACCGCTTTTGTGATGGACTACAAGCCAGCTCAACTGCTCCGGATGATTCAGCTGGGTCAGAGAGAGAGGGTACTCGGCAGCAAGGCCATCTGGATGTGCATCGGCTGCGAGGCGTGCGGGACGCGCTGTCCTAACGACATCCGTCTGGCGCCGGTGATGGACATGCTGCGTCAGATGGCGATAGATGAGGGTTATGCACCAGAGACGGCCATCTACTCTCTCCATCGCTCGTTCCTCGATAGCATCAGACTATGGGGGCGCATGCACGAGGTAACCATGTTGGCTGAGTTCAAGACTCGCGAGCTGCTGACCGAGTTCCCCGTTTTCTTCCAGGGTCTGCTCGGTGACGCGAAGTTGGGCGCCGGCCTTCTTCTGAACGGTAAGCTCTCGTTCATCCCAGATCGCATCAAGAGGATGGAGCAGATCAAGGCTCTCTATGAGGAAGCTGCTGGTGCTTCCTCCCAAGAGACGGAGGTAAGCGGGTGAGCACAGCTACCAAATACACGTACTATCCTGGTTGCACGTCCGAGACGACGGCCGTTGAGTTTGGGCGCTCCACCGAGGCGGTCTGCGAGGCCCTGGGGGTTGAGTTGATCGAGCTTGACGACTGGAACTGCTGTGGTGCTTCCTCGGCGCACACGCTGGATCACGAGCTTGCCATGGCCCTTCCAGGCCGCAACGTGGCACTGGCGCAGGAGGGCGGGCTGGATATGGTCATTCCATGCCCCGCCTGCTATCAGCACTGCCGCGATGCCGACATCAAGATGCGTGAGGATCAAGCCTGGCGCGAGAAGATGGAGCGGATTCTGGACTTCCGCTACCAAGGCGAGGCCCGACCCCGACACTTGTTGGAGGTGCTGAGCAACGACCTGGACGAGGATGAGCTCCAGGAGAAGGTGGTCAAGCCGCTAGAGGGGCTGAAGGTGGCATCCTACTACGGTTGCGTGTTGGTGCGTCCGCCAGAGCTGACCGGGTGGGATGACCCGGAGCACCCGGTGACCATGGATCGATTGATGGCCGTGCTCGGTACAGAGGTGATCGATTGGTCGTACAAGGTGGATTGCTGCGGTGCCAGCATGACCCTCGCCCGCGGCGACATTGTGGCCGAGCTATCGACCAAGATCATCGAGGGGGCCGCGGAGGCGGGCGCGGATTGCATTGTCTCGGCCTGCGGGATGTGCGAGATCAATCTGGATACACGCCAGGCGCCTGAATCTGGGAAGAAGATGCCCATCTTCTACTTGACGGAGCTGATGGCTCTGGCTCTTGGCCTGCCCAATGTGGAGAAGTGGCTGCGTAGGCACGCGGTGGACCCGCGGCCGCTGCTTCGAGAACGCGGGCTGCTTTAGACAACGTAAGGCGCGAGAGGACTTATGAGCGACAACAACGGATCTCCCAGGACGGAAACAGAGTCTGCAAAGAACGACGCCATCTTGGTAGTAGGCGGCGGAATCGGTGGCATGCAGTCGTCGTTGCTTCTCGCCGAGGCCGGCTACCAGGTCTATTTGCTGGACAGCGCCCCGGGCATTGGTGGGTCCATGCATCTGCTTGATCGGACCTTCCCCACCGATTCTTGTGGCATCTGTCTCATGCTGCCGGGGCGGGCGGCCTATTGTCCTACCATCGAGTGCGACTTGCACAAGAACATCGAGATCCTTGCCTATAGCGAGGTTGAGGATGTGGCAGGTGAGCTTGGGAACTTCACGGTCACTGTGCGCCGCAAGCCGCGCTACGTGGACGTGGACCTCTGCACCCATTGCGGTCACTGCGCTCAAGTCTGTCCCATCGAGCGGCCCCACCAGTATGAGGGGGATATCGCCCTACAGAGGGCGATCTACCAACCGCCGATCCGCGCCATTCCCCCTACCTACGTCATCGATATGGACTACTGCACGCGCTGCGGTGAGTGCGTCGATGTGTGCCCTACGGACGCGATCGATCTTCAGATGACGGAGGTCCAGGAGCAGATCGAGGTGGGGGCTGTGGTGATGAGCCCTGGCTACGAGCCTTTCGATGCCAGCATCACGGGCGAGTACGGCTTTGGCCACTACGATAACGTCTTATCCAGCATCCAGTTCGAGCGCATGGTTAGCATCTCCGGCTCTACGGGGGCGAGTATGGTCCGTCCTTCGGATGGCAAGAGGCCACAGCGCATCGCTTTCATCCAGTGCGTGGGCTCGCGTGATCCCTCGATTGATCGCGGCTACTGTTCCTCGGTCTGCTGTATGTATACCGCGAAGCAGGTTCAGGTCGCCAAGGAGCTCGCCCCCGACCTTGATGTGACGGTGTTCTTCATGGACATTCGCGCCCATGGGAAGGATTTCGACGAGTATGTCGACCAGGTTGAGGCGATCCCTGGCGTTACCTACCGCCGGGCGATGGTCTCCGCGATCCACGACTACAAGCAGACGGGCGATCTGTGGCTCAATTTCGTCGGTGAGGACGGGGAGGTCCACGAAGAGGATTTCGACATGGCGGTGCTCGCCGTGGGCTTCGAGCCACCCCCCGGTTTCCAGAGCCTTGGTAGGGCCCTGGGCGTCGACCTCAATCAGTATGGATTCGGTGTGACCGACACTTTCCATCCCACGGAGAGCTCACGTCCAGGGATCCTGGTGAGCGGTGCCTTCCGCGAACCGAAGGATATCCCCGGGACGGTGGTGGAGGCCTCGGCCGTGGCCGCTAGCGCGGCTCGCCTGGTGGGCCCGGGGCTGGGGGACCGGCTGGGCAAGTCCTCTGGCGACGAGACGGAGTCTGTGACGAAGAGGGCGAACAGGACGGAGGAGCGGGACGTGAGCCTGGAATGGCCCCGCGTGGGCATCTTCCTCTGCGGTTGCCGGGGCGAGATCGGCTCGGTGGTGGACCTGCAGGAGCTTGCTGACCACGCAGAGGACCTCCGAGACGTGGCGCTGGTGCAAACCATGGACAATGCCTGTCTGTTGAGCGGTCGCCAGCAGATCGCTGAGGCGATTCAGGAGGCGGAGCTCAATCGCGTCGTGATCGCTGGCTGTCCTGCGCGGGAGTACCAAGCTGCTTTCGAGGGTATGATGCGCGATGTCGGTCTGAATCCTGCCTTGCTGGAGCGCGTCAACCTGCGCGGCGAGGTCGCCTGGGTGCATCAGGGCAATGGCACCGGCGCCACCACGCAGGCCAAAGAGCTGGTGGAGATGGCCGTGGCCGGCGTTCGGATGGACCAAGCGGTTCGATTTGAGGATACGGAGCTGTCGCAGCGAGCGCTGGTCATCGGTGGAGGTCTGGCCGGTATGACCGCTGCTCTCCATCTGGCTGAGCTGGGCCACGAGGTGGACCTCGTGGAACGTTCAAGCGAGCTGGGAGGGCAGCTGCGAGAGATCCGCTACGTCCCCACCGGCGAGGATCCAGTGGCGTTCACCACATCGTTGGTCGACGAAGCCGAGGGCCATGATCGCATCCATGTCTACCGCGAGGCAGAGGTGGCAGACGTGACCGGCTGGGTGGGTCAATATCAGACGACCGTGGCTGCTGCCGATGGCAGTGAGGCCGAGGGTAGCGAGGAGGTGCTCACTTACGGTGCCATCATCGTCGCTACTGGCGGGCATGAGGTGGAGCCAACCGAGTATCTTTACGGGGAGAACCCGCGCGTCGTCACCCAGCGAGGGCTGGAGAGGATGCTTGAGGCGGACGAGGACGTCCCCTCCGACGTGGTGATGATCCAGTGTGTTGGGTCGCGGGAGCCTGAGCGACCTTATTGTAGCCGGATTTGTTGTACCAAGGCGGTCACCAACGCCCTGCGCATCAAGGAGCGAGATCCTGATGCGCGTGTGTTTGTCCTTTACCGAGAGATGCGCACCTTCGGCTTCCGTGAGGAGTCCTATCGGGAAGCTCGGCAGAAGGGTGTGATCTTCCTCCGTTATGAGCTGCCGGACAAACCCCAGATCGCGGTCGACGGCGGTGATCTGCGCATTCGTCTCCACGAGCCTGTCAGCGGGGAGGATGTGGAGCTTCACGCCGGCCTGTTGGTGCTGAGCACCGGCATCGACCCCAATGACGTTGAGGATCTCGCTCACATGCTGGAGGTGCCGCTGGACAAGAATGGGTTCTTCCAAGAGGAATACCCCAAGATGCGGCCCCTCGACTTCACCAAGCGCGGTATCTTCATGTGTGGACTGGCTCACTCGCCACGGTTCTCGGACGAGACCATCGTGCAGGCTCAAGGGGCTGCGATGCGTGCCGCTGCCCTGCTGCAGCAACAGGAGCTGAGGGCTCCGCTGCCGCCGGCTGAGGTCAGCGAGCGGCTGTGCACCGCTTGCGGTCAGTGCGTCGAGGTCTGCCCCTACGGCGCTCGCGTGCTGGAGCCGGGGGCCCACACGGCGGAGGTCATCGAGGTACTCTGTCAAGGCTGTGGAGCCTGTATTGTCGCCTGCCCCAACAAGGCCACGCGGCGACAGGGTGCGACGGTGCCGAGCGTCTACAGGATGCTGGATGCTGTGACGGCCCTGTAGCCACGAAGAGCGGCCGGGGGACCGGCTAGGGCCTAACTGGACGGCGAGAAGGGTGTAGATTATGGAAAGAGAGAGACCAGGGCCGGGGGACCGACCAGCAGCGCTGATCGTGGGCGCCGGTATCGCCGGTATCCAGGCTGCGCTTGACATCGCGGATGCGGGGTTCCCCGTCTATCTGATCGAGCGAGAGCCGTCCATCGGCGGGCGTATGGCTCAGTTGGACAAGACGTTTCCTACGTTGGATTGTTCCTCCTGTATCCTGACGCCCAAGATGGTGGATGCGGATCAGCATCCCAACATCACCTTGATGACGTATGCCGACGTCGACTCCGTGGAGCGGGATGGTGACATCTTTCACGTGCGAGTGCGTAAGAAACCCCGCTACGTCGATCCTGATATATGCAAAGGCTGTGGCGACTGCGCAGAGGCTTGCCGGATGAAGGATCGCATTCCCAGTGCGTTCGACGAGGGTATCGCCAATCGATCCGCCATCTACGTGCCGTTTCCACAGGCCGTGCCCCTCGTCTACACCATCGATCCCGACACCTGCCTCTACCTGACGCGTGGGGTTTGCGGTCGCACGTTTAAGTGTAAGGATGCTTGCCCGGCCGACGCCATTGATTTCGAGCAGGAGGAGGAGTTCGTCGACCTTGATGTGCGAGCCATCATCGTGGCCACAGGCTTCGATCTGATTGACCCAGAGACCCAGCCGGAGTACGGCTATGGTGTCTACCCGCAGGTGATGACGGCCATCGAGTTCGAGAGGCTTTCCGATGCTTCGGGGCCGACGAAAGGCGAGGTCTTCGTTCCTGAGGTGGACAGACGCGGCAATACCGTTGTGGGGGACAGGAAGCCTGAGGATGTCGTGTTCATCAAATGCGTGGGCTCTCGAGACCCTCATACCGGCGTACCCTACTGCTCGCGGGTCTGCTGTATGTACACCGCGAAGCACGCTCACTTGATCCGTGAGAAGGTCCCGGATGCCAACATCACCGTCTTCTATATGGATGTACGAGCCTTCGGCAAAGGATACGAGGAGTTCTACGATCGCGTCAGGCATGAGCGAGTGACCTACCGCCGCGGCCAGCCCTCCGAGGTCTACCGGCGAGGTGACAGGCTAGTTGTGCTGGCCGAGGACACCACGCTATGCCGGTCCCCCGGCCGTGAGCCTATTGAGGTGGAGGCCGATCTGGTGATCTTGGCGACGGCGGTTGTGCCGCGTGGTGATGTCGCACAGGTTGCTGCAGCGCTGGGGATAGACCGCTCGCCCGATGGATTCTTCCAAGAGGCGGACCTGAAGCTGCGCCCGGTCGATACGAACGTGGATAACATCTTTGTGGCTGGGTGTTGCCAGAGCCCCAAGGATATCCCAGACACAGTTGCTCAGGCGAAAGCCGCTGCTTCCTCTGCGCTCAGGGCATTGGTCCAAGCCAGGGAAGCCGTGCCCGCGGCCGGGGGACCGGCTGAGAGGTGGTAGAGGAGAACGACATGGCATTGAAGACAGCAAGAATGACCGAGGAGCTGGAGCTCTTCGGCTGCATTCAGTGTGGCAAGTGCACCGGGGGGTGCCCGGTGGCCCGGAAGACGACGCTCAATATTCGTGACCTGATCTACCATATGATGGTCGACTCGGATATGGACCTGGATACGCATGCTGAGCTGTGGGACTGCACAGCTTGCTTCACGTGCGTGGAACGCTGTCCCAAGGACGTTCAGCCCGCAGAGCTGATCATTGCCTTGCGGGGTGAGCTGGTGGAGGGTGGTCGAATCCCCGAGACGATTGGGACGGCGTTGATGAGTATCTTCCGTCAGGGCAACCCGAGCAGCATGGCCCGTCAGGACCGGGACCTGTGGGCCGAGGGCATGGAGGCCAGTCTGGAGCAGGCCAAACAAGCGGCCCAGGATGGATGCGATCTTCTCTACTTTGTGGGTTGTATCCCCGCGTACGACAATCGGGTCCAGCCGGTCGCTCGCGCTCTGATGCGCGTGTTTGAGAGCGCCGGACTGGACGTGGGTGCATTGGGCACCGACGAGACCTGCTGTGGCAACGAGGTGCGCCGGATGGGTGAGGTCGGCTTGTTTGAGATGTTGGTCGAGGAGAACGGGGAGATGCTGCGCAACGTTGGCGCCGATCAAATTGTGACCACGTCCCCACACTGTTTCAATACATTCAAGAACGAATATGGCCTGCCCGATACGGAGATTCTCCACTATACGCAGCTCTTAGCGCATCTGCTCGAAGAGGGGGACCTGACGTTCGGCGGGAGCTTGGCTTCGGAGGAGGGGGAGAAGAAAGTCGTCACCTATCACGATCCCTGTTTCTTGGGCAAGCAGAACCAGGTCTATGATGAGCCGCGCGCGATTATCAAGGCCATTCCTGGTGTCGAGCTGGTGGAGATGGATCGTAGTCGTGAGCGCAGCCTCTGCTGTGAGGGTGGTGGCGGCCGCATGTGGGTCGAGGGCACCAACCTGGAGGAGCGGATCGCCTTCCAACGCGTGCAGGAGGCAGCCGACACTGGGGCTGATATTCTCGCCGTGGCGTGCCCCTTCTGCCTCCTGACGCTTGAGGATGCGGTGAAGGTCCAGGGGCTGGATGAGCAGCTGCGGGTGATGGACATCATGGAGTTGGTCGATCAGGTGTTGGAGGAGGACGTGCCGGATGCATCAGACCAGGAATAGGCGGAGGACTGACGTCCTCGCTTCGCCGTGCCTAGCCGGTCCCCCGGCCAGCCTCTTGACTAGGTGAGTGAGACTATGGAACAAGAACCGCGTATCGGCGTCTACATTTGCCACTGTGGCGTAAACATCGCCGCCACTGTAGAGGTGGAGGAGGTGGCCGCGGCGGCGGCGGACCTGCCCGGGGTCGTCGTCTCCCGCGACTACACCTATATGTGCTCCGACCCGGGCCAGGCCTTGATCAAGGAGGACATTCGAGCGTACGGGTTGAACCGGGTCGTAGTAGCATCCTGTTCTCCCCGCATGCACGAGCCAACCTTCCGAGCTGCCTCGGAGCAGGCAGGCGTAAATCCTTACCAGGTGGAGATGGCCAACATCCGCGAGCAATGCTCTTGGGTGCATAAGGACAAGCGGCAGGCCACCGAGAAGGCTAACCTGCTGGTAGCCTCCGCAGTGGCTAAGGCGGTTCACCTTGAGGCACTTGGGGATCGCGAGGTCGACGTCACGCCTGGGGCGCTTGTCATTGGTGGTGGGATCGCAGGGATGGCCGCGGCCCTGGACGTCGCAGATACAGGCCTGCAGGCCTACCTGGTGGAGAAAGCGGATCACCTCGGCGGGCGCGTCGCGGATCTCAACCGCACATTTCCTACCCTGGAGTCCGTCTCCGAGCTCCTGCCCCCCCTGATCGAGCGTGTCCAGAATCATCCGAACATCACCGTCTTCCTCAACAGTGAAGTGGCGCAGGTGAACGGGTACGTGGGGAACTTCGAGGTGTCGGTGACTGGTGCGGCAGATGGGGAAGCGGGTGAGCTGGAAGAGGGCACGATCAAGGTCGGTTCGATCGTGGTGGCCACCGGCTATGATGTCTTCGACCCGGACCGTTTACCCGAGTTCGGTTACAGCGATTACCCCAATGTGATCACCTCCTTGGAGATGGAGGAGCGCCTGATGGAGGGAGATCTGACCGTGAACGGGCGCACGCCGGAGCGCGTGGCGTTCATCCAGTGCGTCGGATCACGTGACAAACAACTGGGCAATCCGCACTGCTCACGGGTCTGCTGTATGTACACCGCCAAGCAGTCGCGGCTGGTGCGCGAGATGCTGCCCGATGCCGAGGTGACCGTCTTCTACATCGATGTGCGGACCTTTGGCAAGGGCGGGGAGGAGTTCTACGACGATGCGCGCAGCAAGGGCGTTCGGTATCGGCGAGGCAATGTCTCGGAGATCTACCGCAAGCCTGGCGAGCCCGAGCGTGTGATCTTGGTGGCGGAGGATACGCTGCTGGGACAGCCCATCGACTTCGAGGCGGACCTTGTGGTACTGGCTGTGGGGATGGAGGCCCGAGAGAGCACCAGCAAGATCTCGCAGCTCTTGAAGCTGCCGCGCTCTGCCGACGGCTTCTTCCTTGAGGCCCATCCCAAGTTGCGACCTGTGGACACGGCCATGGCAGGCGTGTTCCTCGCCGGGTGCTGTCAGGGCCCGAAGGACATCCCCGACACCGTCGCCCAGGCCAAGGCAGCGGCTTCCTCGGCGCTGATACCGCTGATTCGTGGCTCTGTGCCGGTGGAATCGGCTACAGCGGTGGTGAGCGAGGAGCTCTGCGCCGGGTGTGGCATGTGCGTTGAGGTCTGCCCCTATGAGGCGCCGGCCCTCGATCAGCTGTGGCGGGTGTCGCGCATCAACCCTGTGCTCTGCGAAGGATGCGGTGCCTGTGCCGCCACCTGTCCTTCTAGTGCCATTCGCATGCAGCACTTCACCGCCGAGCAGGTGCTGGCCCAGGTGGACGCCTTGATAAGCAGCTAGTGATTTAGGAGATAGCATGGCTGAGACTGATTTCGAACCTAAGATCGTCGCCTTCCTCTGCAACTGGTGCACGTACACCGGCGCTGATCTAGCCGGCACGTCCCGCATCCAGTACCCGCCTAACGTGCGGATCATCCGTTTGATGTGCTCCGGGTCTGTCGACCCCACGTATGTGCTCAAGCCGCTGCTGGACGGCGCCGATGGCGTGCTCATCGGCGGGTGTCACCCCGGTGACTGTCACTACCAGTCGGGGAACTACAAGGCCCGCCGGCGCGTCATTGCGCTCAAAGAGATTCTCAAGAACGCCGGGATTGACGAGGATCGCGTCTGGCTGCGCTGGATCTCCGCGTCGGAGGGTCAGCGGTTCGCCAACACGGTCACTGAGATGACCGAGTTCCTGAAGGAGAAAGGTCCCAACCCGATGCGCCGGGAGTGGGCTGTTTAGTCTGGGGAGATGTGATGAGAACACTGATTCCAGTTGAGAACGACGATACGCTGGCCGCGGTTCAGGGGTTTCTTAGGCAGATGCTGGAGACTGGTATCGTGGACACGCTCTTGGTGCCCATGGAGACGCCCCACGGGGCTATCACGCCTGCTCTGGTCTCTGATCCTGAGATGTTGGACCGAGCTAACCCCCTGGCGCCCGTGATGGGGTTGAACGCGGCGCGCCTGGCCGGGCGGGTATCCGTCCGCGAGCCTCGAGACCGCGTCGGCGTGGTCCTGAGACCGTGTGAGCTGCGGGCTTTGGTGGAGCTGATCAAGCTTCAGCAGGCCAGCCTCGACGACCTGGTCACCATTGGCGTGGATTGCCTGGGCACCTATGATGTGAGCGTCTATGCCGCGATGCGTGACGACGGTGGCGTCGACATGGCCGCCTACGGCCGGGGGACCGGCCTGGCGACCGCCCCCAGCGGCGAGCTGGCAGCGGAGGAGGGGTATACCTTCCGCGACGCGTGCCAGATGTGCGAAAAACCGCACGCAGAGGGCGCTGACGTCACCCTCGAGCTATTCGGTGCTGATCTGAGCGGCGGAATCCCGGTCTCGTTGCCCGATGCGATGGGCGAGACGTTGGGGTTGACCGCGGCCGAATTCGAGGCCGATCGGTCGCGGGTGATCGAAAAGGTCGTCGCGGCTCGCACCCAGGTGCGCGACGAACGCTTCGCGGAGATCCGCGAACGGCTCGACCAGGAAGGCGTAGAGGGCGTTTTCGCCTCCTGTATTCGTTGTCACAACTGCATGACCGTCTGTCCCATTTGCTACTGCAAGACATGTCTCTTCAAGAGCCAGGTCTTCGATCACGAGCCTGTCCAGTATGCGAACTGGGCGCAGCGCAAAGGGGCCTACCGCATGCCGGCCGATACAACGCTCTTCCATCTCACCCGCTTGAACCACATGGTGCTCTCCTGCGTTGGCTGCGGCATGTGCACCAGCGACTGCCCCGCGGATCTACCGGTCGGGGCCGTCTTCCGCGCCATCGGGCAGGAGACCCAGGCGGTCTTCGACTACGAGCCGGGACGAGACGTGGAGGAGCCGTTGCCGCTGATCACGTTCCAGGAGGATGAGTGGATGGACGTTGGGGAGGAGTAGGGGTGACCATGGAAGAGCAACAGGAAGACTTGATTCCCGTCTATATTATGGGCAAGCGCTATATGGTGCCGCCCACGTTGACCATCATGAAGGCGATGGAGTACGCTGGTTACACGCTGATCCGCGGTGTTGGGTGCCGGGGTGGTTTCTGTGGGGCCTGCGCGACGACCTATCGCATCAAGGGCGACCCCAAGCTCTACTTCGGACTGGCCTGCCAGACGGTGGTGCAGCCGGAGATGTACTTGGCACAGATCCCCTTCTTCCCGGCTCAGCGGTCGACGTACGATATCACCGCTATGGAGCCGACGCCAGCTACCCTCTTCTCCACCTACACCGAGCTGCTGCGCTGCCTGGGATGCGGGGCCTGCACCAAGGCGTGCCCCCAGGATCTTGACGTGCGGGCGTACATGGCGGCCGGGATGAAGGGCGACATCGCTGAGATGGCTGACCTATCGTTCGACTGCATTATGTGCGGATTGTGTGCGGCTCGCTGCCCGGCGGAGGAGGCCCAGTACAACATCGCCATTCTGGCCCGGCGCCTGTACGGGCGGTATCTGGCACCTCGATCTGAGCATCTGGAGGAGCGGCTGGAGGAGATCGAAGCTGGGGCGTTCGACGAGCGGCTGGAAGCCCTGAAGCAGCTTGATCGGGACGAGCTGGTGGAGCGGTACGAGGCCCGAGATATCGAGCCAGAGAGCGGCGACTAGAAGGTCCTGCTCCTTGCTCCTGCTGCTTCGTGCCTCTGGCATGCCCAACAGTGGTTCAACGCGGAACGAGTGAAAACCCGAGAGGGAGGATTGGTAAACGATGAATGGTTATCCGGCTGAGATGCGGGAGTCGATCAAGAAGGTTGAGGCGACCCGTATGCGGCGCCTGGACGAGACCCACCCCCGCATGTCGATGGAGGAGCGGGAGCGCGTCCTCGATGAATTCCATCCCGACTACATTGAGGAGAGGATGCGTGCCGTACGCATTGGGGTGAGCAAAGGGCAGCGCATGCCGCTTGAGCTGGCCGAGATCGTTGAGGGTCGCCCGCGCGTCAGCCCCGATTTTGACCTGAGCGAGCCGACGGCGGAGACCGACGTGCTGGTCATCGGCGGCGGTGGCGCCGGCGCGTCGGCCGCCCTGCTGGCCCAGGAGAACGGCGCCCAGGTAATCGTCGCCACCAAGCTGCGCTTCGGCGATGCCAACACCATGATGGCGCAGGGTGGCATCCAGGCGGCGGATCGCCCCAACGACAGCCCTGCCATCCACTACCTGGACGTCATCGGCGGTGGACACTTCACCAATGATCCCGACCTGGTCGAGGCCCTGGTGATGGACGCGCCTTATGTCATCAAATGGCTTGAGGACCTGGGGATGATGTTCGACAAGGAGCCGGATGGAACGATGGTGGAGCGCCACGGCGGCGGCACCAGTCGCATGCGTATGCACTCCGCCCGCGACTACTCCGGCGCCGAGATTATGCGCACGGTGCGTGACGAGGTCCGCAACCGCGAGGATGACATCCGGGTGATTGAATTCTCCCCCGCCATCGAGCTGGTGCTGGACGACCGAGGACATGTGGCCGGTGCCATCGTGATGAACCTGGAGACCCGGAGGCTGGCCTACATCAAGGCCAAGGCCGTGGTTATGGCGACGGGCGGTGGAGGGCGGCTTCACTTCCAGGGTTTCCCCACCACCAACCACTACGGTGCGACGGCTGACGGGGTGGTGATGGCCTATCGCGCCGGCGTCGAGCTTGGCTATTTGGAGTCGATGCAGTATCATCCGACTGGGGCGGCCTTCCCGGAGCAGATCCTGGGCCAGTTGGTCACGGAGAAGACCCGTGGTCTGGGCGCGCAGCCGGTCAACAAGCACGGCGAGCAATTCGTCTTTCCGCTGGAGCCGCGTGACGTGGAGGCGGCTGCCTTTATTCGGGAGTGTGAGGAGCGCGACAACGGCGTCCTAACCCCCACCGACCAGCCGGGCATCTGGCTCGATTCGCCCATGATCGAAATCATCCATGGCGACGGCACGGTGGAGGCGAACTTGCCGGCGATGGTGCGGCAGTTTAAGCGTTTCGGCATCGATATCACCAAGGAGCCGATGCTGGTCTATCCCACGCTTCATTATCAGAACGGCGGCGTGCGGCTGAAGCCGGACGGCTCCACCACCGTCCCCGGCCTTTTCATCGCCGGTGAGGTGAGCGGCGGGGTTCACGGACACAACCGTCTGATGGGTAACTCGCTGTTGGAGGTCACGGTCTACGGGCGACGGTCTGGCCGTTCGGCAGCTGCTTTTGCCCAGGATGCCACCGTGGGCCAACCGAATCTTTCTCATGTAGCAAACTGGAATCAAGAACTGGACGAGACCGGCGTGGACACGGGGGTTGTATCGCCGATCCTCTTGCCGGATTACACACGTCACGTCTGACCATACACTTGGTCGAGAGGCCAAGCACCATGAACGTCGAGCACCGCCACAGAACAACGCGGTGCCCACCACATAGTAGCCTACATCGCGGTAGAAAGGAGTGATCATATGAAGAAGGGGAGTTGGGTTCAGAACTATCCTAGTTTCCTGGAGAAGCTGTACAAGTTCGCTGAGGGTGTCTTCCTCAGCTTGGATCCGCTCTGGTCAGCTATCGGCTATGATACGTCCGAGAAGCTCTTGAAGCCTGGAGAGGATCTGTTCAAGACGATTATCTTTGATTGCAACGAGTGCGGGCAGTGCGTGCTCCACTACACGGGTATGACCTGCCCGATGAACTGTCCCAAGCAGCTGCGCAACGGGCCCTGCGGCGGCACGCGCTTGGACGGCCATTGTGAGGTCGAGGAGGATATGAAGTGCGTGTGGGTCGATGCTTTCGAGCGCTCGCAGAAGATGCCTCTCTATGGGGAGGAGATCCTCGATATCGAGCCGGCGCATAACTGGCGGCGCGAGGATGAGTCGGCGTGGATCAACATGCTGCGCGAGAAGGATGGCACGTACGAAGAATCGACGCCGGAGAAGCTTGGGGTAGACGACAGAAGGTTCTGGGAGTAACATCATGGCAGACAACAACGGCAAAGAAACGATCGCTGGAAGCAACCTGGAGAAAGTACTGCGCGCTGGCCACTTCGCCGTGACGGGCGAGCTTGGCCCGCCCACCGGCGCCGATAGATCTGTCATCAGCGAGAAAGCGGAGCATCTCAAGGGCATCGTCGACGCTGTCAATATCACGGACAACCAGACCGCCGTGGCCCGCATGTCGTCCATCGCCGTGGGGGCTATGCTCGTGGACCTCGGGCTGGAGCCCGTGATACAGATGACGGTGCGCGATCGGAACCGACTGGCTATCCAGGCGGATCTGTTTGGGGCCTGGGCGCTGGGCGCTCGCAACCTCCTGTGCCTCACGGGCGATCATATGACCTTCGGCAATCATCCCGAGACCAAGGGCGTCTACGACATGGACTCCATCCAGCTCCTGCAGATGATGCGGGACATGGGCGAGAAGGGCGTAGCCCAGTCCGGGGACGAGCTGGAGGAGCCGCCCAGTTTCTTCTTGGGCGCGGCGGCCAACCCGTTCGCCCCGCCCTATGAGTACCGGCCCTACCGCTTGGCGAAGAAGGTGCAAGCTGGTGCCAAGTTCATTCAGACTCAGTGTACCTATAACTTGCCCCGCTTCAAGGAGTACATGCAGCGCGCCGGGGACCTAGGGCTGCTGGATGACGTCTACGTGATGATGGGGGTGACGCCGCTCAAGAGCACGGGCATGGCCTGGTACATGGCCAACAACGTCCCGGGGCTCGACGTCCCCGAGGATGTGGTCAAGCGCATGCGGGCCGCCGTCAGCGATATCCCCAAAGAGGACAAGAAGGCGCGCTCAAAGGCTCAGCGGGAGGAGGGCATTCAGATCTGCGTGGAGACGATTCAACAGGCGCAGGAGATCCCCGGCGTGAGCGGGGTGCACATCATGGCCATCGAGTGGGAGCCCGCCGTGTCCGTCATCGCTGAGAAGGCCGGCCTGCTGCCGCGACCGACGGTATAGAACGGCTTGGGCATCACGGCTACCCAGTGTGCCTTGGGTCCGCGGCGTCGTCTGCGGAGGCTGCGGATCCGCTGGGAGCCTGGTGTGGCATGGGTCGGGCCTGCTACCCGACCACGAGCTAGGAAACAGCTATGACCCCATTGAGCAAAATCGCCATCAGTGGCAAGGGTGGGGTGGGCAAGACCACCCTATCCGCCTTGCTGGCCCACATCTACGCCGAGCGAGGACGGGACGTCACCGTCATCGACGCCGATCCGGTGGGAGGCCTGGCGCAGGCGCTGGGCTTCCCCGATGAACTGGTGGCGAAGGTGAAGCCCATCTCCGAGATGGATGAGCTGATCTACGAGCGCACCGGCGCCAGGCCCGGTACCTCCGGTGGGTTCTTCTCTATGAACCCGCGGGTGGATGACATCCCGGAGCGCTTCAGCATATCGCATCGGGGCATCCGCTTCCTCCGGCTGGGCACGATTGAGATTGGCGGCAGTGGTTGCATCTGTCCGGAGAGCGCCATGCTGAAGGCCTTGGTCACCCATCTGCTGCTCTACCGCGAAGAGCTGCTGATTCTCGACATGGAGGCTGGCGTGGAGCATCTCGGCCGGGCCACAGCCCAGGCGGTGGACGCCTTCCTGGTGGTCCTGGAGCCGGGGCGCCGCAGCTTGACGACGGCCGAGCGCGTGGAGGTCCTGGCCAAAGACATCGGCATCTCTCACGTCTACGCTGTGGGCAACAACACACGCGGCGAACGGGACAAGGCCTTCATGGAGGAGCACAGCCCGGTGCCGATGCTGGGGTATCTCTCGAACAATCCCGAGCTGACCGACGCGGATATGCGCGGCGACGGTATCTTTGACGCCGCCCCGCGGTCCGCGCAGGAGGCGCGGGAGCTGGTGGCGGCGCTGGAGGAGCTGTGAGACGACGGGCCTGCCTAGCCCTCTCATCTGCCACCGTCGCGCTCTGGCTGCTCCTGTCCGTGACGGTGGTAGGTGACCGCGTCGACGCGGTCTCCGTCTGTAATGATCCCCTTTGCGCCCCTCGTAGTAGCTGGTCTCCTGACCCGCTATCTGCGGAGGACCTGCCGCCGTCGGCGATGGTGGAGGGCGTGGTGGGCCATCCTCAGCAGCACAACTTGAGTTGCGAGTCGCGGTCGGCCACCGACCTGGCGGCCTACTGGGGTGCCGCGTTCACGGAGGAGGCGTTCTTGCGCCGGCTGCCCAAGTCGGACAATCCGCAGCGGGGGTTCGTCGGTGACGTCGACATGCCGCCAGGGAGCATGCCGCCTACCGGCTACGGCGTCTACGCTGGGCCGGTGGCTGCGACGCTGCGCAGCTTCCAGCTCGACGCCGAGGCTCAGCATGCTATGTCCCTGGATACCTTGAAGCAGGAACTGGCCGCTCAGCGGCCAGTTGTCGTGTGGGCCACCTACGACATGCAGCTCCCGGGCACAGAGAGGTGGGTCTCGTCCGACGGCGTGGCGTCGACGGTGGTCAGGTGGCAGCATACGTTTATCGCCGTTGGTTATGATGAGGGTGGACTCTATTTGATTGACGCGTTCGACGGTGGGACGAAGACGTTCTCGTACGAGGCCTTCGGCCCTGCCTGGGATCAGCTTGGCCGCATGGCGGTGACAGTGACCGGACCCTTGACACAGCCTGCAGAACGGATGTGGCTGGCACAGACGGTCGAGGGCCGTTGTCAGTTTGTTGTCGATGGTCGATGGAGCGTCGGTCCGCGATGACGGCGTCACGCCTATGCCTCGGTGGCCGGGGGGATGAGCCCGGCCCGCACGTTGACGGGGCACGGCAGTCACCTAATCGCTAGTGTACGAACTAGGAGGGAGAGCTATGGTCACGATGCAAGACGTGTCTCGCATGATGGAGGCTGCGGGTGTTCCTGGGCAGGACGCCCACGATCTACCCAGCAGCACGAAGACCTTCCCCGATGGGGCTCACTATCGCATGGAGGTGTCCGGCGTAGAGCGCCCGAAGGTGCTGGAGGCAGTGATTGATGAATCGCAGAAGCGGAACGTGCCCATTCATCGCCTGATCTCGGTGGTGATGGGGGCCACCCTGCTGGACAAGGCGGAGCTGAAGGATTTCGCGCAGATGGCGGCCGAGGCCCAGATGGAGGTCATCCTGACGCCGGGCCCGCGCGCCGGTTGGGACATTGGGCGACAGCTGGCCACGCCCGAGGGGGCCCTGTCGGGCATTCGCTGTCGAGGCTGCAAGGGGCTGCAACAGACCATCACCGACATCATGGCCTGCATTGAGCTGGGCTTCCGCGGGTTCCTGGTGGTCGACGAGGGGGAGCTGTGGCTGCTCAACGAGATGAAGAAGAACGGCGACATCCCCGAGGACGTCATCTTCAAGGTGAGCATCTACGCCGGGCACGCCAACCCGGCCGGCGGGAAGGTGCTGGAGATGCTGGGGGCGGGGACCTTCAACCCGGTTGCCGATCTGACGCTGCCCCAGTTCGCTGCGATTCGGCAGGCGATTGACATTCCCCTCGACGTGCACGTCATCATCACGGAGTCGTTTGGGGGCTACATGCGCTTCTACGACGCTCCGGAGATGGCTCGGGTCAGCGCCCCCTGCTACTTCAAGATCGAGCCGGGGCCGGCCTGTGCAGCGACCGGGGCGGCGTTGTACAAGCCGTGGGTCGATGGGGACATGCTGGCCGAGTGGGGCCGGGTGAAGGTCAAGTACGCCCAGATCCTCCACGAGATCATCCAGGAGAACTACCCAGAGCTGAAGATGTCGGCATTGGGGCCGGATGATCTGGCCATACCGGAGGCGTAGGGCCGGGACGAAGACTCCAGCTGGCGTTTCCGTTTGTAGTGACGGCTTCAGCCGTTCCTCTCACGGAGAGAGCGACTGAAGTCGCTACTAGGAGCCCCGCATGGTGGGGCGGCCCATCGCGACACTGGATTTGCGCTGGGCGACGGGAACGATGAGGGAGGACGTCTAGCTTCCTATGAGAAGCTTCAGGGTCTATAGTATGTTGATTCAGGAGGATCACGTTGAACGACTTGACTGAATCGTTCGTCGAACTGATTCGCCGGGCGGCCACGGACCTACCGTCGGACGTGGAGTCGGCCCTGCGCCAGGCCCGGGACCGGGAGGATGCGGGCTCAGCGGCGGAGGGCGCGCTGGACGCGGTGTTGGAGAACGTGGCCATCGCCCGCGAGAATTCCACGCCCATCTGTCAGGATACAGGCGTGCCGATCTTCTATGTCTATCTGGGCGCCCAGGCGGACGAAAGCACCAGGAGGTCTCTGAAGCGGCAGATGGAGGCGGCGGTGGCGGAGGCCACCGAGCGTTCCTATCTCCGTCCCAACGCCGTCGATCCGATCACAGGCCGCAACAGCGGCAACAACCTGGGGCGTGGCTTTCCCACCTTCCACTTCGAGGCCTTGGACGAGGAGGGCGAAGCGGATGGCGGGGAGGTCCTGCGGGTGGAGCTGCTCTTGAAGGGCGGTGGAAGCGAGAACGTGGGTGCCCAGTATAAGCTGCCCTTCGCGGGAGGTGATGCGACGGCGCCGTTCGACGCTGGGCGCGACCTGGACGGCGTCCGCAAGGTGGTGCTGGACGCCGTCTACCGAGCGCAGGGCAAAGGCTGCGCGCCGGGCGTGCTGGGCATCGCCATCGGCGGGGATCGCGGCAGCGGCTACGTGCACGCCAAGGAGCAGCTCTTCCGCCCCCTAAACGACATCAACCCGGATCCGGCGCTGGCCGAGTTGGAGGGGGCCCTCTTGCGGGACGCCAACGCGTTGGATATTGGACCGATGGGCTTCGGGGGCAAGACGACGCTCTTCGGCGTGAAGATCGGGGCCTACCATCGCCTGCCGGCCTGCTACTTCGTCAGCATCGCCTACAACTGCTGGGCCCTGCGACGCGCCACCATGACCGTCCGCGGGTCGGCGGGGTCTCCCCAAGAGGAGGTGAGCTTCCGATGAGTACCTACCACTTGACCCTGCCCATCTCCGAAGAGGATGTCCGTACGCTGAAGGTGGGGGATACGGTTTTCCTCTCCGGCGTGATGACCACGGGGCGCGACGCCGCCCACAAGTATATGATCGAGACGTTCATTGAGCCTTCTTCGCCGGTGCCCGAGAGCGAGCAGCCGATCTACGAGGCCTTGAAGAACGTGCTCCACGAGGGTGTTATCTACCACTGCGGCCCAGTTGTGCGTCAGCGGTCCGATGGCGGGTGGGCGTTCGTCGCCGCTGGCCCCACCACCTCCATCCGCGAGGAGGTCTACGAGCCGCAGGTCATCGAACACTTCGGCCTGCGCGGCGTGATCGGCAAGGGCGGCATGGGTCCGGACACGCTGCGGGCATGTCAGGAGCACGGCGCGGTCTACTTCCACGCGGTCGGAGGGGCGGCCTCGCTCATCGCCGACGCGGTGAAGGAGGTCGTGGCGGTTCACAAGAAGGAGGCGTTTGGCGTGCCGGAGGCGTTCTGGGTGATTCGCGTCGTGGACTTTCCCGTGGTGGTGACCATGGACACCCACGGGCGGAGCATCCACGACGAGGTCGAGGCGGCGTCGAAAGCCGCTCTGCGTCGGTTGACTGTGGGTGAGTAGACGATTTGATCCGTCTATCAGTTTACCAATCTTGGCCATTCACCTCCCGTTCCTGGCGGATGGCTCCTCTCGAGCCATGGATCCGCGATGCGGGAGGCGTAACAGCTGGATCACGGCTTGGGGTCACCTGACCCCAAGCCAGACCCGGCGGGAGCCTTAGATGAATGGCCACCATCGATCCACCAATCCCTATGCACGAATCGAGTGAGTCACCAAGGCATCAGGAGTCGAGCTTGAAACTGTGGCGTACACCATTGGACATTGAGAAATTCACCACACCGCACGGGGAGGTGCACATCATCCCGGCGCGCTGCAAGGGGTGCGAGCTGTGCGTGAAGTACTGCCCGCGCGATGTGCTGGCCATCTCGGATGAGATGAACGAGAAGGGGTACCATCCGCCAATCGCGGTCCATCCCGAGCGGTGCGTCGTCTGTCGGTTGTGCGAGTTGTTGTGTCCCGAGTTCTGCATCTATACGAAGCCGTTGGAGGAGGGAGGCGCTTCGCTTCCCTCAGACCAGAAGGGAGCCGCTGCGCTTCCGTCAGACGATAGCGCAGAGGCTGCGCTTTCTTCGGAGGAGGGTGACGATGAGTAAGGCGGGCGTCCTGGAGGGCGCATTCTTCTTTGATGGCGATACCGCCATTGCCGAGGGGGCTATCTGCGCCGGTTGTCGCTTCTTCGGCGGGTATCCCATCACGCCGGCGAGTGAGATCGCCGAGCGTATGTCGGGGCGTCTGCCGGAGATCGGCGGCGTCTTCATCCAGATGGAGGATGAGCTCGGATCGATGAACGCCGTCGTCGGTGCCGCGTGGGGCGGAGCGCGCGCCATGACCGCCACCTCGGGGCCCGGCATCAGCCTGATGCTGGAAAACATCGGGCTGGCCGTGATGACGGAGACGCCCTGCGTCATCGTCAACGTCCAGCGCGGCGGTCCCTCCACGGGGCTTCCCACGGTGACCAGCCAGGGGGACATGATGCAGGCCCGTTGGGGCTCGCACGGCGACTACGCCATCATCGCTCTCGCGCCGGCCAGCCCCCAGGAGGCCTTCGACCTGGCGATCCGCGCCTTCAACCTGGCCGAGAAGTATCGCACGCCGGTCTTCCTGATGGCCGACGAGGGTGTGGGCCACATGTTCGAGCGGGTGGTCATACCGCCGCTGGACCAGATTCCCATCTATCCCTGGCGGAAGCCGAAGGAACCGCCCAGCAAGGACTTCCTGCCCTACAAGCCCGAGGAGGACGGCGTCCCGCCCTTCCCGGTGGCTGGGACCGGCTATCGCATCCACGTGACCGGCCTGACTCACGACGAGCGGGGCTATCCTGTGGTGACGGCGGAACAGCAGAAGAAGCTGATCCCGCGCTTGCTGGGCAAGATCCACAACAACCGCCACGACATCATCGACCTTGAGGAGGATGGAGGAGCGGAGGGCTTGGAGGCCGCCGACGTGGTGGTGGTCTCATACGGCATCTCGGCCCGCCCGGCCCTGCGCGCGGTGCAGATCGCCCGAGAGGAGGGTCTCCGGGTGGGGATGCTCAAGCTGGTGACCGTCTGGCCCTTCGCCGAGGATCGTATCCGCGAGCTGGCGCCCCAGATCGACGCGTTCGTGGTGCCGGAGATCAACATGGGCCAGATCGCGCTCGAGGTCGAGCGCTGCGCGGCCGGCCAGGCGAAGACGATCCCCGTGACCCACCCTGGCGGCGATATCCACAAGCCGGACGTTATCCTGGACGCGATCCGTGAGGTGGCCAAGTGATTGAGAAGATCTATCGAGAAGCGAAGGTGATGGAGGAAGGTGAGCTGGAGGGCGTCCCCACTTGGGAGGAGATCGCCGACCACCCCATGGACGAGCTGCTGCGCACGGAGCGCCTGCCGCACATCTGGTGCCCCGGCTGCGGCCTGGGCACGGCGCTGAGCTGCTTCACCAGCGCGTTGATGCGCTCGGGGCTCGATATGGACAAGGTGGCGATTGTCTCCGGCATCGGCTGCACGGGACGGGTGGCTGGCTACCTGCGGCTGGACGGTTTCCACACCACTCACGGCCGCGCCCTGCCCTTCGCCACCGGTCTCAAGCTGGCGAACGACGGCCTGAAGGTGATCGTTTTCTCCGGCGACGGCGACCTGATCGCCATCGGCGGCAACCACTTCATCCACGCGGCGCGCCGCAATATGGACATCACGGTGATCTGCGCCAACAACTTCATCTACGGCATGACGGGCGGGCAGGTGGGGCCGACCACGCCTACGGAGGCGAGGGCCAGCACCTCGCCGTGGGGCAACCTGGAGCATCCCTTCAACGTGCCCCATCTGGCCTCGGCCGCTGGCGCGACGTACATCGCCCGCTGGACGGTGCTCCACGCCCGTCGGCTGGAGAAGTCGATCCATCGCGCCCTCCTCAAACCGGGCTTCACCGTCGTCGAGGTCATCTCACCCTGTCCCACCGCTTTCGGCCGCGCCAATCGGAAGGACTACGGGCGGGACATGATGGCCTTCTATCACGAGAACGCCGTCATCCGCCACGGTGCCCGCCCCGAGGACGTGGACATCGGCCTGGGTGGGGAGATTGTGTGCGGCGAGTTCGTCAGCATCGAGCGCCCTACGTTCCAGGACCGGCTGCACGCGCTTCACCGCGAGAGGGCGCTGAGCGAGTACAAGCCCTGGGCGGAGTTGGACCTGGAGGATCGGCTTGACCCGGAGGGGGCCATCCGCTACAAGACGCCGCTCGAGCTAGACGCGAAAGAGGACGAAGTCGAGCCAGTGGCGCCCGGCGAGAGGGAGGGGCGGGAGATGCCGGTGGAGGTGCGGCTGGGCGGCTTCGGCGGCCAGGGCATCATCCTGTCGGGCAAGATCATGGGGCGGGCCCAGGCGATCTACGAGGGGCGGCAGGTGAGCCTGACCCGTTCCTATGGGCCGGAGGCGCGGGGTGGAGCCTGCAGCAGCGCGCTGATCATCTCCGACGTGCCGATCCTCTATCCTCACGTCACGCGACCGAGCCTGATGGTGGCCATGTCCCAGGCCGCCTACACCAAGTATCACGGCGAGCTGGCCGAGGACGGCCTCCTGCTGGTCGACGCCGAGCTGGTCGACCTCGATCCCGAGGCGGACCAGGACGTCATCCGGGTCCCCGCGACCCACATCGCCTCGGAGGACCTGGGGCTGCGCATCGTGGCCAACATCGTCATGCTGGGGGCGGTGGCGGCGTTGTCGGACGTGACGTCGAAGGAGGCGATGCGACAGGCGGTGCTGGACAGCGTGCCCGAGGGGACGGAGGAGCTGAACGAGAAGGCCTTCCAGCGCGGCTACGAGGTGGGCATGGAGCTCTTGGAGCAGCGGGACGCCGAGCAAGCCTGACAGCTCGACTCTGGTTTTTTCATCCATAGTAACGGTCTCAGCCGATCCACAATTGGACAATGTCCATCTGACAGATCTGGTCGCGTCGCACGCCCGGCCTGGGTATGGGGTGTCTTGATAGGCCGCTGTCGTGAGCAAGAAGCCGTGGCCGACCTGTCGGATTTCCAGTCATGACCCTCCCCCCGGGGGGGCAAACGGATGACGGAGGTGGCGATGATGAATCAACCAACGTTCGAGGAACTCCACGCGCGATTGGACGAGCTGCTGGCGCCGTGCCTCTCCCAGGACTGGCCGAACATGCCGGCGGCGTGGGCCGAGGGCGTCTATGTCTACGACCGTGAGGGTAAGCGCTACCTCGACTTCCTGGCCGGGTTCGGGGCCTGCAACGCGGGCCACAACCACCCCCGCATCGTGGCGGCGGCCCGCGAGCAGATGAAGCACATGGTCCACGCGCCAGCCGGGGTGATGGCCCACCAGCCCCTGCTGCGGCTGGCCCACGAACTGGGCAGCGTGGCACCTGGCGGGGCGAACATGTTCTTCTTCGGCAACAGCGGCTCCGAGGCCGTGGACGGCGCGCTGAAGATGGCGCGCTACGTCACCGGGCGGTCGGACTTCATCGCCTTCCTGGGCAGCTTCCACGGTCGCATGCTGGGCGGGACGGCCGTCACCGCCTCCAAGGTCGCCTACCGCCGGGGCCACGGCCCGCACCTGCCCGGCGTGCACTTCGCTCGCTTCCCCTATCCCTACCGCTCCCTGGCCCCCACGGAGGAGGACTGCGTGGAGGAGGCCCTGGGCGATATCCATCGGTTGTTCGAGTATCTGGTGCCGCCCGAGGACGTCGCTGGTATGCTGGTGGAGCCGGTGCAAGGCGAGGGCGGCTACATCTTCCCGCCCCGCAGCTGGCTGCAGGCGCTGCGCAACATCTGCGACGAGCACGGGATCTTGCTCATCTTCGACGAGGTGCAGGCCGGCTTCGGGCGCACGGGTGAGTGGTTCGCGGCCGATCTCTACGACGTGGAGCCCGACGTGGTCTGCATGGCAAAGGGCATCGCCAACGGCTTCCGGCTGAGCGCCCTGGGCGCGCGTCGGGAGATCATGGGGCGGTGGGGCGCGGCGTCCCACGGCACGACCTACGGCGGCAATCCGATGGCCTGCGCCGCGGCGTTGGCCACCCTCGACGTGATCCGCGAGGAGGGGCTGTTGGAGAACGCTCGCCGGAAGGGCGACTATATGATGGGCGTGCTTCGGGACCTGCAGGGGGAGTCGACGATCGTCGGCGAGGTGCGCGGGGCGGGGTTGATGATCGCGGTCGAGTTCGTCAAGCCGGACACGGACAGGGAGCCGCACACCGAGGCGGTGCGGCGCATCTTGGATCGCTGCCTGCAGGACGGGCTGCTGATGTACCCGTGCGGCCATTGGACGCAGACGATCCGGCTGATCCCGCCGCTGACGATCGACCGCCCGCAGGTGGAGGAGGGGTTGGACATTTTCCGGCGGGCGGTGTTGGCTGAGGGGTAGGGATGCGGTGGGTGCCGCTGCAGCCGCTGCGCTTTTGCGCTTACAGAAACCCGCCCTACATCTTCAGTGAGTGGGCTCGGCAGGTATGGAAACGTGCCCCTCATCTTTTCGGGCGTCGTTGGGGCACCGTCGAACCCATTGTACATTGAGTAGGTCGGGTTTCCATACCCGACGTCGTTGGTCTGAGGGGTAGGGATCGGCGGGTATGGAAACCCGCCCTACAT
>Ga0207796_1000105_pt1 | contig 35650 bp, 38 predicted proteins | sample Pon1CUnioCityCA_6_FD_187274 | JGI IMG/M metagenome (GOLD analysis project Ga0207796, IMG submission 187274) | Marine sediment microbial community from Union City, CA, USA - Pond 1C Sediment 1 (SPAdes) | ecosystem: Environmental > Aquatic > Marine > Intertidal zone > Salt pond sediment ... | reverse complement strand
CAGTCCTGAGGTGCCACAGTATTTTGCCCGTTGGGGGCTTTTTGAGTATAATCTGAGCCGCGGGCTCGTTTGCCCGTGAAGCGAACCTGGCGGGATTCACCCTGGATCTCACTCGATGCTTTGGAGGCTCTGCATGCACGTACGTAGTCACCGAATCGGACATCTTTTCGTGTTCGCATTGCTCTTGGTCATTATGCTCTCCGCCTGCGGCGCCCCGGGGAGCGCGGTCGAGGGAGGCAGCCTTGTGTACGGCCTCACCCTGGCGCCATCGGGCATCGATCCCCACATCGATGCGTCCTCCGAGTTGGGCATACCGCTGACCAGTGTCTACGATACGCTGGTGTATCAGGACCTCGATGGCAACTTTGTGCCCGGCCTGGCCGAACGATGGGAAGCGTCTGAGGACGGAAGGACCTATACCTTCTACCTGCGCCGCGATGTCAGATTCCATGACGATACCCCATTCAACGCCGAGGCTGTCAAGTTCAACCTGGACCGCATTGCCAGTCCCGACACCAGGTCGAGGAAGGCGCGTGGAATGCTGGGCACGTATAGCCACACTGAGATCGTTGATGACTATACCGTCAAGATCCAGTTTAGTGAGCCCTACGCCCCCTTCCTTGACTCCCTGAGCCAAGTCTACCTCGGTATGGCCTCCCCGACAGCCGTCCAACAATGGGGGGCCGAATACCAGATGCATCAGGTCGGCACAGGTCCGTTCATCTTCCGAGAGTACCTGCCCAATGACCATCTGACCCTCGTGCGGAACCCTGACTACGATTGGGCCCCATCGGTATATCAGCACGATGGCCCGGCATATTTGGACGAAGTAATCTTCAAGTTCTACGTAGATCCGGCTGTACGAGCGCTGGCACTAGAGTCCGGTGAGGCCGATGTGATGGGCGAGGTTCCTCCCATTGACGCAGCCCGGCTCGAGGAGAATCCCGAGTTCTCACTGATCCAGGTCCCAATACCAGGCCAACCCCTCCAGTTCTTCCTCAATACCGAGAATCCGCCCACCGACGACCCGCGCGTTCGCGAGGCACTCCTGTACGCTACGGATCAGCAAGCGATCGTTGACACCATCTTCCAGGGTTACTCGCCGCCTGCCTACGGCCCGCTAAGCGCTGCCACAATGGGATATAGTGACCAGGTAGAGGCTCTATATCCCCATGATCCAGGACAAGCCAGCGCACTGTTGGAGGCTGCGGGTTGGGTCGACTCGGATGGGGACGGAATCAGAGAAGATGCAGACGGGCTCCCCCTCGCACTTGGCGGATACCTCATGAGTTGGGGCTATTTGCCTGAGGTGGGTCAACTACTGCAAGCACAACTGCGTGAGATCGGTGTGGACTTGCGGACAGAGTTGGTGGCCTTTCCCGCAGCTGTCGAGGCCGCAGGCCAGGGACTTCACAATCTGGCTCCTATGACATTCTCAGGAAGCGATCCCAGCCTGCTCGGAACAACCTATCTGTCATTAAACGCAGATGGTGGCTTTAACTGGTCAAATGTGCGCGATGCAGAACTCGACCGGCTGCTAACTCAGGGACTGACTGAAGTTGATGACACCGCTCGACTTGGCCTATATGCTGCTGCACAGAGACGCATCATGGACCTTAGCCTCGTCCTGCCTATCCGCGATTACGAAAACCTTAATGCGACCCGGGCTTCTGTCCGTGGTCTAAGGTACGACCGGCAGGGATGGTTTCCTTGGCTCTACGACACCTATCTTGAAGAATGATGCGATAGCCTGCAGAGTAATGCTTTCCGCGTCGATCTACCTCCGGGCCACGCACAGTCACGCCGGGCCTACTTGAGATGCTACGCTACATCGGGCGACGGTTGTTGGGCGCCATTCCGGTGCTTTGGGGAGTGGCCACGCTGGTCTTTGTCATCATGCGGCTGCTGCCCGGAGACCCGGCCGCACTCATGCTCTCCGAGTCGGGTGGATCTGCCCAAGCTATTGCCGAGCTACGCAACGAATTGGGCCTCGATGAGTCTGTCCTCATCCAGTACGGGCGATATCTTGCCCGTCTCGCACAAGCCGACCTGGGCACTTCCCTCTTCACCCAACGCCCTGTGATCACAACCATTGCTGAGCAGCTGCCGAGCACGATCGAGCTTGCCATCGCTGCTATGTTGGTGGCCGTGATACTTGGAAATGCTCTGGGAATCTTGGCTGCAGCAAAGCAGGGCACCTGGTTGGAAGGGTCAATCATGACAGGTGCCGTCGTCGGTATCTCCATCCCTATCTTCTGGTCGGCCACTCTACTTATCTGGCTATTTGCCCTCGTGCTGGGCTGGCTGCCAGCCACAGGCCAAGGGGGATTCCGCTACCTGATCCTTCCGGCCCTTGTCCTCGGATTCGCTTCTGCTGGTGCCATCACCAGACTGGTACGGGCTAGCCTGCTTGAGGTTTTGGATCAGGATTTCGTCAGAACCGCTCGAGCCAAGGGACTTGCCAGCCGCACGATCCTTTTTCGCCACGCACTGAAGAGGGCCTTCATACCCGTAACTAGCATGATCGGACTGCAGTTCGGCTTCCTGCTCGGCGGTACAGTAGTCATAGAGACGATCTTCTCGCGACCGGGGATCGGTCGTCTGATGGTCAACGCCATTCTGTGGAAAGACCTACCGTTGGTTCAAGGCGTAGTTCTGCTGGTAGCGCTTGTGTACACGCTGGTCAACCTCGCCACTGACGTAGTCTATGCCTACCTAGATCCACGCATTCGATATGGCTAAGCGACGCTTTGCGATTCCTACACGCAAGACCGTTCCGCGACACGAGTATGCCCCTCGCCCGCGCCGCGGGCTACGAGCCAATCCTGCCGCGTTGCTGGCCCTAGGCATCCTGCTTCTGGTTGCAGTAGCACTGGTTGCTGCACCTCTCATAGCGCCTTACGATCCCCTCGCTATGGCACCAGCCCAGCAGTTTCTCCCGCCGAGTTGGGAACATCCAGCCGGCACTGATCTCTTTGGACGGGATGTAGCTGCGAGGGTGCTGTATGGAGGACGCCTCTCGCTGGGTATCGCCATGCTAGCCGTGCCTCTCGCTGCGATCCCAGGCACGATTTTGGGCCTCCTGGCAGGATACTATGGGCATAGAGTGGACAGAGTAGTAAGCTGGCTGATAGACGTGATGCTCGCATTTCCCAGCATCCTGCTGGCTCTGACACTCATCGCAGTCCTGGGGACCGGAGCAATCAACGTGGCTCTCGCCGTGGGACTCGCGGGCATCCCTCAGTATGCGCGGCTCGTCCGTGGACAGGCGCTCACAGTAAGGCGACAACCCTATGTGCGGGCAGCTTGGACTGTCGGGTGCACACACAGACGCATCATACTGCGCCACATCCTGCCCAACGTCATCGGCCCGATTATCGTCCTGGCGACTCTGGACGTAGGTTGGGCCATCCTGAACGCCTCTGCGCTAAGCTTTCTGGGGCTCGGCGTCCAGCCGCCAACTCCGGAGTGGGGGACCATGCTCAATGAGGGGCGGGGATTCCTGAGGGATGCACCCTGGGTTACAGCAGCCCCGGGTCTCGCGATTGCCCTGACCGTTCTCTCTGTGAATCTGCTGGGCGATGCTTTGCGTGACAGCCTTGACCCACGACTGCGAAACCGGGGGTAACAGGGGCAAAACGGAACTCGCGAGCATTTGAACAGAGTACTCTCACTCAGTCGTCATACCGTTCAAGCAGCAGCCTCATACCCAGATCATCCCTGATTCCCGGCCCCAGCGCGACCGACTCCCATTCTTCTTGACTCAATGTACCGTCACCATCAACCCTGACAACTAGCTTGCCAATACGCCGTCCAGAGTGTCCAGTAAGCGGTTGCTCAGCCGTCAATACCAGGGTGCCGGTCTGCGGCACGCGAAGGGCGCGGCTGGGGAGCTGTCTCGGCAGCGCTGCAACAACCAAGTCGATTCCGCCAACTGCGCTGGCCAGGTCCAAGGCCGAGCGATATGGGATATTGGTGAGGACTACAATCGTATCCGCCTGCTCACGCACCTCGGAGGCAACCTCCGCGAGCACCTCCTCAGGATCGAGGACAGTGTAGTCTGAGAGCTCCTCCCCAGGCAACCGTGTAAGTCCGACCACCCCGATCTTATAGGCTCCGACATCGATGATGGAGTAAGGCTGTCCCACGAGCTGCTGGTCTGCACGCCATAGCGCATTCGCCGACAATACGGGGAATTCGGCCCTAGCCAACAGCTCTCGCAACCCAGCCGCACCCAAACCCAGTTCCATGGGCCCGATTGCCATCGCGTCATAGGCCATGAGATTCATGCCAGCGATGATCTTTTCAGCAGTCGTTTCGCTCTCAGCTAAGCCATGACCAACCAGCGCATCTCCCGCGTCCAGAAGCAGCACGTACGCGGCCAGCCGCCTCTGGTCCTTCACGTAGGTTGCCCTCCGGCGAAACCCGCCGGTTGAATTCACTCCTCAGCCACAGGGCTCTGTCTCGCCCCAGTTGTCGTTAGTGTGCAATATGACCAACTGCATGGCGTCACGGTGGTCGTTTGACGTGGGCTCTGAAGGAGAGGCGGAAAGCAAATCAGAGCCTGGTGCTCCGCCGCCGCAAGCTGACAGCAACAGGCCAGCCAACAGCACAGCAAGCCCTCGCAACGCACGTACCGACACGCGATTACTCCTTGGCTCCCCAATTTCGCCTGAGCCACCAGCTGCCCGCTGACCCAGCAGAAGCCGCAACGGCAACAGCACCGACCACAATGAGCAGGGCTGGTGGACCAGATCCCGAGTTCATGCCGTCGTCTACATCCTCATTAGCAGGCACCATTTCGGCCACCGGTACAAGGGTCGGCAAGGAGGTGCGCGTCGGATAGGGCGTCTTGGTCGGTGGCCTGAGAGTTGGTGTCGGCGTTGCCGTCGGCGTGGCTGTAGGGGTGGTCGAGGGTGTAGCAGTCGTTGTGTCCGTTGGCGTCGCGGTGGGCGTCGACGTAGCGGACGCAGTAGCCGTCGGTGTTGGCTGCGCGGGCACGGGCGTTCGGGTTGGCGGTCTGGACGTCGGCGTGAGCGATGGCATGGGCGTCACAGTGGCGGCAGGCTGGTTGGGATCGGGCCAAAGGCCCACCGCATCCAAAAAGACCCAATCCTGCCCATATGCCCTGGGATGATGAACCCACACAAATACGGTCATCGTCGGACCTGTTGCCCTGGCAGATACGGTCAAATCAGGCCAACGGGTTGTTGTCCATTCTGAACGCCCCCAGATCACACTTGGTGCCAGCGGATCTGTGCCACCAGTTGGATCCAGGCCAAGCTTGCGCTCAAAGTCTGGCTGAGATACCGCCGCCCATCCAATATCCGTCTGGTACACCACACCTGGCGTAACCGCCACCTGCTGGTAGATGCCAGCAGTGAACGGCTCGCCATCCGTCAGCAGCCAGAGTGACGGTGCCCCCCAGTATGTGTCATCGGCCGGCCGGTAATCTGGATCTCCTGCCAGGATAAAGTACCACCAGGCCACAGGTATCTGAAAGCGTTTCTCACCGACCCAATCGTCGACAAAGGCATCAAAGCCGCAGTTTTGCGTAAGGTTGCCCGCCTCTAAACAGGGATTCCGATCGCCAGCGGCTGCAGGCCAGCCAAGCAGACCTGCCGCAAACGCACAGACCAAGGCCACGCAGAATACTCGCCAGATGAATCTGATAAGCATACGCATTACGAATCCACCACTTCCAAGGTTGCGAGAACAACTCGAGCGTCAGGCCGAGTGCCCGATGACTGCCCACCGATTGGCGCATTATACCCGAAAAGACAGCGGGCAGCAAAAACTCGGCCCGAATCAGGCGATTGTGAGCAAGTAGCTACAATCGCAGCGGTTTGGGGTAACTTGGAAAAGATGCTACAATAGCCCGGGCGCTCCCCACCAGGTGTGCCCTCAGGTGCAACCGCTCGATGAGATGCAGAGGAGGTATCTATGGCTGGCAAGACTCTCGGTGAATTCCAGGCGGATGTCGATGCCTGGATCCGTGAAGTGGGCGGTGGTTACTGGTCGCCCCATGTCAACTTGGCGCGCATCATTGAAGAGGTAGGCGAGCTGGCCAGGTTGCTCAACCACCAGTACGGTCCCAAGCCAAAGAAACCCGAGGAGCAGGCACAAGAACTGGGCGAAGAGCTGGCTGATATCCTGTTCGCCGTCATCTGCCTGGCCAATTCAGAGGGCATCGAGTTGGAGCCAAGCCTCCTAGGGGTAATCGAAAAAGTCTGGGTGCGCGATCGCCATCGGTACATCGAAGCAAAGTGAGGAAAAGCCGCGGCGAAAGCGGACTCCCTCCCAAACCCTGCGTCAAGATGCTCGGTTTGTCTTTGTCACATGACTGTGCTATAATCGCCACAGTATGCTGGGCGGATCCACTTCTAGGGTTCAAGGAGGCCAAGCGATGGATAGACGATTCACATCACTGCGGGTAATTGGTACTATCTTCAAGATCCTCGCCTGGATTTCCCTCATCCTCGGTCTGATCTCAGCTGTCGGACTGCTCATACTTGGGCTCACGCTAAGTGGGGATCCTGGGCTACTCGGTCTTAGTCTGAGCGGTCCACTTGCCGGTTTGGCCATGTTCGTGGCCCTCACAGTCATCGCAGTCTTTGGCTTCTTGACCCTGTATGCCGTCGGCGAGTCAGTATACCTCTTCCTCTCGATTGAGGAGAACACGCGGCGCGCTGCCATACTTGCGCAACAGCAATACGCAGCGAACCAGACATCCTTTGCCTCACCCCCACCCCAGGACAGCGCGGAGGATTAGCGTCCGACGCTCTCGATAAATGCCTCACCTTGCGCCATCAGCTCTGCATGATCCGCGGGTGGTTCAAGGCTTTCCAAGACGCGTACTGTGTGCTCCCTGAGCAATCTCTGCGCTGCTGGAGAACCTAGCTCGTGCCACTTTTCCAGAGTCAGATTAGGAAACAGCTCGCTCTGAAATGCCGCGTCACGAAAGCGCAAGAGTGTCGAAGGTGACATCAAGAAACTGCCTCCCGGACCCACATCGAGGATCTCCCCCAAGGCTATAGAACTGTCATCCAGGGCAAACCCCTGGGATAGCAGGCGGACTTGTTCGATCACCTCGTTTGCATACACTACGACAGCCGGGGAGAATGCCTTTGAGCCAAGCAGATCCCCGACAAAGGGAACGAGGCCCACCTTGCCCAGACAGCTGACCAGGTGATTCGCCCATTGATGTCCCGCTGTGATCAGGTCAGGGCCCCACCCCATACCACTCCCCGATGTGCCACAGTGAGGCAGCCTGTAGTAAGCCATCATCTCCGCGCAGACGAGATCGATCAGATAGCTCCTCGGTTCGTAAAAACTGCCCATGCCCCTCATGTCAAAGATCGCAGGTAGACTGCCAAGGATAATTGGCGTCCCCTCCCTGAGCAATTGGCTCAGCGTCAGTCCCGCGAGTAGCTCCGCATTGAGCAGCACCAATGCGCTGGCAGGTGTGATCGGCGTTGAAGCTCCTGCCATGCCATAGTTGGAGTAGATCACCGGAATGTTGCGCTGGACCGCGTGGCGCATCTTAAAGACCGTACCCTTGTTGACAACTAGCGGGCTGATCGGATTCAGGTAGGGCAACACAAAGGGAGACGAAGACAGATCGCCACGGACTCTTTCCAGAAGATCGAGCACTCGTGGAAAGACCTCATCATCAGAGACCAATATTACCAGCGGTTTGTCCGTGTTGGCAACCATCTCGAGGGTCGCATATAGATCGGAACTGTGCGGCGGAACGTCCTGCACGACACCAACCGTAGATATCACATCGTAACTGGGGAGTACGTGTCCCAGACGTACCATCGACTCCATGTGCTTACGAGAAAAGGGCGTCACCTGATCCGACACCGGATCCTGATACTGCAAAGAAGTAACGCCAATACCAAAACGCGCGGGACCTGGCAACCGGAAAGCCAAGTCCCCACGTTGATCGTGGACATCAACTGATCGCGGTGCCACCTCAAGTGCCCACTCGACCAGTTCGCGAGGAATCCGCACTCGGTCGCCATCAATCGCAGCAGCGCCAGCATGCTGGGCAAAGAGGCGTAGCGCCTCTTCTGAATCTACACGGACCCCACAGATGGACAGAATGCGCAGCGAGTACTCATGGATCTGCTGCAACTGCTCACTGTCAAGGACTGTAAGCCTCGGCTGGACAAGACTCATGGGACATACCTCATCTAGTTGGTCTGCGCCGGCGCCGCTGTCAGCCTCCACTTCCACCCGGGCCGGCTATCGTACTCTCACCAAGAATCGATTGTTGATTTGACCACCGTCTCACTGTCATCGTCAAAGACAAAGGAACCGCGAATCCGCTCGCCGGCAACGAAACGAGGCAGCCAGTATAAGGCATCTTGCCACATCTGGCCGAAAGGCAGGTCATCTACCCCAAACCAGTAAGGTTTCATCTCCCTCCCCTCCTGCGGGGCGCCGCTCCAACTCCTGGCGAGAAAGACGTGCACTCTTTGGCTCCACGCTGGCCTCGTGGGGAAGAGAAACACGAGGTCACCCACCGCCTGCAAGTCACAGGGAGCCACGGTGACACCTGTTTCCTCAAAGAGCTCCCTGTGGGCAGCTGCACGAGGCGTCTCACCCGGCTCGACCTTTCCGCCAAATCCCGTGATCTTGCCAGCGCCAAAGCCTTCCTTCTTCAGCCCTAGCAGTACGCGCCTGGGCGGATCTCCATCGACCAACAGGCAGAGCGTTGTCTCCTTCAATGCCTCAACCCGCCGATGATGATGCCGCGCTTGCCGCAGGCCCATCCAGCCACCGCTGCAACTCGAGGATATTCCCTTCGGGGTCGGCGACATAGACGAATCTGACGCAATGGGTATCGGAAACAGCCAGTGTCACAATCTCACCTACGCTTTGCCCGCCCGCCTCAAGTACCAACTCTCGTGCCGCCTTGACATCTTCTACGGCAAATGCAAGATGGGCAAAACCCTGTCGGTTCACCGCCCGAAGCTCGGCATCCAGGCCGTGATCATACTCAAAGATCTCCAGGGTGGGCCCATCCTCACCATAGCCCGGGAGCCCAAGGTGACCCCCCCGGATGGCTGCCCCATGTACACCAGTCGCACGTTCCAGGAGCTCGCCTTCCAGCTCTCGCTCGGGCGGCACGGGAACACAGCCAAATGTCTCCTGGTAGAAACGCGCCAGCCGCCTCCAATCCTTGGCGATCAAGTTGATGTGGGCAAATCTGGACTGCATTGCCATGTCATGGTCTCCTCGCTTAAACAGGCTGGAACGGCACAGCCCATGCCAACTTCGGTTGCTTGGGCATTGTACTCCAGAAGCCATGCGACGGCAAGTGACATGGTATTTGGTGACCACGGTCAAGAGCCACCTGGCGCAAGATGACTTGTGGAGGATGGCAGCCCGCGTCATTGGCGCATTGAAAGGAATCATGCTACAATAGCAGCATACTTCTCTCGGCAAGGAGGACTAGCAGGCATGAGTCACCCACCAATCGACTCGCAGATCACCTTTAGCTATACCAACGATCTTGCGCAGACATCACGGTTCTACGAAGATGTTATGGGCCTTCGCCTGAAGCTCGATCAGGGAGCTTGCCGCATCTATCAGGTTGGAGGGGACAGCTATTTCGGGTTCTGCCAGCGCACTGTCAACGCTCCACCTAGCCAGGAGCAGTCGCATGTGATCCTCACTATCGTCACGCACAGTGTCGATGAATGGCATCAGTATCTCACAGAGCATGGTGTTCGGCTGGAAAAGTCGCCGGCCGTCAACTCGGAGTATGGCATCTACCACTTTTTCCTCCGCGATCCTGACGGAAACCTGCTTGAGGTCCAGCAGTTCCTCGATCCCTTCTAGGTCTGGAATCCGCCTATGAACTACGTTCTTTTGCTTTGTCTGGGCGCCATCTGGGGCTCTTCCTACATGTTCATCAGGGTAGCCGTCGCCGAAGTGCCTGCTCTGACGCTTGTTGCAGCTCGCCTGCTCCTGGCTGCCGCAATCCTGTGGATTGCCCTTCGCGCCTCGCGCCGCCCGATTCCCCGTGACCGCAGGCTTTGGGTTGCGTACGCGGTCATGGGTGTGCTAAGTGGAGCGCTGCCGTACACACTGATTTCCTGGGGAGAGCAGTACATCCACAGCAGCCTGGCAGCCCTGCTACAGGCGACCATGCCTATCTTCACCGTCATCCTGGCGATTTTCCTGGCTGACGACGAACATCTGACCTGGACAACAGCATTCGGCGTCGTGACTGGCTTTGCAGGTGTCGTAGTGCTGATCCTGCCCGACCTGCGGGAGGGATTACACGCCAATCTCCTCGGCCAGCTCGCGATCGTAGGTGCCTCAGTTAGCTATGCGGCAGCGGCGATCTTTGCCCGGAATCGGTTACGAGGAGAACCGCCGCTTAGCTCGACTATGGGCCAGATGACCATGGGGGCGCTCTTTACGATGCCCCTCAGCCTAATCATCGATCGGCCTTTTCCATTGTCACCGTCGGCGCCAGCCGTGTTGAGTTGGCTAGGCCTGACAATTCTGGGTACCGTGCTGGCCTATATCATCTACTATGCCCTCATCGACCGCACCAGCGCCACCTTTGTGAGTACGGTGACCTACGTCATCCCCATTGTCGGACTGGCTCTGGGCGCTCTGGTACTCGATGAGCCAGTCACTGCAAACCTGTTGATCAGCGCAGTACTCATCATTGCCGGAGTGCTGCTCGTCCGAGCATAAGGGCTATTATCTATCACGGGAGCTGTCGGGAAGTGCACCTATGCGTACTGTGAAGCGTCTATTCACCTATCTCACCCCATACTGGAAGACCTTAGTAGTCAGTTCCCTGCTGCTGCTGGGCCGTGCCGGAGCTGAACTCGTCCCCCCGCTGTTCCAAAGGCAGATCGTTGACGAGGTTGTCTCTGCGTCCAACCTCTCCAAACTGGGCATGCTCGTCGGCTTGCTGGTCGCAGTCTATGCGTTCCAGCAACTCGTTAACGCCGCCGACATGTTTATCCGTCATGCACTGGGAGAGAGATTCATCCTCGATCTTCGCGTCCGCATCTACGAGTATCTGCAAAAGCTGTCCCTCTCTTTTTTCGAGCGAACATCTACGGGCGAATTGATGTCCCGCGTGACGAACGATGTCAATGTCCTCGAGAGCTTTGTGACGCATGGATCAGCGCTTACGATCGTTGACTTGCTTCGACTGGTCGGTGGGGCGATCATTCTTTTTGTGCTCGACGTGCGCCTGGCCTTGCTGGTACTTCTCCCGGTGCCGATCCTGGCCATCTCATTGCGGTACTTTAACACCCGGATTCGACCAGTGTACCGCCGTGTCCGGGCCAGACTGGGCGATATCAACGCCCAACTCCAGGATAGTCTCTCGGGTATCCGCGTCATACAGGCTTTTGTTCAGGAAGAGCAGGCGCTGGCCCGGTTCACAGTCGAGAGCGAAAGCTACTACAATGCACGAGTTCAGGGCATCCGATACTGGGCGACCTTTTTCCCCGCCATGCGCTTCGTGGCTGCCATGGGGACCGTCATCGTTCTCGGGGCGGGCTCGATCATGGCCGTCGATGGCAGCCTGTCTCTGGGCACCCTCGTAGCATTTCTGTCCTACACCGTGTCCTTTTACCAGCCAATCAACCGTCTCACCGAAGTCGACAACGTGTTCCAGGAAGCCATAGCAGCCGGGGAGCGTATCTTCGAGCTGCTAGATACCACAGCCGATATTGATGACGGACCCGACGCCGTAAAGCTGCCACCTCTTCTCGGCGATGTGCGCTTTGAAAACGTGCACTTTCGCTACGGCACCGGTGACAAGGTGCTGCAGGATGTGACCTTCCGCATGGCGCCTGGTGAGGTGGTGGCCCTCGTAGGCCCAAGTGGCGCCGGCAAGACCAGCATCGCCAATCTTCTATGCCGCTTCTACGATCCCATCGATGGGCACATCACTGTGGACGGGATTGACCTGCGCCAGGCAGAACTGCGCTCCCTGCGAAGCCAGGTCGCTGTTGTGTTGCAGGACACCTTTCTCTTTAACGTGTCGGTACGTGAAAACCTGCTCCACGGCAAGCCGGATGCCAGAGATGCAGAAGTTGTGGCAGCGGCAAAGGCCGCCTATGCACATGATTTCATCGAGTCGCTGCCGGAAGGCTATGATACAGAGATAGGTGAGCGCGGCGTGAAGCTGAGCGGCGGGCAGAAGCAACGACTCGCTCTGGCCCGAGCCCTACTGGCTGATCCGCGCATCCTCATCCTCGATGAGGCTACCTCGTCCGTGGATGCTGAAGCCGAGTACCTAATCCAACAGGCATTGGACGCGGTACTCAAAGGGCGCACAGCCCTGGTCATTGCCCATCGGCTCAGCACCATCCGCAATTCTGACAAGATCATTGCGCTGGAAGAAGGCCGCATTGTAGAGATAGGTGACCATCGCGAGCTCATGGAGCGCGGGGGGCTTTATAGCCAGCTCTACCAGCGACAGATCGAGCTGGCTGGCTGAAACTGGCCGTAAATCGGGGGATATTGTATACTGCTATCAGTAATGCCGCAGTACCAACTAACGAATATTCCAACAAAGGAGTAGATGTGATGAAACTGATCGATCTGACTATTCCGTTAGGGATCGGAACGCCGCCATGGCCCACATACGAGCCGTTGCAGGTCAAGTACTTCAAGAGACTTGCACCCAACGGTGCAAATGGACAGGTGATCACGCATTCCAATCACCTGGGAACACATCTGGACGGCGAGATCCACTTTTTCACACCAGGCAAAGACATTGCCTCGCTGGATCTGAACGACTTTCTCGTAGGGCCAGGCGTCGTCGTGGACCTGTCAGATATCACTGGCGACTACCAGATCTATACGCCTGAGATGATCGAAGAGCGGGTCGATGTTCGCGCGGGCGACATACTGATTATCCACACTGGCTACCATCACTTCGGTTGGGACATGCCGACTGCCGACGAGATCCGCTACATGGTACAGCATCCGGGTCCTGACCGCGAATTCGCCGTCTGGGCCAAGGAAAAGGGCATCAAATGGATCGGTGTCGACTGCGGCAGTGCTGATCATCCTATGAACACAATCATCCGGGACTGGATGCCCCGCCAGGCAGCAGAGGCTGACAAGCTCTTCCAGGAGATGTATGGTGTACCACTGGCAGAACGCTTCACGCCCGACAAGTACCAGCTGATGCACATCGAGATGTTCCCCCATCATATTATCCACGCCGAGTGCTTGGGCGGTGACATCGACCTGCTGGCCAACAGGCGGACAACCATTGGCTTCTTCCCCTGGCGATTTGTGGATGGCGAATCGTGCATCGGTCGCTGCGTGGCCATGGTCGACGACGACGAGTACGAAGAGTTGATGGCACGCAAGGCGGGGATGCCCAAGACCAAGTTTGGGGATGCCTACGATCCGGAGCACGTGGAGAGTATCAGCCAGCTGACTCGCCGGGTTTAGGTTTGGTATCAGTCAACACATCCAGGATAGGGTTGCTGAGGGGTCGCACAGCTCGAGCAAAAGCGAGAACGAATAGGGCGATTGGGGCAAGTAGGTCCCAGCGGACCCTTTTGTCACAAACGGTAGTCGTGAAACACAAGCAGTGAATCGGCGACAGTTATGCGTGGCCAAGTCAAGCCCCGAAAATTGGTGAGTCCAAGGGGCTGCGAACGGCCAAGCGTCTCCGGTTGAGAACGTGGGTGTAAACCATCGTGGTTTTCACGTCCTTGCGGCCGAGGAGTTCCTGCACAGTGCGGATGTCGTAGTGATTCTCCAGTATTGTTGAATGAACTCATCGAGGATTCATCCAACGTGCTGGTGTTGCATGGCTCCAGGTGGTGATGTGGAAGCAAGAAACAGGAGAAAGGAAGAGATGATGGAGCAAAATCCGGCCACGCAGTTTATGGGACAAGGTTACGTTTGATCAGAGTCTGTCCTTCTGGCCGTGTGCCAGGAATTCGAGATAGAGACAGAGAACGATTTGATTCCCCAGATAGCCAGTGGGTTCGCTGGCGGGATTGGCAATACAGGTGCTGTGTGCGGCGCCGTCGTTGGTGCCGTGATGGCGATTGGTCTCAAGCAGGAGCGGGGCGAGACGATGGAAGAGATAATGGGTAATCTGGCGGTGGTGCGGGAGTTTCGTCGCCGCTTCGAGGCGGAGATGGGGGATATCGGTTGTCGTGAGCTAACGGGTATGGACCTGAGCACGGAGGAGGGGCTGAAGCAGGCGACGGGCAGTGATATCGTCCAGAGGGTTTGCTTCCCTTCGGTAGCGGCATCCTACCGGCTTGTGGTAGAGCTGCTGGAAGAAAGCAAGTAGGCGGGAGTGGTATGAATTCTCATCGAGTTGTTGTTGGGTGAGTATGAGTGAGGGGTGGGTAGGTCAGAGTTGGAGGGCGGCCGAACATCTCGCTGGAGCTGACAGGGCTAGCATGGAGCTTTGCGGGATTGGAGCAGGTAGCCACCGAGGTTGGTGAACGAAGGCACATAGCAGGGACCGACCTGCAGGTCAGCTCGGACTGTTATGCGCAATCGGTTCAGGCCTCGTAAGGGAGATAAGAATGGGTAAACAAGATTCGAAAACAACGATCGATATATCTCAACTCCGCCCTTTCCACGGTTACCAGACCTCATTTGTTCCCCTCTCAAGCAAATACTACTTCTACCTCGCGAGCTGGGATGCAAACCCAACTCGATTTCCTCACTTCTCTAACGTATGGCTAATTACACCTGATGATAGAAGGATTCTCTTCTCCGACCCTCCTGCATCAAGTGAAATCGTCTCTGTTTACCATGACTTTCATGAAATCTATGGAGCCTCGATCGCAGTTGAATGGATCACGAACACCCAACTCCATGTTCAATGCAGATCCCTGAATGGTGCCTACAATCTAGATAGTCAATTCGATGTTCGAGAATCGCTGTATTCGCGCTTGCTTGTGGCCATAGGGAGTGGCCCACCCACACCGTTCAGGATATCCACCCCTGTTCTCGCGATTTCAAATTTCTTGGTTGATTTACTGGTCGCCAAGAGTGGATCGGTCCTGCTAGGAAGAACGGAGACAGGTCAACCATATTATCACGGTGAGACTGAGAATCTGTTTCAGATTGTTGGAGGCTCACTGTTATTGAATGGTGAAGACGTCGGTCCGTTGACGAGCCCTACCTGGTCACTCCAATTTGGTGATTCGGTTCCATTCTTCAAACCTGTAGTTAAACTAGGAACTCTGTATCTACCATTTGAGCGGGAAATGGGTGATGTTAGCGCATAACAATCCACTGGAGGCGACCTGGGATGCGCCGCGATTTGCATATGATGGAGCAAATTTGCTATCGTGGAATGCAGGAATTGGTGCGATCCCAGGCGCCTCAGCTCGAGGCCGTCAGGCCTGCCGTGTCTGACCATACTGCTAATTGCTGATGTGATCCAAATCGATCTTGCCGTTTCTGCTGGCTATGGTGTAATCGTCTGGAACGCAAGGAGGAGCTAACCAAGATGCGGTTCGGAGATGGGCTCGAAGCTGGAGCAGATCAACGGGCTGACTCACAAGGTTCAGGCCTGAGATTCAGGACGGGACCAAAGATGTGTCACTCTGCCCGAGTAGAAACGAAAGAGAGTAGTGCAGTGATGGTGAGTCGTGCATCGGTCGCTGTGTCGCGATGGTGGATGACGACGAGTACGAAGAGCTAATGGCCCGCAAGGAAGAGCTGCCGTTGAGCCGCTTTGGTGACTGCTACGACCCGGAGCACGTTGAATCGATCAACCGCCTTACCCGACGTTTCTAAACCGAGGAGATCGCCATTCGAGCGTGTCTTGAAGGAGCAATATCCATGCAACCACTGACGGGTATCCGGATTCTGGACCTGACCAGAGCAATGGCAGGTCCCTTCTGCACCATGATGCTTGGCGATCTTGGTGCTGATGTGATCAAGGTCGAGAGACCTGGTCGGGGCGATGAGAGCAGGGGCTGGGGCCCTCCCTTTGTGGGCGAACCGTACGGCCCCTATCCCGGAGAGTCAGCCTACTATCTCTCCGCCAATCGTAACAAGCGCAGCATCACAGTCAACCTGAAAGAACAGAAGGGTGTAGAGATTGTCCGCCAGCTCGCCGCCAAAGCTGACGCATTTGTAGAGAACTTTCGTACCGGGGTGCTGGATGGATTGGGACTCGGCTACGATCAGCTATCGAGCGTCAATCCACAATTGGTCTACTGCTCCATAAGCGGATACGGGCGCACAGGCCCCTACGCTGACCGGCCCGGTTATGACTTTGTGATCCAGGCCGAGGGCGGATTCATGGGCATCACCGGCCCTGAGGAGGGACCTCCCTACCGGGTCGGCGTACCTATCATCGACATCACAGCCGGCATGTTCTCTTCGACAGCGATTCTGGCAGCCCTGCGCGCTCGAGACACTACGGGAAAGGGCCAATTGATCGACCTGTCTTTGCTCGACACCCAAGTCGCACTACTTGCGAATGTCGCCTCCAACTATCTCGTTGGGGGACAGGAACCTCGTCGCTTGGGCAATGCCCATCCCAGCATCACACCCTACGAAGCGTTCCGCGCCCGCGACCGGTGGTTTGCCCTGGCAGCCGCCAACGAACGGCAGTGGTCCATCCTGTGCGATGTAATCGGCCAACCAGAGCTGAGAACCGATCCCCGCTTCGCCGACAACAACACCCGCGTGAGGAACCGCACTGTACTACGGGAGGTACTGGATGCAGCCTTCCGTAACCGGGACGCAGACGAGTGGCTGGAAGCGTTTCGCCGGGCTGGCCTTCCGTGCGGGCCGATCAACTCTATTCCAGAGGTGTTCAGCCATGCCCAAGCGGAGGCAAGAGACCTCATTGCCGGCATCGAGCATCCCACCGCAGGCACAGTACAGTTCCCGGGCTTTCCATACAAGCTATCCGATACGCCGGCATCGGTACGCCGCCCGCCACCGATGCTGGGGGAGCACACGGAAGACATACTGGTCGACCTCTTGGGTTATTCGACAGAAGATGTGATGGCCTGCCGGCAGGATGGCGCCATATAACGGCGAACGATGAACAACCAGAGCACGGGGAAGAAGACAACTCCATTAATCTAAGCAACCACCTGGATTTTGTTTGGGAGTACGTGCAGGCGTTTCTCCTAAACACCTGAACAAGGAGGTGAAGTGAATGTTTGCCAGACCTGGCTTACCCATTTTCGATTATGTGAAGGCTACCAGTGCCAACGAGGTGGTCACCTTGCTGAGGGAGCACGGCGAGGGCGCACGGCTGCTCATGGGCGGCACTGACCTCTTTCCCAACATGCGCGACGGCCGCCTCCATCCTCGCATTGTCATCGACTTGAAGGGGATGCCTGGAATGCGCGGGATCGTCCATGGCCCCACTGGAGGCCTGGTAGTAGGGGCAGCCACGACCATGAACGAGTTGGTCGCGCACCCGGCAGTCAGGGCTTATTGCCCTCTGCTGGCGTATGCGGCTGCCAGCGTCGCCTCCTATCAGGTGCGGAGCCGGGCCACGCTGGGCGGCAACTTGTGCAACGCGTCGCCCTGCGCCGATACATCACCAGCCACCCTGGTCTTGCAAGCCGAATTCACCCTGCAAGGCCCCAGCGGAGAGCGGTCGGTTCCAGCGACTGAGTTCTTTACTGGGCCGGGACAAACCGTGCTCCAACCCGCTGAATTCATGACAACAATCCGCTTCCCACTCGTACCTGCCGGCGCCTGCACAACATATCACAAGCTAGGTCGCTGTCGATCCGGCGATCTATCCCTCGTAGGGGTGGCAGTGCTCGGCTATCCAGACTCCGGGTTGCCATCGGGGTACAGATTCCGAATCGGCCTGGGCTCGGTTGCCCCGACACCCATACGAGCCCGACTTGCAGAAGCTGTCTTGGCCTCCCATGCACCTGGCAAAGAGAGCTTTGTTCGCGCCGCAGAGGAAGCCAGATCGGAAGCCGATCCCATCACTGACGTGCGCGGCACAGCAGAATACCAGCGCGACATGGTCCGGACGCTCACCATCCGCGCACTTGGTGATGTCTGGGCCAAGCTGAAGGAGGCCAAGTGAGATGGCTAACCATACGATCACATTTACGGTGAACGGTGCACTGGAGCGCGTCGACGTACCCGCCAACTTGACACTGCTCCAGATGCTTCGCGACAAGTTAGCGTTGACTGGCACCAAGAACGGCTGCGAGGCCGGTGAGTGCGGAGCCTGTACTGTACTGGTAGACGGCGAGCCCACCAACTCCTGCATGATGCTCGCTGTAGAAGCAGACGGTCGTGAGATTATGACGGTCGAGGGCCTGGCCCCTGAGGGCCAGCTGAGCCCGATCCAGCAGGCCTTTGTGGACCACAATGCAGTACAGTGTGGCTTTTGCACGCCGGGCATGCTTGTGTCCACCTATGGGCTATTACGTCGCAACCCCAACCCGACTGAGGAGGAGATCAAGGAAGCACTCGTTGGCAACCTGTGCCGCTGCACAGGGTACGTGCGCATCATCCAAGCAGTGCAAGCTGCGGCTACCCAATTCGCGGGTACGGAAGGAGGCGCGTAAGATGGCCGAGTTCACCACTGAACCTGTAGGCAAGAGTGTAACTCGCATCGACATGTACGACAAGGTGACCGGCTCAGCTACCTTTGCCGACGACATCCAGTTCGGGCCTGGTCTATACTACGGACGATTGGTCCGCTGCCCCCATGCCCACGCCCTGATACGAAAGATCGATGCTACCAGAGCCCTGGAACTGCCCGGTGTCAAGGCTGTTGTGACCGGCGCAGATGTGCCCAAGAACATCGGGCTGTACCTCATCGACCGGCCCATCTTTGCACGCGAGCGAGTGCGCTACGTCGGCGAGCCAGTAGCCGGTGTGGTCGCCATCAGCGAGGAAATAGCCCACGAAGCAGCCCAGTTGGTTGAGGTAGAGTACGAAGAAGTGCCAGCGGTGTTCGATCCGGTGGAGGCTGCGCAAGAGGACGCCCCGTTGCTCCACCCCGATCTGGGCGAGTACGAGGTCGCAAATTTCATCTTTCCCAAGCCCGGCACCAACATCTCGGAGCATTTCAAGCTAAGGCGCGGCGATGTGCAGCCTGCCTGGGACCGGTGCGCAGCGATCGTCGAAGGAACCTTCCGCTTGCCTCAGATCCAGCATGTGCCTATCGAGCCCCACGTTGCCGTGAGCCTGTGGGAGCCGTCGGGACAGGTTACCCTGTGGACCTGTTCGCAATCCCCCTTTGCCCAGCGCGACCTGGTAGCGCAGAGCCTGGACATTCCTCACGGCAGCTTTCGTGTTGTTTCTCCCTACGTCGGCGGCGGCTTTGGCGGCAAGGCGGGCATCTCCATGGAGGTCTGCGCCGTAGTCATGGCCCGAGCGGTCAAGGGCCATCCTGTCAAGCTGCGCATGACCCGCGAAGAGGAGTTCATTGGCACCACAGTCCGCCAAAGCCTCGTGGCCCACACCAAGATCGGGTGCGATAGCGAGGGAAACTTGCTCGCCATGGAGACCCAGTACTACTTTGGTGGCGGCGCCTACAACGACTACGGGGTCAACATCGCCCGCGCAGCCGGCTACTCGTGCACCGGCCCCTACCTAATCCCGAATGTCAAGGGTGACTCCTATTGTGTCTACACCAATCAACCGATCGGGAGCGCCATGCGTGGCTTTGGCATGCCCGAGATCCATTGGGGCATCGAGCAGATAATGGATCAACTCGCCGAAAAGATCGACATGGATCCCGCCGACTTTCGCCGGAGAAACTGTGTCAAGTCCGATGAGACTATCCTCACCGGCATGAAGATGCCGCCAATAGACCTGGTTAGCTGCATAGACAAGGCCACAAAGGCGATCGACTGGGGCAAGCGTGAGGCACCCTCCGCTCCGCACAAGAAGCGGGGGAAGGGGATTGCCATCATGTGGAAGGCCCCCGCCATGCCCCCGAACCCTGGCAGCGCCGCCATAGTACGCTTCAACGAGGATGCCACCGTCAACGTGTCCATCGGCGCCCAGGACCTCGGGCAAGGGGCATTCACCGTTCTGGCACAGATGGCTGCACAGGCACTGGGCGTGCCCTATGAATGGGTGCGCGTTTCGGTGCCCGTTGACACCAAGTACAGCCCATATGAGTGGCAGACAGTGGCTAGCCGCATCACCTGGTCTACGGGCAACGCAGTCAAAGCCGCTGCAGAGGACGCCAAGCGCCAGATACTCGAAATCGTGGCCGGCCATTGGGGTGAGGATCCGAAAGATCTCGATATAAAAGACGGCACCGTCTTCTCGTACCGGACGGAGGAGGAGATTTCGCTCAAGGGGATGGTCATCTACGGGCTACCCAATGAGAATTTCGAGGGATGGACGGGAGGCCCCATCGTGGGTCAGGGCAGATTCATGCCCACCTATGTCACCAACTTGGACTTTGAAACGGGACAGGGCACGCGCGCCGTCGTACACTATACCGTAGGAGCCCAGGCAATAGACCTGGAAGTGGATACTGAGACAGGTGAGATCACCGTGCTCAGAATCGCGAGCGTATACGATGTCGGAAAAGCTATCAACCCTGACCTGATCATGACACAGATCGAGGGTGGCGCGGTGCATGGCATGAGTTCCGCCTTCGAGGGACTCAGGTTTGATTCAGAGGGGCACCCCATGAACCCCAACCTGGTCGACTACCGCATTTCGACGGCTGCTGACATTCCACTTGAGATCCACGGTGATTATGTCGAGACCCCGCTGGAGGATGGGCCGTGGGGAGCGCGTGGAGTGGGCGAGCATGTAATGGTCCCCACCGCTCCCGCTATGGCCAACGCCATCCACGATGCGGTGGGCATCCGTTTCAACGACCTGCCTCTGTCTGCGGAAAGAGTGTTCCAGGCACTACAGGAGAAGCGAGAGAGCTAACCCACCATAGAGTATTCGCAACTACACAGAAAAGAGCCTCGCTAGCCGGCGAGGCTCTTGTGCATTGCTGTGCGAGCCGTGAGCAGGATTTTGCCTTCCGGAATGCGCAGGCCCATCCAGAAAAAGCCCGCCAGCGCATCTGCCCCCGAGGTGTGACCATGCGCCAGGACTGCACTGGCTGCAGCAACGAGTTCCTCGTCGGAACCAGCCTCCAGCGCTTCCAGCAATCGGTGCCATGGTGAGCTGCACTCGCCGTCAGCAGCCGACCGGAGATATGCTGCGCTCAACGAAGTAGTTCGGGCCAGTGCAGCGTCCGACACTCCCGCACAATAGTGCCTTGGCGCAGGGTGCGCAAGCCACGCACACAGCATCGTGCCAAGAAGAAAATCATCACCAGATGGGGTAAGACCGGTTCCGAGGCCGGCGAGCTGGGCTGCCCCGGCCTTCACTTGCGCCTCATCGCCGTCCCAGCCAACCCGCAAGGTCTGAGCGGCTTTCTGGGCGCGGGCGTGCATAGCGCTGAGACTGGATGAACCAGGCAGCTCGTGGTTCCATAGAAGAGATAGCAGGCCACCTGCCGGGGCGTGATCTGGTATCCGCACAGCCAGATGTTCCAGACGCCGCAGGAGCGTACTCGCATTCGCTCGCAGATCTTCCCAGTCGGGACGAGGGTCCCAGATCCTAGCCCCTTCCAGAGATATCTCCAGGTTCTCACACTGCAGGAGATCCCGCCCGACCCGCACTTGCGCCCCGGGCTGCAGGCCTGCCCAATCCGTTGGCGCTTGCTCCAGAACAATGCTTAGCGGGCCATCCCCCACCTCGGGCGCCACCAAAGATATGAGCCGCTGGTCAGCAGCCTGGATAGCGCAGACCCGCCGAAAGAGGGCGAGGATTTTCCCAGTCTTGGTCGCCCCACCCAACCATTCGAACACTGGCCGGCTGACAGAGCGAACACGCACTTCCACCTTGGCACACCTGCCATTCACAGTGCTCACCAGCGACTGCACAGCAGAACCGACTGCAACCGGATGGCCCTACCTCGAGCTACCACCGGCCGCGGTGTACGCGACTCGCATCGTACTGTGTCCGCGGCGGCTTCTCCTCGGCCGGGTGCCCGATCGACAGCAGGCTGAGGACGCCAACCGAGTCGGGAATGCCCAACACGCCGCGGATCGCATGCTCCCGCTCAGGATTCCCGTGACTGCCCAACCAAACAGCCCCCAACCCCAAAGCCGCTGCTGCAATCAGGATATTCTCCGTTGCCGCGCTGCAGTCCTGAACCCACCAGGTCGATATGCCGGGATCGCCACAGACCGCTATGGCAGCACCAGCACGTGCCAGCATCTTGCCATACGGATGCGCATCTGCCAGCGCGCGGAGCGTCTCCCTGTCGGTCACCGCCACGAAATGCCAAGGCTTCCGATTGGAGGCCGAAGGCGCCGCCATGCCCGCCTCAAGCAGGCCTTGCAGATCCTGCTCACTAACGGGCTCGGGCGTGTACACGCGGATGCTTCTGCGTGAGAAGATTACGGTCAGTCTTTCATCCATCTCTTACTCCCATTCTCAAAAGCAGGCGGGCACGAGGACCGCTACGCTGAGTCTACTTCCCCTGCTCTACCACTGCAGCTGCAAAGCGCTCGATTTGTCGGAGTTGCGGCGGCGTCGGCCGGATGAACGGCCGCGCTTTTCTGATCAGCGCCCAGGCTCCCTGCTCCGTCTCTCCCGTTGATAGGAAATATGCCGCAGCCATCGTCGCCGCCCTGCCGATTCCAGAGCCACAGTGCACATAGGCCACGCCCCCCTGGGCCAACTCCTCGGCGATAAAGGCGCACCCTTTGTGCAGCTGTTCCAGCGTTGGCGCCTGATCATCCACCACCTGCAGGTGCAGGTATCGGGACGGAGCGATCCCGGCCTGTACATCATCGAACTCGGTACGCATATTTACCACGGATGTGATACCCCGCGCCTGCATGCGTGGCCAACCCCGACGCCGGTATTGCCCTCCCACGTGTATCTGTGGCGTAATCTCGCTGACTCGCCGGAGGGGCGCACCGGTGAGAATGCGAACGGCGTGATCGGCTGCCCACCACACCGTGACTCGAAAACCCTGCTCGCTGAGCCTCCGCCACAGGATGCCCAATCCTTTTAGCAACTTCATGTCTGACCAATACCTCGCTTCAAGCCAGTTCCATCTCCTCGTGTGCCGGGGGCGCTACGCAGGAAGCTCTCGGCCGCCGGTGAGCTTGTAGGCCTGGCCGGTGATAAAACTCGCCTCATCTGACGCCAGGAAGGCAACCAGACTCGCCACATCCTCGGGGACTGCAAAGCGGCCCAGCGGAACCTTCGCGACGGCCGCAGCCATCACCTCGTCGTAAGGAAGATCTGTGACCATCGCTTCGACCTGCAGCCCCCATTGCTTGAGGGCCGTGTCCACATCGCCCGGCAGGACAGCGTTGACTGTGATTCCAAACTCGGCAACCTCCTGTGCAAGAGACTGCGTCAAGGCAACCACAGCCGCCTTGCTGGCAGCATAGGCAGAGACGTAGGGCTTGGGTCGTTCGGCCGCCAGGGAGGACATGTTGATCACACGCCCCCCACGTCCACCTGCGATCATCAGCGGCAAGGCGAACTTGCAGCAAAGGAAGGTGCCGGTGGCATTGATCTCCAGGGTCCGGCGCCAGGCTTCTTCCAGCATTTCCAGCACGCGACCGGGGCCGATAGCCGCGCCCGCGTTGTTGACGAGTATATCGAGCCGACCAAAGACCTCATCAGCGCGGGCCACCATCGCCCGTACCGACGCGGCGTCGGTTATGTCTACCCGCACAGGCAAAGACTTGACCCCAGACTCACCAATCTCCGCGGCGATGCTCTCCAGTTCCTCCCACCGGCCGCTGCCTGCATGGGCCAACTCGGTTGGCGGTGCGCAGATGTCCCCCACCATTACGTGGGCGCCTTCCCTGGCCAGTCGCTTGGCTATCGCCTCCCCAATCCCGCCTCTTCGCCCGGCACCGGTAACCAGGGCGACCTGGTCTTTGACAGAACTCATCTACCCCTCCCTGGTGACCCACAGAGGCCGGAACCTCTGCAGCGAAGATCGGCTTCTGGTACAGTATAGCTCTCCCACTATCCCACTCTCCCACTGTTTTGACTGTGCTATGGCCTGATATTCAGTCAAACCTGCACAGCAATAGGCTGAAATGTCGGACTGCAGAGCCGCGCCGGTGGCACAACTTCTCGTGGATATGCGCCGCCAGGCGAGCCCATGTACTACCTAGTCTTCGGCCCGGTACACCATAGAACCGAAGGTCAGCAGGCCAGGAGGAGCCAGGTTATTCATCGGATCGACCATGACTTGAAGCAAGGCCGGTTTGCCTGCACTCTGAGCGCGCTCCAGGGCAGGCCGCAGCTCGGAAAGCTCCTCCACTTTCTCGCCATGACAGCCAAAGGCCTGCGCTACCAGATCGTACCGCGTCTCAGGATACAAGTCGCATTCCACCAAGCCACCTATCTGTGCGAACATCTGCGAGGATCGCTCCATCCCCCAGCCGCGATCGCAGGACACAATCACAGTGATCGGCACGTTGTAGCGCCGCGCCGTTTCCAGTTCCTGGATATTGAAGCCCATGGCACCATCACCAGAGACAAGGTAGACAGGCCGTTCCGGCGCAGCTAGCTTGGCGCCGATTGCGTATGGCAAGCCTGTGCCCAGATGCCCAAACTTGGCCGTGTAGACGTAGCTCCTTGGATTCAGGATGGGGTTGAAGGTAGCAGTCCAGAGGCTGGTGTTACCGCCGTCCATCACCGTAATGGCGTCAGCTGGGAAGAACTCGCGAACCACCTGTACCATCCTGCCCGGACTGATCTGTCCTTCTTCTGTATTCAGTGCAATGGCCGATTGCTCCTGCCACGCCCGTGTGAGCTCCCGGTATCTGGCAAACCCCTCGTGTTCGGCCTTTCGCTTGCAGAGCCGCTGCGTCTCCGCCAGTAACGCCGCCAGCGCTGCGCGCGCATCGGCCACAATGCCCACATCCACGGGCCGGTTCAGCCCGATCGACGTCGGCTCCACATCCACCTGGATCACTCTTTGGTTCGCTGGATCGCCCCAAGATGGGGCCCGGCCCCAGTTGTCCAGCTCGCCCAGTCGGCCACCTACGACCAGCACGACGTCGGCCTCTGTTCGCGCCGCCTCCAGCGCATCACGATTCAGCGGATGGAAGTAGCGTTCGTGGTCTTCGGGGACCACACCACGGGCGCTCAGGCTGGTGGTCATTGCTGCTGCCAGATGCTCCGCTAGCGCCAGAAACTCGTCCCAGGCACCAGCCCAGGAGACGCCAGCCCCAGCATGCAGAAGCGGACGCTCTGCCGCTGCCAGCAACTCGGCAGCCTGGGCGATCTGTACAGGATCGGCAGCACCAACACGACCAGCCCGGTACCTAGACGGAGGCCAGATGTCGACGGTGGCAGAGTCCCCTATCCCCCGTGTCACGTCCTCCGGAATCTCCAGGTAGACCGGTCCTGGCCGCCCGCTGGTCGCTTCCCTGTAGGCGCGGCGGATCAGTTCAGGCAGCCGCCTCCAGTCCCGAACGCCGGCACTCCACTTGGTCACGGGACCATACAGTCCAAGGAGATCCACATTCTGGAATGAACCCCCACGATCGGGATAGATGATGTTGCGCCGTCGCTGGCTCGACAGCACAATGAGCGGGCTGCCTTCGGCGTAGGCTGTAACTACGCCCGACACCATATTCGCGGCACCGGGCCCGATGCCGCCGATGACGACCGCCGGCTCTCCGCGAATGCGAGCATAGGCCTCCGCCATGTGTGCCGCGGCAGCCTCGTGGCGCGGGTTTACAAAGCGCATGCCATACTCATCCAGTTTAGCAAGGAAGGGATTGAAGCTGCCATCGAGTACGCCGAACAACGTGCTAACCCCTTCTTCCTTCAGGCACCTGAGCAACAACTCCCCACCGGTCATCTCTGCCATGCCGTGCCTACTCCTTTCCATTCGCGGTTTTCTTCCGACAGAATTGGTCCTTCTGCCATCCAGTGTCCGCCTGCGGCGCTACTCCTGCAGCATCGCCGCTGCGCGGGCCTTCCGCTCATCGACAAACAACAATAGGATCAAGCCGACCACGATGAATGCGGCAATCGACAGCACGGCCAGTCGCAGTCCAGATTGCTCGGCCAAGGCGACAAGCTGCCCGCGACCCTCGTACCAGATGGCTGCCTCGGCAGCGAGCCAGCCAAAGATGAGCGGCGCCACCACCGAGGATACCCGGCCAAAGGTGGCAAAAAAGCCAAAGAACTCGGCACTCTTGCCAGGTGGGGCGAACAGAGCCACCATGGTCCGGCTAACCGACTGGGCGCCCGCCATAGCAATACCGGCAAGCGCTCCGATGATGAAGAAGGTCGTCTTGCCGTGGGCAAAGTAGAGCCAGATAACTACCGCGATCATCATCACCAGACTGATGATCAGCGAGCGCTTGGCGCCGATCAGATCCACCAGCCAGCCGAACGTGTACGCACCCACCACATTGGTCAGTTGTACGAGAATGAAGAAGATGAGGATGTCCTGCGTCGTCAGGCCAAACAGAGTGGCGCCGATGATGCTGGCGAAGCCCATCACGATCATGATGCCATCGTTGTAAACAAAGAATGCCACTATAAATTTGACGAACTCACCAAAGCCGCGGGCCGTGTGAAAGGTGTTTGACAAGCGGCTGACCGCCAGGCCAGCATAGTTCTGACCGGGAGGCAGCGTTTGGGGGCGCGCCTTCTCCCTCAACCAGAGTAAGAGCGGTACCGCAAAGAGTGCGAAAAAGATACCGGTCACAATCATCGCCAGGCGCGGTACAAGTGGACCCTCCACCAGACTCTCCAGAGGCATGAGCAGAAGAAGTATAATAATCCCGCCGACGGTGCCGATGGCCCAGCCCAACCCTGACACCCGGCCCATCTCCTGTGGCGTCGCGATTTCGGGCAGCAAGCCATCGTAGAAGATCTGCGCGGCGCGGTATCCGATATCGGCCAGCACAAAGACGACGATCCCCAGAACGATCATGCCCGGTTGGATGAAGAATAGACTGATCGTAAAGACACACGACAGGCCAGTGAAGAATAGGAGAAAACGCTTCTTGGACGCAGCAAAGTCGGCCAGCGTGCCAAGGAACGGGCCGCTGAGCAACACAACGATGGCGGCAATAGTCTCCGCTACGCCCCACAGACGGGTGCCCTCGGCACCACCGACCACCTTATCCTTGAAGTAAACAGAGTAGACTGCCAGGTAGACAGCCGAAGCATAGGCCGAATTGCCAAAGTCGTACAGGTACCATGCCCAGCGCTCGCGCCGGGTAGATGCTGCCGCCAGGGTTTTCGTTGCCATCTTTCTCCTCCTCTGGGTTTGATGGGCAGGAACACCGCTTCTGGCTGTCAGGATCAGCCGTCCGCGGACTATCTTACCAGGTCGAACGCCACCTTGATCGATCGATACTTGTGCTTGTCCACTGCGGTAGCAAACGCTTGCCGATAGGCATCAAGTGGGTAGCGATGAGTCAGCAGTTCTTCACAGCGAATCTGCCCCGTCTCCATCCAGCGCATCGCCAACTCAAAGTTGGAGAACTCCTCACCTTCCCACGTTACCACATCATGACCCACAGCGCCAATGAGATCAACCTCCTGATACCACACCGGCGTCACATCCAGCTTCATGCGATGCAGGTTAACGCCAACCAGGACGACAGTACCGCCAGCACGGGTCCAGCGGAGCGCGTTGTTCAGCGTCACCTCGATCCCCACAACGTCATAGATCAGGTCAAAGCCGCCCAATAGCATTTGGTTTCCCACTCGACCCTGGTGCAAGCTGGCGCCTGTAATCTGAGCCACTTCGCTGTGGCCATATTGGCCGACCAGTAGTACCCGCTCAGCCCCCAATGCCCGAGCCAATTCAGCCTGCCACGAAAATTGCGCCACCGCCGTGATCTCGCATGAGGGCTGCAAGAGCCGCAGTACCTGGATCAGCAGATAGCCGATGGTGCCGCAGCCCAGCACGAGTACCTGGTCCTCCTCCTTCGGAGGGCAACGCCACGCGGCATGAGTGGCAACTGCCAACGGCTCGGTAAAGATCGCCAGCTCGTCCGGCAGGCCGTCCGGGACAGGCACCAGGCTGGATGCTGGCGTGATGAATGTATCCCCAAATCCTCCCCCGACAGGGTGGTCATTCCTGGGCTCAGAGGCAACCTGGCAGAGCACCCTGTGTCCTCGCGCACAGGCCGGACACAATTCCGATCGCCCCCGTGCCAAACAATCGTCGGCCCGGCCCCACCGCACGACACGGTCTCCCAGCCGATGATCAGTGACTGCCCCGCCAACTTCTACCACATCACCAACCATCTCGTGACCCAGGTAGGTACGCTGGTGCGACGGTAATGCCACGGGTGCGACATCCAGACCCGCGTCTACGAAGAGCTGGTGCAGGTCGCTACCACATATCCCGCACAGACGATTCCGCACCCGAACCCAGTCGGATGAGGGCAGGGGTGGGTCGGAGATATCCACCAGGCGAAGAGGTGAGGTCGGCGCGTAGTAGGCCCCGCTCCAGAAGCGGCCCAGCGTCCGCGTCCACACGACTTTGGCGACGGAGAGATCCAGCACCATTGTTCTCACGACGAGCCTACCCCACACCCAAGAGAAGTGCCAGACCAAGAACCAAGATCATGGCGGTGACGAGTTTGCGAAATTGCCTTTGATCGATCCTCGAGTCCACCACGGATCCGATCAGAATTCCAACGGCAAGGGCCGGGACAGCATACAAGTAGTAGACGAAAACCTGCTCAGTCAAATGCTTAGCGACCGCATGGGAGGCGACGACCAGCAACGCATTGAGGAGAAACAACGCTTGCAGGACGGCTCGGAATTCGTTTCGAGGCCACTGCCTCAGGGAACCATAAACGATCACCGGCGGGCCAGGAGTATTGTAGGCTCCTCCCAGACAACCTGCCAGGAATCCGGCAGGATACACCCAACCCCGGGCCAACGCGCGTCGAGAACCGGGCTGCAGCAGTGAGTAGCCCGCATAGGCAACCAATATGATACCCAACATCCGCATGACCAAGTCCTCATCAGCGGTGGATAGGAGCCAGATGCCCACCGGCACGCCAGCAGCAGAGGCCACGCCCAACCGCCAAACCTCCTGTACGTTGATCGCCCGCCGGTAGCGGACAAGGTTCACGGTGTAGACAGTGAGCGCCGCCAGGGCGACCAAGGGTGCCGCAGTGCGAATGCCTAGCACGATCGTCAAGAGCGGCATGACAATCAGCGCAAAACCAAAACCGGTGAGGCTCTGCGCAAGTGCAGCGGCAAAGACGATGGCAACGATCAGCATCGCGGGCATTTGGCTCCTGCGTTCTACTGCCTTTCGCGCAACGGGTCCACTTCGGTTAGACTCTCCAAGACACCCAGCACCAACTCGTCCAGATCGCCCTTTTCCGGCAGAGAAGCCATCATGCCATACATGGCTGCCGACCGGGTGGGCGACGCCAAGCCCCCTCGGCCGATGCTTGAAGAGAAACGCGGCGCAAGGGCACTCATCCACCTGGCTGGCAGCAGCCTGGCAGCCACTCGAACCAGACCGACTTGGACTGCGCTCGAGAGTCTCGCCAGCCTGAATCGTCTTACCTCAGCTACAGCCTGTTCCAGGTCGAGCAAGAACTGATCAACTACCTGAGCGTGCGCATGAGTCACGGTGAGATGCAAGCTGGGAGGGTGCTGCTGGCGGTCCATGTGCCAGCCGCGCATCGCCAGCTCGTCCCCGACTTGGTAGATATTCACCTGGTCGGAGCCGATGGCCAGCACGCTCATCGCGGGATCACCCAGCACACCGACCCCGTCGATAGCTGCAATTCCGTCACGAAGCACGGTGACCGACTTCATCACCGTGTCGGCAATGGCCAGGTACCCATCCACACCCAGATGGTTCAGCACCGCCCATGCCGCCGCGATCGCACCACCGGGCCGGGTGCCGGTCATGGTAGGTGAAGCATAGATGCCGCCCGACCAATCGGTGGATACGAAGAACTGGTGGCGCCGCAGCGCCTTGCTCCGGTAGAGAATGACGGACGCACCTTTGGCCGCATAGGCATATTTGTGCAGATCCACCGAGATCGATGTCACGCCCGGCACGCCAAAATCAAAGTCCGGGACACGATAGCCCAGCTTGCGCACAAAGGGGAGCATAAAGCCCCCCACGCAGGCATCAACGTGGAACAGCAGGTCGTGTTCCCGGGCCACGCTGGCCAGCTCGGCGATTGGATCGATGACGCCTTGCGGATAGGAAGGAGCCGACCCAACCATCAGGATGGTGTTGGCCGTAATCGCAGCGCGAGCGGCCTCGACATCCGCGCGAAAGTCAGTCAAGACGGGGATGCGCACTGACTTGACATCAAAGTAGTGAGCGGCCTTCTCAAAGGCGGGATGGGCCGATGCGGGCAGGATCATCTCTGGCGCGCGGATGCCACGGTCCCCAGCTCTGGCCCACTCGCGAGCCGTCTTCACAGCCATCAGTATGCTCTCGGTGCCACCAGAGGTCATGCTGCCCGCAGTGTCAGCGTCGCCACCAAGCAATGCCGAGGTCATGGATACGACCTCGGCTTCGAATCTCTTCAAACTAGGGAAAGCCATCGGGTTGAGGGCATTCTCCGAAAAGAACATGGTGTACGCTTCTTTGAGAAGCCCTGCCACCTGGTCGCCCGCGTCGTAGACCAGGCTCCAGGTCCTACCACCGCGCCAGTCTGCGTCGCGCTCGCGGAGATCCCTCATTGTGGCCAGGACGGTATCGGCGTCCATACCCTGCTCGGGCAGTCTCGGCATCCCAATGTACTCCCATGTACTTGGTGCGGTACTGGACAGCACCTGGCATGTCCAGTACCGCATAACGCATACATTATACCATCAGGTCGGTGGGTGGACAAATCGCGATTTTCGAGCTTGGATCTACGAGGCGCAGTGGAGGGCATGACCTGGCAATAGACAAAACCATCGACTTGTGCTAAAGTGTGCACCTCAGGGGTGCCTCATGCGAGAGCTTTTTCGTGTCTTGACCTTTATAGCTACCCTATGCATCACCGCCATCGGAGCCATGCTGGGCGCTGCAGGTATTGCCCTGGGCCTCCTCAGCGTGGGACCGGAGAAGCTGACGCTGGTCACCTCCGGTGCTTCGATCTTTGGGCTGGCGGTGGGCCTTGGCGCGACCTCAGCCTGGCACGCCTGGCAAGCGATGCAGGGCTATCCCTCATCTCCCTTCCGCCCGGTGCGAGTCTGGCCTCTGGTAGTGCTCTTTGTGCTGTCCCTGATACTGGGCCAGATGATGCTGTCACTGTCCCTGCTGCCTGCACTCACCTTTCCCATGCTACACCTTGGGGCAGCCGTCTTGCCAGCCCTGATCATCCTGGCAGTGGCCGGCCGCGCGCTCGGACGGGCCACTACCTGGCGCGACATGGTGCTTCAAACAGCCTCGGTAGCATTCCTGTCGATGCCCCTGGCGCTGGTGCTTGAGGGGGCCATCATCCTACTCGTCGTCTCAGCCACATTCCTTGGAGTTGCATGGCAGCCAGGTGGCCAGGACCTGATCCTCCAGGTGAGCCCACACCTGGAAGATCTATCCTGGCTCCAGGAGCCTGGCAGGCTGGCAGACACACTATTGACACCCTCGATCATTGCGGTAGCCTATGTTCTTATAGCTGGTCTCATCCCCCTCCTGGAGGAGGCTGTCAAGACGATCGGAGTGGGTCTGGTAGCCTATCGAAGACCATCGCTGGCGCAGTCGGTTCTCTGGGGGCTGGCAGCTGGGGCAGGCTTTGCCGCCATAGAGGGAGTGCTGAACACGACGGGGGCTCTTGAGGCCTGGCTACCCGCCGTACTGCTCAGGATGGGCGCTACCTTGATGCACTGCATGACGGGTGCACTGATGGGCCTGGCGTGGCACCAGATCATCACCCGGCGGAGGTGGTCACGTGGTCTCGCGCTATATGCCGGCAGTGCAGCCATCCATGGCCTGTGGAACGGCGTTGCTCTCACCATGACCGTGATGGCGATCACAGCCGGTGGAAGCGGCATTAGCGAAGGCACCCAGGCACTGGCAGGGCTCGGCACGCTTACCATGCTCCTGCTTCAACTCGGCCTTGCCCTCTGCATGGCCGGCGGCCTCGCGGGAGTGCTGATGTATGCCCGTCGCAGCCTGCGGCCGGCAGCCCCAGGAATGCAAGCCCGGCCCGCGTCGATCGGCGCCCACGGGCTTGGGGGAAATGGAGATGCCACCACGAACTGAGAGCGATGAGAAATACATTCTCGACCTCGTCGCGCAGATCCTTCTCGAGCCCGACTACCGGTGGCAGCACCGGTTTCCGAGCCTGGTGGGCGACCCGGGCAAGGATGGCAAGCGCCGCCCGCTACCGGTCGATGGCTACTTTCCGCGCCATCGGCTCATTGTCGAGTATTGGGAGACCCAGCACAGCGCGCCTACTCCGATCATGGATGAGGGCATGACGATCAGCGGCGTGTCTCGCGGACACCAAAGGCGGTTGTACGATCAGCGGCGCCAGTCCTGGGCCGACGCCAACGGCTTGAGACTGGTCATCCTGGATCACCGCGGATTCGAGACCGATCCCCAGGGCCGGCTCCGGCGCGATCCGGCACGGGATCGGAGAATCGTGGCCGAAGCGTTACGCTCTGCTGGCGTATTGGACGAACCAAGGCGAGCCCAACTTGATTTGGCTACCTATCTGCGCGAAGTAAAAGAGGGATGCTTCATCTGCCGGCTGGTTGAGGGCGATCCAAGCCTGCCCCCTCACCAAATAATCTGGCGTGGCCAGGATGCTATAGCGTTCCTAAACCGCCTGCCCACCGTGTTTGGCTCAACCCTTGTAGCCCCAATCAGTCATCGGGAACAAGTGACAGGTGACTTTACGCTGCACGAATACTTGGCCCTGCAACGCATTGTCCACGCCGTTGCTGAGGCCGTGAGGCAGACGCTAAATCCGGAGAGGCTGTACATCCTCTCACTCGGCAGCCAACAGGCGAACGCTCATGTCCACTGGCACATTGTCCCCTGCCCCGCAGAGACTCCGCTCAAGGAACAGCAACTTTCACTGCTCAACGCCGAGGAACGGGGCATTGTCGAGCTTGACCCTGAAGAAGCAGAAGCACTTGCCGCCCACCTGCGAAGCAAGCTGCCTCGCTGGATGCAACGGCTCTCGGTCTGAGCACACCCCCCTACTTGGCTTTTCTTTTAGTCGCTCGGGCGCACTACCAAGACGGGCCGCGAGGCGCGGGTGACGATCTCGCGCGTGAGATCCCCCAGCAACACGCGCACAATCCCGCCCGAAGATCTCGAAGAGCCGAGGACTATTAGATCGTGGTCGCCCAGCATGCCCTCGCGAAGGACCTCGTCGGCAACGATGCCGCGGCGCAGCTTCAGTTCGGAGACTTCACACTCGGCCTTGACAACCTGGGCAGCCCATTTCAGTTCCCTGGATTTGTCGGTATCGGACTGTAGCAGCTCTGCCAGCGTCTCCTCCATCTGTTCAAGCCCGGTGTACATAGATGGCAGTGCATCAATGACGTGAAGCACGGTCGCCTGCGCCTCTGCCCCACAAGCCAGTGCCGCCCCTGCCCACACGGGTAGATGGCCTTGCTCGGTGCCTGAGGCGCATATCAATACGCGCGAGAGACTAGGACGACTGCCTTTCACAATGAGCACGGATGAAGTGGCATGCTCGACTATCCGCATGGCGACGGAGCTCAGGAAGCGATGCTGGGACCGCTGCTTGCCAAGAGCGCCCAGGGCGACCAGATCATAGGTAGCTGCCGCCATCTCGGCTATGACGATGTCTTCTGGATTGCCTAGCTCGAGTTTGACTTGCACAGTGAGACCGGCTTCCGCCAGCTCAACTGCAGCCTTGTCCAGGAGCTGTTCAAGCGGCTCAGTACTCGCCTTCCGGCGGTTTATGCCCAGCAATGTGACCTCGGCAGAAAGCGCCCTGGCCACCTCCTGTGCAAACTGCAGCGTAGACTTGCGCTGTTTTGAGCCAATGGTGCAGATCAGCATGTGCATAGAGCATTCCTCACAGCATACTCGGAATAGGTGCCTAGTGCCCGCCCAAGACGCCAAGCAGCCTCAAAATCACCAGGGTCGCACCCGTAAATGGTAGCACCGAGAAGAAGAGACGGATGCGAGGACCGGCAAAGAACCTAGTGGAAACCGCCCCTATCTGCGCGCCTATAGCTGCTCCGGTTCCCATCACCAAGGCCATCAATACATCCACATTGCCCTTGAGACCATGAGTTACCGTGCCGAACCCGGCCGATATCACGACCTCAAAAAGATCGGTTCCCACAGCCACGTGGGTAGGCACGCCGAGCAGATAGATCATCAAGGGCATGCGTATGAAGCCTCCACCCACACCCAGAACGCCAGCAAGCAGTCCGGTCAGAAAACTCACGCCAAGGATAACCCAAAGGGAAATCGCCTCAATGCCCGAGGCAGGGAGTGATATGATTGGTGGCAGCCGGAAGCGCCGGACCTGCCGGGTAACTCCCTCGAAGGCAATTGCCTCATGGGCATCCATCCGTTCTGTGCGCACCAACTGCAGCGCGCGCAAGCTTTCCCAGGCCGTAAAGGTGCCGATGGCCAACAGGATCACAACGTAAGCGATGCCAATAACCATGTCGATGTTGCCTGTAGACTCGAGACCCTCGATTATACGCGCGCCGATCTCGATGCCGGGTACAGTTCCCAAGACCATCAACAGGCCAAGGCGGATGTCCACATGTCCGAGGACGCGATGCCGGCGGGCAGCCACTATCGACTTGCCGGTCATGTGCGCCAGGTCGGTGCCCACCACAAAGTTCATGGGCACGCCGATCAGGAACATCATGGGGCCAGCAAGAAAACCTCCGCCGACGCCAAAGAACCCTCCCAGCAGTCCCACCAGAAAACCCACACCTGCCAAGAATATGGGATTCACCGTTACATCGGTTATGGGGAAGTACATGAGCCTCTCCAGTTATTCCAACTGATCCAAGCCCAGGAGGCCCATGATAAAGGACGTGACCGCTTCCAGCAGAACAGCCTGCGCCACGATGAGTGCGAGGGCAAGGAAAGCATACAGCGTCAAGTTGCTTGAAAAGAGATCGTTTAGCGGCTCTCCCAACAGCCGAAGAACCACGAAAAAGTAGGCTACAACCAAAGCTGCATAGATGGCCAACTCTATCAAAAAGTTGCCGATCATCTTTCTAACGACGGGATTCTTCATCTTCTCCTCTGTCGTTTGCTCAGCCAGATTGCTAGCTCGACCCGTGGCTAATCCTAACACAGTTTCCCGTAGCTGTCAACGGTTCGATTTGCCCGATGTCAGGCACAGGTCCACATTTGAGTTTCGGGAGTGAATGTGGTATAATGTATAACAGTTAACCAGCCTGGGGATGAAATGGCTTCGACAGGGGAGGCTGGGCTGGGACTGCAAGCCGAGGCGCCTGGACCGCGTTAAAACTGGGCAAAAACAAAAGTGCCAAACAGAGCACTCAACCCGCTATGGCGCTCGCCGCGTAAGCGGTAGCTAAATAGCTTGACCGCTTGACGGTCACGTCCGCCCTTTCCCTCCCCCGGGGGTAAAGATTGGTGGGCGACAGCAAACCGGGGGTGCCGTCCCGCGTACGCCGATAGGCGGGACCACAGGCAGGACACCCAAGTGTCCTGTATCGGCTG
>Ga0207796_1000104_pt1 | contig 35654 bp, 31 predicted proteins | sample Pon1CUnioCityCA_6_FD_187274 | JGI IMG/M metagenome (GOLD analysis project Ga0207796, IMG submission 187274) | Marine sediment microbial community from Union City, CA, USA - Pond 1C Sediment 1 (SPAdes) | ecosystem: Environmental > Aquatic > Marine > Intertidal zone > Salt pond sediment ... | reverse complement strand
GAGACCGATCACCGCTGCCGAAACAGCGACCAGTGCAGGCGCCCTCACGGCTTCTCCTGCTCAAGCGCCATTAACCAACGGGCGGACAGCAAATGCCCATTCGGCGCTTTGAAGGTCAAGAAGCAAGAGGAACGAAGTCTGGAACACACTGGGGAAGCACTCTGGGAGCGGCCATGACCGTACACTTCTCTGCACACATCGAGATTCTACTTCGGGGCAGTGGAAAGTCAAGATACCCGGGCTGATGGGCGTCACCGTGAGCGCCCGCATGTACGATGTTCCGGGCTTCAATGGGATTTCGATCCCACAGCATGAATCGTAGAACAGAGCTGCGCGTATTCGTATGTCATTCTCTGGCGAGGTAGCATTGATCAAGCTATAATTGTGGCATGACGCTAGGAACAGCAGTTGTCTTCAGCCCCGTTGATCACCGCTCACGGCCTGGAGTACCAGCCCCGCGCACAATCCCTAGTCCATCCCTCCAGAGCTCTGGCACGCCTTCATGATGCAGCGCTCACGCACTCGCTATCTGGTCGTCATCGGCCTGGTGGTATTGGTCGGATTCTTCATCCGCGCCGCCTCACTCGATGCCCAGTCCTTGTGGCGAGATGAGGTGGATGCGCTTCGCTTCTCTACAGCCCCATGGTCAGAGATGGTGGCAAACTTCACGCGACCTGGCTGGAATGGCCCATTGTACTACCTGTTGCTTCGGGGTTGGATCGCGCCCACCGGCACGAGTGAGTACGCATTGCGATTCTTTTCCCTTCTGTTCGGCGTTCTGTGCGGACCGCTGATGTATGTCGTCGGTCGCCGTCTCTTGAGGCCGTCAGTGGGCATCATCTCCGCGCTGCTGGTCACGACATCCCCATACCTGGTCTGGTACAGTCAGGAAGTGAAGATGTATACCCTTGTCCTAGCGCTGGCCCTGCTAGCCGTCTACAGCCTGCGCCGTGCCATCGAGGGAGACGGGTGGTGGTGGTGGGCGACCCAGATCGCGGCTACCTCGCTGGCGCTCTACTCCCACATTCTGGCAGCCCTGCTCGTGCCTGTCCAGGTACTTCTCGCAGTCGCCTGGTGGCCCCAAGCCCGGGAGAGATGGCGCGGCGGGCTGATCAGTCTCGCCTGCCTCACGCTGCCCTACCTCCCGCTCGCCGTGTGGCAGGCTCCCCTGGCTCTGCAAGCACGCGACACCGGCTTCCACCCTTATTCTCTGCAGCAAATGATCGTAATCCTACTGAACGGCTGGTCCACCGGGATTGAGGGCTGGGGCGGGTCCTGGGCTGCAGCGCTCACGGGCCTGCTGGCCGCCAGCGGCCTGTTCGCCTCAGGAGCTCTTTCGACCCCATCGAGCGACTCCAAGAGGCAAGTGGAACGACTTCCGCAGCTCCGCCATCGCATGGCCTTGTTCATATGGCTGACGATACCTCTGTTCGGTATCTGGCTGATCTCCCTCCGTCAGCCCCTGTTTACGGATCGCTACTTGATATGGACGTCCCCCGCGTTCTATCTGCTCGTAGCCCTGGCACTGACGTCTTTCGCAACCGCCGAGCACTGGTCCCGGTGGATCTTTGTTCCGTTGGTGGGCATCATCCTCGTGGTGAACGGAACGAACCTCTGGAGGCAGGGAACCATCGCCATCAAGTCCGACTTCCGTTCTGCGGCAGCGTACGTGGCTGGCTACCAGCAGGCCACAACCTCCAAGGGGCCGCCGGCAGATGAGGTGGAGCCTAACGAGAACCTGGATTCGCGCACGGTAGCGTCGGCTCCGTTCCCTTTCGACGATCTGATCATCTTCCAAATCCCGTACGGAAGATACACGTTCGATTATTACTTCCCCATCGAGATGTACCCTCACGCGGAAGGTCTGTATACCAACCATCAGGGTCCGGATGGAGAGTATCGCATGAGTGAAGAGTTGGCCGCGCGACAGATGATGGCCGTGACAGACGAGCACGACACGGCATGGTTGGTCGCCACCGAGGTCCCGATGTGGGATGAGCGCGGGCTGGTCAAGCAATGGCTGGACAACCACGCGGGCCGCGTGGCCGAAGCCCACTTCAAACGAGTCGATGTCTATCGGTATGACCTTGACGACCGATAGCAGAACCCGGTCACAGCAGAATAGCCGCGCGGGCTTTTGCGTTTCACCCTTTAAGGACTATAATTACAGTCTCACGGACTCATCTCTCTTGACGTCTTGGAGGAACCCTCTTGGAAGCTGATATCGGCACCGTACAACCCATAGACATTGAGCGCGAAATGCGCAGCGCCTATCTCGACTACGCGATGAGCGTCATCGTGTCGCGTGCGTTGCCCGACGCTCGTGACGGCCTCAAGCCCGTTCAGCGGCGGATTCTCTATGCCATGCAGGACCTGGGTCTGCGCCCAGACCGCGCCTACAAGAAGTCCGCCCGGATCGTCGGAGATGTGCTGGGTAAGTACCACCCTCACGGGGACTCTGCCGTCTACAACGCGATGGCAAGGATGGCACAGGACTTCAGCCTGCGCTATCCGCTCGTCGACGGGCACGGCAACTTCGGGTCCATTGATGGCGACAGCCCCGCAGCAATGCGGTATACAGAGGCGCGTCTAGGGCAGGTCGCCACCGAACTGCTGGAAGACATCGACAAGGGCACAGTCGACTGGGTCGATAATTTCGACGGTTCGCTCCAAGAGCCGGAGGTGTTGCCAGCCCGCCTTCCCAACTTGCTGGTCAACGGATCCGCCGGAATTGCCGTTGGCATGGCGACGAATATTCCGCCCCACAATCTGAACGAGGTCTGTGACGCCATCCGGCATCTGATTGACCATTGGGATAGACCGGATGAGGTCACTCTCGACGACCTTATGACGTACGTGAAAGGCCCGGATTTCCCGACCGGTGGCGTCATCGTGGGGCGTGATGGCATCACCCAGGCGTACGCGACCGGTAGAGGTCGGATCACCGTGCGAGCCAGGGCAAAGGTTGAGGACATGGACGGCGGTCGGCACCGCATTGTGGTCACTGAAATCCCGTACCAGCTCAACAAAACCACTTTGCTAGAGCGGATAGCGAAATTGGTGCGTTCCGATCGCTTGACGAGCATCTCGGATCTGCGCGACGAGTCAGATCGACGTGGCCTGACCATCATCATTGAACTGAAGCGCGGCACGCAGCCGCGTAAGGCGCTCAATCGACTGTTCAAGTACACGCCACTTCAGACGACGTTTGGCGTGCAGATGATGGCCATAGTCGACAAAGAGCCTCAGTTATTGAGCCTTAAACGAGCGCTACAGCGATACGTCGAGCACCGGCGCGAGGTGCTGATCCGGCGCGCACAACACGAGTTAGAGAAGGCACAGCGGCGCGCTCACATTCTTGAGGGCTTGCTGATTGCCCTCGATCAACTAGATGCCGTCATCCAGACAATCCGGCAGTCACCGGACGTCAGCACGGCCCGAGAGAGACTCATGGACCGCTTCGCGCTGACAGAGATGCAGGCTGAGGCAATCCTCGACATGCCTCTGCGACGGCTTGCGGCGCTGGAGCGACAGAAGATCGAGGATGAATATGCAGGCCTCACCCAGCAGATCGCTGACTTGCAGGACCTGCTGGCCTCGCCGCACAGAATCCTCCAACTTATCAAGGACGATCTGGCTGACCTCAAGGAAACGTACGGCGACGAGCGCCGCACGCAAATCACGCTCGGAGATGCAGAGCTGGAGGAAGAGGATTTGATCGCCGAGGAAGAGGTCTTCATTTCGATCACAGAGCGCGGCTACATCAAACGGGTACCGATGGATGTCTACCGCACGCAACGACGAGGTGGAAGAGGTGTTATCGGCGTAGACACCCGCGAGGAAGACCAGGTGCTCCACTTCTTCCCGGCCCACACTCTAGACTCAATTCTCTTCTTCAGCGACAAGGGCAAGGTCTATCAGAAGCGTGCCTACGAGATTCCAAGCGCCGGCCGTACTGCCGAGGGTGATCTACTGGTCGGCCTGATCAGCCTTGACGCCGACGAACGCATCACTTCTGCGATTGCAGTCTCCGACTTTGAGGAAGCAGGATATCTGACCATGTTCACACGACACGGTCGCGTCAAGCGGACCGTGCTGAGCGAGTTTGAGAACGTGCGCCCGAGCGGCCTGATCGCCATTCGACTGGAGGACCTAACTTCCGGGCAAGACGAACTAGGATGGGTCCGCCGCACCTGGGGAGGACAGGAACTGATCCTCGTTACCGAGCAAGGCCAAGGGCTCCGGTTTCGCGAGGATGACGTGCGGCCCGTGGGCCGCACCGCAATGGGCGTGTATGCCATCAGGTTGCGGCCCGGAGACCGCCTCGTCAGCGCAAGTATCGTCGACCCTGCGGCAGATCTGCTCACCGTCACGACTCGCGGTTACGGCAAGCGCACACCGCTCAGCGAATTCCGCACCCAAGGGCGCTATACCAAAGGGGTGCTCTGCTTCAGAGGTGAGAATGCTGGCCTCGTGGCCGCAGCAGGCATTGTGCATCCCGAGGATCAAATCACGTTTATCACCAGCGGCGGCATCGCCCTTCGCACCCGCGCGAGGGAGATCTCGCGGCTTGGCCGCGCCACACGCGGCGTGAGGATCATGGACCTGAAACCCGGAGATGAGATCGCTTCCATGGCCGTCATGCAGAACCGGGAGCCAGAGGAAGAGGAGGAGGCCTGAAATCTGGCCGGATGACGTGACACCTCGAAGGGCAAGGATGGACTTGCGAATAAGGTCCTGGGAGTCGGGACAGATGAGAGCCCTCATGCCTGAGCCAGATCCGGAAGCGTTGGCTGAGACAATGGTCGCCTTCGCGAACTCGGACGGCGGTACGCTTCTCATCGGGGCCGACCAGGATGGTCAGGTCACGGGGCAGGTCTTCGCCGATGAGGTAGAGATGGCATTGCAGGCCGCCGGGGAGAAATGTCGTCCTCCGGTGGAGGCACGATGGCACCAGGCCACAGCGGAGGATGGCCCCGTTTTCTCCATCGTCGTCAATCGGAGCCCTGAACTTCATAGCCTGGCTGATGGTCGAGTGCTGGTCCGCACCGGACCGCAGAACCGACCCCTGAGCGGTGATGAGATCCGCCAGTTGGCCGCGACCAAATCCACGGGCGACTTTGAGGCCGAGCCGGCGCCGGCAGCCGAGCGGGGCGATTTCGATGATGAGGTGGTCCAAGCGTTCGTGGACAAGTGGGAGGAACGCCAGCACAGGGAGTGGACCCGGTCCGTAGACGATCTCCTTCTCGAGATGGGCGCTCTGACGGACGAGGGACGCCCGACGGTTGCAGGCGTGCTCCTCTTTGCCGGAAACCCCCAGGCTTTCCTACCACAGAGCGGGCTCACTTTCGTGAAGTTCGTCGGGACAGAACCGCGCGGCGAGGACGGGTACCCGGGTTACGGTCGCCGTGAAGAGATCCGCGGGCCCCTGCCCCGAATCATCCGACGAGCCTGGCAGGTTGTTGGCGAGGAGATGCGCAAAGGGGCAGTCGTCACCGAGCTGGAGCGGAAGGAACGTACCGAATACCCGGTATCTGCAGTGAGGGAGGCGTTGGTCAATGCCGTCGCACACCGGGACTATCGCCTGCGCGGGCGTCGCATTGAGGTGCGGATGTTCTCGGACCGGATGGAGATTACAAGTCCGGGGGGATTGCCCGGTTTCATCACTGTGGATAACATTGTCGATGAGCACTTCTCGCGCAATCCACGCATCGTGGCAGGGCTGTATCAGTGGGGATACATTGAGGAACTGGGGCTGGGCGTGGACTTGATGATTGATGAGATGGTCCGAGCCGGGCATCCGCCACCGAAGTTTCGGGATAGCCCCTACGCCTTCGCCGTCACCCTGTACAACGTTCTGGAACGCGAGCCGCAACCGGATTGGGCCGGACGCGTGACCGAACGCCAGGCCAAAGCCCTTGCCTACGTGGAGGCACATGGTCGAATTACCAACCGCGAATATCGTGACCTCTGTCCCGGTCTGAGCCCCGAGACGCTGCGGCTCGACCTGGCTGAGCTGGTGGACAAGGGCATGTTGCTGAAGGTCGGGGCCAAGAAAGGCACATACTACATCCTCAGGTGAACGGCGAAACGCATTTATCCCAAGATTATCCCAAATATATCCCAAATTATCCCAAAAGCCATCCGGTGGTAACCGTGTAGGCCTCAATGAAGTTGAAACGGTTTCTGGACAATCTGCGGACCTTAGACTGGGTCGCTATCGGCCTACTGCTGGTCTACGTGGCGGGGTTCTCGTGGATGTCAATCCGTCAGCACGAGAGTTTTCAGACAAACGCTCTTGACCTGGCAAAGTTCGACCAGGCCATCTGGAACACGGCTCAGGGGCGCCCATTTCAGATCACACTTATCCAGGACTCCATCGTCCAGAGTCACTTCTCCCCTATACTGGCAGTCTATGCGCCGCTATACTGGGCGTGGCCAGACATCCGCCTGCTGTTTCTTGTGCAATCCCTGTGCCTGGCCGGGGCAGGCTTCCTCATATATTGGTTCCATCGTGAGGACGCAGCGTGGTTGGGATTGGTCGTCTTCGCAGCCTATCTCTTGCACCCCAGCTTGCATCAGGTGAACCTCTACGAATTCCGACGCGTTACGACAGGCGTGCTAGGAGCCTCCCTGGCCCTGTATTGCCTGTTCAAGCGTCACTATGGGGGCATGATTGCGGGGCTAGCCGTGGCGCTGCTGAGCAAAGAGAACACAGCTTTCCTGGTCATCGGCGTCGGCCTCTACCTCATCTTTGCTCATAGAGCGATCAAATCCGGAGTAGCGGTGACTCTTGTCGGAGCAGCTTGGCTGATCCTGGTACCGCTCCTGCTGTTGCCAGCGCTGGGCACGCCGCAGTACATCTCCAAGAACACTGGATACTCCCTGGCCGGAAAATACTTCTCCTACCTGGGCCACTCGCCGTCCGAAATGGTCCAGACACTCATCCAGAACCCTCAAGCCCCCCTTGCCTATGTCCTGCGCCCGGATCGACTGAAAGCCGTGCTGAATCTATCCTGGCCTATCGGCTTTCTCTTCCTGCTGTCTCCGGGCATCGCCGCTTTCTCGCTACCGTTCCTGGGCTATTTGCTCGCCAGTAAGTCCGACACAATGGGACAACTGGCAGCTTGGTACCCAGGCATCGTGCTCCCCTTGCTCTTCTGGGCAGCAGGAATGGGCCTTTGCCGCTTGAAGGAGCAGTGGCGCACGGCCGGGCTGACCATACTGGCCTTTGCGGCACTCAGCGGCTACGCGGGGCTGAGTGTCCTCCGGCCCACGCAGTGGTCGGAGATGAGACTGCAATTCGGGGTAGAACAGCATCATCGCCAGGTCGAAGCCGCCTTGAGACAGATCCCGGATGACGCGGTGGTCGCTGCCCAGGATCCGCTCGTACCTCATCTTTCGCATCGCGAGCAGATCTATCTTTTTCCCTGGTACCCGGACGAGACCTTCCCCGATTACATCATTCTGGACCGGGAGATGGGAACATATCCAGTGAAGAAACCAGCCTATCGGACGCTCTTCTACGACCTGTTGGCCGGCACCGAATACGACATAGACCACCAGATCGATAGTTTCGTCAGCTTCCGTTACACGGAGCACGTCGTTCCCAAGGTTGACGTTGGAACGCAGTTTGGTGAGTCTCTCACGCTGATCGGTACCAGCCCGGCTCTGGCGCCCCTGGGAGAAGCCTTCGGCCCTGTGACGGACGAGCTGCCCGCCAATTCAACGGTGCGGCTCTCCCTTTTCTGGAAGGTAGATCAATCCGTCGAACAGAACTACACTGTCTTCGTGCACGCTCTCAGCCGCGATAATAGACTGCTGGCTCAACACGACAGCTGGCCTGCCGACGCACATCGCCCCACGAGCGTACTGCCCCCGGGGACGGTATTTCGGGATGTGCATTATCTGACTTTGGCGGACGCCCCTTCTGACGAGGTAATCTTGCGCGTGGGGTTGTACAATGGGGATGGAGATCGTCTGCTGACAGAAGAAGGTGATGAGTTTGTCACCCTTTCTCTTCACTGACGGGAGAGAGACGAGTACTGAGTAGTTGTGTGCCTGGCGATACCTGTGAGTTTTTCCCGTCTCATCCCGGTTCACTCCGGGATGGTTCTGGGCAAGAATTTCCAATGACCTAAGGAGGCAGCGAGATGGATCTGCAACTCAGTGACGAACACCGTATGATCCGCGATATGGCCCGCGACTTCGCTGAGGCCGAGATTGCCCCGATCGCGGCCCAGTATGACGAGACCGGCGAATTCCCCAGGGAGACCATCGCAAAGATGGGAGCGCATGGCTTCATGGGTATCGCAGTCCCCGAGGAATACGGTGGCGCCGGAATGGATACGCTGGCTTATGTTCTGGCTCTGGAGGAGATCTCCAAGGTAGATGCATCGCACGGGGTTATCATGTCGGTGTGCAACTCTCTCTTCTGCTACAGTGTGCTACGCTATGGGACCGAGGAACAGAAGCGGAAGTACCTGGAAGCAGTCGCCAGCGGCGACGTTGTCGGTTCCTACGCGCTGACCGAGCCTCAGTCCGGATCCGATGCCAGCAACATTCTGGTGACAGCAGAGCTCGCCAGCGACGGCACCCACTACGTTGTCAACGGCACCAAGTCGTGGATCTCCAGCGGGCCGGTGGCCAAGTACATCCTCCTGTTTGCGCAGAGCGACTCCGACGCGAAGCCTCGATATCGAGGCGTGAGTGCCTTCCTGATCGATACAGACGAGCCGGGCTTCTCGCAGGGCAAGACGGAGCCCAAACTGGGTATCCGTGCATCTGCCACGTGCGAGATCCATTTCGAGAACTACAGGTGCCCCGTAGAGGCGCGGTTGGGCGAGGAGGGCCAGGGATTCTACATCGCGATGGCGGTACTGGACGCAGGACGCATTGGCATTGCCGCTCAGGCGCTGGGCATCGCCGAGGCAGCCTACGAGGCCTCTTTGGAGTATGCCCGGGAACGAGAGGCCTTTGGCGAGAAAATCGGCAAGTTCCAGATGATTCAGCAGAAACTGGCCGATATGAAGACTCGCATTGAAGCCAGCCGGTTGCTCATCTATCAAGCCGCCTTGGCCAAGGAGAAAGCCAATGAGACCGGTGCTCGCTACAGCCTGGAGTCTGCAATGGCCAAGACGTTTGCCTCTGAGACGGCGATGTGGGTGACCACTGAGGCGATACAGATTCACGGTGGAATGGGATACAGCAAGGAGCTTCCCGTCGAGCGCTACTTCCGCGATGCGAAGGTCACAGAGATCTACGAGGGTACCAATGAAATCCAGCGGATGCTGATTGCAAGATTGGAGACAGGTCTGCGCTAGCCAGGAGAAGACCAGCTGGGCGGATGAATGAAAGGAGACCAGCTTGATGAAGGCACTCTGCTTCCGAGAACACGGCGATCTGAGTGTTCTGAGGTATGACGACGTACCCAGACCCCATCCCGGTCCAGACGAGATCCTGGTACGCGTGCGGGCAACCGCGCTTAACCATCTGGATGTCTTCGTGCGTCGAGGCTGGCCAGGACTCAATCTGCAGATGCCGCATTGGGGTGGGTCCGATATCGCGGGAGAGATAGCTGAGCTTGGCCAAGGGGTGACTGGCTGGGGGGTGGGCGAACGCGTCGTGGTCGATCCGGGGATCACAACCCACAACGACGAGTTTGTTCGGCGTGGCGAACATTCGCTCAGTCCCGGCTACGTCATCCTGGGAGAGCACGTACGCGGTGGACACGCCGAGTTCGTGGCTGTTCCCAGCGAGAACATCGTGGCACTGCCTGAGGCGTGGGATTACGTGGCGGCAGCCGCTCCCCTTCTGGTCTCCCTGACGGCGTGGCGCATGCTCATCCACCAGGCCAGGCTGCGCGCAGGCGAGTCCGTGCTGGTTGTCGGAGCCGGCGGCGGCGTCAACTCAATGGCTATACAGATTGCCAAATTGGCCGGTGCTCGGGTGTACGCCCTGACCAGCACCGAGGAGAAGGAGAGGAGGGCACGGGAGCTGGGAGCTGATGTGGTCCTCAACTACCGCCGCGACAGACAGTGGAGCCGGACAATCTACAGGCTAACGGACAAGCGCGGTGTGGATGTCGTCGTGGACAACGTGGGCCAGGCGACCCTCCCGGACAGCATGCGGGCGGTGGCTCGAGGCGGCCGGATAGTAATCGTGGGAAACACGTCCGGGCCCCACGCCGAGATAGATACGCGGTACCTATTCGGCAAGCAGATCAGCCTGATCGGCTCCACGATGGGCAACCATCAAGACTTCCGAGACGTGATGGATCACCTATGGGCCGGTAATCTGCAACCGGTAGTGGACCAGGTGATGCACCTATCAGAGGGGAAAAGGGCCTTCGAGATCCTGGAGTCCGGGGAGAAGTTCGGTAAAATCGTGCTTACGGTATGAGGACGTATTCCGGCCCGTGAGCGCTTTGAAGGAGTTCTCAGCCGCTCAGAAGTGGATCCTCCTGCTGACTGGACTCACTTTCGCCCTGGGCGCAGCAAATGTGGGGAAGGCCGTCGTCGCCGTTCAGTATGCGATCCGAGTGCCGGGCCTGGCGAAGACGATACCGCTGTGGTACCTGGCGACCGCAGGCGGATTCTGGGGCGTGATTCTCGTCATGTGCGCCATCGGCCTCTCCATGTTCCGGAACTGGGGCCGATGGTCGACGCTGGCGACGGTAACACTGTACCAGGCCAACGTCTGGGTGAATCACCTGCTGTTAGATATGTCAGACTATGCCAGGCAGACCCGTCCTCGCGATCTTCTTCTCAGCGGCACGCTCCTGCTTATCTATTGGATCGGGCTCGGCCTGCCGGTGTTCGAGAGCGTCTTTGAGAAGAACCAGGCGCAGCCGTATCCCATGGCAGCCGGAGATGAGGAACGACGAAGCAAGGAGAGTGATCAATGATGAACCTCTGGCATGAGCTCCCTTCAGGCCCGGATTGGCCCGAGATCATCTATGTTGTCGTCGAGATTCCCAAGAAATCGCGCAACAAGTACGAGTATGACGAGGACGGCGGGTTCATCAAGCTTGACAGGGTGCTATTCTCCTCGTTGCACTATCCCGGTGACTACGGGTTCGTTCCGCGCACGCTCCATAGGGACAGGGATCCGCTCGATGTACTGGTGATGACGAATGAACCGACTTTTTCCGGGTGCGTCATCGAGGCACGTCCACTGGGGGTCTTCCGGCTGGAAGACAAGGGGGACGCGGATGACAAGATCCTTGCCGTGCCTCATACAGATCCGCTCTTCAGCGAGCACCTCGCCCTTGATGACGTCCCGGTACACTTCTTGGAGGAAATGGCGCACTTCTTCAGCGTCTACAAGGATCTGGAGATGGCCGAGGTCGAGATCAAAGGGTGGGACGGCCAAGATGACGCCTATGAGGAGATTGAGCAAGCTGTGAATCGGTATTGGGAACATATGCAGCGTCGTGAGTAGCCACACCCCGTTTCTTGCAACGAGAGCGGATATATGGTAGAATTTCATCACGTTAGGCGGCGTAGCCAAGTGGGAAGGCAGGACTCTGCAAAAGTCCCATGCGCCGGTTCGAATCCGGCCGCCGCCTTTTTTCGTCGAGCTCAACCGCGGGCAGCTTGAGGCTGCCCGCGCTGTTTGCGGGGCGGTGGCGGAATGGGAAGACGCCGAGGACTTAAAATCCTCTGTCCGAGAGGACGTGTGGGTTCGAATCCCACCCGCCCTATTGTCATCACTCTTCAAACTTCTGATTACGCTGGAGGTAAGGTATCGTGAAGATCATTCTGAAGCAGGACGTGCCCAACTTGGGACGAGAAGGCGAAGTTGAAGAAGTAGCGGACGGCTACGCTCGGAATTACCTGATCCCCCAGGGCATGGCCGTGAAGGCCACCCCCGGTGCCCTCAAGGACTTCGAGCATCGTAGGAAGGTGCAAGCAACAAAGCACGAACGGCTGAAGAAGCGTGCCGAATCTCTAGCTCGACGCTTGACGGCCCAAACGCTCACCTTCGAGGTGAAGACCGGAGACACAGGCCAGCTCTACGGTTCCATCACAAATTCGGACATCGCCGAGGCTCTGAAAGAGCAGGCAGGCGAGGAGATCGATAGACACGATATACCTCTGTCCGAACCGATCCGAACAGTGGGGGAGCACTTTGTACCGGTGCATCTGCTGGAGGATGTCGAACCTCAGGTCAGAGTTGTCGTGAAACCCGAGAGCGGTGACTGGCCCGAGGGTGCTGAGCCTGTCGAATAGGCACTTATGGCTCATCAGCTGCTGACCCCGTAGTCGAAGGATCTGACGGTGGACAAACTTGGCCGAAGGCTGCGGGAGGCGCGCGAGGCTAAGGGCAGTACGCTGGAGGAAGCGGAGGCCGCCACCCGTATCCGCGCTCACTTCCTGGAATCGCTGGAGGCCGGCGACTTCGCTGCATTCGGCGGCGGGGACGTGCAGGTACGAGGGTTTCTACGCATCTATGCACGCTACCTCGAACTATCCCCGGAAGATGTTCTTGGTCGCTACAGCGCCGAGGTGGGCGGCACCGAGTTCTCTCCCGGTGAACTCGGCCAGGACCAAGCAATCTCCGGGCCTCCGGACGCCACAGAAGACCTGACGTCCATCAAGTTCCACCCTCGTGACATCCCGGTGGGCTCTTCCCTCCCACGCTGGATGAGTGTGAAGACGGTGATCATCGTCGGGCTCCTTCTCACGACGTTGCTGGTCATCCTGGCCCTCGTCACCTACCTCATGAACCGGCCTGAAAACGAACAACTCCTCGCCCCCCTGGCAGGAACAACACCTACACAGATCGCCTACGCCCCTGCGGCGACATCGCCGGTCGATCAGCCAACTCCTACATTTGCCGTGAGCACGAACGGGCGCATCACATTGTCGTTGGAGGCCGCGGAACACGTCCAGGTCCGCGTGATAATCGACGGCGAGGTGGTATTCCAGGAGATGATGGTGTCGGGCCAGGTCGAGACGTGGACCGACGACAATTTGATCCAGGTCGAGACGGGAAATGGCGCTGCTCTCAAGGTAACGGTAAATGGAACGGCGCTGGGAAGGATGGGGGAGCGGGGTCAGCTTTCCAGCCGCGCCTGGGGACCTGACGGAGAGATGGCCCCACCTTAGGCTGAGACTGAAACGGGATTCTTGAAGAGCTACTACCTCATTTCCCTCGGCTGTCCCAAGAACTTGGTGGATAGCCACGGAATTGCCACGCTGCTCCAGCGCGCTGGCTATGATTCGGCTGCTGTTCCTGAGGAAGCCGATCTACTGATTGTCAACACATGCGGCTTCATCGCGTCAGCACGGGAGGAATCGCGCGCTGTGCTGCGAGAACTGACCGCGGCGAAACGGCCTGGTCAGAAACTTGTCGCTGCCGGTTGCTACTCCCAGCGCTGCCCGCATGAACTCGCGAAGGACGTGCCAGGCATCGACGGACTGATCGGCACACGCCGGTGGATGGATATCCTTGATCTGGTGGCGCGACTAGACGCACAAGATGAGCGACCGGACGCCCCCCAGCCCGCATACCATGTGCCGCCGGTTCCAACCGTCGGGCAAGACGCGCGAGGCGTGATCCGCGCAGCAGCACAGGGAGCCAGCGCCTATCTCAAGGTTTCCGACGGCTGTCGTGGCTCATGTGCGTTCTGCGCCATCCCCCTGATCAAAGGTCCAGCCGTGAGTCGCCGTCCTGAGGCCATACTGACCGACGCCAGACACCTCGCCAACTCAGGCGTGCAAGAGATTATTCTCATCGGGCAGGATACCACGGATTACGGCTATGATCTGAGTACAGAAGTAAGCCTGGCGTGGCTCCTAGGCCAACTCGTCGAGGAAGTGCCGGATGTGCCCTGGATCCGCCTGATGTACGCCTATCCAGGACGAATTTCCCAGCGCCTCATCGAAGCAATGGCTCAGTATCCGCAGGTTCTACCCTACGTCGACCTGCCGCTTCAGCATGCCGACCCAGACATTCTACGCCGCATGCGGCGACCAGCGAACGTCGACCGCGTCAGGGAGACTATCCGGAACCTGCGCGAGGCGATGCCTGGGATTGCCATTCGAACCACATTCCTGGTGGGGTACCCTGGCGAGACTGAGGAAGCATTCCAGGCCCTGCTCGGATTCGTGAGGGAGGTGCGCTTCGACCGCCTCGGCGTCTTCACCTACTCGCGAGAGGAGGGCACCCCGGCTGCTGAGCTTCAAGACGACGTCCCTGTAGACGTCAAGGAGGCACGCCGCCAGCGGCTTCTGGAGGTGCAGCAGTTCATCTCTCTGGAGAAGAACCAGGCCCTGGTGGGAGAGACCCTCGAGGTGCTGATTGAGGGACAAGACCAGGGATTGAGCGCAGGCCGGTCATACCGCGACGCGCCCGAGGTAGACGGACTGGTGCTCATACAGCAGGAGCTACCAGTCGGAGAGATAGTCGAGGTACGGGTGGTCGCGGCTCTTGAGTACGACTTGATTGCGGAGAAACCTTCCAGCCCTGAGATCGCCGCAGTTTGCGACCCTTAGATGTAGTTCAACTCTTTTGCCTCGCGCGTCAGCTCGCCGCGGAACTCTGGCGCCGCGATGTTGATCAACGCCTTAGCCCGCTCCCGGATTGTCTTTCCGTAGAGGTCGGCCACTCCGTGCTCCGTCACAACGTAGTGCACGTGGTAGCGACTCGTCACGACGCCGGCGCCTCGCTTCAGCATCGGCACGATGCGGCTGATGCCCTTGCCTGCAACCGTAGATGGGAGCGCGATGATGGGCACGCCACCCTCGGAACGAGACGCGCCGTATATGAAGTCCAACTGCCCACCCACTCCGCTGTACAGCTTTGGACCAATAGAATCGGCGCAAACCTGTCCGGTGAGATCCACTTCAATAGCCGAATTGAGAGCCACCTGCCGATCGTTCTGAGCGATGACAAACGGATCGTTCACGTACTCTGTCCGATGAAGTTCAATAAGCGGGTTGTCATGTGCCCACTCATACAGGCGGTGCGTGCCTATCATGAAGCCTGCCGTGATCTTCCCTGGATGGAGCGTCTTCTGAGCATTCGTGAGCACGCCGGCCTCGACCAGATCAATCACACTATCCGAGAACAACTCAGTATGAACACCCAGATCGCGTTTGTCGTGAAGGAACTTTAGAACTGCATCTGGTATGGCACCAATGCCCATCTGCATCGTCGCGCCGTCCGGGATCAGTTCTGCGATCTGCTCACCAATCTTGATGTGGATATCGGAGAGCCCTCCCTCGGTCATTGGCAGCTCGAGAAGAGGATAGTCCACCGGCACAATGTAGTCCAGCCGGCTGACGTGGATGAACGAATCGCCGAGACAGCGAGGCATGTTCTGATTGACCTCGGCGATGATGATGTCGGCCGACTCGGCAGGCGACTTCGTCAACCCAGTCTCGATCCCGTAGGAGCAGAAGCCATGCTCGTCGGGAGGCGAAAGATGAACAAATGCCACGTCCAGAGGCAGAATTCTGTTCTTGAACAGAAGGGTGAACTCGGAAAGAAGCACCGGCGTGAAGTCAGCCCGCCCCTCCTGCACCGCTTTACGGACATTGGGCCCGATGAAAAGTGAGTTGGCCCGAATGTGACCCTCCATCTCTGGATCGACGTAGTCACCGGACCCGAGGGTGAGTGCGTGACAGATTTCGACGTTCTTCAGATCGGATGCCTGAGCGACCAGCGCCTCCATGAGCTTCTGTGGCACGCTACAGTTGCCTGTGAGGAAGATACGGTCGCCGGACTCGACGCCGCCAGCTATGGCCTCCTCGGCCGTCGTCACTCGTTCCTCGTAGGCCTTCATCCAGCTCACGATCCACCTCCGTCGCCAGCGTAGTAGGCCGCAGCCAGGCTGTCATTCACGACCTTTCCCTCTCGCGTCGCAATTCCAGAGACGAGGCCGGTCATCTCCTCGAGCGCTTGTTCGATCCCGACGTTGGCAATCTGTCGGATGTAAGGCCATATCGCGTTGTTGAAGGCATGAGTCGCTGTCCGTGGAACTGCGCCCGGCACGTTCGGAACGCAGAAGTGCACCACATCCTCCTCCACGTAGACCGGGTCTCGAAGTGTGGTGGGACGGCTCGTCTCCACGCATCCACCTTGATCGATGCTGAAGTCCAAGATGACAGATCCCTTCTTCATGGACCGCACGATGTCCCGCGTGACGATGATCGGCGCCCGAGCGCCCGGCACGAGAACGGCCCCAACCAAGACCTCGGCAAATCGAGCCACGCGTGCGATATTGAATGGGTACGATACCATCGTCGTAGCGCACCCATTGAACTGTTCGTCGATCTCCCGCAGCCTCTCCTGATTCCGGTCAAGAACATAGACCCGAGCGCCAAGTCCGATGAAAGTGCGGGCCGCGTTGGTGCCCAGCACCCCGGCGCCAAGAATACCAACGCTGGCGGCAGGGATGCCGGGGACACCACTGAGGAGCACCCCGCGCCCGTTGTAGCTCCCTTGAAGATACGTGGCAGCAAGCTGTGGCGCCATTCGGCCAGCCACTTCACTCATCGTGCGGAGCACCGGGAGAGTCCCGTCCTCCTCCTCGATCGTCTCGTAGGCAATAGCCGTGATCTTGTTCTCGAGCAGCGCCTCGATCTTATTGCGGCGAGCGGCGGCCAAATGCAGAAACCCAGCAATGATCTGTCCCTCACGGAACCACTGCAACTCCTCGTCCGTTGGGCGTACTGCTTTCAGCACCATGTCGGACCGCCCGTAGACTTCCTCCCCGGAGTAGACGATGCGGCCACCTACGCGCTCGTAGTGATAGTCAGTGAAACCAGCGCCGTGCCCGGCCTCGGTCTCGATGTAGCAGATGTGACCGGCACGGGTCAATAGATCAACTCCGTAGGGAGTCAGGCCCACCCGCTGCTCCAGGTCCCTCCGTTCCTTAGGAATGCCTACGTTCATATCAAGTCTCCTCCTGTCAGCTCAGGGTTCAACAGCGCGGCCTGTTCACGCGCCAAGGTACTTCAATTCGGGCTGGAGTATATCATTGCTAGGATCATTGGTCAATTGACACGTTGACAGGTTGTCAGCGCTCATCCCCTGGGAATGGTCCAAGAAACTATCGAGACACCTCGTCCCAGAAGGTCGAACAGGGACTCACAGCGCGGCTTCTCTCGTCCACTGCAAGACCGTACGACAATGGGGCTAGGATGACGAACTGTCACGGAATGGGAATCGACCGGATACACGTGTGTGAAGGCTACGGCTTTGAGCATGAGGTCCTGACCGCGCGTGAGAGATGCGGCACCGATCCTGAGTCCTTGTCAGTGCCCACCTTGCTCGCTCATCTGCTGCGGCGAACCCCCGACATTCAAGGTATGGGAGACCGAGCGACGGAGGGAAGAAGACTGAGGTTCACGCTTCGCCACGAAGGTTGCCCTGTTCAGGGAAGTTGAGCTCCGCAGTCGCGCTTGCGGGCCAGGTGATACTAGGACGCCTTCTCCGTCAACACCCACACCCGCCCGGTGGACTCATCCTCTAGTGAGCTCCCCGCCGCGCACATGCCAGACACAGGGCACGTCGCGCACTCCGCGGAGCACGTCGAGCTTACGCGCTTCACGTAGCCCAGCCGTGATAGATCTTCCAGCATCAACTCAACCAGCTGGCTGGTTGTGCCAAGCTCTTGCGCCAGATCGGTTATGCGATGCGTTTCTCCCGCTCGGAGCAAATCTAGCAGTCTATGTAGCACCGTCTTGCTCGTGTCTCCTTAGCTCGTCTCGATCCCCCGGCGGTTCGCTTTCAGCGGCCCAGGTGGCCAGCAGACTGGCAACAAGACCCGTGATCGGCACCGCCAACACCAGCCCAGCGCTCCCAACCAGTGTCCGGACGATCTCCTCCGCGATGGGCTCCCGATTCAGCCGGCGCAAGAGCGGCTCCTGGTAGATTGAAAAGGCTAGCATAAGGGGTAGTGCCCCTCCAACATACGCCAACAGCAGCGTATTCACCATAGCAGCGATGTGATCTGTGCCGATATTCAGACTGCTGCGGAATAGATTAAGCCAGGTCAGCCGTGGATTTGTCCTCATCAGCTCAAAGACAGCCGATGCTTGCCCCACACAGACATCATCAAGAACGCCCAGAGAGCCGATGATAATCCCACCCAGAACCAAGCCACGCAAATCAATGCCGGCCCCGAACTCCATTACCAGGAATGCACTCTCCTCCGTCCCCATGCCGGTCAGCCGCGCCCATCCCACGAAGAGCCAGGCCAATCCACCGGTCAGTGCCAGACTGACTGCCATGCCCGTGACAGCGGCGTGTGCTTTGTAGTTCACTCCGTAGGTCAGATACGTGGAGACGGAGAGCAATACAATGGATCCGATGATGCTTACGCCCACCGGGTTCTGACCAGCTATGATCTGGGGCAGGATGAAGCCGAATATGACAACCAGGCTGAACAGGGAGCCACCGAGCGACCGCAGACCCTTCCATCGGCCCACGATCACCACGAGCGAAATGAAGAGGATCACCGCGACGAGCAGCGGCCCGATCCGCACTACATCCGAGATGTAGAGGCGGTCTTCCTCCGGCCCAACTGCACGCTCTACGAATACACGATCTCCAGGCTCGAAAAGTCGGTCCTGACCGATGACATTCGTTGTGCCCTCCTCCACCACGACCTCTTGACCGGCCATCGAGCCACTGTCAATGCCTACCACAAGCCGTTGGTAGGGCTGTGTCGCGCCACTACCAAGCTCGACTTCCCCTTCCTCAAGCACCTCAACGACTCGCCCGGACATAGTCTCCGTGTCACCCGGCTCTAAGGGCTCTTGCGGCTGGGAGGAAGGCTCACCAACACGAGGTCCGACCACCACAATCACCACGGCTGACACGACCAGAAGGGTCAGGACACCGACCAGCAACCACTCTAGCTTGCGCAAGCGAATACTATCCTCTCACCAGTCACTCACTACACGCCGACCAAACGTGCAATCCTGTAGACGGCAACGCCGGCAGTGAGTGAAACGACCAGGAGAAACCCTAGATCGAAGAGCGTCCACTTCCAAGAGTCAGTCTCTTGCCGGATGACGGCGACGGTAGCTGCGCACGGCACAAAAAGCATCTGAACCGTCAAGAAGGCCAGCGCGCTCGCGACAGAAAAGGTCGCGGCTAGCTGGTTTGCCAGGCCACCTCCCTCACCGGTACCGAACAGAACCCCCAACGTGGCGATGGAATTCTCCTTGGCCACGAAGCTGGCTAATAGCGCCACCGTCAGCCGCCAATCGAAGCCCATAAGGCGTCCCACAGGTTCAAGCAGATGACCGATGCGTGCAAGGTAGCTGGTCTCGATCTCGCCGCCCGGCAACGCCGAAAGCGCCCATACGATAACAGACACCCCCAGGATGAGGGTACCCGCCTTGCGCACAAAGGACACGCTGCGCTGCCACACGCGTAATCCGATGGTACGCCAGTTTGGCAGATGGTAGATCGGCAGTTCCATGATGAACGCCGCCCGTTCGCCCTTGAACAGGACGCTGTTAATGAGGATGCCGGAGACAACCAGCACCGCCAAAGCCAGAACGATCATCCCCCAGGATACCAGAGTGGCCGCTGAGCCGAAAAAGGCCGGCGCCAAAAAAGCGATGACCATCATGCGGGCTGAACAAGGAATCAGTGGAGCCAGGAGGATGGTCAGCAGGCGCGCTCGCTTCGATTCAATTACGCGTGCGCCCAGAACGGCAGGCACGTTGCATCCAAACCCAAGGAACAAGGGCAGAAACGATTTGCCGTGCAGGCCCATCAGGTGCATGAAACGATCCATAACGTAGGCACTCCGCGCCAAGTAGCCTACATCCTCAAGGATCCCCATCACTGCGAAGAAGATGATCAGAATGGGCAGGAAGGTTAGCATGGCACCAACCCCCCCAATGACTCCGTCAGCGAGCAAATCGATCATCCAGAACGGTGCCCCCGACAAGCCAGTCCGAGCGAACTCCGCCAGCGTGCCCACCACATAGGTGTCAAGCAACTCTTGGAGCGGCGCGCCCACGGCGTACGTCAGCCAGAATACCAGACCGAGGATCCCAGCCATTATGACCAATCCCCAGAACGGGTGGGTGGCCCAACGATCCAGCTTTCCCGTCAGACTAATGGCCCCTGTCTTGGGACGGGTCAGCGCAGCACGAGTCATCCGCCCGATCCAATCATAGCGCCCACTGGCAACAGCCACCAGCGCGTCATCATGCCCCAGTAAGATCTCGTGTAACTGCTGCCGGCGGTCCGCGGGGAGACAGGCTTCCATCATCGCGGTGATCCTCTGATCACCTTCCAGGAGCTTGAGGGCTGTCCAATCCTCTGGATAGGGATCGGGCACGCATCCGTCTATCACCCGCTGAACGGCCTGCAAGACATCCCAGTGGTCCTGCCGGATCCAGGGGACAGAGGGATCATACGGATACCCTCCCCGGGCCACCAGATCGATGGCCTCGAGAAGGTCTTGCACACCCCGGTTGCGAGTAGCGATCATGGGGACCACTGGGACGCCAAGGGCCGCCTCCAGGACCTGGGGCTCAATGCGCACCCCTTCTTTCTCGGCCACGTCCATCATGTTCAGTGCCACAATCACCGGCGCAGGCAATGGAATGAGCTCAGCCACCAAGTAGAGACTCCGTTCCAGGATGGCCGCATCCACGAGGGCAACGACGACATCGGGTCTTTCCCGGATGATGAACTCACGCGTGATGACCTCTTCCTCAGAGTTGGCAGTTAAGCTATAGGTGCCAGGCAGGTCGACCAGGCGATAGACGGCGTCCCCGTAAGCGAAGGTGCCCTCCTTTCGCTCAACGGTCTTGCCAGGCCAATTGCCCACGTGCTGATTGAGTCCTGTGAGGAGGTTGAAGAGTGTCGACTTGCCCACGTTAGGCTGACCAGCCAGAGCCACCACCACGGTCTTCTCCTCCGGCTCCATCTCCGACACCGTTGCGTCGTGAGCAGGTGTGGCACCCTCCCGAATCATCCCGTCGTTCTCCTCACGTAGACGCGATCTGCTTCGCCTCGCCCCAGGGCAATACGGGCATTGCGCACTCGGGCAATGAGCGGGCCGCGTCCATAGTTCTGCACAACCGCCACATCAACCCCCGGCGTAAAACCCAGGGCCGTCATTCGGCTCAGCATACAGCGCCCCCCACCCAGCTCCACTACCTCACCGTGCTCACCACTATGGAGGGTACTGAGTGAAACGATCTCGTCGGGCGATTCCAGCGATGGTGACGCCCAGGGCCTTCCGGACTTCATCCTCATGCCTATACTGTCCTCCTGGTTGGGCCGCTTCAGGACCAATCCCGCTTCTCCAACCCGCGGCAAGATGGCCAGATCCGACGGCTATCACGAGCGACCCTCAGACGCTTCGATTATCTCTACACTGTTGGCAGTAACCTGTCAGGTGCAGATGGGCTCTTGTAACCTCGACGCCTTCATTCCTGTGCAGCCTATGAACGATCTCAGCGACCAAAGGAGCATCAAACTCTATCACCTTGCCGCACCCGCGGCAGGTGAAGTGGTAGTGAGGCTCCTCTTGCACAGCCTCGTAGTGACAATGACCTTCACCAAGACGGTGTTCTTCAACCAGGCCCATCTCCTTGAGCAGCGCCAGGGTACGATACACCGTTGCCAGACTAATGTCACATGCGCGGCTCTTTGCCCGGTCGTGGACGCCCTCCGCATCTAGATGCTCATCGCTCTCGCGCAAAACGTCAAGGATCAAGCACCGCTGCGAGGTCAGACGCCGACCGGACGCTCGGAATACCTCTCGCAATTCGGCCCTTGAATCACCCATCTGGCCCCCCGTCCCAGTGATCTTATTGCAAACTATTCGCAACTTTGCTGATTATACCCCCATTCGCTCGCTTTGCAAGTGGGGCGTGACCTCTCGACTGCTGTGTCTCCATGACAAAACGGGAGCGTGGAACATCAGACTGCTCCACGCTCCCTCGACTCTATCCAATCTGGTCAAACAGTGTCAGTTTCGACTCCTATGCGCCGCTAATCGCGGGGCTCCCGATCAACGGGCGCGATCTGGGCCCGAACGCACCAGCCTTGCTTCATATCGCCTTCGCCGTCACCCAGCTGCTGGCGGAGCTACTCGTCCCCTGCCAGAGCTACTCCCTTGCGCAGCGCCTCCTTGTTCAGGCTCAGCAGATCGCGATGACGCTCCGGCAGATGATCATCCAGAGCCTGCTCGACTGCCTCGGGTGAAATTACGCCCGTTGCACCCACCAGAGCCCCGAGGCAGAGTACGTTTGCCATCCGCACGTTGCCCAGCTCCGTCGCCATATCGCTCGCTGGCAAGTAGACGACCTTGATGTCATCGCGCCTGCTGTGATCCGGCACCATTGAGCTGTTGACCACCAGCGCCCCACCGGGCTTCACTGCCGACTCAAATGCCTCCATGGAGGGGATGTTGAGGACAATGGCGGCGCTGGGACGTCGAACCAGTGGGGCTCCGATCTCTTGATCAGAGACGACAACCGTGCAGCGAGCCTTCCCACCTCGCATCTCGGGTCCGTACGAGGGAATCCATGTCACGTGGAGCCCCTGACCCATCGCGGCGTACGCCAGCAACTGGCCCGCGAAGAGCGATCCCTGTCCACCGAAGCCCGAAATGATGATCTCCTCTTGCATTGTCGCCTCCTATTGCTCCATGAGCGCACGAACGTCATCGCTCACCTTGGTGTCGCCCAGGGCAAAGTAATCCACCATGTGTACCTGGGCCCAATTGAGCGCCTCTTGCGGCGACATGCCCCAGTTGGTGTTACAGGTCGATAGCACCTCGACCATGGCAAACCCCAAACCCTCGAGTTGTGCTCTGAACGCCGTCTTGATGGCTCGCTTGGTGCGCCGAATGCCCGGCACGTCTAGAACAGCTTGCCGGGTAACGTACACCGCACCGGGGAGACCGCCGATCAGCTCAGCCATGCGAATTGGATGCCCAGCCGCCTTGACGTCTCGACCCATCGGGGACGATGTCGTCACCTGATCTGGCAGGGTGGTAGGAGCCATCTGCCCGCCGGTCATCCCGTAGATGGCGTTGTTCACGAAAACGGTGGTGAACAACTCCCCTCGATTCGCAGCATGGATGATCTCAGCCGTGCCGATGGCCGCCAGGTCCCCATCGCCCTGATAGGTGAACACAATCCGGCCCGGGCTCACGCGCTTGAGCCCCGTAGCCATCGCAGGAGCACGCCCATGCGCTGCTTCGGCAAAATCTGTGTTGATGTAATTGTAGGCCAGGACCGCGCATCCCACTGGCGCAACGCCGATGGTCCTCTCTCGGATGTCGAGTTCGTCCAATACCTCGGCAATAAGGCGGTGGATCGTGCCGTGGGTACATCCGGGGCAGTAATGTGTATCAGCCTCTGTCAGGCTGTCGGGATAGCCGTAAACCAGCTCCATGTCGTTGCGGATCTCAACAGTCGCCATATTATGCCTCCTATTGACCTCTGACATCTGCTGCTAGCTTCTCAAGCTCAGGGAGAATATCGTCCGCAAGGGGAATGATTCCTCCGGTGCGTCCATAGAACGCCACGGGACAGCGGCCCTCGACGGCCAAGCGTACATCCTGCACCATCTGACCGGCATTCATCTCAACCGTCAAGACCCCCCTGACCTGGTCGGCAAGCTCTGCGATCCGCTCGCTGGGGAAGGGCCATAGGGTGATCGGCCGTAGCAGCCCGACCTTCATTCCCTTCTCTCGCGCATCCCGAACGACCGTCTGGCAGATGCGCCCCACCGTGCCGAAAGCCACCAGGAGTAGATCCGCATCCTCGGTATCATACTCCTTCCAGCGGACTTCATTGGCGGCGATGTTCTTCAGCTTGGCCTGCAGTCGGAGATTGACCTCTTCCAGATTCTCAGCCCCCAGATAGAGGGATGTAATCGTATTCGCGTCACGCCCGACAGCTCCGGTCAACGCCCAATCTGCTCTTTCCTCGTGGGGCCGTACCGGACGCATCGGTGGCAGCTCCGCCGGTTCCATCATCTGACCGATCGAGCCGTCAGCGACGACCATCGCGATGGTTCGGTACTTCTCAGCTAGATCAAAGGCCAGCACCATGTCATCGATCAACTCCTGCACATTGGCGGGAGCCAAGACGATCATATGAAAGTCCCCGTGCCCGGCCATTTTGACGGACTGAAAGTAGTCTCCTTGAGCAGGCTGGATATTGCCGAGACCAGGACCGCCCCGCATGACGTTAACCAGGACAACAGGCACCTCCGAGCAAGCGATGTAGGAAAGCCCCTCCTGCATCAGGCTGATGCCAGGACTAGAAGAGGATGTCATGACACGAGCCCCGGCGCAAGCTGCACCGTAGACCATGTTGATGGCGGCAACCTCACTCTCAGCTTGCAGGAACACCCGACCCAGTTCTGGAAGGCGCTTCGACAGGTGCTCAAGTGCCTCGCTCTGTGGCGTGATGGGATAACCGAAAAACGCATCCAGACCGGCTCGGACGGCTGCCTCAGCGAATGCCTCGTTCCCTTCCAACAGTTCCTTTGCCATGTCTACCTCCCCGCCGCCTTCCGCTCTCGCTTTCGCTTGCGTCGGTACACAGTGAATACCACGTCAGGACAAATGGTGGCGCACATCGCGCAACCGGTGCACTTTTCCGGATCGGTCACCTCGACGGGTGTGTGCCCCTTGACGTTAAACCTCTCCGCTGCCAGCTGGAGGATCTCGACAGGGCAAACGTTCACGCACAGGCCACACCCCTTGCAGCGATCCTCGTTGATAGTAACCATGCCTCGTGCCATTACTTTGCCTCCAAATGCTTAGAGTAGAAGACTATGCGTAGGACGCGATTGGCAATGAGCCCTTGAGGAAAGGGGACGCGTCTTACGTTTCGAATCGCGTTCGTCAATCATTATCCTAGACCAGCAGACCTCTCTGCCATAGTGTTCCACGTCACTCGTCACTGGGAGAAAGATCACAACCACCCGATGGGTGAAAGGAATGCGATGTCCTTAGTCGGCACTTCGCCAGGATCATCGTGCGGCGGCATTCGAATCCCTGGTCCCGATAGAAGGCGATGGCCGTCTCGTTCTCCTTGAGAACATGTAGAAAGACTTGATAACCCTGCGCGACGAGCTCTCGCAGGAGAGCCACCATGATCTGCGAGCCATACCCCTGTCGCCGATGCTGCCTCGCCGTGACGATGTTCCCAATCTCCGCAGCGCGTTCCAGAAGGATATGGGTGCCGCCTTGAGCCACGAGTCCTCCATTGCGCCGGACGCCGTACCAAGGGCCTCGTGTGAGCGGGTCGTGTTCGAACGCCTGCATGCCCTCCCTGTCCGCCAGCGATCTCATCTCGGGAAGATCCATGGGGCCCAGGGCGACTGCATCACCTGAGTCAAGGCTTGATGGATCGGCGCAGAAGACCATCTGCCACTCTGGATGGACCTCCAGCACTTCATAAGCTGCCTGTACAAGCTGCCATTCCTTCTCCGCCACCAGGCAGGTGAAGACCTCGCCCGGCGCAACCAGGCGCCCGGTCAGTGCCGCCACTCGCTCGGCGGCACCATGCTTCATCCCCGCCCCGTCCTGGCGGCAGAAGGCAATGGCAGCAAAGGGAAGTCCATCATACCGGACGACAAGCGTCTTGCTATCGCCGGCGAAAGAACAATTTGGGGCAAGCGTTGTTACGTCGGCGACGAAAGTAAAGGAGGAAAGAGCTCGGTCCAGGTCGTTCCGCTGCCAGAGGAGTGAACGTTCGCGCCAGGCGGTAAGACTCTCCACCGCAATGCCAGCATCGGCATCGGGTGATGAGTCAACCTTTTGCGCTACATGCTTTGCCATTCCGATCGAATTATACTACCCCCAGCGTTGCTCGTCAATCACCTTTGCCAGAGGGGCTGCTCCAGGTCTTCCTCAGTCTGTTTCAGGATCGCGTCCAACTCCTTCAAGTGGTCAGCCAGCGGAGTTTCGGGCACAGCAATCTCGACGGGCACCGCGATACTCACCGGTACGACCGTCGTGATATCCACTACTTGACTGATTGGCACGGTGAACTCCATGTCGATAGGAAAGACCGTGTTGATCGGCACCGTCAGCCGATATGTGGTGAATCCGAGATCAACGGGGATGACGACCTGAGTGTTGACCGGAACGACGGTGTTCACTGGCACGCTCATGGTTTGACTGAACGGGAACTCGGTTGATATGGGGAACTCCTGATCGACCTCAACCGTGTAGGTAAACGTGTCGTCGGCGAACTGTCTGACGAGTACTCGCGCGTCGGTTACGATGTCGAGCGCGGTCTGGCGGACCTCCACAATGGCATAGAGCACGACGCCGTTGAGCGCCAGAGACATCAGTGTCAGTACTATCAGCACAACCAGGCCGACCGAATAGACCTTCTTCATCCACAAGCTCCTTGAAGTCACTTCTTGTCAGGCACAGCGAAGACAGAGCACGATAAGCTCGTCTGAGTAAACAGCCTAGAGCAGCGAAAGCTGTGTGTGCTCGCGCTCAGCGATCGGATCCAGCCCCAGCACGATCTCGAAGGCACGTCCGCGAAGGTCCTCCTCCGCGACCAGCCGGCGCAAGTGACGAAATTTGATGAACTGCCACTTGCCCGAATCGACTGCACGGACCAGCCTCGGGTCACGCCGCAACTTGAGGTCGATCAAGGCTGCGCGACCGCCGGGCACTACAAGACAGCTCTTGGTCTCCACATCCGGCACTCGCGTGCCCAGGACGTACGAGGCCAGCGTTCCAGTGGCGGAGACGATGAAGCCGTAGGCCTGTCGTTCATCCTTCAGCCAAGACACATCCCAGAGGTCACAGCTGGAAGCCCGAAACCCCATCTTGTTCCCAAGTGTGGCGAGGTCCTCGCGCACCGTATAGATCTCCCGACGCCGACGGTCGAAATCGTCCTCTGATCGCAGGCGAACCTCCTGTCCTTCGCGTACGCCATATGATGCAACGCAAACGCGCACAAGCGTGAGGTCGGGGGTGAGTGGGCCCGAGAAGCGAGCGTACACCTCGTTGATCAGATCGCTCTCCAACCAGACAAGCCGCTCCGCTAACAACTCCCGCACCAACACCTCCACGCGATCCGCCAGGGGATCTGCCGTGTCGTGTGGATGAAGCAACCACCAGAGCTTTCCGACGTGCCTCGTGTCTTCCGCAAGGACCTCTATGGGCGCAGCATCTAGGCCCCGAGCGACAACGTCAGCAAGGACAGTGCTGGGTGACACGTCGTCGCCCAATGCACCGATCGACTGCATGAAACCCTGTTCTGTCAGACGGGCCATGGCGGCAGCGTGCAGCGTCGCATCTGAGCTGGGCTCCCCTCGTTGCTGAAGCGTACTTGTCGCTGCTTCTTGAATCTCGTGAACTGCGTCCTCCTGCACGGTCTCGAGGGCAGCTGCCCGCGGTCGGTGGTCCTGGTCCGGGCGCCACACTAGACGATAACCGATCTCCGGTGCCTGCCCCCAGGTGCATAGGTGGTATCCAGCGTTAATCGCAGCAAGACAGACTGACTCCACCATAGCGTGATCGGGCGCAGAAAAGAGTGTCACAACCAGGCCATCCTCCGTGAGCCTCGATTCGACCGCGCTCAACGCCGCACGGAAGGCCTGCCAATGCCAGCGCCAATCAAAACGGCGCCGTCGAAGGAAAGGACGCATAGCCTGCACATCGGCGCCTCTCCATACCCACGCCGCCCACAGCGCAGAGAGTGCCCAGAATACACCATCGGGTCTGGGCGGATCGACGAGAACGAGATCAACACTCCTTTCCGGCAACACTTCTCCAACGTGACTCGCAGGACAGGCGATCAAAGCATACCCCGTTCGAGTGCATTCCGCCAGCTTGCTCACGTTCTCCGTCTCGGGGACTGATGGCGATGACCGACCCTGCTTGAGAAGGGATAGGCCCTCCTCGAAGCAGAGCAGGACATTCCGCTCCAGGTACCGGACCGGGACTCGCAGGGTACGGGGACGGGTCCTTCCCTCACCATAGGGATGGAGCTTGCTGCAGCGATCGAAACAATCGAGTAACAGCGCCACTAGCGCGATGCTCACGTCTCCGGCAACCTCTGTATCCTCGATCCGCCGGGCCACGTCCATCAGCGCCGACAGGTTGCGGGGGGTGTAGCAGTCGACCAGCTCTGCGGCACGCTCTCGAACGGGATCATCGAGGGCAGCAGCCCGGTTCAGCGCATAGTAGTAGGCCAGGCCTCGCCGGCCGAATGACTGCGCCAGTGCAACGTCGTCCGCGTCTGTCGCTCCGACCTGTAATCCCCCACATTCCTGGCAACGAACGCCCTTCTCAAAGGGACGATCGCTGTCGTGGCGCCAGGCAAACCACTCTGCCATGCTTGCGGAGCGGCAGACGGGGCAACGGGAGCGATAGAGGGAAGCCAAATGCCTGCCCAGAGGCGTGTCGCCTTTGAGACTGTCCATCAAGTGTGTGAAACCTGCACTGAGAGCCTGCTCATCCGGAAAGTTGAGGCCCAGCCGTGCAGCATGGAGCAGCACAGGATTGACACTGAAGCCAAGCACCCGCCGTCCAGCCGTCAGGGCTTCTCGTACAAAGCGAGGCCCCTGACAAAAGAGATCCACAACCAGGGCACCGGGGTCGGTAAGGGTCCGCACGTAGTCCCTCGCCGCCCCGGCAGGCTGATGAGGTCGATACGGGGCCAGAGGCGGTTTGGTGGGATGCGGGCGGCCAGGGATGAACCGGGGTTGCTTGGACATAGACTGCTCGCTCCAGACTACTGCGCGTTGTCGGGAGTATACCACTCGACCCCACACACGGAAAGCCTGCAGGGGTTCGGGGCAACAATCCTGCCGTCAGCCGCGGATTGAAGAACTTGATTCCGTCACATCACCACACAGTCAGTGGTCCCTCTGGCACCAGATCGACTCGGACACCTTGCGGAAGGCGCGGCTCCTCAAAGGCATGCCTGTCGAGTGCAGTCGGCGCCCACGCAGCTCGTGCTATCTGAGAGGCAGGAACCCGCCTGGGTGCGCCCGGTTGTCGGAGCAGGTCCGTGTGCTATAATGCGGCGCGCGCAAAGCGGTCTCGCACTGGTCACATTGCAGCAGTCTCCACGGGGAGAGCGACGAAAGGGACAAGACAATGATGCACAGGGAGCACAGGCGACGGCTTCGAACACTGACAGTGGTTGTGGTTGGCCTGGCTGGATTGGCACTTCTACCCAGTCTATTGGGGGGCTGTCGTGAGAGCGCGCCCCCGGCGACCCCCACGCCAACTCGGACGCCGCCACCCACCCCCACGGTGACGCCCACTTCACAGCCGACCGCAACCTCTTCGCCCACGGCAACGGCGACGCCGACCCTGACGCCATCGCCCACGCCATGGCCCGAAAACGTCAACCCACTCACCGGCGAGGTGGTGGATGACAAGACCAGGCTGGATCGCGTCCCGGTAGCCATCAAGGTCGCCAACACGTGGCCACAGTATGTTCGGCCTCAAGCTGGCATCGCGAGCGCCGACTTGATCTACGAACACTACAATGAGGGATGGTACGCGACTCGCTGGACCACGGTCTACCTGGGAGAGAATCCCGAACGGGTCGGTTCCGTGCGGAGCGGACGAATCATCGACCTGGAGATCCCGGCCATGTACAGCGCTGTCTTCGCCAATTCGGGTTTCAGCAACGGCGTGGTACAGCTCTTCAGGGACTCAGATCTGTACCCGGACTGGGTTGTGTCCGACAGCCTGCCCGAGACCATTCAGCCCCGCCCCTTCTTCCGAGACTACAGCCGCAACGTGCCGCTTGAGCACACGATGTTCACCAGCCCCGCACTGGTTCGCGAGTGGGCAGAGACCCGCGGCATCAGCGGGCGGCAGGAACTGGAAGGCATGACGTTTTCTGAAGAGCCACCAGCCGGCGGCGCCTCAGCTTTCAACATCTCTATCCCGTGGCGCGGGCAGGACACCGAGTGGCGCTATGATGACGCCAGCGCGCAGTACCTGCGCTGGAGCGACGGCGCCCCGCACAGGGACGCGCTGACAGGAGCGCAACTCGGCGCCGCCAATGTGGTGGTGCTGTACGTCCCGCAGTGGAACACAGACATCGTGGAGGAGCCTCACAGCGGCGCGCTTTCCATTCGATGGGCCCTGTGGAACAAGGATAATCCCTACCGCCCAGCCATCCTCTTCCGCGACGGCGAGCGTTTCGACGGCATCTGGAATCGGGAAGAGCGGGAGGATATGCTTGCGCTGGCGGACGAAGAGGGGAATGAAATGCCCTTCAAGGTGGGAAACACGTTCTTCGAGGTTCTGCCCCAGGGCGACAGAGCAATTGAGATTGCCGTGGAGTGAGGGGAAGCAGCTCTTTATCAGGCTTCAGGCGGCGCTGTCGCTCTCGCCGTCTATTCCTCTCGGAACTTTTGCACCTGGTACGTGTAGACCTCGAGATCACCGCTTGAGTAGGCGTCCGGAGCCAGACCGGCTTTGAGGCATAGCCTCTGCAGGAACTGGCGCTCGTCCGGTAGCTTATCCCAAACCTGCGGCAGGAAGGTCGCTCGCTGCCATCCCCGTTTAATGACGACGCCGTCAACACCCGGACGCAGCTTCTCACAAAGATCCTCGACGCCGTCGTAGCGAAGACGGTCAGGATGACTCAAGACCGACAGCTCGATGGTGAGTTCACTCACCTCTCTCGGCTTGACAGCGGGAAAGCGAGGGTCGCGCATTGCAGCTCCCGCCGCGTTCTGCTGCACGTCTAGCACCAAGGGGCGGCGTGCCTCAAGCGACCCGATGCATCCGCGCAGCGCACCCTGTTTGTTCAGTGTCACGAAGCTGGCCCCTGGTTTCTGCAAGTCCTCCGGCACAGACTCCAAGTCAACGAGGGGCGGATCCTCACCCCGGGCAGCGTGGGCGACCGCCTCTCTGGCCACGCTGAGCAAGACCGTCTGTTCCTCGGTCGAGAGCCTCATACTGCCCCCCCCTCCTCAGTGGCCACGGTCAACTGGAGTAGACGACTGAGGCGTAGCCCACCACACGCGACCTATCACCCGCCGTGTCCCCGGAGTTGCGATAGTCCAGCAACTGAGGCGTCCATCCCTTGCGCTCGCCGATGTCCATGAGCGTCGTCACCGGGGCACGACCGCATGCCTCGCCCGATCTCACGCCTCTCTCATTCCCATCAAGCAGTGCCTTCAAGAAGGCCTGATCCCGCTGCTGAGCCCTGTCGTATGTGTGGAAATGGCTCAAATCGCTGGAGACGACAATCAAGTCGTCTTCTCCGATCCGGTCGATGAGATCGTCTGCCACCTTCCGGGGTTCAACCTCACCAAACAGCATGGGCACCAGCTCGAAGGTCACCAGCGACATCTGGAGAAAAGGCACCTCGACCTCAAGGCAATGCTCGGGCTCGTGAGCACCGGGGGCGCGGGTATAGAACGGGGCGCTACTGAGCATGTCGTCGACGCGGTCGACGGCAATGGGCACATCGCCCAGAGGTGTACGAAAGGCGGAGTAATTGCCCAGGGCGACGCCTCTCACGGGCACTCGATGACAGGGACCGAGCAGAAAGACCGTTCTCATTCTTTCCGGGAGCTGGTTCAAGGCCTTGAACGCGTAACCCGCGGTCCTCCCGGAATAGACGTAGCCAGCGTGAGGGGCGATGACTGCCCTCACCTGCCCAAGATGCGCTGGCAGCGACGCTTTGCGGATGTTCTCCTGGACCGCACGCTCCAGGCGTTCCGGGTCCGCCGGATAGAACTGACCTGCCACAGCCGGCTGACGCACAGATCGTTCGGGCATTGGTCACCTCCCTGCCGTGAATTAGGGGAATTGCACAACTGACAGATGGCTTGCCAAAAAGCCTTGCACGCTGAGAACATTATAACACTCAGAAGCACAACCGTCCACCGGGGGCAGACGGCAAAGCGCGGCGATGCTCAGCCCATCCGGTGGAACTCGCGCGCGAGAAGCCGCTCAGTCGCCCCCCAAGGGAGCCGGCTGTGCCGCGCTGGTCGGGACAGCCAGACTGGAACTCAGGCGTCTCCGCTCCCCTCAACGGACGGCTGATGAGCCGCCTCGACAATCAACAGGTCGTCTCCATCTCGGTAGGGCGTGAAGTCGTAGTCGGAGAACTCGCGCCGGACACAGCATTCGACCTCGGAAAGGAGTCCGTGGACCTCTTCACGAGTGGTGATCCCCACAACCGACTCTTCATCTACCCGGTCCACCAGGTACGCGTTGCGATAGATCTCGAAGACAAGTTGAACCTTCACCCGTTTTCCAGGCATCATCTGTCTGCCGACCAGCCGTCGAACCTCCCGATCCCCGATGCGAACCCTCCCTGCCGGCGAAAGCGACGAAGACGTCATCAGACCCAGGAACAGATCGAAGACGAGCATGCCGTCCGCTTCCAGGTGCCGAACGATGTTCTCAAGAGAGGTCAGACGCTCCCTACGGTCCAGGAAATGATCGAAGACGCCTGACAGTAAAACGACGGGAAAAGCATGCTCCAGAGTGAACGAGGCCGCATCTCCTGGGACGATCTCGATCAAGTCCCGAAGATGACGCTGCATGTTCAACTTCTTCCGAAACTCTCGACGCATCGCCGGGGAGGGCTCAACACACACCGCGCGGATACCCTGCTCCGCCAGTGGAATCGCAATCCGACCCGTTCCAGCTCCTACCTCCAGAATTGTCCCGGCTTCAGCAGCGTAGTGGAGGAAGAAATCCACGTTATCCTTCGTGTCAAACAGGTCGTAGAGCTGGGCCGACCTCTCGTATCCATCCATAGTACCGATCATCCCTTCCTGTTCAAGTATACCACATCACGGTTCCCGCGCACCAGGACCGAGGGTAAAGTGCCGGATTGCGGGTACAATATGGCCCTGACAGTTGACGACATCCGCGATCCTGGGCGGCGCATTCTTGTCGGCAGCTGGATCTTGATCTAGAATACCGTGTGCCGGCATTAAGGCAGCATGCGGTCATCTCACGAGACCTTGTGAGCGCTCTCCTGTCGACTTCCGAGATCAAGTCCCCAGAGCAGGGAGCACGCGGGAAGCTCGTCCTTCGCGCCAAGCTCTTGGACCGCCCTCTTCCAGGCTACGGAATCACGGTAGGTGTAACCGGTTATGGACGATCTTTTTGACCACCGGCGGAAAGAGCAGATCAGCAGGCAAGCGCCGCTGGCTGCTCGGATGCGCCCGCATAGTTTGAAGGCGTTCGTCGGACAGGAGCAAATCGTCGGCGAAGGACGGCTGTTACACCGGGCCATCACGGCCGACCATCTCTTCTCGTCGCTGATCTTCTGGGGCCCGCCAGGCACGGGCAAGACAACACTGGCCATGATCGTCGCCAACTCAACGGAGAGGCACTTCGAGACGATCAGTGCCGTGCTGGCAGGGGTCGCCGACCTGAGACGCATCATCAAAGAGGCCAAGGATCGACTTGGCATGTACGGACGGCGCACTATCCTGTTTGTGGATGAGATCCATCGCTGGAACAAGGCTCAGCAGGACGCTTTGCTACCGCACGTCGAAGATGGTACCATCGTGCTCATCGGCGCAACCACAGAAAACCCGTACTTCGAGGTGATCGGGCCCCTCGTCTCTCGTTCCCGCATCTTCCAGTTCGAGCCGTTGACGGACGAGGACGTGCGGCGTATCCTGGAAAGCGCTCTTCGAGATGTCGAGCACGGGTACGGCAATCGCGACATTTACATCAGCGACGAGGCGCTGGCTCACCTGGCGGGCGTGGCCGGCGGCGACGCGCGAGATGCCCTGAATGCCCTTGAACTGGCCGTGGAAAGCACGCCCCCTGACGAACGGGGCGTCATCCACATCACCCTGGACGCGGCTGAGGAATCGATCCAGCAGCGTGCTTTGCGCTATGACAAGACCGGCGACCAGCACTACGACACGGCCTCCGCCTTCATCAAGTCGGTGCGCGGGAGCGATCCCGACGCGGCCCTCTACTGGTTGGCCAAAATGGTGAGCGCCGGCGAGGACCCGCGATTCATTCTGCGGCGACTCTACATCCTGGCGGCAGAGGACATAGGCCTGGCCGATCCGAACGGCATCCAGGTGGTTGATGCCTGTGCGCAGGCCTTCGAGTGGGTAGGCATGCCGGAAGGGCAATACCACCTGGCCATGGCGACGCTCTATCTCGCCACCGCGCCCAAGTCGAACGCAGTCGGCGCCTACTGGAAGGCCGTGGAAGAGATTCGAGAACACGGAGCCGGGCCCGTGCCCATCCCCTTGCGGGACAAAAGTGAGGTCTTTCGCGGTGCCCTGCGCAAGCACTACAAGGACACGCTGGGGGCGCACGAGGGGTACAAGTATCCCCATGACTCGGCCAGTGGGTGGGTGGAACAACGTTACTTGCCAGAGGGGGTTCAGGCTAGTTGGTTCAAGCCAAAGGGCCACGGGTATGAGCAGACGATCATTGAGCGGCTGAAGAAGATGAGGCAATCCTCTGGTGGAGATGCAAGGGCAGAGAGGCAGAAGGGTTAGCACGAAGGCCGCATTGGCTCGCCGGCTCTTCATTTCCGCTCCAGCCTGGCACGGATCGCGGTGGGGAAGTTGGTCCAGGGGGAACGTCTGCATCGCTGGCGATGCGGGCGTCACCACCTGACACCACCCGAGGCCACGCACGCCATGTTTCACGGCAGTCAGTACCCTGGTCAGGGGATGCACAACGGGTGTACCCGCGTTTTCCTCAGTCCAGCCAACAGATCGCATAGGGAGTGACGCTGAGTGACCGGACCATCTCTCCGACATGCTGACAAGCAGGCATTGACCATTCTGGCGATACTGGTAGAATCCGAAGACACGCTGGCTCGGGTACCATCGTGCAGGCCGGGCGTCTCGACCACGGCGAACCATCGGCGCAAGATCAGGCCCGGTTGACCAGGTCAGCGATCGCCATCGTTGCTATCAAGCGATTTCCGCAGACTTCGTCAGAGGTTGCGCTTGCGACAAGGGAAGCTCGGTCCATGCTACCGCAGGCATTCGTCACCGGACAGGAGAGACCCTGCGTGAGTCCGCGACTGGTCGTCCATCACATCGACTGCCGGCGGACACGTCGCTCCTGCCGATTCATCGCCGGGTTGGAACTGTGACACTAGAATGATGAAGAAATGCAACGGGTTTCTGGGATTGGAGAGCAGGCTGGGGTCACTCATTCTCCCCACCTTGGTGATCTTCGTCGGTGCGGCACTGAGGTTTTATGACCTGGGTGCGGAGAGTTACTGGTTTGACGAAGTGATAACTCTTAACACAGCCCAGAGCGGCCTCAGCCATGTCTCATCGGCGTTCCTGCGAAGTGGCAAGCCCCCGCTCTACCTGGCAGCCGTGTCGCTCCTGGTCCAGGTGCTGGGCACGAGCGAAACGGTGGTCAGATTCCTCTCTGCTTTTGCAGGCATCTTCAGCATAGCGGCTGTATACGCCATCGGCCGAAGTCTCTTCGAGCCGCGGGTTGGGTTGGTGTCCGCTGCGCTGACAGCTGTATCGGAGTTCCAGATCCTCTACTCACAGGATGCCAGGTACTATGCTCTATTCTTGGCGTTCACGCTCTTGTCCATGCTGTTCTATGTCAGGGCCGTCGCTTTGGGCAGCAATCGCTTGCTTGCGTTCTATGTTCTGGCCACAGCGGCCATGTGCTATTCGCATGCGTTTGGCGTCTTCATCGTCGTCGCACAGGGTATTCATTTCGT